>WNGE01007465.1_pt1 | contig 13301 bp, 10 predicted proteins | sample 5400651 | NCBI WGS metagenome assembly WNGE01 (sample SAMN13153370, study PRJNA577476) | soil metagenome | isolation source: 60 cm soil or saprolite under grassland replicate 2 | place: USA:California | collected 2016-06-15 | reverse complement strand
TGGGCGCCGGCGCGATCGCGTTCCTCGACGCGACCGTCGCGTCGGGCGTGGACGTCGTCCTCGACCTGCTCGGGTTCGCCGACGCCGTGCGCGACGCGGATCTCGTCCTCACCGGAGAGGGCTCGTTCGACGCGCAGTCGCTGATCGGCAAGGCCCCGATCGGGGTGGCCCGGGCAACGGGCGACGTCCCGACCTACCTGATCGCCGGCCGGGCGACTGTGACGGCCCGCGAGTTCGAGGGTGTCCTGGCGCTCACCGACATCGCCGACCCCGAGACGGCCGTCCGGGACGCGGCCGTCCTGCTCCGCCGCCGCACTGCCGACCTCATCCACCGAATTGCGCAACATTTGGCAGGCTGAGGCTGCCAGATGTTGCGCGATTCGGGAGGTGAGCCGGGGTGACCGTCCCGGACCCGGCGCTCGTCGTCCTCATCGGCGCGTCCGGATCGGGCAAGTCGACCTGGGCCGCCGCCCGGTACCGCGAGCCCGAGATCGTGTCGTCGGACGCGCTGCGCGGGGTCGTCGGCAGCGGTGCGCACGACCTTTCCGCGTCCGCCGATGCCTTCGCGCTGCTCGAGCAGATCGTCAGCGCCCGGATCCGGCGCGGGCTCACCACCGTCGTCGACACGCTGGGCACGGACGCCGAGCGCCGCCGCAGCTGGCTGGCGCAGGCCCGTGCCGCCGGCTTACCCGCCGCCGCGCTGATCTTCGACGTGGACCCCGTCGAGTGCCGCCGCCGCAACCGCGACCGCGACCGGCCGGTGCCGGCAACCGCCCTCGACGCCCAACTGCGCCGGATGCGTGACGTGCCGGCCGCACTGGCCGCCGAGGGCTGGGACCTCGTCCTCGACGTGGCAGCCGACGTCCAGGCCGAGCCGGCGGACACGCCCGGCGCGGCCCAGACGCCGCACACGCCCGGCGCGGCCCAGACGCCGCATACGCCCGGCGCGGCCCAGGCGGCGGACACGCCCGGCACGCAGGCGGCGCAGCGGGACCGCCCGGCGCGCCTCGGCGTCGTCCTGCAGATCTCCCGCTTCCCGTGGGGCGACGACCCGGCCGGCTGGCTGACCTCGATCGCGGCCGCGGCCGCCGACGCCGGTTTCGAGGGCCTGGCGTTGATGGACCATCTCATCCAGATCCCGCAGGTGGGACGCGCCTGGGAACCGATTCCCGAACCGCTGGTAACGCTCGGGCTGATCGCCGGCGTGACGACCCGGCTTCGGCTGGGCACGCTGGTCACACCGGTGACCTTCCGGGCGCCGGGCATCGTCGCCAAGTCGCTCGCCACCCTGGACGCGCTGAGCGGCGGCCGGGCGTTCTGCGGCATCGGTGCCGGCTGGTGGGCCCGCGAGCACGCCGCCTTCGGGCTGCCGCTCCCGCGCGCGGCCGAGCGGCTCGACCAACTCGAACACGCCATCGAGACGATCCGGGCGCTGTGGGCGCCGGGCACGAAACCCGCAGCCGGCCTGCCTGAGACGACGTGCTATCCGCGTCCCGTTTCGCAGATCCCGATCATTGTCGGCGGCTCGGGCGCACGCACCTTGCGCATCGCCGCCCGGCTGGCCGACGCGTGCAACCTGCCGTCCGATCTCGAGACGCTCGATCACTTGCTCGCCGGGCTGCGACAGCAGTGCGCCGATGCCGGGCGCGAGATCGCGGTCACCGTCCTGGACGTGCCGATCGTCGGGCGCGATCGCGAGCACGTCGCAGCGCTGGTCGAGAAGCTACGAGGCCGAACGCCGGCGGCCGCCTTCGCCCGCCGCCACCATGCCGGCACGGCGGCCGAGCACCTCGCCCGCTATCGGCTGCTGGCCGAACGCGGAGTCAGCACCGTGTTCGTCGCACTCCCGGATCTCGCCGGGCCCGACGACGTGCTCCGCCTCGCGCCGGTCGTGGCCGGTTTCGCCGAGACGGGATGCGCCTGACCCGCCAGCGCCGTGGCCGGTTTGGCCGAGACGGGACCCGCCCGACCCGCCACCGCCGTGGCCGGTCTCGCCGAGACGGGACCCGCCCGACCCGCCACCGCCGTGGCCGGTTTCGCTGAGACGGGACCCGCCCGACCCGACCCCGCCGTCCAACGGCCGATCGGCACCGCCATCGCCCCGCCAATTCCGTCGGGCCAGCATGCGAGCCCGCTCCTTGGCCGACGTTCCTCCCCAGACGCCGAAGGGCTCGCGGGCGTCGAGGGCCCACCTGAGGCAGTCGGCGACAACCGGGCAGCGCGCACAGATCTGCTTGGCTCGCCGTTCGCGCCGGGCCAGCGTCGGGCCGCGTTCCCGCTCACCCGGGTAGAAGACGGACGTGTCCATGCCACTACAGGCGGCGCGTTGCCGCCACGTGGCGTGGTCCACCGAGAGTTGGGACATCGTCATCCCCGTTTGATCGGCCGGGCGAGCTGATACTGAAGAGACGGACCGCCCGCCGCATCGTGTCGAGGAAGTCGGCGAGAATGCTCACCGTGACGCTGGTCCGAGTGCTCACCTACAACGTCCGGTCGCTGCGCGACGACGCCGCGGCCGTCGGGCGGGTCATGCGGTCGGCGCAGCCCGACGTCGCCTGCGTCCAGGAGGCGCCGCGGTTTCTCCGGTGGCGCGCGAAGTGCGCCGGGCTGGCCCGCCGGGCCGGGATGGTGATCGTGACGGGCGGCCGCGACGCCGGCGCCAACATCGTGCTGTCGACCCTGGGCGTCGAGGTCGTCGCCACCCGCGACGTGCTGCTGTCGCGCAACCGCGGCTACCACCAGCGTGGGGTCGCGATGGCAGTGCTGCGGTTCCGGGGGACGCTTTTCGCCGTCGCGGGCACGCACCTTGACGGCGCGTCGCAGCCGCACCAGATCGGCGAGATGCACCGGGCGCTGGACGCGTTCGCGCCGGGCCTGCCCGCCGTCGTCGCCGGCGACATCAACGCCTCGCCCGGAACGCCCGGGTGGCAGGAGCTGGCCGCTCGCGGCTCGGACGCGTTCGCCGTCGCCGGAACCGGTGACGGCTTCACATCCAACGTCTCGGCGCTGACCCGGCGGATCGACGCCATCTTCCCCGGCGGCGGCATCACGGTGCGCAGCGCGCGGACGATCGACACCCCCGACGTCCGCATCGCGAGCGACCACCTGCCGCTGCTCGCGGAGCTGGAGTTTCCCGATGAGCAGCGGTGAGCGGCGAGGGTCTCCTTCCGCCGATCGGGCAACCTCTGGCCGCCTCAGGCGGCCGAGGGTTGCACGATCGGGCTCGTCTCGCCGATCGCATCCCTGACCGTGTACGTTATCGCCACCCTCGGCTACGGCGTGACGACCAGCGGCTGGCACGCCGTGAGCGCCAAGGCCCGAGCCCGCCGAGCGTGGTGATCAGCCCGAGACCAGGCTGCTCAGCTCGTCGCGTACCTGCCAGTCCGGATTGAACTCGACGTGATCCGCGTAGCGCAGCGCCAGCAACCGCAGTGTCGGGCACACATACTCGCGCTCGTTCCGGCCGGCCCGGCAGGACCCGGACTCACCGTCCAGCATCGCGGCCACGCCGTCCGACATCAGGTGTACCTCGTGCAGGGCAATGATCTTGCGGCGAGTGGCGCAGTCGGCGAGCAGCCGCCCGGGACCGACCAGCTGCGACACGTGGCGGCCCCGCCGCGCGGCGCGGGCCGCACGTTCCTCGTCGGCGATCCGCCGCAGCAGGAAATCCGCCAGTTCGCTCATGATCGACCGTCCTCGCCCGCCCGGATGCGTCGATCATAAGTCGGCGCAGGACGCTAGGAGCGATTCGTGCGTCGGAGGAAGAACTCCTGGCCGCCGGACGGGATCTGCCCGGACGAGATGGCCGCGTCCAAGGACCTCACGAGACCTCCGACGTAGGACCGGTGCTGCGGAAAGGCAGCGGTAACCACGTACACGATGCCGGCGTGGACCCGGCCGGTCCGGGCCCAGCGCCCACTGAGCGTCACGAAGTCACGGACGTTCGCCGTGACCATACAACGACCCTGCTCGGTCGCCGCGCTCAGAACCTCCTCGTCCGACAGCGAAATCAAGTCTGGCGTTTCGACGACCGCGATCACATCGTGGCCTCGATCCAGCTGTAGCGGGTGGTCAGCCGACCGGTTCCGGTTCCGGCTCCAGGGGCTCCTCCCGTTCCCGGTGCGGGTGGGACGGCTGCACGCGCAGCACCCGGGCGAAGCCGCCCGGTAGATACCAGTTCCACCGTCCGAACAGCGACACCAGCGACGGCACGAGCAACGAACGCACGATCGTCGCGTCGAGCAGGATGCCGAAGCCCAGCCCGGTGGCGAGCGTCTTGAGGTCGGTGCCCGGTCCGGACGCCAGCGCGGCGAACGCCAGGAACAGGATCAGCGCCGCGCTGGTGACCAGCCGCCCGGTGCGGCCGATGCCCTCGACGACGGCGGCATTCGTCGAGCGCGCGCCGTCGTACTCCTCCCGGATGCGGGACAGGATGAACACCTCGTAGTCCATCGAGAGCCCGAACAGGAACGCGAACACCATCAGCGGGATCCAGAACGTGATCGCGCCGGTCGCGTTGATGTCGAAGATCGCCTTCGAGCCGAACCCGTGCTGCCAGAACAGCACCATCAGGCCGAGCGTCGCTGCCACCGAGACGATGTTCAGCAGCACCGCCTTGAGCGGCAGCAACACCGACCGGAACGCGCGCACCAGCAGCACGTAGGTGAGCAGTGCGATGAGCGCCAGCATCAGCGGGAAGTTGCCGTAGACGGCGTGCAGGAAGTCGATCTGCGCGGGGCCGATTCCGGCGACGCCGACCACGCCGGGCACATCCTTGGCCGCGCTCTTCACGTGCTTGACGACGCCGACGCTCTTCGAGTTGACGGTCTCGTTCCGCGGGACCAGCAGCACGATGCTGCGCCCGTCGCGGTTCGCCGCCGGGCCGGTCGGCACGAACGCGTGCTGGACGCCGTCGATGCCGCCGAGCCGGTCGGCGGCCGCCCGCGCCTGGTCGCTCGAGGCGAGCACCTCCATCGGCGTGAGCGCGCCGGTGGGCAGGCCGCCGCGTTCGAGCACCTGCAACGTGTCGTACGCCTTGCCGTTGTGCGCGAGGGAATCTGACGACGCGACGCCGATCTTCGCGCCGAAGAACACCCCGATCAGCGCAACGAGCGCGGCCAGCGCGGTGATGGCCGCCAACCACCGATGCTTGACGACGCCGGCGGCCCACCGGCTCCAGGCCCGGCTGGCCCGGTTCTCGTGGCGGATCTTCGGCCAGTCGACGCGCGGCCCGATGCCGCCGAGGATTGCCGGCGTCAGCGTCAGCGTCGCGAGGACGCTGGCCAGCGGGATCAGCGCGCCGCCGACGCCCATGCTGCGCATGAACGGGACGGGCAGCACGATGAGGGCCAGCAACCCGATCGCCACCGTTACGCCGCTGAACACGACCGCGTGGCCGGCCGTCTGCATCGCGACCACCACCGCGTCGTGGTTCTCGCGGCCGTGGTCGCGTTCCTCGCGCCATCGGTTCACGAACAGCAGCGAGTAGTCGATGGCGACGCCCAGCCCGATCAGCGCGATCAGGAACTGCACGATGAACGAGACGTCCATGACGTAGGTGATCGGCAGCAACAGCAGGAACGACGTGAGGATCGACACCGCCGCTACGACCAGCGGCAGGAACGCGAGGAAGGACGCGAACACGAACGCCAACACCGCCAGCGCACCCACCGCGCCGATCATCGTCTCGCCCAGCACGCCCGGACCGCTGTTGTCGTCGCTGCCCGCGGCGAGTGGATCCTCGCCGGTGACGCCGGCGGTGCTGCCGGCCGGCATCGCCTTCTCGATCGCCGTGCGGATGGCCGTGGTCTGCAGCTTGGCTGTAGGTGACGGGTTGAACCGGTAGAAGACGTAGGCGTACGCGGTGCGATCGTCCTTGGTGCGGAACGCCCGGTCGCCGGTGTTGGCCTCGTCGATCACGCGGACATTCGGCACTGCCGAGCCGATCGCGTCGAACGCCTTGGCCACGGCGGACTCGTGCCCGGTGATGTTCTGCCCGGCCGGCAGGGTGACCGTGGCGATGTACGGAGATGTGTCGCCGCCGCTACCGAACGCCTGCTTGATCTTGTGCGCGGTCTCGGTGCCGGGCTGGCCGGGCAACGAGAAGTCGACGGTCAGCCGGTTCGTCGTCTTGCTCGCCAGCGCGATGCCGGCGACCAGCACGACGCCCCAGATGATGACAACAGCCTTGCGATGCCGCAGTACGAGTTCGGCCCACCGCCGCATGACGCCCCCCTGATCGAATGGTGTCAGCAGTCTAGGCAGCGGGTCCGACAACCTGCATCCGATAATCGCCCGTCGGGTGTGCAGTCGCTGTGCGCATGCACCTACGTGGACGGCCGGTAGGCTCACGGCCGGATCGCGTCGATCGCCCGGTAGATGCGCTGCTCCGACACCGGACGGGCGGTGCCCAGTTGCTGGGCGAACAGGCTCACCCGCAGCTCTTCGATCAGCCACCGGATGTCCTGGACGTCGGGCGCGTTCGCTCGGCCGGCCGGCAGCGCGTTCCGCAGGTTGTCGAACGCGGCCCGGATGGCGTGCACGCGCTGCATCCGGGCCCGGTCGACCTCCACCTCGCGCGGCAGCTTCTCGACCCGTCGCCCGATCGCCCGCAGGTACCGTTCGAGGTCGCGCAGCCGTGACCGCCCGGTCGACGTCACGAAACCCCGCGGCAGCAGGGCCACCAACTGCGCCCGCATGTCGTCGAACGCCTCGGCCTGGGCCGGCGGTGGCTGCTGCCGCAGCGCCAGCCGGACGTCGTGCGCAGCGGCCAGCACCTGCTCGACACCGGCGGCGACCTCGCGGGTGACGGCCGGCAGCCCGGCGCGCACGGCCTCGCGCAGCCCGACGAATGCGTCCCGGTCCCATACCGGCGACGGGATGAGCGCGTCGGCGGCGGCGTCGGCGCACTCGTCCAGCAGGTCGGCGACGCCGAGCAGCCGGGCCTGCCTGCTCAGCACGACGCCCTTCGTCGGCGACGGCACGGTGAGCCGTATCAGCCGCCGCAGGCCGCCCCCGGCGCCGGCCCGCTGCTCGGATTCGGTGTCGAAGACCCTTATGGCGACGGTACTTCCCTCGTCCACGAAGGCCGGGTACCCGCGCACGCCCCGTGGTCGCGCGACCATACGGGGCAGTACGTCGAGATCGTCCGGCCAGTCGTGCAGGCCGTCGCGTTCCAGGCCGGTCGCCGCCGCGACGGCCTCGCGAGCCGGTGCGGCCAGCCGCGACTGGAGCGCGGCCAGGTCCTTGCCTCGTGCCACCACCTCGCCCGAGGCGTCCTCCACGGCGAACGTCACCCGCAGATGCGCCGGCACCTTGTCCAGATCGAACGCGTCGAGCGGCACGAGCACGCCGGACCGCCGGTGCAGTTCGCGCTGCACCGCCTCGAGCAGCGGCTCCTGGCCCGGCGTGATCGCGGCGAGTATCGCCCGGGCGGTGTCTGGTGCCGGGACGAAGTTGCGCCGCACGTCCTTGGGCAGCGACCGGATCAGGGCGGTGACGAGCTCCTCGCGCAGGGCCGGCACCTGCCAGCTGAAGTCGGCGCCGCCCAGCCGCGAGATCACGGACAGCGGCACGTGCACGGTGACGCCGTCGTCCGGGGCGCTCGGCTCGAACCGGTACGTGACCGGCAGGTCGACGTCGCCGGTGTGCCACACGCTCGGCTGGTCGTCAGCCGGCTCGTCGCGCAGCACGTCCCGCCGCGTCAGGGTGAGCAGATCCGGCGACTCACGGCGGGCCGTCTTCCACCACGCATCGAAGTGGCGCGAGGACACCACGTCGGCCGGGATTCGGCTGTCGTAGAAGGCGAAGAGCTCCTCGTCACCGACGAGCAGGTCGCGTCGGCGGGTGCGCTCCTCGAGCGACTCCAACGAGGAGATCAGCGCCCGGTTGTCGTGGAAGAAGGCGTGCCGGGTGTCCCAGTCGCCCTCCACCAGGGCGTGCCGGATGAACAGCTCGCGCGCCTGCGCCGGGTCCGGGTGCGGCACCCGCCGGCCGGCGACGAGCGGCAGCCCGTACAGGGTCACCCGCTCGCGGGCCTGGGCGGCGCCGCGCCGCGCGTCCCACTCCGGCTCGCTGTAGGTGCGGACGACGAGGTGCCCGGCGAGCCGCTCGACGGCGGCCGGGTCGATACGGGCGGCCACGCGCGCGTACAGGCGACTCGTCTCGACCAGCTCGGCGGCGACCACCCAGGGCGGCGGGCGGCGGGCCAGCACCGATCCGGGCGCGATGAGGAACCGGCTGCTGCGCGCCCCCTGGTACTCCCGCGACCCGGATCGCGCAACTTCTGGCAGCCCTGGGCTGCCAGACGTTGCGCGATCCGGTGGTGTCAGGCGCAGGCCGACGTGCGAGAGCAGCCCGGCGAGCAGCGCGTTGTGGATGCTGGCCGGGTCGGCGACCTGGTCGGACTCGCCGATGCCCAGGCCGCGAGCGATCTGCCGCAACTGCCCGACGAGGTCCTGCCACTCGCGGATGCGCAGGTAGTGCAGGAACTCGTCGCGGCACATCCGCCGGAACTGGTTGCCCGAACGCGCGTGCCGCTGTTCGAGCAGATACGTCCACAAATTGAGGTACCCGATGAAGTCGGAATGCTCGCCGGCGAATCGCGCATGCTTCTGCCGGGCAGCCTCCTCCTGGCCGAGTGGACGCTCACGCGGATCCGGGATGGACAGTGCGGCCGCGATCACGATCACTTCGCGGACGCAGCCCTCCCGCTGCGCCTCGACGATCATCCGGCCGATGCGCGGGTCGACCGGCAACTGGGCGAGCTGGCGCCCGATCGCAGTGAGGTCGCCGTCCGCGGCCAGTGCGTTCAGCTCGCCCAGCAGCGCCATACCGTCGCGTACGGAACGCCGGTCGGGTGGCTCTACGAACGGGAACCGTTCCAGGTCGCCCAGCCCGAGCGCCTTCATCTGCAGGATCACCGAGGCCAGGTTCGTGCGCAGGATCTCCGGCTCGGTGAACTGCGGCCGTGCGGCGAAGTCGCGTTCGGAGTAGAGCCGGATACAGATGCCGTTCGCGGTGCGGCCACACCGGCCGGCCCGTTGCGCCGCCGACGCCTGCGAGATCGGCTCGATCGGCAGGCGTTGCACCTTCGTCCGCCGGCTGTACCGCGAGATGCGCGCCGTGCCGGGATCGATCACGTAGTGGATGCCCGGCACGGTCAGCGACGTCTCCGCGACGTTCGTCGCGAGCACGATGCGCCGACCGGCGTGCGGCGCGAACACGCGGTGTTGCTCGGCGGTCGACAGCTGGGCGTAGAGCGGCAGCACCTCGGCGTCCACATCGCGCAACGCTTCGGCGGTGTCGCGGATCTCGCGTTCCCCGGACAGGAACACCAGGATGTCGCCCGCCCCCTCGCGCATCAGCTCGCGGGTCGCGTCGACGATTCCCTCGATCTGGTCACGCGCCTGGACGCGGTGCACCACCTCGTGCTCGGGGTCGTCCGGATCACCACTGTCCACAGTGGACACCTCCGCGTCCAGCGGCCGATAGCGGATCTCGACCGGATAGGTACGCCCCGACACCTCGACGATCGGCGCCCCGCCGCCGACCCCGACGCCCCCGTCGTTCGGTCCGCGGCGCTGCGCGAAATGCGCCGCGAACCGCTGCGGGTCGATCGTCGCCGAGGTGACGATCAGCTTCAGGTCCGGCCGTTGCGGCAGCAGCTCGGTGAGGTATCCCAGCAGGAAGTCGATGTTGAGGCTGCGCTCGTGCGCCTCGTCCACGATGATCGTGTCGTAGCGCAGTAACTGCCGGTCGCGCTGGATCTCCGCGAGCAGGATGCCGTCGGTCATGAGCTTGACGAGGGTGCGGTCACTGACCTGGTCGGTGAACCGGACCGTATAGCCGACGACGTCGCCGAGCGGCGTCCGCAACTCGTCGGCGATGCGTTGGGCGACGGTGCGGGCGGCCAGCCGGCGCGGCTGGGTATGTCCGATGGTGCCGCGAATACCGCGACCGAGTTCCAGGCAGATCTTGGGTAGCTGCGTCGTCTTGCCCGATCCGGTCTCGCCGGACAGCACGACGACCTGGTGGTCGCGGATGGCGGCGGCGATCTCGTCCCGTCGCTCGCTCACCGGCAGCGCCGGATAGGTGATCGCCGGTACCGCCGCGGTCCGCTGCGCGACGAGCCGCTCGGCCCGTTCGATCCGGGCCGTGAGCTGTCGCAGGTCGGTGCCCCGGTCGAGGCGGCGGCCGAGGCGCGCCTCGTCCCGCACCGTCAGCCCCGCGAGCCGCTCGCGCAGTTCGGCGGCCGCGGTCATGCCAACGTGCGCTCGAACACGATGCGGTCGACGCCCGGTCCGTCGTAGTCGGACACCGGTCCGCGCAGGGCGAAACCCATCGCCCGGTGGAACGCAACCGACGCGGTGTTCGCCGGGGACGTGATCGCGCTGACCGTCGTACAGCCGTCGTGTATAGCGGCGGTGAAGAACGCCTCGTACAGCCGGCGGGCGAGTCCGGTGCCGCGGGCCGCCGGCGCGACACCGACGAAGTGGATGTACGCGCGATCGGGCACCGAGGCCGAGTGGAATCCGATCAGGAACCCGAGCAACGTTCCACCGTCCTCGGCGATCAGGCTCGTGGCATGGAAGTGGTCGAGGAACAGCCGCGGCACCATCCTCGCCATCGGCCGTCCCCACCAGTCGTCGACGACGGACACGATCGCCTCGTAGTCGCCGGGCCGCGCCGCCCGCACGGTCAGACTCATGCTCGCCTGACCGCCTGCAGCGTGTAGCTCATCGGCAGCCGCTCCGGTCGGTCGACGCGCCGGATGGACGGCAGCCAGCTCAGCGCACCGATCCCGGTGAACACCAGGACCACCGGGCTCAGGGCTGTCGGATCCTCGACCAGGCGGTCCAGGCCGCAGAACGGCGAGGCCGCGTGCACGACCGCCCGCTCGTCCCAGCTGGCCCGGTTGACGGTCCGGTAGTCGCCCACAAGAGCACGCTACCTGCGGGTGATGGGCACGCCTGCCCCTCAGCGGATGATCAGGCCGGCCGGCACCGCGCCGCGGGCCGCCAGGTAGCCGGCGATGCGCCGATGCGCCGCCTGATAGGTGTCGCGCAGCTCTGACGGGGTCGACGGCGACGCCAGCGCGGCCGGCAGGTCGATCAGCCGGATCTTCGGGGCGACGTCCACCCAGGTCGGGACGGCCTCGGCCCGGACGATCCGCCAGCGATGCGGCGCGACCTCGGTGAACGTGAAGCACGGCATCGCGCCCTCGCGGTCGTCGTTGCGGATCTGCGCGTGCCGGGAGATCTGGTCGGCCATCGAGTACGCGACCCACTTACCGTCGATGCGTTCGAAGGGTTCCACGGCGTGGGAGTGATCGCCGAGGATCACGTCGATGTCCGGCGACGCGAGCAGCGCGTGCGCCCGCGCCACCTGCTCGGCGGTGACGCCGTGGTTGTACTCGACGCCCCAGTGCAGGCTGAGCACGACGATGTCCGCGCCGGCCGCCTTCGCCCGGTGCGCCGCCGCCAGGATCGTCGGCACGTCGATCAGGTTCGCCTCCCACTCCTGGCCGGCCGGACGGGTCAGGCCGTTGAACCCGAACGAGTACGCGAGCTGGGCCACCCGGGCGCCGTTGCGCATCGTGATGATCAGCGGACGGGCCGCCTCGGCCGGCGTGCGCGCACTGCCGGTGTGCTTCAACCCGGCGGCGTCCAATTCGTCGAGGGTGCGCTTCAAGCCGGAGAAGCCCTTGCACCCACACCGCCGGGTGGATCAGCACGTCGCCCGAGCCGATGACGGTGACCGTCCGCGGCGACGCGGCCGATGGCGTCACGATCCGCGCCGGCGGCGCCGGCGGGGCCGATTGCGTCGCCGTCGCAGTCACGGTGACACCCGGCGTCGGCGCCGACGAGTCGTCGTGTGTGCCGTCGCACGCCGCCAGCCCCACCACCGAGGCGAACAGCACGGCGAGCACCCGAGAATCCATCGAGGGATCGTTGCACGGACCTCGTCGCTACGATCGCGCCGTGTCCGAGCTCGGGGCCCTGCCTTGTACGCGGTGGCGGGCCATCAAGGGCGGAATCACCCCGATGCCGCGTACCAGGCCGCCCAGCCGGCGGCGGCCGGGCGTCTCGGCGTCATTCGGACGGCCACCAGCCGTCCGCGTGACCAAACCAGATCAGGCCTGAGCGGCGGCCCGGGCGCGGGCCCGGTCGCGCTGCTCGACGAACCGGGCCGCCTGCGCGTCGAGCTCGGTCATGAACGCGGACAGCTCCTCGCGGGCCTGTTCACCGGCCGCGCCGAGATCGGTGCGCTCGAACACCCGCCAGAACTTGAGGACGGGCGCGACGACCTCGTCGTGGTGCAGGCGCAGGTCGTAGATGCCAGCCTTCGCGATGGTCACCGAGTTGCGCCGGAAGTCGGACATGCCGGCGCCCGGCATCTCGAAGCCTACGACCTCGTCGCGCACCGCCTGCATCGTCTCGTCCGGGGCGATGTCGAACGCGGCGGCCAGCAGGTTGCGGTAGAACACCATGTGCAGGTTCTCGTCGACCGCAATCCGCGCGAGCAGCTGCTCGGCGAGCGGATCGCCGGCCGCGCGGCCGGTGTTGCGGTGCGAGACACGCGTGGCCAGTTCCTGGAAGCTGACGTAGGCAACGGCTTGCAGCATCGTCTTGTCGCCCGAGTCGTAGCCCGCCGTCATGTGCTCCATGCGCAGCTGTTCGAGCCGCACCGGGTCGACGCCACGGGTCACGACGAGGTAGTCGCGGATGGCGATGCCGTGCCGTCCCTCCTCGGCGGTCCAGCGCCCGACCCAGTGGCCCCACGCGCCTTCCCGGCCGAACCGGGTGGCGATCTCGCGGTGGTAGGACGGCAGGTTGTCCTCGGTCAGCAGGTTGACGACGAGGGCGGTCTGGGCGACGGGATCGAGCCGTGAGTCGTCCGGCGTCCAGTCGTCGCCGCCGAGGAACGCGAAGTCCCGGCCCCGGCTCCAGGGGACGTAGTCGTGCGGCTGCCAGTTCTTGGCGATGCCGAGGTGGCGGTCGACGTTCTCGGCGACCACCGGCTCGAGTTCGTGCAGCAGGCGCGTCTGCAGCGCTTCGATCGTCGTCATGGGCTCGCCTCCATCTCGCTTCGGTCGTGGTGTCCAACCTACGCTTCCGTAACCTCGCCGTCTTCGCCGTCCGCGCCTTGCCGGCTGCCGATTGCCGTCAAACCGCGTAAACTGCGCGCCCGCCGACTGTCCACTGTGGACGGTCCCGGGCCATCGAGGAGGACGCCATGTCGCTCGAGGACTTCCCCCGCTATCCGCTCCTGTTCGGGCCCAGCCCGGTACACAAGCTGGA
>WNGE01006243.1_pt1 | contig 13301 bp, 14 predicted proteins | sample 5400651 | NCBI WGS metagenome assembly WNGE01 (sample SAMN13153370, study PRJNA577476) | soil metagenome | isolation source: 60 cm soil or saprolite under grassland replicate 2 | place: USA:California | collected 2016-06-15 | reverse complement strand
TTCGACCTCCTCACACCAGGCATGGAGGTCCTCAGTCGCATGATGGCGGACCAGCAATCGAGAAAGCACCGCGTCCGCGGCCAGCCGCTCGTCCCCGAGCAACGTCGCCGCCTCGATGGCTTCCTCAAGGAGCGCCTCGGCCTTGGCGAACTCGCCTGACTCCATCATCGCCTCACTCAGCCTGGGCAGAAGGGTGACCCGCTCGGACGCGCCTTTCGGCAAGAGCGCAGTCGCGCGGCCCAGGAGGTTCGAGGCAGCGGACATATCACCGCGTTCAAATGCGCGGTTGCCCGCCGAGCCGAGGTGCGCAGCGCCGCGAGCGCCGAGGCGGCGGCCGTGCTCATCCAGCGGGGCGAGCTCCGATAAATAGCGGTGTGCCTGCTCGAGGTGGTAACCGTGGATCTCCACGTACTCGACCGCGCCGTCGCGCTCCCCGTTGACCCGTTCACCCCAGTTGGCGAAGCGCTCGTGCAAATTCGCGCGTGTCCGCTTGAGCAGCCGGTTGTAGGCGGTGTTCTTAATAAGGATGTGGTGGAAGCGGTACCACCGCCCACTCGCGTCGTTCGCATCTGGTTGCACCAGCCGCTTGCGTATGAGCTCCGCCAGAAGTTGCTCGAGGTGTTCCCTGAGCGGCTCCGGCACGAGCTCCTCGAGCGCGTCCTGGCGGAATACGAGTCCAGCCACTGACGCCGGCTCGAGCACAGCCCGCTCTTCATGTGTGAGCAGCTCGAGACGCGTGGCGAGGAGAGCCTCGATCGACCCCGGCACCGCCAGCTGCGACAGGTCCCTGGTGACCCGCCACCCACCGTCGGGCCGGCGTCGGATCAGCCCATCGTCGACGAGCATGGACAGCAACTGCTCGATGAAAAGCGGGTTCCCCTCGGCTGCGCGCACGACCCTCTCGCAAACTTGCGGCGGCAGATCTGAGTCGCCGAGCTGGTTCTCGATCAGCCGCGCGCTGTCGGCCTGCGTCAGCGGCTGCAGGTCCAGCCGCAGCCAACCCGGCTTCTCGGCCCAGGCCGGTCGCGCCTCGAGCAAATCCGGTCGAGCTGCGCATACGACGAGGAGCGAGTCTGTCACGTGCTGAGCGACGTACTCGACGAGGTCAAGGAAGGCAGCCTCCGCCCAGTGCGCGTCCTCGATGACCACGACAAGGGGCTGCTCCGCGGCCAGTCTTTCAAACAGCTTGCGGGTGGCCCAGGAGATCTCTTCGAGTGGAAATGCCGTCTCGCCGAGCCCGATGGCCGAAGCAACGCGAGCCGCGACGTCGGGGGCCTCCGTCAACAGGGAGTCGAGCCTTCGGCGCGAAACCTCGGGAGGGTCCGTGGACCGGATATCGGCAGCTTGTCGAACGATCTCGACCAGCGGCCAGAAGGTGATGCCGCTCCCATAGGACAGACAGCGGCCGCGCAACACACACGCAGTCGGCGCGGCGAGCTCGGACAGCTCCTCGATTAACCTCGTTTTGCCAAGGCCGGGATCGCCGAAGACCGTCACGACTCGTGGTGCACGTACCGACGCGGCCTGCCCGAGCGCGTGGAGCAACTCCGCGAGCTGCGCGTCTCGCCCCACCATCGGCGCTCGGTTCTCGGCTGGTCCAGTCCGTCGTGTCTCGAGACCGATGAGACGGTACGCAGGCACACGCTCAGCCTTGCCCTTGAGCTCTAGCGGCTCGACGCGCTCGACGCGGACGGAATTGCGTACGAGGCGGTACGTCGACTCGCCGATCAACGTTCCGAGTGCGGGCGCGGCTTGCTCGAGGCGCGCCGCCACGTTGACCGTGTCGCCCGATACCAAGCGCTGGCCCAATGTCGGGTCACCCGCCACCACCTCGCCCGTGTTCACACCGGTTCGATTCACGAGGCGAACGCCCCAGCGCCGTTGAAGCTCGTCGTTGAGCTCATAGAGCGCCTGGTTCATCCCCGCGGCGGCGCGCACGGCACGAAGGGCATCGTCTTCGTGTACGCGTGGCAGACCAAACACTGCCATGATCGCGTCGCCGATGTACTTCTCGATGGTGGCGCCGTGCTCCTCGAGGACCGCGCGCATGACTTCGAAATAGCGCGACAGCACCTCGCGCAATGATTCCGAGTCGAGCTTCTCGCCCAGGCTCGTGGACCCCTGCAGATCCGAGAACACGATCGTGACCGTCTTCCGCACCTCCTGTTGGGGAAGCGCCGCAACAAGCGGCGTCCCGCAGAAGCCGCACAATCTGAAACGGCCCGGATTTTCCTCACCGCAACTGGGGCACACCAGCACGCGCAGCGAGTGTAGGCCGAGCGGCGCTTCTTGCATAGAGCGTCAGCGTCGACGAGTACGGTCTTTCGGTTTTGCTCCCGACAAGTGCAGCGACCCATCAGCCAGGGCGATCATCACAAAATACGTTGTCCAGGTGGCACATAAAACATGTTTATGATCGTGCCTGAGCCCCGAAGTGCCGTACGCGACGAATGGGTGAACCACGTTTGAGCGAAGCACTCGAGCGTCAACTCGCCTCTCCAAGCGGAGGGGCCCACGTGTGTCCGATCTACTCAACGGCGACCGAACGCATCAACACCCTCGTGCCCTTCTTCCGCGCCGGCGTTGCTCGGGGAGAGCAGTGCCTGTACATCGCTGATGCGCAAAGTGTCGAACACATGCTGCGGCCGCTTCGAGCCGACGGCATCGACATCGATGCTGCGATCGAGCGGGGTGCGCTGGTCGCGCTCACTGAACGGACGCCGTATGTGCGCGACGGTCAGTTTGATCCAGACGCCATGTTTGCGCTGCCGTCCACCACTGCCGAGCGGGCGCGAACGAGTGGCTTTTGCGGTGTGTCTATAGCCGGCGAGATGACGTGGATCGTGGGGCCAGAGCCTGGCGAGAGCCGCTTCCTCGAGTGCGAGGCGCGCCTCAACGACTTCCCGCCAGGGCTGGGTACGCGCATCGTGTGTCAGTATGATCGCCGTCGATTTCCGCCCGCGATCCTGCGCGATGTCTTGCGCATCCAGCCGCTTGGTCGTTGTCGGCGAGCACATCCACGACAACATGGGCTTCGATCCCGCGGCAGTGTCGTCCAGAAGCGGGCTGGATGACGTTGCGCAGGTGGACCGGTTGCTCAGCCAGTTGCAGGCGCGTACTCGGCATGAGATAGCTGCCGCTGAGCTCAGCCGGTTCTCAGGAGCGCGGCTGCCCGATCTCAGGACTGCCACCGTTGATCTCATTGCGACGGAGCTCAAGGCCGATTTCGCCGACGTCTTCGAACTACAACCCAGCAGTGATGCGTTCCGACTGGTCGCCAGCGCCGGTTGGTGCCACCCCGCGCCAGGCACGATCGCGCATGTTCAGCCTGATGGTCCGATCGCTACCGGAGCGCTGCGGACAAATGCGCCGTTCATCGTGCACGATTGGCGGCAAGAGACGCGTTTTCGCCCGCCAACGATCGTGCAAGCAGAGGGCAATCTGGCGCGTGGATAATGTCCTCCGCGGCACGTAGCCCTCCCTCGCTGAAGTTGGTTGCTCCAGCGAGGACACTACGTGCCGTCTCAGCTTCCACGCCGCCAGCTGCCCTTAGCCTGTTGTTCAGTTCGGTCCGAAATCAGTGTTCGCTAAGCCCGAAATGGGTGTACGCCATCTGCCGAAATCGCTATACAGTTTCGACCGTTTTGGCTGTACGACTCCCGCCGAAACGGCTGTACGGTTTCAGCCGTCGCAAACACCGAGCTGGCGATCGGTTGCTTGCGGTGCTTGGCGTGCACTCCTCGAAACCACGGCTTTTTGCCGAGGAAGAGGTCGTTTTCCTCGATAGCGTGGTGATCGTGCTGGCTCACGCCATGTGTGCAGGTGGTACGGAGGAAGCTTTTCATGCCCTCCTGGACGGCACGCCTGACGTGGTCGCGGCTTCGACCATGCGCTGCGGTACATCTTCGTCAACGCAGCCCTCGAGCGCCTGCTCGCGACACCAGCCGAGCGCTGATCGGAAAAGAGCTCCGGGAGACCGCCGTCCCCGAGTCGCTGGTCCGATCTTGGGAAATCAGTCTGCGCCGTGTCTGGCAGACGGGGCGGGAGCAAACGACTGACTTCAGAGTGGCGACTCCCGATGGGGAGCGCACGTTTCAGAGTGGGATCGTGCCTGGCTTTGGCTCCGATGGCTCTGTGCAGTTCGTCCTGGCCATCTCACGCGATATCAGCGAGCAGCGAGCAGCGCAGCTCGAGCGTGCTCAGCTCTACCGCGAGGTTGTGGCCCAGCAGCAGCAGCTCAGGGATATGGTCGCGGACCTGATCAAACGACGCGAGCAAGACGTCACAGGTATCAGCTCGATAGTGCAAATGGAACGGCTCACGCCGAACGACCGACACATTCTTCGGCTGGTGGCAAAGGGCTGGACCAATCGCGAGATCGCGGCGGAGCTGGGGCGAAGCCCCGGCGCGGTGAAGAACCAGGTTGCCCGCATCCTGGTGAAACTCGATGTAAGCGACCGTACCCAGTCGGCAGTCCACGCGGCTGAGGCGCAGCGATAGCCGAGTTGATCGTTCGGCGTCCTTCCTTGGGCGAGAAGCGCCGTTGATACACGCGGCGGCGGTCTCGGTACTGTTGGTTGGGACAGACTCGCGCATTGGTTGGTTGGGACAGACTCGCGCATGGGTGATCCCTTGTTGCTGCTTGTGCGAGTGGGGCGAAGGTCGTCATACTGGCCTGCCTCATGACTACACTTGCCAGTTTGGATGTCGCAGTAAGTGACAAGGTGAGCGACTGCTCGCAACCAACAAGACGATGTTCCTCAGCACGAGCGCCAACGAACACCCATGGGTAGCGGGGGGTCTTCTTCGCAGAGTCCGATCCGTTCCATCTGACCTTGCTGTTGGAAACGACCGGAAAGACGCTGTCCAACATCCGAGCGAACCCTAACGTTGCAGTCGTCATCTCCACTGGTGCAGCGTTCGCGGCATATCTTCAGGGCGACGGCGTGGCGCTCTTGCTGGGGAGTGACGAGGCGCTCGAAGCAACGAAAAATGCACTTCGCGCGAAAGCACCTGAGATTGAGCCGCTGTTGCAGTATCCGGGCGTCGCTATCAGGATAAGTATGCGCCGCTGGCGAGCTACCGACGTCACGAATGGATGGATTCCGGGCAAAGAGCTCAGGCCCTAATCAAAGGAAGCGGCCCAGGGCTACACTGGAGTAACCAGAAGACGCATCCTCTCGGGTGCGCCAGAGCGCGTGTTTGGTGGTGTCACAGCGCTTGCGCCGGGCGGCGGCCGCCACGGTTCAGCGTGCGGCTCGCCGATCCGCATCCGGTAAGAGGGCATGGCAACGATTCCCGCATTTTGCGCTGCTTTTGATTGGCGTGGTCGGCTCGGGCATTGCCGCGCAACGCCTTAGCCCGACCGATACGGGCCTTGCGTTACTCGAAAATGCGGTGGCGACCGGCGCAGCCCTGGTGGCCATTATCCTCGCCCTCGGCTCTGTATCGGGAGCACAGCTGAATCCCATCGTCAGCACCGCCGATGCGTTCTTCGGTGGACTACGGCCGCGCGAACTCACCGCGTACGTTCTTGCTCAACTGGCAGGCGCCGCGGCGGGTGCAATCTTTGCGAATCTGATGTTTTCGCTGCCCGCCCTCACCGTGTCCACGCAGGTGCGCAGCAGTCCGGGGTTGTGGCTGGGCGAGGTGCTAGCGACCTTCGGGTTGCTCCTGGTCATCTTTGGCGTGGTGCGCAGCGGTCGCAACTCCCGTCGCTCCGTTTGCGGTCGGCGCGTACATCACCGGTGCGTACTTCTTTACCTCGTCCACCAGCTTCGCCAATCCCGCGGTGACTCTGGCCCGCACACTGTCTGACACCTTCGCGGGTATCGCTCCGTCGTCCATTGTGCCGTTCGTGCTGGCCCAGGCGGCCGGCGCGGTGCTCGCGTGCGCGACGGTGCGTTTCCTGTGGCCCACAATCGCTGATTCGACCGAGGTCGTACTGGTTCCACATGAACAGGAGGTCGAGGTTGCCTGAAGCGGAGTCGAAGTCAGGTGCGCGACAGCGTGTGCTGTTTCTATGCACGCACAACTCAGCGCGCAGCCAGATGGCGGAGGGCCTGCTGCGGCACCTCGGCGGCGTGCGGTTCAAAGCGTATTCGGCGGGTACTGAAAAGACGCACGTGCGGCTCGCGATCAGGGCGATGCGCGAGCTCGGCGTCGATATCGCGGGTCAAAAGAGCAAGACACTCGAGCGCTATGTCGATCAGCCATTCGACAAAGTGATCACCGTCTGCGACCAGGCTAACGAAGCGTGCCCGGTGTTCTTCGGTGCCAGGGAGCGCCTGCACTGGACCTTTCCTGACCCGAGCAAAGCAACAGGTAGCGAAGATGACCAACTCGCCGTCTATCGAGAAGTGCGTGACGCCATTCGCGAACGCATCGAGCGGGAGCTGCTCTAGCCGAACACCGGCTCACGCCTGAGCCAGCCGGCTAGACTGTCCGCCCGAATGCCCGGCGCGCCCGCCGCTCAATCGACTCGCCCTGTGCGCGCAGTTGCCGGTCGTCTTGGCCACGTTGCCCGAGCCTACGGCGGGGTGGTTGGCAGCAGAACGTACTTCCCTCTCTGGCTCGGACAGCTGGCGTCGAGCTTTGGCGACACGCTCCACTACATCGCTCTCGTAATTCTGGTCTTCCAGCTCACGGGTCAGGGAGTCGCGGTGGCGGGGCTGGTAGCGGCGGAGATCCTGCCGGTCCTGGTGCTTGGCCCGATCGCGGGCGTCGTCATCGACCGCTTCAGTCGCAAGTCGGTCCTGATCGGGGCCGACATTTTCCGCGCAGGCCTCGCGTTATCGCTGCTCTGGCCACAAGGCGCTTGGCACGCGTATCTAGTTGCAGCCGGCATAGCCGCGGGTAACACCTTCTTCAACCCAACCGTCCAGCGGTCATCCCGGTGCTTACGACTGAGGACCAGCGGTTGGCCGCCAACTCTGTTAGCTGGTCGACCGGTCGGCTGGTTCAAATCCTCGCCTCGTCTGTCGTCGGTGGCCTCATTGCGGTGGTCGGGACCGGACCGGCGTTCGCGCTCAACGCGGCGACCTTCGTGTTCTCGGCGGCGATGATTGCCAGCTTGCGCGTTCCCGCCCACGCTGGCCAGCTCGGCGCGGCTCCACGCGGGGGTTGGCGAGTTACTTTGCGGACGCGCGGGCCGGGCTGGCATACGCGCTTGGTGATCGCTTCGTCTCGAGGCTGTTGCTGGTCCAGGGGCTCGCCTCGCTGGCGACGGGCGCCACAGGCGCAATGCTCGTGGTGCTGGCGGAGCGTCATTCAGGGCTTGATCCCGCGGGGTTCGCCTGGCTCATCGGGGCAATCGGCTTCGGCGCGCTGTTGGGGCCGCTGATTCCGAACGCACTGGCACGTGACTATCGTGATGCTCGCTGGTTGTTTGTGCCGTACGTGATCCGCGGAACCGGCGATGTGCTCCTGGCTGTGTTCACACCGCTACCGATCGCCCTCACCTTGATGTTCATCTACGGCCTCAACACGTCAACCGGGATGGTCGTGTTCAACAGCACGGTGCAAGGGGCGGTCCCGGATGCTGTGCGGGGGCGTGTGTTCACGCTGCTGGACGTGACCTGGAACGCAATGCGACTCATCTCGCTGGCGATCGGCGGAGTTGTCGTGGATGCGGTCGGAATTCAGCCGCTCTTCTGGGGCGGAGGAACGCTACTCGTGTTGACCGGCGCTATTGGACTGGTTCTCCTCGGGAATCATGACTTCCGGTCGCCTGGTTTTGCCGAACCGACGTAACGCAGAGGCGTGGTACACGCTGCTAGAGACGATGGCAACGCCGGGGTCATTCCCTACTCATGCAAAGAGTGCTGGTCGGCCCGAAGCGACGAACGCGGCCTGCACCAAGTAGACGGCAGCAGTTACCAGGAGCAACCAGCCGGCGGTGCGCTGCAGCCATTGTCCGGCCGGAATCAGCCACCGCAACCTGCGTAACCAATGGAGCGACGCGGCGGCGGTCAGGATTGGCACGCCGCGACCGATGCCGAAAATGAGCAGGAGGGCCGCGCCATAGGCTGGTCCGCCACTAAGAATCGCCGCGCTGGCGATAGGAAAGAGCATGGGGGTACAGGCCGGACACGCGGCTAATCCCAGCGGCACGCCCATCAGGAATGCGTCGCGCGAGGACGCGACCACATGCGGGAGCGGCAGGAAACCGGGAATGGGCGCGACCACGACCCCCGTGAGCAACAGCCCGCTAAAGCCAGCCACCACCGCCACCAACAGGTTCCACCAGACAACCTGCTCGGCGAGGACCGCCGCGGTCCAGTCGCCCAGGGCCCCGAGTAGGAACCCAAGCAACGCCATGGGGAGTGCCGCGCCAAGGACATAGGCAGCGGCACGACGCACAAGTCCCGCGCGCTGCTCGGTGCCGGTCGCGAGATAGCCGAGTACGGCAGGACCCGCCAGGTAGGCACCTGGTGTCAGGCCGACGAATACGCCCGCCAGCAGCACCAAAACCACCGCCGCGAACCAGTCGGTACCAATTGCCGTAAGCGCCCGTTCGTGTAAGCCGTCCACCCGGCGGTCAGCTCACGCGCAGGGTGGCGGGCTGGTACATGTTCATGCTGCATGTGACCTGATAGGTGCCCGGTTTATCAGGAGTAAAGTCGATTGCCGTTGTCTGCCCGGCGCGCAAGATCAGTCGTTGTCCGAGACCTCGGATCAGGGTTATGGCCCCTCAACCAGGGTCACCGATCGCTTGCATACTCAGTCGTACCGGCGCGGCAGCCTTGAGATCGACGAGCCGTGGCTCGTACCGCCCGGCGCGGAGTGTCATCGCGACCATCTGCACTCCAGCGCTGCTGATTGTCGGGGCCACTGCTGGAACATCCGGCGCAAAGGACTGCGCCGTCAGCGCACCTTGCTGAGTGCCCGCAAGTAGATCCACTGGCCAGCCGGTCACCACCACGGCGCCAAAACCGACCGCGACCACGACAAACGCGATTGTGAGCCGGTTGCCCCAGTTGGCGGCGGGCTTCGTGACTTGCTTCGATGTCGCGCGAGCCGGCCGACTCTCAGGTCGCTTGGCGACCCTAACTGGCGTCGGAACACCATGCTTCTCGACGACGTCGGTGATCCCCTGCCCGGCTCCGAGCACCCGCCCGAGAATTCCAAGCCAGCCCTGCGTCGCCTCCGGCGCATTGGCCCCGGCTGCAACCAGGTAAACCGCCCCCGCGCTGAAGAGCGCCTGGAGCACGAGCATTAGCAGCGCCGTGGACGCCAGGCTGAGCGGGAGGTAGAGCAGCATGACCGCAAGCATCGGACCCATGAGGCCACCCATGACCCCACCACCCGCGCCGTCCAGCGCGGCCATGGGTCCATGCCGACGGCCCATGACCAATCCATGCACGCCACCCGCAAGCACACCGAGGAGCGTGGCCCACCCGAGGTCCCACTCAGTGCCAGCGGCGTAGCCGGCCGCGAGCCCCGTGCCCATTGCAGCCATCATGGCCGCCATTCCCGCGGCCATCCCGGTGGCTCCGTAGCGAGCCGCTGTTCGGCTCGTGAAGACCGCGATCACCACGGCTAGCCCGAGCATGATTGCGGCAGTCATCGCTGTGCCCCTCGATTTAGCTCCGACCACCGCAAAATGATGCGTCTATGAGATCGCTGGTGTAGCGACCCTTGTTTAGCTGACATTGCTTCCCTCTCCTGCGTTCAAAAGACGCAGGAACACTCTCAATCACGCCGGTATTGGTGGCTTCTGCCATACGCACAGGAACCCATCGCGCGGCGAGCGCATAGCGCTGTCGGCCCCCAACTGCAGGAGCCCGGCGTAGGGTGCTAATAGGACGCTTCGGCGTTACGGCTCAGGCGTGAATCGAGGAGACTCAGGTCAGCGAGGCGAAGAGGGCCGGCCGGCCATACAGCCCCGGTGGTTGAAAGGAGTTCGGAGCGGGACGGCTGCGGCAAACTGGGGTGAGCACCCGTGCGGTCGACATTACCAGCAAGGCCAGCATGACCAGTACGGCGATCGAGGGTGAGTACGACAGGAGAACCCGCTGGACCTGACAGCATTCTGCAGGCGACTCAGGCTCAGGAATGGCAGACCAAGATTGAGCGTTTGCTGCTGAGTTGAATATCACCTCAGCAGCCGACATCCCGGGCATGGCCGCTGGTGCATGGGGAATGCGCACAGCGCACACGGAGATCACGACCACAAGAAGCGCAATCACGCCCAGGTGCCGCATGGGGCAAAGTGTACTCAGTGTCGCCCGTGACACCCACCTGCAGGCAGACGTGATCAGCATTCGCACACGTCGCCGCTCGTCCATGCCTCGCGACCTTCTCGGATTGCCAGGCCAGCCACGATCAGGCCTGCCAGTGGGTCCATCCACCACCAGCCAAAGAGCGCGTTCGCTGCCAGACCAAGCAGGACCACAGCTGAGAGATAGGTGCACAGCATGGTCTCCGCTGCGTCGGCCCTGAGCGCGACCGAGCCCAGCCGCTTGGCCACCCAGCGTGTGGCGAACGCCAGGCTAGGCATGACTACCAGGGAGAGAGCGGTGATCGCGAGACCCAACGCGCTCGGCTGCGGCTCATCGCGCACACCGATCAGCGCGCGGATGGAATCGAAGACGACATATGCCGCGATTCCGAAGAAGCTGAGCGCAATCAGGCGCACCGCTCGTCGCTCGGCGCGCTCATTCGTCTCGTGATCGCTGCCCTGGAGCGAAAGCCGCCAAACGATCACGATCGCGCTGGACACCTCGACCACCGAATCGAGGCCGAACCCGACCAGTGCTATGGAGCCGGCCAGCACACCGCTGACGATCGCGACAACCGCCTCCAGGGTGTTCCAGGCAATCGTGGCTGCGGTCAGCGCCCACGCCCAGCGCCGCGCCCGTGAATCAGTCGCGGAAGTCAGCGGCGCTTCGCAGTCGCACGCCTCTTCAGGGGAGTGCGCCGCTGGCTCGAGTCGCGGCCCAGTGGTAGAGATCACTACGGCCGCATCTCGGGGCGCTGGCAGGTGACGATCCGATCGGCCACCTGCCCGATGAACGCATCGTTCGCGTCCAGGATTCGGGAGACGCCCTCGGCCAAGCGGTCGTACACATGCCGCCAATCCTGACGCGACTCCACCAGCCACACTCGCGCAGGCAAACGAGGTGTTTGCTGGCATTGCTAGGGCTCAAGCCCGAGGCCGCGGCGGCATCCCCGGCAGTCCGTTCGCCATCGCGCAGCGCATCGAGGAGAGCGAGTCGAGCAGGGTCCGCAAGGCCATCGAAGAAGCGTGCGCGTACTCGTACAGACGTTGGCCCAATCACTTGCGCCATTTGGAAAATGACACCTGTTCACCCACGACGGCCCGATCACCGACGTACGTGCGCGATGGTGGGTTCAGGCAGGCTTCCTGGCTACGAGCCGTTCGACAATTCCGAGCTTCGAGCGCTCGCTGTTCTCGATTGTGAACCCCTCGGCCTGTGCAGTTAGAAGGGGGCGTCGCAGGAAGTGCTCGTCCCCAAGCGGGACCGTAATTCGCTCGATCGCCCACTGAATCGCGCGCACCCATGCAGGACCGCCAGCAACGTGGTCGAGCAGCAACAGTCGGCCACCGGGTCGTAGGACTCGCCTCATCTCGGCGATCGCCTGGCGTTCGTTGGGAATGGCGCACAGCGAAAGCGTGCAGACGACTGTGTCGAACGCCTCGTTCGGCAGGTCGAGGGCTTGGGCGTCGCCGACCCGTAGGTCGACCTGCCGCCCGAGTTCGGTCGCGCGCTGGCGTGCGAACTCGAGCATGGCTGGACTGAACTCCACGCCCGTGAGGTGCACGCCTGGCGCGTAGAACGGTAGGTTGCGGCCGGTGCCGATCGCGACTTCCAGGACATCGCCGACGGCCTGACGACACACCCACTCGCGGCCGCCCGCGAACAACCAGCGCTCCATGAAGGCCATCTCGCGGTCGTACGAGCCGGCGTGCTTGTCCCAATAGTGCTGAAGCTCCTGTGCTCTGCTCGGTTTGCTCGGGCTGCCTGTCGTCGAGACTTGCGGCATGAATAGTCTCTCCTACTTGCAATACTCATTGGAATCGGAATACTATTGGGTATGCTAACTCGTAGAAGCGGTCTCGTGCCAGTCAATTCCGGCGTATTGGGACTTCATGGTGCTGGCAGCCGGAGTGCGATGCCTCATCTGGGCCGGCCCATCCAGGCCGCTGTATCCGAATGATTCCCGACAGATTGGAGTGTTAGTCGTGACGCAAGACAAGGTTGTGCGAAGTCTGGTGATCGTCGTTCTGGTGCTAGGGGCGGCGGTCCTTGCACTGCTGTTGCTGGGTTGGCTGACGATGGCCGGCATGATGGCCGGCGGCATGATGAGCGGCGGCACCATGATGGGACAGGGCTCGGCGATGCCGATGGCGGGCCTCGGCATGGCCTTGATCGCTGTTCTGGTTGTCCTGGCGGTCATCGTTGCCCTCGTCTGGGCGTTGCGCACGCCTGCTCATCGAGCGGGCAACGGCTAGCGTGTTTCCCGTCAACTCCGCGCCCGAACGAATCGCCGTCCTGGTCGTGGCCGTCGCCGTCCTCATTGGATTTCTCTTCTGGAGTCGGCGAGCGACGTCGCACCCGTTCTTCCTGGGTGTCCCAGTGGGCACGGGTCTCGTGCTCAGCTTCGACATCGTGTGGGTCCACTGGCTCTTCGGACTGCACCACATCACCAACCATCAAGAGGACGTGATTCTCGAACCACTGTTTGTCCTCACCGGCCTCGCCTTCATTGGGTACGGAATCACGCGCGAGCGTCAATGGCGCGGCTGACACGAGCGCAGAGCCAAGCTCAGACCCGCCGGCGTCTGATCGACGCCGCGGCCACTGTCTTCGCCAGACGTGGATTCCACGGCGCGAGCATCGACGAGGTTGCCGAAGAAGCGGAGTTCAGCAAGGGCGCGGTCTACTCCAACTTCGACTCAAAGGACGAGCTATTCCTGGCGGTGCTCGAGGATCGACTCCACAGCCAGGCCAACTTCTTCGGGCAGCTGGCCCAACGGGCGCATACACAGCCCGCGGACGATCTGCTTGCGCTACTGCCACCTCTGGATGGGCCGGACGAGGTGTGGTGTTTGCTGGAGTGCGAGTTTTGGCTGTACGCGCTGCGGAACGCCGCGATCAGCAAACGCGTTGCCGCCCTGTACAAGCAGTACCGAAGTGAGCTCGCGCCAATTGCCGCGTCATACGCGAGTGATGAGCTCAGCCCCGGAGACGTCGTATCGGCCGCGATTGCGCTGTATTACGGCCTGACTCTGCAGTGGCACGCCGATCCAGGAGTGATTCAGCCTGATCTCGTCG
>WNGE01009240.1_pt1 | contig 13303 bp, 17 predicted proteins | sample 5400651 | NCBI WGS metagenome assembly WNGE01 (sample SAMN13153370, study PRJNA577476) | soil metagenome | isolation source: 60 cm soil or saprolite under grassland replicate 2 | place: USA:California | collected 2016-06-15 | reverse complement strand
TCAGAACGTCTTGCCGGCCTGCTTCGCCGAGGAGATAATCGTTTTCACGTTCCGAACCGTCGCACCAAAAGATGTTTTCCGGTTGCGTCAGCTTGGCGACGTCCTGCACCCAATCGAGCACCGCTTGATTCGCTGGCTTCAGATCACCGATTCCAGCGGGCGGCGAAATGGCGGGCGCGGTATCTTTCATGAATGTTGATTGGTTGACTCGCTCCCGCTCGTCAACCCTTCGGGCCTCCCATCGATGTCGTTCGGCTCCCACCGGCTCCGTTGTCGATTTTGCGATTGAGCGAAAACGTAACTTTCGCTGCTTCGTGCGCTTCTCCAAGAAATTTTTCGGGCAGCGACGAACTCGGCTTGCGTGTTCAGAACGCTGGCTGTTTATTTGATTCATGTTCGGAGTGACCACCTCCGATGATTATCGTCCCGTTACGTGGATGGGCCGCTACCCTATCGACGTGACGACGATCCTGGTCGGTTTGCATGTCACCTGTGCAATCCTGGCCGCCATCCTAATCGCGTTCGGCGCTGGCTCCATGCTGGCGTATCTGCAATTCGACACTGCGGCAGTCTGGTCCGGAGGACAGGTCTGGCGTCTGTTCACCTACGCATTTGTTCATGCGCCATCGGCCCTCCTTTGGTTCGCGGTCGAGATGTACATGTTGTTCGTGTTCGGTCGCGAAGTGGAGCGCTTTATTGGCCGGCGCGCTTACATCGTAATCTATCTCATATTGTTGATTGCGCCCGCAGCGGTGCTCACTGTTTGGGGTCTTTGGCAGCGTTCAGCCCTCGCTGGTTCGCCGGCGTTGCACTTTGGGATTTTTGTTGCCTTCGCTACGATTTATCCGCGAGTCGAGTTATTCCTTCGAATCATGGCGAAATGGATCGCGCTCATTCTCGCTGGCGTTTACACCTTCCAACTTCTAGCTTACCACGCCTGGACTGATTTGGCTGTCGTTTGGACAAGCATCGGCGCGGCCTTCCTGTTCATTGAAATACGAGGCGCTGGCCCGGAGCTTGCTTGGTGGAATAACATGAAAGAGCGAATCGGACCCAAGCCTAAACTGCACGTCGTGCAGAAATCCGTGTCGCGTCGCGCCGTCGAGCCGGATGATGTCTATGCCTCGATCGATCCGATTCTCGACAAAATCTCGAAATCCGGCATTGGGAGTTTAACCGCGAACGAGCGCCGGTTGCTGAATCGGGAACGCGATCGCCTTCTGAAAAAATCGGAGTAAAACCGGACGCAGCTGTCGCGAACTATTTTTGCGCAAGACGCGACTCCACCGTTTCGCAAAGGACATGGAGAAGAAGCTTGTGCGCTTCCTGGATTCTGGCGGTCGAATCACTCGCGACCAAGAGATCGACATCGGCAATGCCAATCGTCGATCCACCGTCGCGTCCGAGGAACGCAATCGTTTTAAGCTTACGCGATTTCGCTTCTTCGAGTGCGCGCTGAACATTTTTCGATTTGCCCGAAGTCGTGAGAACGATGAGCACATCGCCTTCGAGTCCGAAGGCCGCGACTTGCCGGGCAAAGATTTCGTCGAAGCCATAATCGTTGGCCGCGGCGGTAAGAAGCCCGCCATCGCCGGTGAGACAGATCGCAGGGTAAGCGCGACGATCTTTGGCGAAACGCACGACAAGCTCCGTCGCAAAATGTGCGGCATCAGCCGCGCTCCCGCCATTACCGCAGACGAGCAATTTATTTCCCGCGCGCAAACATTGCTCGATCAACTCGGCGGCGCGCGCGATTTTCGGTTCGATTTTTTTTAAAGATTGCAGCGTCTCGATTGAGCCGTAAATCGCCTGTTCGAGAGTTGAAGAAAAATCAGACATGCGGCGAATGTTGAGGGAAAAAAATGGTGCGCGATACAGGGTTCGAACCTGTGACCCCTACCGTGTCAAGGTAGTGCTCTACCACTGAGCTAACCGCGCCCAAAAACAGTGACAAGTGACGAGTGATAAGTGAAGAGTCAAGAGGCTTGATTTTTGTGATGGCCATTGGCTGTTCGTCAGGATGGGCGGCAAATGCTTCTATATTAACTGCGATGAAATCTCCGGTAATTTTGCAGGCACTTCACCACTGGACAACAAGGAGGGGGCGGTTGACTCTACTTACCTTCCATGAGCGTCCTGTTTTTTAAGCGTTTTCTGCAGCGGCCGTTTCAGATCGCTTCGATCGTGCCCAGCTCAAAGGGGCTCGTTGAACGCGTCGCGAGCAAGATGGACTTTAGCCAGCCGCGCGTGATTGCCGAATACGGTCCGGGCGAAGGTGTGCACTCACGCGAGATCGCGCGACGCATGAGTCCGGATTCGCATTTGCTCCTGTTCGAGCTCGATCCGGCGTTCTCTCACGATCTTGAACGGCAGTTTGCCCGGGATCGCCGCGTGCATGTCATACATGGAGATGCGGCGCGTTTACCGTATGAATTGGAAAGACGAGGCATCGCCGACTGCGACTATATTCTTTCCGGCATTCCGTTCAGTATCCTCAAAATCGACAAGAAACGTGCGCTCTTGCAAAAAACCCACGACGCGTTGGCGCCGGGCGGCAGTTTTATCATTTACCAGGTAACGAATGAGCTGAAGCAACACGCCACGTTGTTCGAGCACGCCGAATCAGAATACTTCCTGCAAAATATACCGCCGATGTTCATCACTGTTTTTCAAAAAACGCCGATGATGAATGGCCGAGAATATCCCGCCTCGGAGCGGATATCCGTTGGCGCGCATCGATCGGCATGATTGAAAGGCCGACGCGCGTGGAAAAGGATTCGATGGGCGAAATGTCGCTCCCGGCAACCAGTCTCCATGGTGCATCTACCCACCGCGCGGTCCTAAATTTTCCGATTAGCGGTTATCGGTTTTCGCGCCCGTTTATTCGCGCTTTGGGCTTGATCAAATGGGCGGCCGCACAAGCAAATCACGATCTCGGTTTACTCGATGCGCAACGCAGCGCCCTCATCGTTCAGGCAGCTGAAGAAGTTGTCGATGGAAAGCTCGATCAACATTTTCCGCTCGATATTTTTCAGACCGGTTCAGGCACGAGCACCAATACGAATGCAAACGAGGTGATTGCGAATCGTTGTGCGCAGCTTGCTGGTCAACCGATTGGGTCACGCGAACTGGTCCATCCGAACGATCACGTCAACATGGGACAGTCGAGCAACGACGTGATTCCGTCTGCGATCCATATCAGCGCAGCGGAGCAGTTAAAAAACTGTCTCATTCCGGCTTTGGAAAAATTGCATGCCGCGGTCGAAGCCAAAGCGAAGGAATTTTGGGAGATCATCAAGATCGGCCGGACCCACTTGATGGACGCGACACCGGTGCGCCTCGGTCAAGAATTTTCCGGCTATGCGCAACAAGTTGTTTACGCCAAAGAACGCGCCCAGAAAGCGATCGAGGCTTTGCGCGAGCTTGCGCTCGGTGGAACGGCCGTCGGCACTGGTTTGAATCGTCATGTCGATCTTCCAGGCAAAATGCTGCGGCATTTGGAGCAGCGTACTAGCATCACGTTTCGTGAGGCGAAAAACCATTTCGAAGCGCAAGGGGGAAAAGACGCGGTCGTAGAAGCGAGCGGTCATCTAAAAACCATTGCAGTCAGTTTGTTCAAAATCGCCAACGATATCCGCTGGCTTGGGAGCGGCCCGCGTTGCGGCATCGGCGAGATTCAACTTCCCGCCACGCAGCCAGGCAGCTCGATCATGCCGGGCAAAGTGAATCCGGTGATGTGCGAATCGGTCATGATGGTCTGCGCTCAAGTGATCGGCAACGACACCTGCATCACGTGGGCCGGCGCAAACGGAAACTTCGAGCTCAATGTCATGATGCCGGTGATGGCGCATGATCTTCTCGAGTCGATCCGGTTGCTCGCGAACGTTGTCGACGTTTTCTGCGACAAATGTATCAAGGGTATCGTTGCGAACGAAGAGCGCTGCCGCGAGTTGGTCGAGCTTTCCATGGCCATGGTGACCAGTCTAGCGCCCAAAATCGGTTATGATCGCGCGGCTGAAATTGCGAAGGAGAGCGCAAAAACTGGGCGCACCGTTCGTGAAATTTCCCTGGAACAGAAGGTCTTGCCGGAAAAAGAATTGGAGCGCGCGCTTGATCCGGTTGCAATGACGAAACCAGCCGAGAAGGAAGTTTAGGCGTTCTTACTTTCGCGGGATGCCATGGTCGCCAAACTTAACGGGCCTCAGTTTTCAGGTGGCGCAAACATCGCGATCAAATGTCCAAGCCATACCTATGAGCAAACGGTTGTGTTTTATCGTGACACACTTGGACTGCCTCTGATCGAAGAAGAAACGGACGGCTGCATTTTCCAATTCGGTCCCAACCGACTCTGGATCGATAAGGCGCCGAATTTGAGTCACCCCGACATTTGGCTGGAACTGGAAACGAACGACACCGATGGAGCAGCGTCATTTCTAAAAGTAAACGGGGTAGTGCGGCGCGATGAAGTCGAACAATTACGAGAAGATTTCGACGGTTTTTTTGTATCGGCGCCAAACGGCGTGATTCATCTCGTTATCGGTCACGAAGAAGCGTAATTGAGAGGAGCTGTTGGCTGCAGCGCTTCGTTAGATGAACCGCGCAACGACATGACTGGCGTAAAGGAAGAAAACGAGCGCGAGCTGGCCGACGACCACAGAAATAGTGGCCGCAACGAACGTTGCCGTGCTCAACCGAAATGATGCAGCGTCGTCACTCGCGGACTTTGCCATCTAACGTTTATGACAACTTCGATTTCAGCGAGACAGCCATTCGCTATTTTGGTTGCATCATACTAACGCGGTTGCCTTCCGTGTCGAAAAACGAGACGTAGAGGCCGTAGCCGGGTATCTCCATTGGCTCGCCAAGGACTTTGCCGCCCGCTTCCGTAACTCTCTTCATGGCCGCTTTAATATCACCCACAGCGATTACGACGGACGGATACTGCCCCGGCATATCAGCAGATTTCTTGTAAAAGCCACCGTTAATGGCTCCCGGGTTTTTCGGACGACCGTCCTCGCCGGGCTCGGTGGTGGTAACGAGCACGTAGTCGTTCATATCGGGGCCGAGCATCTGAATCTTCCAGTCGAATGCTTTCGTGTAAAAATCAGCCATGCGGTTTTTGTCCTCCGCAGGAATTTCAAAGTGGACTACCGGATTCATTGTTTTCCTCCATATCAGTTGAAGTGCGCTTCTGTACTGCGGGGTGACCGTCTAACGAGACGAGCTTAGCTACGGCTTGCAGAACCGAGCTTTGACAACATCGACGTTTGGTTTCATAAATTCAAGCTGCTCATCGCGTCTCGAAAGGATTCGGTCGAAGTTTCTGGAAACGACGGGATCTTAGATGTGTCGACCCACGATCGCGAGATCACGCTCGATTCCGTCGAGCCGCGCAATTCGCGGGAGCAATCCCCAGCGCTCAAAGCCGAGCCGATCGAATAATCTCAGGCTCGGTTCGTTGTGTGCGAAGATCAGGCCAATCATGGCGTTAATCTCGAGTGACGACGCACGGGCGATTGCTTCTTCTAATAGTCGACGCGCGACGCCACGGCGCCGGAACTTTTCATCAACGTAAACGCTGATTTCGGCGGTGCCGCGGTAGGCACACCGCGGCAGAAATTTCTTGAAGTCCAGCCAGCCGATGACGCGGCTGTCGCTTTCCGCCACCCAGACTGGATATTGATCCGGCGCATGCTCGTGGAACCACGGCAAACGCGCTTCGACTGTGGTCGGTTCAAGCTCGGCCGTCACCATGCGGGTCGGCACAGTGGCGTTGTAAATGTCGATGATGACCGGGAGATCGGCGTCGAGCGCGTCACGGATAATCATATCTGCTGCAGCCGCTTCGCTGTGCACAGCGCGGCATCGCCCGGAGCGCGACGGCTACAGGAGGACGCTTGGAAAAATCCATTTTCGAATGTCGGCTGAAATGGGCCGGGGTCCGTCTCGCCGATGCGAAAGCGGGGACTAATTTCTGATTGGGTGGCGCAATAAACTTCCATATCGAGCTTGCCGCATTTTGTGAGCAACGCCTGGATTGTGCCGCACGCCAGCTCGGGTGTGTTGCAATCGCGGCTGAGATGCCCGAGCACCACGCGCTCGATTTTTCCCGAAAGCAATTCCTCGATCACGTTCGCCGCCGCCGTGTTCGAGAGGTGTCCATGACGGGATTGGATTCGCTGTTTCACCGGCCACGGCCGATGCGGATCGTTCTGCAAAAGTTTTTCGTCATGATTGGTTTCGATGACAAGCGTCTGAACCTGACGCAAGCGTTCCACAATCATTTTGGTCGCGTAGCCGAGATCCGTGATGAATCCGAGACCGCCCGAGCCTGCGTGACAGGCAAACCCAAGTGGATCGACAGCGTCGTGTGGCACGGGGAAGGTTTGCACGGTCACATCGCAGATAGAGAACTCGGCCCCAGTGCGAAAGATTCGCCAGTTGTGATGTTGCTCGAACAATCCGTCGCACCGAATCGCCTCCGCAGTAAGCGCGTTGCAATAAATCGGCACCTCTAGTTTGCGACAAAGAACTTCGAGTCCGCACACGTGGTCGCCGTGCTCGTGCGTAAGAAGGATACCATCGAGCTGGCTTGGCATGACCCCACACTGCGCGAGGCGCAACACCAGTTGCCGCGCGCTCAGACCGCCATCGATGAGAATTTTGCAATGCTCGGTCGCGACCAGTGCGCTGTTTCCCGCGCTCCCGCTGCCGAGCATCGTCAAACTGAACACGGGTCTTAAGTTAGCCGAACCACTTCATCTTACGCAAACGGAAATGGAGAATCGGTGCTCAGGCGTGTAATAGTAACTGGAGACGAAATCGACCCGAGATCATTCTGCCTTGCTCGACACGAGTCGGAGAGAGAATTACATTCGCACCGCTTGAGAAGGTGGATCTTCATTTTCATCGCAGCGGCGAGCGCGCTTTTTGGGAGCGTTAGCTATGGCCAATCGGATCTGCCGAATTCGAATAGCGGCAGTCTCGATTTCAAGCAATGGGGACTGACTGCAATCCAGGATGGGGGGCGACGCAAACCGGTAGACACATTTGCTAGGGAGACGATCATCCGGATCACTGGAAGATCGATATACATCGACAAGGCCGGCCGAAAATGGCAGCCAAATGACTTCGTCTTGTCAGCGCTGCTCGAGACGCACGACTGGAAAAACGAGCCGATGGTGCTGGTCTCGTTCGGCAAACTGAAAGGGCAGCTCGGGCTCGATAAAACGCCGCGACGGTTTTCATTCGCGCAATTGGCCGGCTCGGCCGAGTTGCTGCGGATCGCGAACGAGGCACGCGCTCTCAAACGTGCGGAACAACCGCTCGACCGGGTTCAACAAGAGGCCCTCAGCGTAAATGACCGATTGGCGTTGCTTGGAAATGTGATGAATGGAAACGCGTTGCTCATCGTTCCATCACCGCAAAGGGAAACAGATGCGTGGATAGTGCCCGATCCGGCGGCAGTCGCAGTTTATTATAACGAAACGCAGGTTGCTCCAGCCTTCGCCGAACTGACAAAAATGATGCGCGCCTACACGCAAGGAGATGGATTCAACTTTAGCAGGGCAGCGAACCAATTACGCGCAGGGCTGCGCGAATTGAGTCCAGCGACTTATCCCCAAGATCGGCAATTGCGTCTCGAATATTTCTACAACCATTTCGAAGGGTTTTACCGGGCAATCTGGTGTTATGGGATTGCGCTCGTCATTTTAATCGTGGCGCATCTTCGCAAACGCGGGCGCGCGTTGAGGAACATCGGCGTCGCGGTTGCAATTATTGGTCTTGCGTTTCAGGCCACTGGAATTGTGATGCGCTGTATGATCGCTGGACGACCGCCGGTGACGAACATGTATGAATCAATCATCTGGGTTTCATTCGCTGTATTGTTTTTCGGGATGATCTTTTTCGCGCGTTATCGGACACCTGTATACATGCTAGCGGCGCTGCCGGTCACACTGATCGCGCTATTGCTCGTGCATCAAATGCCGATCGCGATGCCGTCGAGCATCGATCCGCTTGTGCCGGTGTTGCGCGATAATTTCTGGCTTACGATCCACGTACTTACGATTACGCTCAGTTACGCGGCGTTCGCACTGGCAATGGGCTTTGGGCACATTCTACTCTGGCGCTACGCGCGAAATCCGGCGGCAGCCAGCGCGGACGCGCCGATGCATTTCTGGCTTTACCGCGTGCTCCAGCTCGGCGTGCTTTTGCTCGCCGCAGGCACAATTCTAGGCGGAGTCTGGGCAAATTATTCCTGGGGCAGGTTCTGGGGCTGGGATCCAAAAGAAACATGGGCCCTAATCGCGCTGCTTTGTTACATCCTGACTTTGCACGGGCGGCTGGCCGGTTGGTGGACCGAGTTTGGTCTAGTAGTCGCGAGCGTGGTTTGTTTTCTCGCCGTGCTAATGGCTTGGTACGGTGTGAACTTTGTGCTCGGCAAGGGCTTGCACAGTTACGGGTTCGGCATCGGCGGCGAGACCTACGTTGCGACGTTTGTTATTGCCGACCTTTTGTTCGTCGTGTTCGCGATTTGGCGATATCGTGCGAGCAAACGCGCGGTGAGTGTGACAAGCGAAATCGAAAGTGAACGCGCGATCGTGTAGCCACCTCTCCGTCGAATGCAGAAATCTGTGGCCAGTGAGGCGAGGCGTCGCCCGACAGTGTGGGTTGAGGTTAGTGGGTAGTTGAACTATCCAGCGATGAGCGCGTCCAAAAATTCGCGTGGACTTTGGGCGTGAAGTAGCGTCGACCGGGTCGCATCATCTTTTACGAGCCGCGCCAGTGTGCCCACGCAAATCAAGTAATCGTTCGCTAACCGCTCCGGCACGCCGATAACAAAAATCAGGCGGACGCGCACTCCATTTTTCCCAAAAGGAATGCCAGCGCGGCTTCGCCCGATCCCAAGCACAATCTCGTCAACCAAATCGGTGCGCGCATGTGGAAAGGCAACGCCGTTTACTGCCACGCTAGGGTTTGCTTGTTCACGCGAAAGCACTTGCCCGAGAAATTTTTCCGCATCGTCGATCTTCCTGTTAGCGGCGAGTAACTGAATGATTTCGCGAACCGCGTTCGCCGGCTTTCGGGAGCGCAACTTTAGCGTCACGTGTTTTTCATCGAGAAGATCGGCCAGGGCGATAGCCATTTTGGGTAGCGAGATTTGTTGGATTATCCGGGCAAAGCCAGTTATCCAGTTAATGTGACATCTGTGGCAACTGAAAAGGTACCAAGCGGGCCAACCGAAGAGGCGACGGTGTCGTTGCAGCGCAGTCTCTACGATCCGGGTTACGTCAACGCGATGTCGCATTTTTATCGCGGCGAGATGGGCCGCATCATGGTCTGGCGACAGCGACTGGACATGACAACCAATTGGGCCATCACCAGCAGCACCGCCATTATCACGATCGCGTTTTCCACGCGCCAGGTGCCGCACATCATTTTCTTTTTCAATCTCGCCATCGTCTGGGTGCTGCTCTGGATCGAGGCGCGCCGTTACCGCTTCTATGACGCTTTCCGGGCGCGTGTCCGCATGCTCGAGGCGCATTTCCTTGTGCCGATGGTGATGGAGAACCGCGATTTGCTTCAGGGCGAATGGAAGAAACTGGTCTGCGAGGATTTAATTTTGCCCTGCTTCAAGATCAGCAAACTGGAAGCCATCGGACGCCGATTAAAGCGAAATTACATTTTCATTTTCATCCTCATCATCGTGGCTTGGATCACGAAGATTTTTCTGCACGCCGAGCATGCAATGGACAGTGTCGGCGGGTTTTATCGCTCCTTACGTGTGGGAACCATTCCCTCCTGGTTGGTGGCGTTTATCTTTGTCGGCACTCTTATCACCGTGATCACGATCACGATTTACGTGAGCAAGAAATCCTCCGGCGAAATCTCCGAATTCGGCACCCACCGGTCGCTCTGGCGGATTTGAATTAGTTGATAGTTGAGAGATCGGTGCTGCCCGAATCATCACCAATGCCCACTTCCGAGCCTCTCAATTCTAAACTCTCAACTTTCGACCGCCTTTGCGAAATCGTCGCGCAACTGCGTGCACCGGACGGTTGCCCATGGGATCGGGAACAGACCCATGAATCATTGTTGCCGGCTTTGATCGAAGAGGCTTACGAAGTTGCCGGGGCCGTGCGAGCCAAAGACGATGCGAACTTTCGAGAAGAACTGGGCGATCTGCTCCTCTTAATCGTCACGATGCGCGCGATAGCGGTGCGGTGCTGAAGCAATGGGAATCGATTAAGCGCGCGGAAAAAACGGACAGACATTATCTTGATGGCTTGCCAACAGCGTTGCCGGCGTTGATGCGCGCGCAAAAAGCGCAATCTAAAGTGGCGCGTGTCAATTTCGACTGGAGCGAGCTGCGCGATGTGGTCGCGAAAATCGAAGAAGAACTCGCCGAAACAAAATCGGCGATTACCTTGCAAGATCGACAAACGATCGAGGATGAGATCGGCGATCTGCTGTTCGCCGTGGTCAATTTGGCGCGGAAATGCGAACTCGATGCCGAGAGCGCGCTGCAAACCGCGACGGACAAGTTTGTCGCGCGCTTCACTCGGCTCGAGGACGAACTGCTTGCGCAAGGCAAACGGCTTGGTGATGTCGATCTTGCCGAGCTGGATCAAATTTGGAACCGGGTGAAGGCGTAGCATTCGTATCCGGCCGATGAATTTACCGGCCGGCAGCCGGTGCCAGGCGCCCGGTCATTTACAATCGAGCGACTTTGGCGATATTGCCCGTCCCCGATGAACCTCCTTATCAATCTGCTCCTGGTCATTTACGTGCTGGTGGCGCTGCTCATGGTGCTCGTGATCCTGATGCAACGTCCAAAAAGCGAAGGCTTAGGCGCCGCCTTTGGCGGTGCGGTCACGGAAAACATTTTCGGCGCACAAACCACAAACGTATTGGTGAAGTTCACGGCGTGGCTGGCTGGCATCTTTTTCGCGCTCACCTTTGCATTGTCGATCCTTTACGCCCATAAGAACACGGTCGACAGCGCCTTCCGCCGCGAGCTGATGAAACAACAAACTTCTCCAGCGGCCCCAGCCGCCATGCCATCGCCGGGCTCGTCTTCAGCGCCCCAGTCCGGTGCCAGCGTTTTGCCCGCCAGCAGCGCAAGCCCCGTGGCGCCCGCAACTTCGCCTACTTCATCGCCGCAGGCGAAGCCGTAGCCTTGCTCCTGCAATTAATTATGTTTCTGACGGTCATTGATTGATTCCGGGTTCGCCCTTGTATTCCACCGAAACTAGACGATAGTGTCAGCTGTTATTGGATTAGTTCTGTTCTGTTCGTTGCGTGGTAGATCGTCAGTTGAGGTTGTCTCAGTGGTGATTTGAAACCCGATTCCCGGGAACGGCTTTGTGGCTGGCAGTTTTTTTTCCAAAATCAAATCATAATGAAACTATATGGACAACGCTGAAGCTGGTGCCGCCATGACCGCGCTCAACGGCAAGGAAGTAGCCGGGCGCACACTCACGGTTAACGAAGCGCGTGCACGCGAAGAGCGTCCGCGTCCATCCGGCAACCGTCCATATGCCGGCTTTCGCCGGTAAATAATCTGATCGCGCTGAGTCGGCCACGAAAAAACTTTCGGGGCCGACTCGCCCGGTCAAGCATCGATGAATTCAGAAAAAGCGATCGAGTTGGAAGGAACGATCATGTCGGTTCTTCCCGGCACCATGTTCCGGGTCGCGCTTGCGAACGAACATCTCGTCCTCGCCCATATTTCCGGTAAGATGCGCAAACGCTTCATCCGGCTTACAATTGGCGACCGCGTCAAACTGCACATGTCACCCTACGATATCGATAAAGCGCGCATCGTTTATCGGCTCGGCTAACCAATTTTTATTTATGCACTTTTTTGCCCGACCCACCGCCCCGAAGACAAAGGGACCAGTTATTAAGCGTTTGCTCATCCGCTGCCCTTCGACCGCAAAACTAACCCCGAGCGGTCAAACGATCGAAGAAAGCTTGTGGGCCGCTGCAAAAATTAAGAGCAGCAGATTAAGCTGCCCGCATTGCCGGCAAGTCCATACCTGGACAAAAAAAGACGTCGTCCTCGCGCGTTAAATCGATCGGGTAGCGCCCTGCTTGTCCTGAACGAAATCGAATGGGCGGCTCGCGTGCTCGTTTCGGCGTCGTGCGAAAACAGAATGTTAAGGCCCGGCTTATCCATTTCCGGGGGGCCGGCAAATTTCATAGATCTCGATTTCTTATTCGAGATCCAGCGTTAAGGGAAGTCGACCGGCGAGGAGCATCTCGCCCGTAACGGCCAGGGTTGTTGTCTTACGCTCAGAAGAGTTTGCCGAATCGTAACGATTCCGCCATAACGCTGTAACAATCGCTTTCTAGCTTCCGTCGTGTTTGCTAGAACCGAATCGCGGAGATTCGACACCACCAAAAAGGAGAAACCTAATGTTTACCAAGAAGTTAGTCCTACGGGCAGCGGGCGTAAGCCTGGCTGCGGCTGTTTTACTTGCGGCGCCACGCCTTGGCGCGCAGACGCCTTCCGAGTCGGAGCGGCTCCAGAAACTTGAGCGCGCAGTCGAGCAACTGCAAAAACGCAATGCCGAGCTCGAGCAGGAAGTCAGCGGCTTAAAGAAACAGGCTGCATCGGCGGCTGAGGTCAGTGCGAGAATGAAAACGAAAATCATGTCCGACGGGAAATCGTATGTCGAAAAGGCGGTCGTGGAAGAAGAGAAATTGCCGGTTTATGTCCAACAGCGCGGACCGGAATTGAAGCTGGTGCTCGGCGGATTCATTCAGACCAACTTTGAGGACGGTGATGTCTCCGCGTTCGAAGGCCGCTTTGGCCAGACCGCATTGAAGGACCGGTTTCGCTTGCGGCGAGCACGGATCAATCTGACTGGCGATTTTGCCGAGAACTTCGACTTCAAAATGGAAGGCGACTTCGAGAACAGCGACGGCACTTCTCCATCCAACCGCACCGACTTTTCGGGAACAGACATTTGGCTCAACTGGCATCAGTTTCCCGGAGCTCAGATCAAGATCGGCCAATATAAAGCGCCATTCGGGTTGGAGCAGCTTACTCCCGACACTTCCCTGTTCATTATCGAGCGCAGTCTCCCGACCGGCGCAATCACGCCGGAGCGGCAAATCGGCGCTGAACTTTGGGGAAAGCCATTCACGAATGTTTGGCCTGAGCAGAAGGATCTGCTGACGTATTACGCCGGCATCTTCAACGGAAACGGACGCAACATTAATAATAACGATAACAACAATTTCATGTATGTCGGCCGGCTGGAGTTAGTGCCCTTCAAAGGCAAAATCTTCG
>WNGE01008076.1_pt1 | contig 13304 bp, 17 predicted proteins | sample 5400651 | NCBI WGS metagenome assembly WNGE01 (sample SAMN13153370, study PRJNA577476) | soil metagenome | isolation source: 60 cm soil or saprolite under grassland replicate 2 | place: USA:California | collected 2016-06-15 | reverse complement strand
GTCGACCATCCGGATGCCGAGCTCGTGCGCCGGTCGATCGAGCGCGGGGCGCGCTGGGTGGAGGGCATGCAGAGCTCCGACGGAGGCTGGGGCGCCTTCGACGCCGACAACTGCCGCGCGCTCGTGCGCGACCTGCCGTTCTGCGACTTCGGGGAGGTCATCGACCCGCCGAGCGCGGACGTGACCGCCCATGCGCTGGAGATGCTCGCCGCGCTGGGCCGCAGCAACGACCGCGGGCTCGCCTGGCTGCTCGGCGCCCAGGAGCCCGACGGCTCCTGGTTCGGCCGCTGGGGCGTCAACCACGTCTACGGCACGGCCGCCGCGTTGCCGGCGCTGGAGGCCTGCGGAATCGGCCCCGAGCACCCGTCGTTCAGGCGGGCAATGGCCTGGCTCGACTCGGTGCAAGACGAGGACGGCGGCTTCGGCGAGGACATCCGCTCCTACGCCGAGCCGGCGTGGCGGGGCCGCGGCGTCAGCACTCCTTCCCAAACGGCCTGGGCGCTATTAGCCTACGTCGCTGCAGGCGAGGCGGAGAGCCACGCAGCTCGTCGGGCCGCCGAATGGCTGTTCACCGCACAAAGAGCAAACGGTGACTGGGAGGAGAACCACTACACGGGAACGGGCTTTCCGCTTGACTTCATGATCCGCTACCACCTCTACCGGCTCCACTTCCCGCTGCTCGCACTAGGTCGTCTACGAGAAAGGCTGTCGCGATGAAATTCCCGCTCGCCTCGACCCTCCAGATCGCCGGCTACGTCGCGCGCAACCAGCGCAGCGGCAAGCGCTACCCGCTCGTGCTCATGCTCGAGCCGACGCTCGCGTGCAACATCGCCTGCATCGGCTGCGGGAAGATCCGCGAGTACGAGTCGAATAAGGCTCGGCTCTCGGTCGAGGAGTGCATCGACGCCGGCGTCCAGTGCCCGGCGCCCGTCGTCTCGATCTGCGGCGGCGAGCCGCTCGTCTTCAAGGGCATCGAGGACGTTGTGGCCGGCTTCATGGAGCTGAACAAGAACGTCGAGCTCTGCACGAACGCGCTCCGGCTGGAGCAGTTCCTCGACGTCTTCGAGCCGAACAAGCGCCTGACCTTTGTCGTCCACCTCGACGGGATGCGCGAGATCCACGACTACATCTGCGACTACCCGGGGCTCTGGGAGATCGCGGTCGGCGCGATCGTGAAGGCGCGCGCCCGCGGGTTCCGCGTCACGACCAACACCACGATCTTCAAGGAGACCGAGGTCGAGGACGTGGTCCAGATGATGGACTACCTGACGAACGAGATCGGGATCGACGGGATGCTCGTCGCACCGGGCTACCAGTACTCGCAGATCGACCCGAACCTGACGATGACGCGGGCCGAGCACGAGGAGAAGTTCCGCGTGATCCGGTCCGCCGCCCGGGAGAACGGCTACCGCTGGCTCGCGAGCCCGATCTACCAGGACTTCCTCGCCGGCGACCGCAAGCTGCCCTGCGCGCCATGGGGCTCGATCACCCGCAACCCGTACGGCTGGAAGGGGCCCTGCTACCTGCTGACGGACGGGATCTTCCCGACCTACGAGGCGCTCCTCGACGGAATCGAGTGGGAGGACTACGGGCCGGGCAACGACCCGCGCTGCGAGCACTGCGGGATCCACTCCGGCTTCGAGCCCTCGGCCGCGTTCGAGGCGGCGAGCAATCTCAAGGAAACCGTTCGCAGCACGGCATGGACGCTCACGGGGTGACGCTGGCCTGCGCCACCGCGGCGGAGCTGCGCGCGGCGCGTCGGGCACGCGTGAGTTCGGCGCTGGTCGGGCTCGGCGCGTCGAACGGCGTGCCCGACGGCCCGCTCGTGTCGTTCGGCCTAGCCGGCGCGCTGCGCGACGACCTGCCCGTCGGCACGGTTCTGGACGCGACCCGCGTCGTAGGCGCGGACGGCGCCGTCCTCTGGGAAGGCGAGGGCCTGCGCGTGCCGGGCGGAAGGCCGGCGACGATCCTCGCGGCCGACCGGAGGACCGGCGCCGACGCTGCCGACCTCGAAAGCGGGCCGCTTGCGCGGACGGGACGCCTGCACGGAGTGCTGCGGGTCGTGAGCGACACGCCGGACCGCCCGCTGGGAGCGCTCGTCGGCGGGGTCAAGCGCACGGGCGGCTACAACTGGCTCGGCGTCGCGCGCGCTCTCGTCCGCTCGCCGCGCTCGGCACTGGGCGCGGCACGCGCCCTGAACAGGCTCGGAGCGGCCGCGAAAGGCTGGCCCGCATGAGGAAGGTCCTGCTCGCAGCGCCGAGATCGTTCTGCGCCGGCGTCGACCGCGCGATCGAGATCGTCGAGCGCCTAATCGAGCAGCACGGCCCGCCGGTCTACGTCCGTCACCAGATCGTCCACAACGACCACGTCGTCAAGCGGCTCGAGCGGCTGGGCGCGGTCTTCGTCGACCACGAGGACGAGATCCCGGCCGGTGCGATCTGCGTGCTCTCGGCTCACGGTGTCGCGCCTTCGGTCAAGGAGAGCTGCGAGCAGCGGGGCCTGGTCGTCGTCGACGCGGTTTGCCCGCTCGTCTCGAAGGTGCACGCCGAGGCGAGGCGCTACGCGGACAGCGGCCATTTGGTCGCGCTCGTCGGCCACGCAGACCACGTCGAGGTGATCGGCACGCGCGGCGAGCGTCCGGAAGCGACGGTCGTGGTCGAATCGCCCGAGGACGCCGAGCAGCTCGAGACGAACGGCAAGCCGGTCGCGGTCATCACGCAGACGACCCTCTCGCTCGACGACGTCGCCGAGACGGTGGACGCGCTCGCCGGTCGTTTCGGCGACCTCCGCCGGCCGGCCGCGGACGACATCTGCTACGCGACCCAGAACCGGCAGGACGCCGTCAAGGCGATGGCCGCGCAGGGTGCCTCGCTGATCCTGGTGATCGGCTCGGAGACGAGCTCGAACGCGCGCCGGCTGGTCGAGGTCGCGGAGCGCTGCGGGGCAGAGGCGCTTCTGATCGACGGCGAGAGCGGCCTGGATCCCGATCTGGTCTCCGGGCACGAGACGGTCGGCCTGACCGCCGGCGCTTCGACGCCCGAGGAACTGGTCGCCGCCGTCCTGCGGAGCCTCGCCTCGCTCGGCTACGACGAGCTCGAGGAGGTCGAGGTCGCCCGCGAGGCCGTCCACTTCCGCCTTCCCCGCGAAGTTGCCACACGGTGACCTCAACGCTACGCGTCCGGTTTGGTGGGCGGATCGCTCGCGCGGGTCACTGCGAAGCGCGCAGCCGATATAGGAGAAACCCGTGACCAGCGTGGAGATCCCCTACTCGGTCGCCTCTGCACTCCCGTCCCTGACGGTGCTCGACATCACGAACGAGGTCTCGCACGAGATGCGGGACTCGGGCTACGAGAACGGGATCGCGTACCTGTCGCCGGTCGACGAGGTCGGCCTCGTGCGCGTGCAGGAGCGCGAGAGCGGCTTCTTCACCGACCTCGAGGAGCTGCTGACGCGCCTCGTGCCTCAGGAGGAACCGGAACGCGAGCGTCTGCTCTGCATGCTGCTCGGCCCGCGCACCGAGCAGGTCCCCTTCGCCGGCGGCGAGCTCTGCCTTGGCCGCTGGCAGCGGATCCTCCTCCTCGGCTTCGACCGCCCCACTCAGCCCCGTTGGGAGCTCACGCTGCTCGGCTAGAACGCGTTCCGCCAATCGTTTAGACAACCCCCACCAAATCGTGTGCAAATGGTGTTTGAACTGGACCTGCCCGGTCGGGCAAACTGACACCGTGCAGCGCGCGCGGCGGCACAACCGGCTCTTCTCCGCTCTCGCGTTTGCGCTGCTCGCGCTCGTGGCCGAGCTCGTCGGGCGGAGCCTTGCGCACCGGCTCGACGTCGGGCGGCACGTGCGCTCGCCGAGCTACTCGGGCGCCGACTACTACCCGTTCCTGCTGGGAGCGGTGAAGCTCGGGGTCGCGCTCCTGCTCGCCACGCTCGCCTGGCGCTTCGTCCGCGCCCGTGCGGCGGCGCGGGCGGGGCGCCGGGTTCTCACGGCTCTCGGGAAGAGCCCGAGCCCGGCCCCGCGCGTCAAGCTCGAGCTCTCCCCGCAGCTCTGGCTCGCTGCGTTCGCCGTCACCTCGACCTTCGCGCTCGTCCATCTCGACGCCGAGCAGGCAGCAGCCGGCCGCTGGCCGCTCCTCTGGCCGTGGCTGCACACCTCGGCGCTGCCAGTGTTCGCCGTGCTCTCCGTGCTGGTCGCCCTCGCCTGGAGCGCCGTCTCGCGCTGGCTGAACGAGTACGAGCGCTACGCGGAGGAAACCTGTGCCCGCGCCGAGCGGCTGGCCGCCGCGCGCCGGCCCGCTCCGCCCCTGCAGCCTCGCGCCCGGGTCGCCCTCCCGCCGCGAAAGCTCTTCGGCCTCACGTTCGAGAGTCGCCCGCCTCCGCTTCCCGCCTAGGGCGTCGGCGGCTAGCGGCCAACGCGTCGACCGGTCAGCTCAGACGGATGCGCGGCTGAACCGCGCATCCTGGAGCTGGACATCGCAAGCGATGTCCAGGGCCGCGGTCAGGTCCAGACGCCTGCGAGGTTGGTGTCGACACCTGCAAGCGGGAGGTGAGATGAGTACACAACTTCTGACCGAGCGTGCGGCCGTCAGGCGGGGATCCTGGCGTGCCCGCGCAGTGATGGCCCTCGGCCCGGCGGCAATGTTCGGAGGGGTCGCCTGGGCCTTCCTCCAGCCCTACCGGATCACGCTCTTGCACCCGCGCGGGCAGGGGTTCTGGTGGCTCGCGGTCGAGCCGCCGCTCCTGGTCGTGCTCGCCGGAGTCCTGTTCTCGCTGTTCGTCGTGCCCGGCGTGCTCGAGGACCTCGAGGCGTACGAGGAGGGGCGCTGATGCAGCCTCCGGCCGAGTTCGTCCACTGGATGTTCGCGACGGGCCTGCTGCTCGTGGGGCTCTGCCTGCTGACGGAGGCGATCGTCGGCGAGGAGGTCTGGCGGCGCCGCGCCTGGCGCGCCTACCTCTGGCCGAGCCTCGCCTTCGCGATGGGCGTCCTGATGTGGCCCGTGATGGTCCTGTTCACCAACTCGACGATCCACATGCTCGCCCACGGCTCCTGGGCCCAGGTGATGATGCTGGCGGGCGCCTCCGAACTCGGCCTCGTGCGGGGCAAGCTCCACAGCCGGTACTGGCGCCTGACGATGCCGCTCGCCTTTCTCGTCTCCGGCTCAGCCTTCCTCGTCCACGAGCAGAACAGCTGGTTTTTCGCCCGGGCGGCCTTCCTCCACCACCTGATCGGCTGGACGCTGATCGTGAGCGCCCTCTTCCCGCTCGCCGCGGTCTTCCGGCCGCGCTCGGCGCTCTTGCGGTCGGGTTTCGCGCTGACGTTCGTCGTGCTCGGCGTGATGCTTTACTGCGACCGGGACGTGGCCCCCGTGTTCGGCCACCTCTCACCCGTCGCGGGGGCGCAGCACCGGTGAGACGTCTGCAAGTAACACTGTGTTACTTGGCCGGATTGGCGCTCGCTTTCCCTGCGGTCGCGGGGGCACACGCGACCCTTACGCACACGAAGCCGGCCTTCGGAACGCGGCTGGCGCGCTCGCCCGGCTTCGTCGAGCTTCGCTTCGACCAGAGCGTGAGCGCTTTGCCGAACGCGATCACCGTCTTCACCTCCAAGGGGCGGGTCGTCTCCGGGCCTGCCCGGACCGGCACCGACCTCCGGGTCGTGAGCGCTCCGGTCGGAAAGCTCGGACGCGGCGGATACACGGTCCGCTGGCGGGTGATCTCGGCCGACGGCCATGCCGGCTCCGGGGTGTTCACCTTCGGCGTTCGTCAGCGCGCGCCGCCGACGACCGAGGCGTTCGGCGCCTCCGGGCCGACTACTACCGAGCACATTGTCCGCTGGCTCTACTTCCTCTCGCTCGCTCTCGTCGCCGGCGGGCTCGGCTTCCGCCTGCTCGTGGTGCGTGGGCCGCTCCCGCCGCAGGCCGAGCGGCGCTTCTACCGGCTCGTCGGCCTAGGTGCCGTGGGCGCGATCGAGGTCGGGATCCTCGCGTTCCTGCTCCGCGCCGAGGACGCGCTGCAGCTCCCGTTCGGGAACTTCCTCTACGGCGACCTCACCCCGCTCGCCTCGATGCGCTTCGGGGTCGCCTTCGTCGCGATGACGCTCGGCTTCGCCCTCGTGAGCGCGCTCCTCTTCCTTGCCTGGCTGACTGACCGGCGGGCGCTGCTTTGGCCCGCTCTCCTGCTCGCCCTCGGCTTCGCCTCCGGCCTGTCGCTCTCGGGCCACTCGGCCGCCGACGCCGGCTCCTCCTGGCTCTCCGAGCTCGCCGACTGGGCGCACCTGGTGGCGGCCTCGCTCTGGGTCGGCGGGCTCGTCCAGCTCGCGTTCGTCGTCTGGCCGCTGGCACCGGAGCTCCGCCGCGGGGCGTTCCTGCGCTTCTCGAAGCTTGCGACCGCGCTGATCGCGATCCTGCTCTCGGCTGGGATCTACTTGAGCGTTCTTCGCCTGCCGCGCCTGGCCGACCTCTGGGGCGAGGGCTACGGACAGGTGCTGCTCGTCAAGCTCGCGCTCGTCTCGCTGGCGCTCCTCTGGGGCGCGGCGCACCACTTCCTCGTCCGGCCGGCGCTGGAGCGAGGGGCGCCGCTCCCTGCTGCGTCTGCATTCACGGCCAAACGGTCCGACCGGTCGGTTCAGACGGACGCACGGGCGAAGCCCGTACGTCCTGAGAGCGGCATCGCAAGCGCTGCCTTAGCGGGCCTCCCTCGCAGCCTCATTGGTGAGAGCGCTGTCGGAGTGGCGATCCTGCTCGTGGCTGCGGTGCTCGTGGAATCGAAGCCTCCGCCCCGGCCCGTTCCCGCGGCTCCGGCGGCCGTTCGCCGCTAACGTCGAGACCATGCGGTGGGCGATCTCCGGCGGCGCGGGCTTTCTCGGGCTGCACCTCGCGCGGCGGCTGCTCGCCGAGGGACACGAGGTGCGGACGCTCGATCTCGCCCCGCTCGAAGACCCGGAGCTCGAGCGCTCGGCCGAGGAGCTGCGCGGTGACGTACGCGACCCGGCCGCAGCGGCGCGACTGGCAGCGGGCGCAGACGTTCTGGTTCACGCGGCCGCCGCGCTGCCGATCCAGGCCTCGCGCGAGGCGATCCGCTCGGCGAACGTCGAGGGAACGGCCGTCACGCTCGCGGCCGCGCTCGAGGCGGGCGTCCGCCGGGCGATCCTGATCTCCTCGACCGCCGTCTACGGGATCCCGAAGCACCATCCGCTGCGAGAGGACGCGCCGCTCGTCGGCGTCGGGCACTACGGCGAGTCGAAGATCGAGGCCGAGCGGGTGGCGCGGCGCGTCGGGCGGCGCGGGCTCGAGGTGGTCATTCTGCGCCCGAAGACGTTCGTCGGCCCCGAGCGCCTCGGCGTGTTCGAGATCCTCTTCGACTGGATTCGAGAGGGCCGCCGGATCCCGATCCTCGGCGACGGCTCGAACCGCTACCAACTGCTCGCGGTCGAAGACCTGGTCGAGGCGACGCTGAGCGCGGCGGGAGTGGACGTCGCGGGCGAGACGTTCAACGTCGCCGCGACGGAGTTCGGGACGGTCCGCTCAGACCTGGAGGGGCTGATCGCCCACGCCGGATCCGGCAGCCGGTTGCGGCCCGTTCCGGCGCGCCCCGCCGAGCTGGCGCTGCGCGCGCTCGAGCTGGCGCGGCTCTCGCCGCTCGCCGAATGGCACTACCGCACCGCCCACCGTGACTCCTACGTCGACGTCTCCAAGGCGCAGCGGTTGCTCGGGTTCAGGCCGCGGCTCTCGAACGTGCAGGCCCTCTGCGAAACCTACGACTGGTATCTCGAGAACCGCGAGCACCTGCGCAAGGCGGGCCTCACGCACCGCGTCCCGTGGGACCAGCGTGCGCTCGGCCTGCTGAAGCGGTTTAGTTAGGGCCCCATGCGTGACCTGCTCGACTACCGCGACGAGTTTCCGATCCTCGCGGACACGACCTACCTGATCAACCACTCGCTCGGCGCGATGCCGGCCGCGGCGGAGGAACGCCTGCTCGAGTACGCCGAGTCGTGGAAGACGCGGGGCGTGCGCGCCTGGGAGGAGGGCTGGTGGGAACTGCCGCTGACGGTGGGAGACCAGCTCGCCCGGCTGATCGGCGCGCCACCGGGGAGCGTCTCGATGCACCAGAACGTGACGCTCGCCGAGGCGGTCGTGGTCTCCTGCTTCCGCTTCGACCAGGAGCGTCGGCGGATCGTCTACGAGGAGGGGAACTTCCCGTCCGTCCGCTACCTCTACCAGGCGCACGAACGGCACGGCGCGGAGATCGTCGTCGCGCCGGACGACGAGGGCGTCGTGGCGGCGATCGACGAGCGGACGCTGCTCGTGCCGGTCACGCACGTCCTCTTCAGGACCGGCCGGATCCAGGACGTGGAGGCGATCGTCGCTCGCGCGCACGAGGCCGGCGCGCTCGTCGTCCTCGACGCGTACCAGTCGGTCGGAACGGTGCCTCTGGACGTGGCCTCGCTCGGGGTCGACATCGCCGTCGGCGGCTCGGTCAAGTGGCTCTGCGGCGGGCCGGGCGCCGCGTGGCTCTACGTGCGGCCCGGCCTCGCGGAGACGCTGGAGCCGGCGCTGACCGGCTGGCAGGCCCATGCGCGGCCGTTCGCGTTCGAGCCCGAGCAGGACTACGCCGAAGGAGCGGCGCGCTTCCTGACCGGCACGCCGAACGTCCCCGCGCTCTACGCGGCGAGCGCCGGCTACGACGTGATCGAGGAGGTCGGGATCGAGCGGATCCGCGAGCGCTCGCTCGAGCAGACCGAGCTCCTGATCGGGCTGCTCGACGAGGCCGGGTTCGAGATCGGCAGCCCCCGCGACCCGGCCCGGCGCGGAGGCACCGTCGCAGTCCGCCCGCCGGACTTCGAGCGGGCCGGGCAGGAGCTCCTCGCGCGCGACATCCTCTGCGACTGGCGGCCGGAGGTCGGCTTGCGGCTCGGGCCGCACTTCTTCAACAGCGACGACGAGCTGCGCTTCACCGTCGAGCAGATCGTCGAGATCGTCGGTCAGGAGCTGAGCAGTTCCGCCAGCCGCTCCGCGTAGGCAGGGCCGGTCGGGTCGTCCTCGTGCTTGAAGTAGCAGTAGACCCGCACTCCGTCCTCGAGCAGCGGCCGTAGGCGCTCGGCCCAAGCGGCCAGCGCCTCGTCGTCGTAGGGCGGCTCGCGCAGACGCAGGTAGCGGAACGGCGCGTCGGCCTCGAGCGAGTTCACCCGCACCGGCACGTCGGCGTCCGCCCACGACTCGTGCCGGAACTCGAATGCGTACTCGAGCTCGGGGTCGAGCGAGCCCCGCAGTAGCTCCAGGAAGCCGTCATCACGCGGCCGCGTCGGAGGAAACTGGACGAGCACGGGACCGAGCCGCTCGACCAGCGCGCGCACTCGCTCGCAGAAGGCGCCGACCAGCTCGAGCCGGCTGCCGTGCGTGATCCGACCGGTCATCTTCACCGCGAAGCGGAACTCAGGTGGCGTTTGCTCGGCCCACGTCCGGAACTGCTCCTCGGCGGGCAGCTGGTAGAAGCTCGTGTTCAACTCCACCGACGGGAATCGGCCGGCGTAGAAACGCAGGAAGTCCTTCGGCCTCGTCTTCTCGGGGTAGAAGCCACCCCGCCACGACGGGTAGGAGAAGCCGGAGGTGCCGACATATAGCCCCGGTACACTCGCCGCCGTGGCCGTCACGTCCGAAGTGATACCCGAGAACACCGTTCGCGTCCTCGATCACGGCTTCGTCCGGCTCGACGACGCGATGGCCGACGACCTCTCCGTCGTCAACGGCGCGCGGGTCAGCTTCGCGCGGCGCAAGGAGGAGATGGACGAGTCGGACGAGGGCCTGATCCGCTTCCTGATGCGCGACCGGCACGGGACCCCTTTCGAGCACAACTCGTTCCGCTTCCACATCCGGGCGCCGATCTTCGTCGTTCGGGAATGGATGCGGCACCGTGTCAGCAGCTTCAACGAGTTCAGCCTTCGGTATGCGAAGGCGACCGACGACTTCTACGTGCCGGAGCCCGAGGACGTCCGCAGCCAGGTGGGCAAGCCGGGCGCGTACTCGTTCGAGCAGGTCTCCGACGAGCTCGCCGAGGAGACCCGCGAGAAGCTCCAGGCCGTCTACGAGACCGCCTACCGCACCTATGAGGAGCTCGTCGAGCGGGGCGTGGCGCGCGAGCTTGCCCGCTGTGTCCTGCCGGTCGGCGCCTACACCGAGTTCTACTGGACGGTCAATGCGCGCTCGTTGATGAACTTCCTCTCCCTGCGGAACGCCGAGACGGCCCAGCGGGAGATCCGCCGCTACGCGGAGGCATGCGAGCGTTTCCTCGAGCAGCTGATGCCGGTCACGCACGCCGCCTTCGTCGCGAACGGCCGCGTCGCGCCTTAGGTCGTCAGAACGACCTGGTGGCCCGCGTTGCCCGGCAGCTCGCGGGTGACGATCCAGCCGTCGTAGTGGCGCGCGGTGCTGGGGAGGTTCATCGGCACGGTCGTGTTCCGGCCCCTGACGGTGAAGATGCCGCAGGCGGCGATCGGCTTGCCGTGCCTCGTCAGGAACATCTCGTAGTACGAGCCGGCCGGCAGGCGCGGAAGGCCTTTCACGACCACCCTCAGCGGCACGTTGCCGCTCTTGTCGGTCCTGCCGATCTCGATCGTTGCGGACGAGGCCCCCTGCGCCTTCGTCGCGTGCATGTCCAGCGTCTTCAGCGCCTTGAAGCCCTGGCCCTCGCCCTTATTGCCGATGACGTAGCCGCCGAGAAACGCTACGAGCGCGATTGCCGCAGCCAGTGCCAGCACCGCGCCGGCACGACGCCGCGGCAGGCCCACGACCGCCGACCCGCGCGACGCGTCCGGCACCTCGGCCAGCGCGGGTGGAAGCTCCGCCGGCGGCCCCGCCGCCACGAGCAGCTTGTGGACCCGCTCGAGACGCGCGTGCTCCTCCGGCGAGAGATCCTCGCCCACGAGCTCGCGGAAGTCAGGCTCGCGAGTCATTCCAGTTCCTCTTCGAGCAGGTCGGCGAGCCGTGCAAGGGCGGCGCGTGTGCGGGTCTTGACCGTGCCGAGCGGGATCCCGAGGTATTCGGCCACCTCCGACTGGGAGAGCCCGCTCCAGTACGCGAGCTCGATCACCGCGCGCTCGTTCGAGGACAGCTCCTCGAGGGCGCGGTGGATCCGCCAGGCGGTCCAGCTCGCCTCGGCGCGCTCGGGCGGCCCGGTCTCGCGCGACTCCTCCTCGGGCGCCTCCACCGGCGGCTCAGGCCGCGCGCGGGCGCGGTCCACGATCGCGTTGCGGGCGACGGCGTAGAGCCAGGGGCCGCCGGGACCGCGCTCGGGGCGGTAGCTGCGGGCGGCGCGCCAGATCGAGGCGAAGGTCTCCTGGACCGCGTCCTCGGCGCGGCCGCGGTCTCCGAGGCGGCGGAGGGCAAGGCCGAAGACGGGCCTCGCATAGCGGCGATAGAGCACCTCGAACGCGTCGCGGTCACCGTCGCCGGCGCGGCGGATGAGCTCCGCGTCGGTTGCCTCGTTGGCCGCCATCGGCTGCATCGTGGCTGCTCGGCGCGAGAGGGGCAAGCCCCTAGGGGGAACAAGCGCGATCTCCATCGTTTGTCTTACGGCGCGTGCCCCCGGCCGGATTGCAGCAACCGGCCTCCGTCCACGACCAGCGAGGAGCCGGTGACGAAGTCGGCGCGGGCGAGATAGGCCACCGCTGCGGCCACGTCATCGGGCGAGCCGACACGGCCGAGAAGAGTCTCCGCCGCCCGCCGCTGCTCTTGCTCGGGCTCGACCGCGACCGGTCCCGGAGCGACCCCGCACACGCGGACCTCCGGCGCGAGCGCCCGGGCCATGACCCTGGTCAGCATCGCCTGCGCCGCCTTCGCCGCGCAGTGGGCCGCGAAGGACGGCCAGGGCTGGTACGCCGCCACGTCCTCGACCATTACGACGCAGCCCCGCGACTCGCGCAAGGCCGGCGCGGCCGCCTGGGTGACGAAGAAGCTTCCCTTCGCGGTCGCGCCGAAGGCGGAGTCCCAGTCGTCCTCGGTCAGCTCGGCGACCGGCCTCGGTGTGAAACCCTCGCCGGCCGCGTTGACGAGCAGGTCGAGGCCGCTGAGCTCTTCGACCGCGCGCTCGACGAGCGCCCGGGCTTGCGCGACCTCGGCGATGTCGCCGTCCTTCCGTCCTGCGGCCTTCACCGTCCAGCCGTCTTGCTCGAGCCGCGCCGCGATCGCGGCTCCGACACGCCCTGTTCCACCGGTCACGAGCGCCCTCATCGAGCGAGTCATAGCACGGCGCAATTTTCGGGCAGGCGATGCGTCCACTGTGCGATGAAGCTAATCGCCGTAACAGCGATCGTCGGGGCCGCCCTTGCGGCGGCGGCCACGGCCGCCACGCCGACCTTGACGCTCGCCGCATCGTCTCCATTCGTCATCTACGGGAAGACCGCGACCCTGACCGGGTCCCTCTCGACGCTTCAGTCGAATCAGACGGTCACGATCAAGGCGGTCGAGTGCGGCTCGACGAAGACCACCAACGCCGCACGGACGAAGACGACTGCGAACGGCGCCTACACCGCCACGGTCACGCCGGTCGTGACCACCACGTACCAGGCGTTCCAGAAGACGGTCAAGAGCAACACCGTCGTTGTCGCGGTCAAGCCGGCCGTGGGGCTCAAGCGGGTGAAGCGCGGCTCGTTCACCGGGAGCGTGACCGCGGGCCTCGACTTCAAGGGCAAGTTCCTGCTCTTCCAGCGGTATGCGAAGCTGCGCAAGCGCTGGGTCCAGGTCAAAAAGGTGACGCTGACGGCGTCCACGCCGGGAACGAGGCCGACGATCGTCAGCACCGCGAGCTTCAAGGCGAAAGCTCCGAAGCTCGCGCGCGTCCGGCTCGTGCTCTCGAAGGCGCAGGCTGCGCCCTGCTACGCGTCGGCGAAGAGCAACACCGTTCGCAACTAGCCCTAGGTAGCCGGCGCTCCCTGCTCGGCGACGGCGCGGTCGAAGTTGGCCGACACGGCGTCCCAGTTGACGACGTTCCACCAGGCCTCGAGGTAATCCGGGCGCCGGTTCTGGTACTTGAGGTAGTAGGCGTGCTCCCAGACGTCGATCCCGAGGATCGGCACGTCTCCGGTCAGGATCGGCGAGTCCTGGTTCGGGGTCGAGTAGAGCGCGAGCCCGGTGCCGTCGTGGACGAGCCAGGTCCAGCCGGAGCCGAAGCGCTTGACGCCGTTCTCGTTCATCAGCCGCTTGAGCTCGTCGAGCCCGCCTCAGAGGTCGTTGATCGCGTCCGCGAGCGCGCCTGAGGGCTCGCCGCCGCCGTTCGCGCCCATGATCTCCCAAAAGAGCGAGTGGTTCGTGTGT
>WNGE01006241.1_pt1 | contig 13304 bp, 10 predicted proteins | sample 5400651 | NCBI WGS metagenome assembly WNGE01 (sample SAMN13153370, study PRJNA577476) | soil metagenome | isolation source: 60 cm soil or saprolite under grassland replicate 2 | place: USA:California | collected 2016-06-15 | reverse complement strand
TCTCTTCCTGCTGAAACACTCCGAACAGCCCGTGCTGGCCAGATTCCGCGTCACGCTGCGTCTTTTGCGCATGGTCCATAGCCCGGTCGAGCACGGCCATAAGCTGCGCCCGCCGACCCAAAGAATCCATTGCGCCGCTCTTGATCAGTGATTCGAGCACCCGCTTATTCAATAACCGAAGATCAACTTTCTCGCAGAACTCGTAAATGGATTTGAATCGCCCCAGTTCTTTCCTTGCCACAACAATGGACTCAATCGCATTGTGCCCAACATTCTTCACCGCCGCCAACCCAAACCGAATTGCGCTTCCATGCGGAGTGAAATTGGCGTCGCTGACATTGATGTCTGGGGGTTCGACCGCCATCCCCATCTCGCGGCACTCGTTGATGTACTTCACTACGTCATCCGTGTTGCCGGTGACGGAAGTCAGCAACGCCGCCATGAACTCCACCGGATAATGCGTCTTCAAATACGCCGTTTGATACGCAAGCAACGCATAAGCGGCCGAGTGCGACTTCGGGAAACCATATTCCGCGAATTTAGCAAGCAGGTCAAAAATCTTCTCGATCTTCTTTGGTGGATAGCCACTGTTTACCGCGCCTTCAATGAAACGTTCGCGCTGCTGGGCCATCTCCTCCGGCTTTTTCTTTCCCATTGCCCGGCGCAACACGTCCGCCTCTCCCATTGAATACCCGGCAAGGCGGTTGGCGATCTGCATTACGTGCTCCTGATAGACGATCACACCGAACGTCTCTCTCAGGATTTCTTCCAACTCCGGCAATTCATACTCGATTTTCTTTCGGCCATGCTTGCGATCAATAAAGTAGTCAATCATTCCGCCCTGAATCGGTCCCGGACGGTAGAGCGCATTCAGCGCAGTGAGGTCCTCAATCGTCCCTGGCTGATAGCGCCGCAGCACGTCGCGCATGCCATGCGACTCAAACTGAAAAACGCCGGAAGTAAGTCCGCTATGAAAGACCTTGACGTAGGTTTCCTGATCAGTCAGAGGAAGATCCTCCAACCTGAGATGCTCTCCTCGAGTCTGTGCAATCAGCTTGACCGTGTCATCGAGAATCGTTAGCGTGGTCAACCCAAGAAAATCCATCTTGAGCAGTCCCATCTTCTCGATGGCGACCATGTCGAACGCGGTGACAATTTCGTCGTTCTTCGTCCGATACAGCGGCACCAGTTCCTGCAGCGGGCGCGGCGAAATCACGACTCCGGCCGCATGAACCCCGGCGTTCCTTACCAATCCTTCCAGCTTCCTGGCGGTGTCAATAAGCTGCCGAACTTGGGTATCGCTCTCGTAAGCCTGCTGTAGTGCTGGAGATTCCTTGATCGCGTTCTCCAGCTTGATGTTGAGCGTCGTCGGCACCATCTTCGCGATACGGTCAACGTCGCTATACGGAACATCCATTGCACGGCCCACGTCTTTGATCGCTGCCTTCGCTGCCATCGTCCCGAAGGTGATGATCTGTGCGACATTTTCCCGGCCGTATTTTCGGGTGACGTAATCAATGACCTCGCCGCGGCGGTTCATGCAGAAGTCCATGTCAATATCAGGCATGGAAATGCGCTCCGGATTCAGGAAGCGCTCGAAGAACAACTCGTAGCGCAAGGGATCGAGGTCAGTGATGCCGAGTGAATACGAGACAAGCGAACCCGCACCCCATCCCCGGCCCGGACCAACCGGAATATCGTGTTCCCTGGCGTAGCGGACAAAGTCCCAGACAATAAGAAAATAGCCGGAAAACTTCATCTGCTGGATGATGGCGATCTCGCGCGCCAGGCGCTGCTCATATTCTGCAATTCCATGCTTCAACTGCCCGGCAGCTGACTGTGCTCGAATTGCCTCCATCCGACGGGCAAACCCTTCGCGCGTCATGTGTTCGAAGTAGCTGTAGAGGGTGTATCCGGTGGGCACATCAAAGTGCGGAAACGGGTTGCTGACCTTTGCGAGCTGTACATGACATCGCTCGGCAATCGCCAGCGTGCGGACAAGCACATCCGGGGAATCCTTGAACACCTGATACATCTCATCGTGGCTCTTTACATAGAATCCGGTGCCCTGGAACTTCATCCGGTTCGGATCTTGAATGCTCTTTCCTGTTTGAATACACACCATCACGTCTTGCGCGTGCGCGTCATCTTCGCAAAGATAGTGGCTGTCGTTGGTCGCGACCAATGGAAGCCCGAGGTCTTTCTGCAATCGAAAAAGACCGGGATGGATACGGTGCTCCATCTCCAATCCCTGGTCCTGAATTTCCAGAAAGAAATTCTGCTTTCCAAAAATATCCGCATACGTTCCCGCGGCTGCTCGGGCGGCATCGTACTTGTCTTCCATCAGGAACTCCGCCACTTCGCCCTTCAAACATCCCGATAGTGCGATGAGTCCCTTCGCGTGCTCCGCGAGGAATTTCTTGCTGACTCGTGGCTTGTAATAAAAGCCGTGCAGCGAAGATTCTGACGTGATCTTGACCAGGTTGCGATAGCCTTCCTCGTTTTCGGCCAAGACCAGAAGATGGTTGTAGGTATCGCCATCCGGAGGCGTGCGTTCGATGCGATGATCGTCCTTCTTGCAGACGTACAACTCGCAGCCGATGATGGGCTTAACTCCGGCGGCCTTGGCGGCATTCACGAAGTGCACGGCGCCAAAAATATTGCCATGGTCGGTCATAGCCACGGCGGGCATGCCAAGCTCTTTTACGCGCCGGCATAGCTTGTCCACGTCACAAGCGCCGTCGAGCATGGAGTAGTCAGTATGAAGATGTAGGTGAACGAATTGAGACATTCGGCTTCATTTGATTTTACTTTGATCGGCCTTCTGCGCGGAAGCGGAAAAGGCGGAACACGATGAATTTTGCTTTCAAACCTGTGAACTTATGGCCTTGCGGAAGCGGCTTTTGGTGACGGCTGTTGGCTGAGTGAGCCCGCATCCACGGTCTCTCCCGAGCGTGAAATAGTCTGAAAATAAAGCTGGTTTCCGGTGATTTCCACCAGCATAAATGTGCGGTCTCGGTCGAAACTCTTGTCCACCAGGTTAGTGCCGTGAAAATCGTTTCGCTCAAGCTTTCCCGAACTCCCCAAGACAAAGTAGTAGATTCCTTGCTCAGGCTTCACCCGTTCGTAGGCATGCTCGTGGCCCGAAAAAACCGCATTAACTCTGTATAGCAAAAGCAGAGGCTTGAGCTGATTGCGCAAATCCAGGTCAGGGCCGTGCATCTTTCCTTCGTTGTAGAGGGGATGGTGGAAAAAGCAAATCTTCCAGCGTCCATTAGAAGACCGGAGGGTTTGGTCAACCCACATGAGCTGCTTCGGGTCCATATAAGTGCTGTCCAGCGCAAGAAACTGAACGTCATTCTTCTTGAAAGAGTAATAACGCTCGCCGCCCATGTTGAATCCCTTGTACAGCCTTTCAATATTAGGATCATCATGGTTGCCTAGCGAGGCGTAAAACTTCACTCCCGCATCAAGCATCGGCTTGTAAGGAAGCTCGAATTTCTGCGCGAAGTCCGTGGGGCCGTGCCCGCCATAAATGTTGTCGCCGAGCATAATCACGAAATCGAAACCGACGGCGTGCCGGTAGACTTCCATTTCCTTGGCGACGTCATATTGTTTTTGGTCTCCCGTGCCGCTGTCCCCAATTACGGCGAAACGCACAGAGTCTTTCGCGAGAGGCAATTTGATTTCAACCTGTTGCCGGTTCTGCGCGTTCGCCGTTTGCAACAGCACGGCGCTCAGCAGCAGGATGATCGTCTTTGGCTTTCGCACGGTCGTACTTCCTTACGAGGGCAACGCATTTGCTACATGGTCCACTACGATGTTGGCATCTACGTCGCGAATCACCAGTTCTCGCCCTACTACTCGGTATTCCAACCCTGCCGGCAACTGCGGCAGGTTTAACAACAGGCTAGGAGGCGTGGACTGTAATGGGAGTTTCTCCGGATAGCTTTGATTAATTTGCAAAGTGATGTTCACCGGTTCGGCATGGCGCAGGCTCGCGCGGATGCGGTCCCCGTCCGCTCCTTGCAGACACGAGGCAATTTGCTTGCGGACATATTGTGCAATTTCAGGCGTGAAGATCTCACCCTGTTTTGCACCTGCCCGTGCTATTCGGATCTTATTTGCGAGTTCACTCTGCGCCGATGTGATCTTCGACGGTGTGCTGGTAGACTTCGGGCTATTTCCAGCAACCTTTTTGCGAAATTCCAAATACTGCTTGGCCCGCGCTTGCAAGTCAGCGGCAATTCCTTCAGGATTCGGCGAACGCGAGCTTTGGGCCAGCGCAGTTACGGAGAGTCCCATCCCGACAACGCTAAGAACAAGTAGACTTCGAGAGAGATTCAGGTGCGAACCTCTAATTCGCATCTGACACCGCCTTCACTGCCTCTTTGGCCGCATCTAGAGCGGTATTCTCGACCACATCTTTTGCAATGGCCTCTGCAGCCTTTTGAACTTTCCGGCCGTTCGTGCCGTTCTCGGCCGTCTTCGTGATTGCCTTCGCAATCTTGTTTGTCACTGGAGTGACGCTAACCTTCCTCGTCACAGACTTAGCGATCCGTTTCGCGACTTTGCGTGTGCGAGTTTTCCGCGCGTCTTCGCGCTCACGGTCTTCTATTTTCGGTTCATCAGAACTGGATGCCGCCCAATCCTCTTCGAACGTGTGCACCAGGTCCTTAAGTGCGCTGGCATCGCGGAAGATCACTCCAATCTCGCGCCGGGCGTCCAGTTCAACTTGCCGCAGGCTCTGGCTGCCAATGAATGCGTCCTTGCGATCTCGAATAATCGTGCGCGTATGCAGGCGCAATCGCTTTAACTCGTTAGCATGAAGCCGTTTTTCTGTAACGGAACCGAGGAAGCGTAGTTTCACGCCTGCATCCTGTCGCTCCAAAAGTAGCCGAAGCATGGCCCGGTCGCTGATTTGTGGGTCATAGACAAGCAACTCCTTTTTTGCGTTCTTGATGAACCGGGCCAGTTGACTCCTGGCGTTTACCGGGCTCACTAAAAACCTGTTGCTTCCAGCGGTATATACCTGCCGTTTGGTGTCGGCTTCGAAGAGCTTTACGCCCTCAGCAACCAGACTCGGGTTTCGGGTCATCAGGCCAAAGCTTCGGCAGCGGTCAATATCGAGGTAAGTGAAATTGAACGCCATCAGGTAGAGCTCTTTCCTGTCCACCACAATCATCTTGCCGTGATATCGCACCAGATCGCCCGCTGTTCGTGCGACGGTGATTCCGTCTGCCAAAAAACGCTTCTCGAGCTTGCGGAGGCCCTGCTCGCCGCCTCGATTTGTAAAGGCAATCAGTGCGTGGACAAAGACCCCTCGCTCGACAGCGTCGGCCAGGGCCCGCTCGATCTCCGGGCGATCGAAGCGAAAAATCAATATTTCGATACTCTTCTTAGCTTTTCGAATGCCCTTTACCAAGCGTTCTACGCCGTCTCCAGGCTGTATGAGCAGCTTCATTTGATATGACCTACCCCCGGCGCTTTAGATGCCAGCCGGCAGTCTCGCGAGCCCCAAGAACCTGATCAAGAAAGCTGTATCAAACGAGTCCGGTACAACCTCGGCGGCGGGACATGCAACTTTGGATGGTTCTCGTCATTTTGTCAGGTGGTTCACTGAACTTGTTTCAAGTAAAGAGGGCCTTCGGATGATTCGTGTGCATACGCTAGGTTTGGCCGTTGCGGCGTTACTGCTGTCAATTCAATTCAGCCTGGGACAAGATAGTGGCATTTCAGTTGCCCCGATTTTGTGGGCTGATCCCGGCGACATCCCGGCGCGCGACCTGTTTTGGGGGCCCGGCGGGCAAGATCACCAACCCGCTCTTCCTGTCGAATTCCTGGCCGAGGACCTGAAGGGGACCAGCCCGAAATTCGAAGTCCGCGACAGCGACGGCAAGAAGTGGACAGCCAAGCTCGGGCTCGAAGCTAAACCTGAAACTGCCGCCGCCCGCCTCCTCTGGGCAGTTGGGTATTCGGCCAATGAAAACTACTTCGTCCCTAATTTACAGGTCAAGAATTTGCCTGCGGCGCTCAGCCGCGGACAAAGTCTCACCGGGCATGACGGCAATGTTCCAAACGTCCGTTTGCAACGTCATCCTCATCCTTACAAGCGAGTTGGCAACTGGAACTGGCGGCACAATCCGTTCTACGGTACCCGCGAGTTCAATGGATTACGGGTCATGATGGGTCTGATCGCAAATTGGGACTTGAAAGATGAAAACAACGCCATCCTCGACAGAGACAAAGACGGAGGCCCTAAACTTTACGAGGTCAGTGATGTCGGCACCGCCATGGGAACTTCCGGCAAGAGCTACACCGATAAGGTCTCAAAGGGGAACTTGTCTGTTTATCGCCGGACTCGCCTCATCTCACACGTGCACGATGACTACATTGATTTGAACTTTCCCAAGTGTCCGCCACTGAGTGAACTGTTCGAGTTTGAATGGGGTTTTTTCTTTCACCAACTCAGCATTCGGTGGGTCGGCAAACACATTCCGCGAAGAGATGCCAAGTGGATTGCATCGCTCCTGTCGCAACTGACTACCAAGCAGATCGGGGACGCGTTTCGAGCCGCAGGCTATTCGCCAGCGGAGATCGAGGCTTATACGCAGGCCGTGCTCTCAAGAATTCAGGAACTGGATAGCCTATGAGGCGCGGGTCAATTCAGGCTGTTCGCGGAACTGAAGGTTGTGGAGCTCGGCGTAAAGGCCGTTCAGTCGCATGAGCTCTTCATGTTTCCCGCGTTCGACAACTTCACCTTCTTTGATCACGAAGATTATGTCCGCCTTCTGAATTGTTGAAAGACGGTGGGCAATCACTACTACCGTCTTACCCGCCATGAGACGATCCATCGCTTCAAATACCAGTTGTTCGGACGCAGAATCCAGGCCGGAAGTCGGTTCGTCGAGAATCAAAATTGGAGTGTTCCGAATGACTGCCCGGGCGATGGCAATCCGCTGTCTCTGTCCACCCGAGAGCGTCATTCCGCGTTCACCCAGAATTGTGTCGAACATGTTCGGAAGCTTCTCGATGAATTCGGTCGCATTCGCCAGCTCCGCCGCCTTTATGATCTCGCTGCGCGTACAATTCGGCTTGCCGTAAGCAATGTTCTGCCAAACTGGTGCATGGAACAGCATCGTCTCTTGCAAGACAAAACTCATCTGATTGCGTAATGATTTCTGCTGCAATGTCTTGACATCAATTCCGTCAACACTAATCACACCGCTGGTCGGGTCGTAGAAACGTGGAATCAAGCCTATGATGCTGCTCTTGCCGGCGCCTGTAGGCCCGACCAGAGCTAAGACCTGCCCCGCCTTGATCTGCAGGCTGACGTTTTTCAGCACGGGTGTCTCATGGTCATATGAGAACGAGACGTCTTCGAACTTGATATTTCCTTTTAACCGCGGAGCAGGACGCGCCCGAGGAGCGTCTTTCACTTCAACATGTGTCTGCAAGATCTCCTGAATACGTTCATAGCCGACGGCCGCTTTCGAGTACGTGTCCGCCATCTTTGAGATCTCTTGCATCGGCTTATACATTTTGCCCAGGTACAAGATGAAGACGACCAAGCCTCCTGCCGAAAGCGCTCCGGCCAACACCAGCTTTGCTCCAAACCACAGCACCAACCCGGTGCCCACCGCAACCACGATTCCTACCAGGGGCGTCAGTTTTGCCTTCAGACTGCGAGCACGCAGAGAAATTTCCACCGCCTCAAGGCTTTCCTTTTCGAGGCGATCAACTTCATAATCCTCGCGCGCAAAGGCCTTAACTACGCGAATAGACGAGAGGACCTCTTCTACCACCGAGGTTATTTCTCCTTCTTTCTTGCGGACTGCTCTCGAGGCTTTCTTGATTCTTCGCGTGTAGCTGTAAACCAGGGTGAACAAGATGGGCACCACTGAGAGCGCAATCAGCGTGAACTTCCAATTCAGGTAAAACATCACACCAATCATGCCGATCAATGTCATGGCATTGATGAGAACCCCGAGCAGTCCGTTCATGATGAAGCTTTGAATCGCCTCGATGTCGTCGGTTACGCGGCTGATCAAATCACCCGTGCGTTTCTGGTCGTGAAAGGCCAGCGAGAGCTTCTGCACGTGCGAGTAGATACTGAGCCGCAAGTCGTAGCTCACCCACTGGCTCACGCTCGTGGTCAGATACTTTTCTCCATACGTGCAAATGGCATCGAGCACCGAAATCGCCAGCACGGACGCACAGGCGAATTCAAGGACAGCCATCTTGTCGGTGCCCACAGCCCGATGGACCAGGCGCATAGCCCAGCCGTGCGTCTCTCGGGAGCGGAGTACGTCGTCGAGTACTATTTTCAGCGGCCACGGTTGCAGCAGGTTGGCGACGCTCTCGCCTGCTATGGCGATGAAACCCAGCGTGAGCGCGCCCCAATGCGGCTTCAAGAGAGACCGGATGCTGAGCCGTCTGCTGTACTTTTTGTTCCGCGGTCCGGCTTCGTTTTCGGACTGTGTTTTCACGATTAGCTTGGGATTCGATGGACGGGGCTACTTAGGAGTTGCCAATGACGGAAACTGGAGCACTATCGCTCGCGCGGAAGCTGTAAAAAGAAAGGGCAGCGAATGTCGCTGCCCTAAACGGTGTTGAATGTACGAGCCTCTGCTACCTACTTCGAATACACAAAGTGTCCGCGCCGGTTCTGTTGCCAGCAGGACTCATTCGACTGCGTGCAGAAAGGCTTTTCCTTGCCATAACTGATGGTCTTAACGCGGTCGGCACTGATTCCGGCTCCCACCAGTGCATTCTTAACTGCGCTGGCCCGGTTATCGCCAAGCGCAAGGTTGTACTCAGTTGAGCCGCGTTCGTCGCAATGCCCCTCAAGAGTGAAACTGACGTTGGAATGCTGCTGCAGAAATGCGACATCGGCTTGAATCGAAGCCTGTTCACTGGCGCGTACGTCCGACTTGTCATAGTCGAAGTAGACGTCCTTAACATTTTGCGCGAACAGCTGCTCATCAGTCATCGAAGTCTGAGTTGGAGGCGGGGGAGGTGGCGGTGCAGCATTGACGGTAACCCGCGCTGTGGCCGTTTGGCTCCCACCTGCTCCTTTCGCGGTCAACGTGTAAGTCGTGGAGTCCGCAGGGGTCACCTGTTGGGTTCCATTCGGCTGCACTGCTCCAACTCCCTCAATGCTGACGTCGGTAGCGTTGGTCGTCTGCCAGGTCAGCGTTGACGATTGCCCTCTATCAATCGCTTCCGGGCTCGCTGTTAACGATGCAGTTGGCTGCGCTGGTGGTGGAGGTGGCGGCGGTGGCGGTGGCGGCTGCTTCTTGTGGCATGCGCCGAGGAACAGAATCGCGCCCAGTGCGGATACGAGAGCGATCCATCTGATATTCAATTGCTTCATTTTCTCTCCATGTGAAAGCTGCTAGCTTCCAGCTACTAGCTTCTGGCAAGCAGAGCAGGTCTGGTTGTCAGGAGCTAGGCGCTAATCGCTAATAGCTACATATCAAGAACTTACCCGTAAGCACAACAAGAATTTCTATTTCCAGCTCCAGTCCGCCTCAGAGTTGTTACCTGATGTCGTCAGCTGCTTCTGATTGCTGCCATCCGCCAACATAGTCCAAATCTGCAATGAGCCGGAGCGATTCGACTGAAACACAATGTGCCGGCCATCGGGCGCCCACGACGGAAAATCGTTTCTTCCGCCATCGTGAGTCAACTGCACCCATTGTTTGCTGGCCACATCCATTATGTATATATCCTGCGCTCCGGGCGCTCCCGGCCCATAGTGGCGTATCCACGAGAACACCAGGAATTGTCCATTGGGCGACCACGACGGAGAGACTGCGTAACCCTGATCGGTAAACTGCTGCACGTTCGTCCCATCTGCACCCATGGTATAAATCTGCGGCAAGCCGCTGCGGCCGCTCACCCAGGCAATTTCCGATCCTGTTTTGCGGTTCCAAACCGGAGAAACGTCAGGCCCTCTCGAGTTCGTAATGCGATGTAGGTTCGCGCCGGATTGGTCCACAACGTAGATTTCTGGATCGCCGGATCTAGACGATGAAAATGCCAGCTTCGAGCCGTCTGGCGACCAGGCAGGCGAAAGATTCGTGCCGCCATAGCGTGGGAATGAAATCAGCCGGTTCAGGTCAGTTGAGAACATGCGAATTTCCCATGCCGAGCCGTTGAACGAACTAAACGCCAGCCGGGAACCGTCGGGCGAAACGTGCGGAGAAAGCGAAATACTGCCGATTGTGGTGAGTGGATGTTCGTTGGCCCCGTCATAGTCCATGGCCCAGATTTCTTTATGCCCGCTACGCGAACTCACATAATAAATCTGTGTTTCAGCAATGCCGTTGATCCCGCCGCCCAGCCTGAAAATAATTTCATCTGCGAATTTGTGCGCAATCATGCGCGCACCTTGGGCTGTTGCCGCGTCGGTGTACTGCTTGCCGAGGACCTGCGGCGAATTCGTGTTCTTCACGTCATAAAGCCAGCCCTGGACGGTTACGTTGTTTGCGCCTGCGGCAAGATTTCCGAATACCAGCATGGCAGCGGCAGGCGGCGGAGCACTCCAGGCATCAAATTTCACGTCTGCCGGAGCGCCGATTTGGCCGAGCGGATAGAAGCTCTTCGAGACCATCTCGAAAATTCCCGCATTGCTCAGGTCGTTCCATAGGGTGTCGTTGAAAGTCTTGAGCAGTTCAGGATTGCGCGGATCCTGTCCCGAGCCTTTGAATTCGGGCACAGCAATGCGAATTTTCTCGACACCAAGGCCAGTGCCAGTTTTGATCCAATCCTGTGCCCACACCGAAGAAACTAGAACAACAGGAAGAATCCAATTAAACGATCGTCGAATGATTGCTCTCATGTGCATAAATTCGTTTGGAACTGTGTCCGTCAATCAAACAAGCGTTTCTCTGCGATTTCGCCGCATCCTCCGCGATCTCTGCGGTTAAAAGCTTTAAAGATCTTAATCCCAGAGTGCGCCTGGGACTTCGCATTGAAAAACCAAAACCTTGAGCGTTATTTCTTGGTGTAATCAAACCAAAATTCAACCGAAACTTTGTTTCCAGAATAGTCCGGGGGCAACGGACCAAACGTGTCAATCCGCTGCAGCGCCCTGATCGCCGACATATCCAGTGACGGCACGCCGCTTGATTGCTCCACCTGCACGTGTGACGGCCGTCCGCTGCGATCAATGTCAAATGTGACGTACACGCGGTTCGCGCTTTGAATTCGCGAGTCAATTTCGTACCTCAGCCAGTTCTCCGAAACTTTTTGGTTCACGACGCGCACATACCACGCATATCGCGACCCGAAGTCCCCGCCGCCTCCAGTAAACCCAAAGCCACCCTTTGCCGCGCCGGCATTGAACATTGCGTAAGGCCCGCTAACCTGTCCACCTTCACCAAAAGGAACGACATTGTTAGCCTCTTCAACAGGCTGAGGAGGCTTGCGCTGTGTAGCCGTCGGTTGCTGCACAGGTCTTTTCTTCGCATTCTTCTCCGGAATGGGAATTGCTTCCTTCTCTTCCACGGCCGGTTTAGGCTGCGATTTCGACACTCCCTTCGATTCCGTCGCCAACACATTCTGTGTCTGCACCGGATTCGCCGGCAGCGGCACGTTGCTCACCAGAGTGACTCCCATCGAACTGCCGCCTCCGCCAGCTCCCCAGCTCGATCCCCGGCCGCCGCGGGCAAACCATGCGTACGCTATGATCGCCACGGCCACTCCCACGTGCAACATGGCTGAGCGCCCGAGCATGCGCCCCCAGCGATCGTGCTCAAAGAAAATTTCAGTGCAGAGCATGGGACTCAATCGGCTGCGTCACAATGCTGACGTTCGTAATCCCCGACGACTTCACCGCGTCCATGACCGTCGCAAACGCGCCAAACGGTACATCTTCATCAGCTCGCAGGAAAATGGACTGGTGCTGAGGATCGCGAACCTTCTGCCGCAGTTTGCTGCCGATCTCGTTGATATTGATGGGATCGTTGCCCAGAAACACTTCCTGCTTTTTGTTAATGCTGATCACCAGGCGCTCTTCCGTGATCTCTTTTACCGAGCGTGTTTTGGGCACGGCGACTTCAATGCCTGACTGCAGCACGGGAGCGGTCACCATAAAAATGATGAGCAGAACCAGCACCACATCCACCAGCGGAGTGATATTAATGTCGGCAAGCGCAATCTGGGTGCGGCCGTTCGCCGCGGTGAAGGCCATTACCGACGCACCTCTTCGGCAACGCGAGAGGAGGTCGGCTGGCGCTCAACTGCATTCGCCATCTCGAGAGAGAAATCGTCGCAACGCGCTGCAAAGTCGCGAATCGAGCCGCCAATCAGGTTGTAGGCGATAACGGCAGGAATGGCCGCAGCCAACCCGGCCGCGGTTGTGATCAGTGCCTCAGAAATTCCCGGTGCGACCGCTCGCAGGGTCGCGGCGCCGCTCGTTCCCAGTCCGTGAAACGCATCAATGATTCCCCAGACCGTCCCAAACAATCCCACAAATGGGGTGACAGCCCCCGTGATCGCCAGCCAGGGAAGATTACGCTCAAATCGTGTCATTTCCTCGGAGGCTGCGATCTGCATTGCCCGCTGCACAGCGAGCGGATTCCGCAGTCCTCCTGAGGAACCGACCTGCCGTTCAAATTCGCGAAATCCTGACTGGAAGACGCCTACGATGGGGCTAGGGCGAAACTGATCGGAGACAGTAGCAACATCCTGCAAGCGTTGGGCCCGCCGGAATGCCCGCAGGAAGCGGCCACTCTGTATGCGCGCTCGCTTCAACAGAGCCCACTTGGAAAGAATGATGGCCCAGGACACCAGACTGAAGGCGAGAAGGCCAAGCAAAACCGCCTGCGCCACTAGTCCCGTTTCGCGGACGAGATCAACAATTTCGCCGCCAATAAAAAGAGCAGGAAATGAGCTTAAATGCATTGTTATTAGGGAAGCGCCAGTACTTGATTATAGAGCAATCCCGTATGCCTCTTCGTGCACGTATTCAATCTGTCACTGTGGAAAGTGCAAGCCCTCGCGTGGCCCGGCCCACGCATCTCAAGAACGGTCGGTAAGGCGACCAATCCGGGAACTCAGACGTGAGTTCCTTCGAGGAGGATGTATGCCGCATTACGGATTGTTGCGCGACTACAAATTCGAGGGCATCACTGCCGGCGAAGACATTCGAGGCGCGAAGGTATATGGCCGGAATGATGAAAAGCTCGGGACCATTGATGACGTAATCTTTAACCATTCCAGCGGGGACATCACATACATAGTTGTGGACACGGGCGGATGGTTTTCAAGCAAAAAGTTCCTGGTTCCAGCTTATC
>WNGE01013986.1_pt1 | contig 13305 bp, 9 predicted proteins | sample 5400651 | NCBI WGS metagenome assembly WNGE01 (sample SAMN13153370, study PRJNA577476) | soil metagenome | isolation source: 60 cm soil or saprolite under grassland replicate 2 | place: USA:California | collected 2016-06-15 | reverse complement strand
GGCCCATGGCCAGCGCCTCGGCCGCGCCGACGAACCGGCCGGTGTAGACGATGTCCTTGGCCCTGGCGGGCCCGACCAGGCGCGGCAGCCGCTGAGTGCCGCCGGCTCCGGGGATGACGCCGAGCAGGATCTCCGGCTGACCCAGCCGGGCGCTCTGGCCGGCGACCCTGAAGTCAGCGCAGAGCGCCAGCTCCAGGCCGCCGCCCAGGGCATAGCCGGCGATGGCGGCTACCACCGGCTTGGGGATCTTCGCGATGGCGGTGAACGCGTCCCGCAGCCTGGTGTCGGCGACCACGTGGCTGTAGCTTGCCGCCGCCATCTCCTTGATGTCCGCCCCGGCGGCGAACACCTTCTCGCCGCCGTAGATGACGGCGGCGCGGATGCCGAAGTCGGCGGTCACCTGCGCGGCGGCGACCGCGATCTCCTCCTGGACCTGGGCGTTCAGCGCGTTCATCGGCGGGCGGTCCAGCCGGATCACCGCTAGCGCCTGATCGATCTCGACCCGAATGAACTCACCCACGCCGCACCTCCTGCCGAGCCATGATCTTATGCAGGCATTCTGCCTGGGCACGTCCTGCGGCCTATGCGCCGCCCGGTGAGCCGTCGCCCGCAGCGCGCTGACCGCGATGGCAGTCGTGCCCGCAGCAGGCGGACCGGCAGAGGAGATCATGTCCGGCGACCCGGCAGTGCCCCAGCAGGCACGGCACGGAGACGGTGAGCGACAGGTCCACCCGGTAATCCCTTGCCACCGCGTCCGGGCACTCGGCAGCCGCCCGCGCCGGGTCCGCCCGCGCCGGGTCCGCCCGCGCCGGGTCCGGGCATGCTGAGCCCGCGCGCGCCGAGTCCGCCCGCGCTGGCATGGCGGGCCGGGGCGGCAGCCGGCCGGGCAGCACGGTCCTCGCCAGCCCGCTCAGGTAGCGCCAGGCGCCGATGGCATCGCGGCGGCAGGGCATGACCGTGGCGGCCTGATCACCGGGACCGCGGGCATGCTGGCCCTGATGGTGGCTTCGCGCGGTCGCCGGCCGGTCAAGGGAAAGCATCACTCCCACTCGGCTGCCCCCTCCGGTGTGACCCCGGGGCACCGGCCCCCGGGCGGTGCCGGAACGCGAGCATCCCGGCTCCCGAGGGCCAACCTAGTGCGAGGAACCGGCTGCCGCCCTCGCGCGGACGGCGGCTGCCGCCGGCGTGTCGCCCGCGCGGACCGAACCGGCCGGGCGGCCGGCCGCCGCCCCGGCCCCGCCGCTGCCGGGCGACCCGCGGCCGGGCTTGGTGCCTGCCCCGGTGTCCCCGGGGCAGGCTCCAGCGGTCACTCGCCGGAAGCGCGGGGCATCGACACCCGCTGCCAGCCGTTCAGGAAACCGCGGACCTCACTCTCGCTGTAACGGCGGTGACCGCCCGGGGTGCGGATCGACGACAGCTTCCCGCCGCGTGCCCACCGCGTAACGGTCTTCGGGTCTACCCGGAGCATGGCTGCCACCTCGGCGGGGGTGAGCAGGCGGTTCTCCGGCTTGATCTTGGTTCTCACGGGGCAGGTCCTCTCACGCTTGGGGGTAGTTGGTCAGTAACGGAAAGTAACTGATCATCAGCGTCACTCACCGAGAGCGGTCTATCACAGGATGTCATGCCCCCCTGGCTTTTGCAGGCGTTCTGCCTGGCACGGGGATAAATTTCCGGTGCCCGCCCTTGATGTCCTCGTTAGGAGGACGTCACGACGCCGCCGCGGGTTTACCCCGGGCAAGGGCGTCAGCGCAGATCTCCGTTCGTCATCCCGGCCGGGGCGGCAGGGACGGCGACGAGGCCGAGCTCGGCCGGGGTGGCGAGCAGCCGGTGCCGCGGCAGAACCCGCACGGTATAGCCGAACGGGCCGGGGCCGCCGAGCTCGATCTCGCCTGCGTACCTGGCGACCTGAAGACCGCCAGGCGGTTCTTCCAGGGCCAGGTCGGCGCAGCACGGATCGGTGAGCTCGTCCTCCTCCCCGGCGCGCCCGTAGACTGCCTGGACGGTCACGTCCGCCGGGGACAGCTCGCCGAGCGCGACCACGGCCCGCACCGCCAGCCGCGCGCCGGGACGCTGCTCGCCCTCTTCGGCCTCGACATGCTCGATCCGGATCGCGTGCCATGCGCTGGCTACCCGGTGCTGCCAGGCGGCCAGCTCGCGGGCGCCGCTGAAATCCTGCTGCGCGCCGCCTGCGAGGGCCCGGGACGATCGCGCCGCCGGAAGGTAGAGCTCCCCGGCGTACTCGCACGCCATCCGGGTGGCCTCCGCCCGGGGGCCCAGCGTCCGCAGGGTATGCGTCACCATCTCCAGCCAGCGCCGGGGCGGGCCGCTGTCGGCTGCCTCGTAGAACAGCGGCGTCACCGACTGGCTGATCAGGTCATAGAGCGCAGCGGCCTCGACCTCGTCGCGCCTGGCCTGGTCAGCGACCCCGTCGGCGGACGGGATCGCCCAGCCGTTGGCGCCGTCGTACCACTCGTCCCACCAGCCGTCCCTGATCGACAGGTTCAGCCCGCCGTTCAGCGCCGACTTCATCCCCGAGGTGCCGCACGCCTCGAGCGGGCGCAGCGGGTTGTTCAGCCAGACGTCGCAGCCCTGCACGAGCGCGCGGCCGAGGGCCATGTCGTAGTCCGGCAGGAAGACGATGCGGTGCCGGACCCGGGGATCATCGGTGAAGCGCACCATCTGCTGGATGAGCAGCTTGCCGCCGTCATCCGCCGGGTGCGCCTTCCCCGCGATCACTATCTGCACCGGCCGGTCCGGGTCGAGCAGCAGCTCGGTGAGCCTGGCCGGGTCGCTCAGCATCAGGGTCAGCCGCTTGTAGGACGGAACCCGCCGGGCGAAGCCGATCGTCAGCACGTTGTCGTCCAGCGCGTCGCCGATCCAGGTCAGCTCGGCATCGGAGGCGCCGCGCTGGCGCCAGGAGGCGCGCAGCCGCCGCCTGGCCTCCGCCACCAGGCGGCCGCGCAGGACGCGGCGGACCGCCCAGATCCGCGCGGGCGCCGCGGCCGCGATGAGGTCCCATGGCTGCCCGTCCTCCGGCAACGCGGAGTCAGCGTGGCTGGCCGGCGCGGCAGCGGCACTGCCGCTGGCCCCGGCCGCACCCAGATCCAGGATCTCGGCCGCGACCCAGGTAGGGGCGTGCACGCCGTTCGTCACCGAGCCGATCGGCACCTCCGAGGAGTCGAACCCCGGCCACAGGCCGGTGAACATCTGCCTGCTCACCTGGCCGTGCAGCCTGCTCACGCCGTTGACCCGCTGCGCCAGCCGCATCCCCATCACAGCCATGTTGAACACGCCGGGATCGCCGCCGGGATACGTCTCCGCGCCGAGTGCCAGGACCCGGTCGCACGGCAGCGCCGGGTCTTCCGATGGCCCGCCGAACTGGCTCTGCACCATCTCCCTGGCGAACCGGTCGATGCCGGCCGCCACCGGGGTGTGCGTGGTGAACACCGTGCCGGCCCGGCAGGCGGCAAGCCCCTCGTCGAAGCTGAGCCCGCAGGCCGCGTACTCGCGGATGCGCTCCAGGCCCAGGAAGCCGGCGTGGCCCTCGTTGGTATGGAAGACCTCCGGCTGCGGGTGCCCGGTGATCGCGCAGAACTCCCTGACCGCGCGCACCCCGCCGATGCCGAGCAGGAGCTCCTGGCGGAGCCGGTGATCGCTGCCCCCGCCGTACAGCCGGTCGGTGACCTCGCGCAGCGCGGGCTCGTTCCCCTCCACGTAGGAGTCGAGCAGCAGCAGCGGTACCCGGCCCACATGCGCGAGCCAGACCTGAGCTGACAGCGTCGCGCCGCCCGCCAGCCCGACCGTGACATGGACCGGGGCGCCCTGGCCGTCGCGAAGCAGGGCGAGCGGCTGGCCGTTCGGATCCCCGGCCGGGTAACGCTCGGTCTGCCAGCCGGGCTCGGACAGCGACTGGGTGAAATAGCCGTGCCGGTACAGCAGCCCCACGCCGATCAGCGGCACGCCGAGATCGCTGCTGGCCTTCAGGTGGTCGCCGGCCAGGATGCCCAGGCCGCCGGAGTACTGCGGGAGCGCGGCCGTGATGCCGAACTCCGGCGAGAAGTAGGCCACTGCGGCCGGCCCGCCTGCCAGTTCGGGGCTGGCCTGATACCAGCGCGGGCCGGACAGGTACTCCCGCAGCTCGTCGGTGGCGTCGCTGAGCCGCCGCAGGAAGCGCCGGTCGGCGGCCAGGCTGGCCAGCCGCTCCTGCGGCACCTCGGCCAGCAGGGCGACCGGATCCTGCCCGGCCCGCTGCCACCCGTCCGGATCCATGGCGGCAAAAAGATCAAGCGTGTCGGAATGCCATGACCAGCGAAGGTTCAGCATCAGCTCGCGCAGTGGCGCGAGTGACTCTGGCAGCACCGGATGGATAGTGAACCTGCGGATCGCTCTCACGCAGAGCGACCTTAACGGGTGCCAGGGCTTCGCGGTAACCGGGACGCTTGCGTCCGCGCCGCTGGGTAGCGTGGCAGGGTGATAGGCCGCATCCCGATCCTCGACGTGCAGCCGGTCCTGGACTGCGGGCGGCGCCCCGCCAAGGCCGTCAGCGGGGAAACCTTTGCCGTCAGCGCCACCGTGTTCCGCGAGGGACACGAGATGCTCGGCGCGGGCGCGGTGCTGCGCTGCCCGGACGGCGGCCGCGAGCCGCTGGCCGCCATGCGCGAGCTGGCCCAGGGCACCGACCGGTACGGCGCTGAGGTAACGGTGACATCGACCGGGCGCTGGCATTTCCGGGTGGAGGCATGGGGCGATCCGATCGCCGGCTGGCGGCACGACGCGGCCATCAAGGTGCCCATCGGCCAGGACACCGAGCTGATGCTGGCCCGTGGCGCGCTGCTGTTCGAGCGGGCCGCGCGGAACATCAGGCCGTCCGGCAGGGGCGACCCGGCGGCGGCGCTGACGGCGCTGGGTCCCCAGCCCGCGATCGAGGCGCGTGCGGCGCTCAAGGCGGTGGCCGCACGGCTGCGCGACCCCGGCGCAGCGGCCGAGGACCGGCTGGCCGCCGCGCTCAGCCCGGAGGTCACCGCGATCCTCGCCGCCCGCCCGCTGCGCGACCTGCTGACCAAGTCGCCGTGGTTCCCCGTGATCGTGCACCGGCAGCGCGCGCTGTACGGCGCCTGGTACGAGTTCTTCCCGCGCTCCGAGGGGGCGCGGGCAGGCCAGGACGGCCGGCTCTGGCCGGGCACGCTGCGCACGGCCGCCGGGCGGCTTGACGCGGTGGCGGCGATGGGCTTCGACGTCGCCTACCTCCCGCCGGTGCACCCGATCGGGACGACGGCGCGCAAGGGCGCCAACAACACGCTGAACGCCGACCCGGGCGACCCGGGCTCGCCGTGGGCCATCGGCTCGCCGGCCGGCGGGCACGACGCCATTCACCCTGACCTCGGCACGCTGGCGGACTTCGACGCGTTCGTCGCCGCGGCTGACCGGCTCGGCCTGGAAGTCGCGCTCGACTTCGCCCTGCAGGCGTCGCCTGACCACCCGTGGGTGCGCTCGCATCCTGAGTGGTTCACCACCCGGGCCGACGGCACGATCGCCTACGCCGAGAACCCGCCCAAGCGCTACCAGGACATCTACCCGCTCAACTTCGACAACGACCTGGACGGGATCTACGCGGAGGCACTCCGGGTGCTGCGGCACTGGATGGCCCACGGGATCAGGATCTTCCGGGTGGACAACCCGCACACCAAGCCGCTGCCGTTCTGGGAACGGCTGCTCGCCGAGGTCGCGCGGACCGACCCGGACGTGCTGTTCCTGGCCGAGGCGTTCACCAGGCCGGCCATGATGCACGCGCTGGCCAAGATCGGCTTCCACCAGTCGTACACCTACTTCACCTGGCGCAACTCGGCCGGTGAGATCGCCGAGTACCTGCGCGAGCTGGCGGGCCCGGCCGCGGCCTACATGCGGCCGAATTTCTTCGTCAACACACCGGACATCCTCAGCGAGTACCTGCAGTACGCCGGGCCCGCCGCATTCCGGGTCCGCGCGGTGCTCGCCGCGATGCTGTCCCCGTCCTGGGGCGTGTACTCCGGTTTCGAGCTCTGCGAGAACCTGCCCGCCGCGCCCGGCGTCAGCGAGGAGTACCTTCACTCGGAGAAGTACCAGTACCGGCCCCGCGACTGGGACGACGAGCGGACCGCGGCGGCGAGCATCGCGCCCTTCCTGACCAGGCTCAATGCGATCAGGAAGGCACACCCGGCTTTGCATCAGCTTCGCAACCTCCGCTTCCACGCAGCGGACCAGCCGGAGCTACTCTGTTTCTCCAAGAACTCCGGCGGGGCCGCGGGCGGCCCGCCGGGCCGGGATGTCGTTCTTGTCATCGTGAACACCGACTGGCGCCAGCCGCGCGAGGCCACTGTCTGGCTCGATATGGCCGCACTCGGCCTGGACGCGAGCGCGGAGTTCCTTGTCACCGATGAGCTTTCCGGCGAGTCTTACCGGTGGCGCCAGGCAAACTACGTGCGCCTGGACCCGGCGGTGGCGCCCGCGCACATCTTCACCGTCGGGACCTAGCAGAGCAGCCAGATCGAGCACACGCGCAGGAGAACGCAGTGGTCACAAAGCCTGAGCCGGCGCCAGCCGGCGGCCCGGGATTGCCGCCGACGCCCACCACAGGATTCCCCGCCGTGGTGAACGAGCCGGTGCCCGACTCGTTCTCCTTCGAAAAGCCGAGGGATCCCGAATGGTACAAGCGGGCGGTCTTCTACGAGGTCCTGGTGCGCGGCTACCACGATTCGAATGGTGACGGCACCGGGGACATCAGGGGCCTCATCTCCCGGCTCGACTACCTGCAATGGCTGGGCATCGACTGCCTCTGGCTGCTGCCCATCTATGCGTCGCCGCTGCGGGACGGCGGATATGACATCGCCGATTTCACGTCGATACTGCCGGATTTCGGGAACATCGGGGATTTCGTCGAGCTGGTGGAGGCGGCGCACGAGCGCGGCATCCGGGTTATCGCCGACCTGGTCATGAACCACACCAGCGACGCGCATCCCTGGTTCCAGGCGTCTCGCGGCGCCCCGGACGGCCCGTACGGCGACTTCTACGTCTGGTCGGACACCGACGACGGCTACCGCGACGCGCGGGTCATCTTCGTGGACACCGAGCAGTCCAACTGGTCCTATGACCCGGTCCGCGGGCAGTATTACTGGCACCGGTTCTTCTCCCACCAGCCCGACCTGAACTACGACAACCCGCGCGTGCAGGACGCCATGATCGAGGTGCTGCGATTCTGGCTCGACCTCGGCATCGACGGGTTCCGGCTGGACGCGGTGCCGTACCTGTACGAGCGGGAGGGCACCAACTGCGAGAACCTCAAGGAGACGCACGAGTACCTGCGCCGGATCCGGTCCGAGGTGGACCGCCTCTACCCGGACCGGGTGCTGCTCGCCGAGGCGAACCAGTGGCCGGCCGACGTGGTCGAGTACTTCGGCGACCCGGCCGTCGGCGGCGATGAGTGCCACATGGCCTTCCACTTCCCGCTGATGCCCCGGATCTTCATGGCGGTGCGGCGCGAGCAGCGTTACCCGGTGTCGGAGATCCTGGCCCAGACGCCGCCGATCCCGGCCGGCTGCCAGTGGGGCATCTTCCTGCGCAATCACGACGAGCTGACGCTGGAGATGGTGGCCGACGACGAGCGCGACTACATGTACGCCGAATACGCCAAGGACCCGCGGATGAAGGCGAACATCGGGATCCGGCGCAGGCTCGCGCCGCTGCTCGACAACCACCGTGACCAGCTGCAGCTGTTCACCGCGCTGCTGCTGTCACTGCCCGGCTCGCCGGTGCTCTACTACGGCGACGAGATCGGGATGGGCGACAACATCTGGCTCGGCGACCGGGATGGCGTGCGCACCCCGATGCAGTGGACGCCCGACCGGAACGCCGGCTTCTCCTTCTGTGACCCGGCCCGGCTGTACCTGCCGCTGCTGATGGATCCGATCTACGGCTACCAGGCGCTCAACGTGGAAGCGCAGCAGCACAACTCCGGCTCGCTGCTGCACTGGACCAAACGCATGATCGAGATCAGGAAGCGGCACCCGGTCTTCGGGCTCGGCCGGTTCGAGGAGCTGAGCTCGTCCAACCCCAGCATTCTGGCGTTCGTCCGCGAGTACACCGAGCCCGGCGCGGGCACCGAGGGCGCTGACCAGATCCTCTGCGTGAACAACCTGTCCAGGTTCCCGCAGCCGGTGGAGCTCGACCTGCGCAGGTTCAAGGGAATCACCCCGGTGGAATGCATGGGCGGCGTTACCTTCCCGCCGATCGGGGAATTCAGTTATCTACTGACGCTGCCGGGGCACGGCTTCTACTGGTTCCAGCTCCCGCCGCTGCAGGGCGCGATTGAACCGGCCCACGGATAGGGGCGTGAAAAGGTCATGCATACCAGACCCGGCCCGGGCGGCTCGCGGCAGCAGCGGGGCGCGAGCCGTACCGGCTGGCTCGCGACCTGCGGCCGGGTAATCTGCAGCGCCCGATGACATTCTCGTGGACCGTCCCCGCAGCTAGTCCGCCGATGGAGGCGACAGAGCGCGCTCCGAGGGCCCTGGCCACCCCGGATCCGGCTGCCCCTGCGCCGGATCCGGCCGCGTAGGGCCCGGTGCCGCCGCGTCGTCCAACGCCATCTGCGAAAAGGATCATCGGTACCCTGCGCCGCGAGCTCTTCGGCCGGTTGCTGATCGTCAATGAGCACCACCTGCGACGAGTGCTGACCGAGTACACCTGCGGCACTACGACACCGCCCGGCCGCACCGCGCCATCGGCCAGCTCGCACCCGCTCAAGCTGACACCCGGCCGCCGAAGCCGATCAACCTCGCCGAGCACCGGATCGGCCGAAAACAAGTCCTCGGCGGACTCACGCACGAGTACCAGATCGCCGCCTGACAGTCCCGCCCTGTTATAGAAGGGCGCTATCACAGATTCATCCCGCCGGGATGAACTACACCGGCCTTGCCGCCGTAACAAGATAAGAGAACATGAACTACCCTCCAAGGAGCAATCGATGCGAGTCCATACGTTGGCGATCACAATAGGAGCCGCCGCGCTGCTGGCCACGGCATGCGGCTCGAACGGCCGACCGACTCCGGCAAGGACCACGTGCACCTGTTCATCGACGGCAAGACCCAGAACTACAAGGTGGTGACCTCCACCCGGACCCAGGTCAGCAACCTCTCGCCCGGCAAGCACACAATCGGTGTGACGCTGCAGCATGCAGACCACTCGTCGGCCGGCGCAAAGCCGGCTTCCGTCACCGTCACCGTCAGCGGAGGCGCCGGCGGAACGCCGAGCAGCAGCTCAAGCCCCAGCGGCTATGGCTACTGATCATCGTCGGAAGCGAGCCGTCACCGTTGATATTGTGGAGCGGTATCGGCGCCCGGCGCGCTGGTTCCACGCGGGGACCTATGTCGGCGTGCTTATCCTGACCTTCACCGGCTGGTGGCTGCTCGCGGGCCAGGAGGGCCGTGCCAGCCCGCTGGCCGTGCTCACCGGCATGTCGGACATCTCGCTGCACAAGCTTGTCGGATGGATTCTGGCCGGTGTGGGACTAGCAGGCGTGCTGGCAGGCGCGCGGGGCATCCCGTCCTTCGTGTCCGAGTCGGCGCGCCTGCGCCGGTCCGAGCTGGGCTGGTTCGCGCGCTGGCCCGCGGCGGTTTTCACCGGCCGGTTCGGCTGGCACCAGGGCCGGTTCGACCCTGGTCAGCGGTTTCTTAACATCACGCTGATCCTCGGTTTGGTGGTGCTGGTGGGCACCGGGGCAGGGCTCGCCGTCATACACGGCGGGCCCACCTTCGTCGTGCTCGCCCTGGTGCACAAGTGGACGACCTACCCCGTTACCGGGCTCATCGCCGGACACATCCTTGTTGCATCGGGCGTGCTGCCCGGCTATCGCGGGGTGTGGCGGTCGATGCACCTCGGCGGCCGGCTCCACGCCAGCGTGGCCCGGCGGCTGTGGCCTGCGTGGTCCCGCGACTCACGGGAACGGCAACCGGAACCGGACGAGGGCACTCACGATTAGGCCTTGGCGCCCGCCGCAGGTTCGGCCCTCGCTGGGCGGCCCAGCAGCGATCGAACAGGATGTATGGGGGAGGCGGCCTCACCAGCGGCCCCAGGGCAGCAGTGAGATGACGGCGATAACGGCGAACAGCAGGCTCAGGTAGGCGATGGACCGATGGAACAGGCGCATCGGGGCCGGGTCAGCGGCCGGCCGGACGAGTTCGGCACGCGCCTCCTGCGCCGGCGTGGTCTCGCTCGGCTCCCCGTCCCCCGCCGCCGCCGCAGGCACCGCCCCGGCCGCTGCGGCGACCGTGGCCGACTGCCTGGTTACCCGTGAGTGCAGCCGATGCGCCTCAGCCAGGAACCACCCGCCCAGGCTAGCCGCGCAGGCGGCGTATATCCAGCCGGCGTACGGTGCGAGCGCCAGCGTGGCCACCACCATGACATAGGAGTAGAACAGGATCTTTCGGGCCACCACCGGGGCGGGTGCTTTCACTGGCAGCATCGGCACGCTTGCCGCCGCGTAGTCGTCCTTGAACTTCATGGCCAGCGCCCAGAAGTGGGGCGGCGTCCAGAAGAAGATCACCGCGAACAGGATCACCGGCGCCACGCCGACTGTCCCGGTCACCGCCGACCAGCTGACCAGCACCGGGAAGCATCCGGCGGCGCCGCCGATCACGATGTTGGAGGCGGTCCGCCGCTTGAGCCAGAGCGTGTATACGAACACGTAGAACAGGATGGCCGTGTCGGCCAGGACTGCTGTGAGCCAGTTGGTCAGCAGGCCAAGCATCAGCGTGGCCACGATGCCCAGGGCGATGCCGAAGGCCAGCGCCTCGCCGGGCCTGATCACGGCTAGCCGAGTCGGCCGGGCCAGCGGGCGCCGGGAGGTGCGCCGCATGAGCGCGTCGATGTCGCGGTCGAGGTAGCAGTTGATCGCATTCGCGCTGCCCGCGGCCAGCGCGCCGCCGATCAGCGTGACCAGCAGCAGTCCGGGCGTGGGCAGTCCCCGCTCCGCCAGCATCATCGCAGGCACCGTCGTGACCAGGAGAAGCTCGATGATCCTGGGCTTGGTCAGCGCCAGCAGCGACCGGGCGACCAGCCGGGCTGAGCGGTCCCCCGCCACCGTACCGGCCTGGCGGAGCACGGCGCTGTCCCGGGGGATACCCCCAGACCCCGATGGCCCGACCCCCTCCAGGATCGGCGGCCGCGCGCCCGCGCGGCTGCGGCTGCGGTCCGCTGGCAGCCTGGCGCTCGTCATGAGGCAGCCGACCGGAAGTGAGGCGCCTGCGCCGCCGGCCCGTGGTCCTGGTGCGGTACGCCGCCTGCTGGCCGAGCCTCGCGCGGCTGCCGGGCGTCGCGCCTCGCCTGATGGCGCGCGTCCTCATCCAGCCACCGGAGCAACAGGACCGCCATCGCGGGAATCATGGTGAACATCCCGTTGACCCACATAATCGTCCCGGCAACTCCCTGGTCCTGCAGTGCGCTCGCGCCCCACGGCGGCGGGTGCGCCGCGTAGTACGGGTACAGGACGCGGGACGAGCTTGCGATCGCGAGCCCGAGGTAGGCCATGACGGGCATGTCCAGGAACAGGTAGAGCAGCCGCGCCGGATAGCTGAGCCGGTGCGGGGCCGGGTCGACGCCGATAGCGGGCCACCAGAACAGCAGCGCCGTGACGAGGAATGCGACGTGCTCGAGCTCGTGCACCCAGTCCCGTTCCAGTGCCAGGTTGTAGAGCGCCGTCAGATGCCAGCCGACCAGGACAACCGTGAACAAGCTCAGAGCGGTCACCGGATGGGCCAGCACGCGCACGGGACGGCTGCGCAGCAGGCGGACCAGGGCCCGCCGGGGGAGCCAGGGCGGGTCCGCGCGCAGCAGCAGGCTCAGCGGGCCCCCGAGGAGCAGCAGCGGGGGCGCCACCAGCTGGAGGAGCAGGTGCTGGACCATGTGCGCCGAGAACGAGACACCGGACAGGACGTCCGGCGGCCCGTCCACGGCGACGACGATCGCCAGCAAGCCCGCGCCGAAACAGATCATGCGCCCGTGCCCGGCGGCGGCCGGGCGTACCCCGGCAGCGTGCGGGCTGCCGCTCAGCCGCTGCCGCGCGGCGAAATAGCCGAGCGCGGCCACGCCGACCCCGATGGTGGGCACTGGATCGAATGCCCACGCCGTCAGCGCGGCCTGGAGGTTAAACAGCTTGCAGCTCCCGTCCTGCGTCCGCGGGCGCAGTGCCACGCCGCGCGATCGAGTGTTGCACGCGCGGCCCTGCCCGACTGCTCATCATGACGGAGCTGTAATGGAGGAGCCGCCCCTCCATTACACAACTTTCATGTTGGGCCATGAGGGCTTCAGGTATCTCCGGTGCACGATAGACACTTCCGTTAAGCGACAGACACTTCCGTTTAAAGTGAATAGACATTTCCGTTAAAGCGACCCGCTTATCTGCGCGGCACCAGGGCACTGCCGTGGGCGTGCTCGCCGGTGCGGATTGAAACCTGGGTGCGAAGGAGCAACCATGAGATCGCCAAGCGGGCCCCGCCCACATGCACGGCGCGTCCGTCGGTATTTGCATTCCGTTCCCATCATGACCATCGCGGGATGCGCGGTCCTCGTCATCGCCGTCGGCTGCTCCAAGAGCGCACCCAGCAGCAGCAGCAGCAGCCCGAAGCCCTCGACGTCGGCAGCGGCGGCCGGGATGCCCTTCTACAACGTTTCGGTCTCGAACTTCACTTACCACGGCGCGCCGTCGGCCGTGCCGGCGAACAAGCCGTTCGTGATCTCGTTCACCAACAAGGAGTCGTTCGAGATCATCCACGAGTTCGTGGTGGTGAAGGTCCCGGCCGGCAAGACCGCCCAGGACGTGATCAAGGACACTAAGCAGAAGGGCGCCAAGGCCGAGGACGACTGGATACACATGGGCGACAGCGGTGACGTCCCCACCGGCGCCACCTCGACGTTCACCCTTGATCTCCCGCCGGGGAACTACGTGGCGGCCTGCTGGCAGACCGGCAAGGCCGGCGGCGGCACCGGCCCGCCGCACATCACCATCGGCATGGTCGCGCCGTTCACCGCCTCGTGAGCTGCCGATGATGCTGCACATGACGACGCCAGGGCCCCGGCGCCAGGGCCGCGGGCCCTGGCGTGGCGGCCTGCGCCTGGCGCTGCTGCTTGCGCTGCTGCTGGTCACGTCCGGCTGCGGCCTCGTGAAGCCGGGGCTCGACGCGAAGGCGCAGGACGTGCACGGGCTCTGGTACATCATCCTCTGGCTGGCGCTGCCCGTGTTCGTGTTCGTCTGGGGCATGCTCGCCATCGTCATCG
>WNGE01006239.1_pt1 | contig 13307 bp, 16 predicted proteins | sample 5400651 | NCBI WGS metagenome assembly WNGE01 (sample SAMN13153370, study PRJNA577476) | soil metagenome | isolation source: 60 cm soil or saprolite under grassland replicate 2 | place: USA:California | collected 2016-06-15 | reverse complement strand
AGGAGCAGCGGCTCCAGGCGACCGTGCGCAAGCCCGCGGACGCCAGGGCCTACGAGCGGACCACGCTGGCCAGGGCCGAGCGCGACGCCCGCATCGCCGGCGCCGAGGCCGAGCGCCAGGAGGTCGAGCTGCAGGCGGCGGGAAACGCCCAGCGGGTCAGGCTCGAGGCGCAGGCCGAGTCCGAGCGGGTGCGCCTGGAGGCGGGCGCCAACGCCGAGGCCGCCAGGCAGATCGGCGAGGGCGAGGCCGCGGCGACCGCCGCCAGGGGACGCGCGCAGGCCGAGTCGGCACGGGCGCGTGGCCTTGCCGAGGCCGACGCCATCAAGGCGCGGGCCGACGCGCTCGCCGAGAACCAGGACGCGGTCATCGGCCAGCAGCTCGCCGAGAACTGGCCGGCGATCGTGGAGGCGGCCGCCAAGCCCTTCGGCGCGGTCGACCAGATGATCGTGCTGAACGGCGCGCAGGGGCTGTCCGAGGCGCTGGCGCAGGCGCTGAGCCAGGGCGTTGCCGGGCTCCAGCTCGCCCGCAACCTGCTGGCGGGCCCGGGCAACGGCACGACCGACAGCAAGGCGGCCGCCAAGGCCACCAAGGCCGCCAAGGCCACCTCCGGGAGCCAGACGCCAGCTCGAAGGGACGGGGCCGAGTGAGCCTGGAATGCTCGTAGCGGTCACCGGGGCCACCGGCCTGATCGGGTCGGCGCTGACCTCCAGTCTTGCGGCCGACGGTCATGAGGTGATCCGCTTCACCCGCTCGCCGAGTCCCGGACGTGGTGCCGTCCGCTGGGACCCGGCGGGCGGCACCATCGACTCGGACGCCCTGGCCAAGGCCGACGCGGTCGTGCACCTGGCCGGCAGGAGCATCGGCGCCATCCGCTGGACGCCCAGGGTGAAGCGGGAGATACTCGCCAGCCGCGTGCAGGGCACCCGGCTGCTGGCCGAGGCCATGGCCGGGCTGCCAGACGGGCCTCGGGTGCTCGTCTGCGCCTCAGCCATCGGCTACTACGGCGACCGCGGCGACGAGGTCCTCACCGAGGCCAGTCCCAGCGGCCAGGGGTTCCTGGCCGAGGTCTGCCGCCAGTGGGAGGCGGCGGCCGACCCGGCACGGGCCGCAGGTGTCCGCACCGTGCACGTCCGGACAGGGATCGTGCAGGCTCGCGGTGGCGGGGCCCTTGCCAGGCAACTGCCGCTGTTCAAGCTCGGGCTCGGGGGCCGGCTCGGCTCCGGGCGCCAGTGGTGGAGCTGGGTGAGCCTTGACGACGTCATCGGCATCTACCGCCACGCCCTGGCCACCGGCGGGGCCAGCGGCGCTCTCAACGCGACCGCGCCCAGTCCGGTGACCAACGCCGAGCTCACCGCGACCGTCGCCCGCGTCCTCGGCCGCCCAGCCCTGCTCCCGGTGCCCCGCCTCGGCCCCAGGCTGGCCCTCGGTGAGATGGCCGACGAGCTGCTCTTCTTCAGCGCGCGTGTCCACCCCGCCGCCACCGAGTCCAGCGGCTACACGTTCCGCCACCCCACCCTGGAGGCCGCCCTCCGCCACGTCCTCAACCAGCCGTGAGGCCAAAAGGAAAGCGGGCTGTGGGCCAGGGGCCTCCACATACCAGGCCAGGCCGACCGCACGGCGCGGAGCGCTATTCGCTTCCTGAGCCGGTATCGGACGAATTCGTGACAACGCGCTCGGCCAATTCGATGCCCACCTGCCGTGCCGTCTCGAGGAATCCCTGCGCGGCGGGTGACAGGTACCGGTCCGGGTGGTTGGCGATCACGATCGTCCGCGCCGGCACGGGTGGGTCGATCCGGCGGGTGACGACCTTCGAGTCGTCTTTGTTCACGGTGAGCAGGGGCACGATCGCAACCCCGAGCCCGGCCGCGACCAGTCCCTGGATGGTGGCGTTGTCACTGGAGCGCAGGACCACCTGCGGCTCGAACCCGAAACGCCCCAGCGCGGACTCGAGGAACCGCCGGCAGGTCGTCATGTGGTTCGCGACGAACCGGAGGTCGGTGAGGTCCTGGAGCCGCACCGGCTGCTGGGCCGCCAGCGGCGACCCCGCCGGCAACAGCAGGACGTAGGGGTCCTGCAGCAGCTCGGTCGTCTTGAACCCATTGCTCACGACCTCGCTGTCCATGACGAAGGCGAGGTCGAGCTCGCCGGCTTCGACCAGCGCGAGCACGTCGGCGTCGTCCGCCGAGTCCATGAGGTCGATCTCGACCTGTGGCCACCTGGAAGTGAACACACCCAGGATGGCGGGCAGGACCCGCGCGCTCACGCTCTCGTAGGCGCCGATCCGCAACGTGCCCTTGGCGCCTTCGGCGAAGGCCGCGAGGTCGGCCCTGGCTGACTGCAGCCGGTCGATGACCGCGCCCGCATGGCGCAGCAGCAGCTCGCCGGCCTCGCTCAAGGCGACCTGCCGGCGCCCGCCCGGGCGCTGGAACAGCGGGACGCCCACGATCCGCTCCAGCGTGGCGATCTGCTGGCTGATCGCCGACTGGGTGTAGCCGAGCTCGTCGGCGGCGCGGCTGAACGACGCGGAGCGGGCCACCGCCCGGAGCGCCAGCAGGTGCCGCAGCTCGACCGCGGCCCAATCATTAGCAGTCATAATCAAAAGCCATAGTAACTGGATTTGTTCTTATAGACAAGACCTGGAAGGCTGGTCGCATGAGATTCCTCACTCCAGTCGCGGCCCGCACGATCCGGCATCTGCCGTCCTTTGCGCCTCTGCGGAGGCTCGAGCTTGGAGATGAGCAGAATGTTCTCGGTCTACTGCAAGCACTGCGGATCCGTCCTCCTACTTGACCTCTCCAATATCATCGCGATCCGCAACACGCCCGAAGGCATCGTTGTTCGCTTCCGCTGCCACTCCGGCCATCAGGGCGTGTGGCCGGTCGGGGCGCACTGGCCGCGCGGCGCGGCGGGTCGGCCGGGCAGCCGAGAGAGCGCGCCAGAGACCGCCGCGATCCCTGCTTCGGTGATCGCCGGCTCCGGGTGATCGAGCGGCCTCAGGTGATGGAGGCGGTGCTGACGACGCGCCCGCGCGCTGACCTACCCGCCGCGGCCTGGCCGTCACGCTACCCATGGCCGAAGCTGATGGCGATGTCGTGCTCTGTGGACTCGTAGCGTGTGGCCGCCTGCGAGGTGAGCTGCGCGATGCCCGTCAGGGCGTGATGCAGGCCGGCGGCACTGCGCTGCCAGTCGCCCCAAAGCTCGGTGAAGCGGGCCTGCGCGACTCCTGCCCAATCCGTCCCGAGCGGCTCGACACCGGTGGCGAGCTGTCGCAGGGTGCCGTCGATCTCACCGGCGGCGGCGTTGAGCTGGCCCGCCACCTGACGCAACTGCTCCGGGGTGACCCGGATGCCGGTCCCGTTCATCTCCACTCCCTCAGAGGCGTTCCGTGGTCAGAGGCGTTTCATGGTTAAGCCTGTCAAAGCTCAGTAGCTTTCTACATTCGAAGGCAAAGCCAGGCAAACCGATATCCACAGGGGGGTCCCGTGATGAGGCTGGCGCCCGCGGGCCGCAACCACCTCGTCCGGGACCAGGGCCAGGTCGGGCAGGCCATGGCGACCACCCAGGACCACGGTGTATGGCCCAGCCGCACCCACTGCCGTCGCCTAGCCGTCCAGGCTCGCGACTTCGGATAGTGTGCTCGGCAGATGGTGGCGCTCTTTGCCGTCGCCAACCCTGCCGGCCACACCAAAGGGACGACACACCATGGATTGGAAGCTGGAACTGGTGGCGGTTCCCGTCTCAGACGTGGACCGCGCGAAGGTCTTCTACACCGAGAAGGTCGGCTTCAATGCGGACCATGACCACAAGGTCAGCGACGAGATCCGCTTCGTCCAGTTGACGCCTCCCGGGTCGGCCTGCTCGATCGCCCTGGGCACCGGGATCGTGGACACGCCGCCGGGCTCTGTCCAAGGCATGCAGTTGGTCGTCTCAGATATCAACGCCGCGCGTGCGGAGCTCGTCGAGCGAGGGGTGGAGGTCAGCGAGGTCCAGGAGCTCTCATGGGGCTCGTTCGTGTCCTTCAGGGACCCGGACGGCAACGGCTGGTCTGTGCAGCAGCTTCCCGCTCGCGACTAGCGCCGTCCTTCTCTGGATCAGGTGGGACGGCGGTAGAGCGCCCTCGAGCGCTCCCATTCGGCCCGCAGCCCGGTCACGATCTCGGCCGCCCCGGCCGGCAGGTCCTCGATCCGCTCCTCCCATGGCGCCGGCTTGCCGGCAGCGTCCTCGATGACCGCCGGGTCGACGCGGATCGGCGCGCCCACGACCAGCGCGAGGCTCAGCGCGTCGCTTGGGCGGGCGTCCACCCGGCCCTCGCCCGCGGCGCCGTCCACCACCGCCTCGGCGTAGAAGGTGCCCTGGACCAGCCGGGTCACGCGGACCTCCCGCAAGCTGCCCCCGGCCGCGGCGAGCACGCCCGCGGCGAAGCGGAACGAGCCCGGGCGGGGCATCTCCTCGCCCTGCAGGCCCATGGCCAAGGCGGTCGCCTCGAACGGCCCCACCCACACCGGCAGGCGGCGGGTGCCGCCCACCTCCTCCAGCAGCACCACGTGCCGCGCGGGCGCGTCACCGGTGGCGGCCCCTCGCCGCACGTCCGCCACCCGCATCTCCACCCAGCTTGTCGCCTCGTCGACGGGCATGCGCTCCTCCTTCCACCACGGCCCGAGCCACTCGCGCAGCCGGGCCCGTGCCACGTGCAACCGGACCTTCACCGCACCGACGCTGGTGCCCGTCCGGGCGGCGGTCTCCGCCTGGCTCATGCCTGCCAGGTAGTGCAGCGTGACCGCCGCCCGCTGCCCCGGCGGCAGCCGGGCGACCGCGGCGCGGACAAGCCGCGCGTCCTCGGCGGCCTCGGCCAGCTCCTCCGGGCCGCGGGCCGGACCCGGCCAGCCGCCGGCGCGCCCGCCCTGCAGCGCCTCCCACGACCAGCTCACCCGGGCGCGCTCACGCAGCCAGCGCCGGCACACGTTCAGGCCGATGCCGGCCAGCCAGGACCCGAACCGGTCCGCCCGGCGCAGGCGGTCCAGGCTGGTCAGGGCGAGCAGCACCGCCTCCTGGGCGGCGTCCTCGGCCAGCTCGGCGTCGCCGAGCGCGCCGCGGCACACCGCCACCAGCATCGGCCGGTGGCGCGCGACCAGCGTGGCCAGGGCCGCCCTTTCGCCCCGCCTGGCGGCGGCGACCAGCGCGATCTGGTCCTGCTCCCGCACCGTCCCGCTCCTCACCCCGAAGGACACCCCGACAGGCACCCCGGCGGGCACCGGGCGTCCGCGTCGTACCAGATGGTCGCCGCAACCTGGCGAAAGGTTAGGCGGAGCCGGCGGTCAGCCTCGCCGGAGCGGCTCTCGCAGGTACTCGAGGAAGTCGTGATGGTGGTAGTAGCGAGGCAGGCGGGCCACCTGGACGAAGCCGAGCCGCTGGTAGAAGCGGCGGTGGCGCTCGGTGGCCGGGCAGCGCAGGTAGCAGCGGGCGGCGCCGAGGGCGGCGGCGCGCGCGCAGAACGCCTCGACCAGGCGGCCGCCCACCCCCCGGTCGCGGTAGCGCTCGACGACGAGCAGGTCGTGCAGGCGGGCCATGCCCGCGATGACCTCGCCGAGCGCCACGCCCACAAGCTCCTGCCCGGCGTGCGCCTCGACCGACACGGGCCGGCTGGTCCAATCGCAGTCCCTGCCGAAGATGGCCTGGTCGGCTATGGGCCATTCGCGCGCCAGGAAGCGGCGCACCTCGCGGGTCTCCTCGCCGGCGAGCCGGTAGTCGACCTTGCCGGAGGGTTGGTCGGCCAGTTGCGAACCTCCCCAGGATGGCCGCCACGCGGACGGCGGGCCGGCGACGGCGCGTGCGGACCGTCCGCCCGTGGCGGACGGCAACTTCACCTATGATCATGCAGTTGATCATGCAGCCGCGTGGACGGCGGCGACAGCGCGGGGTCGAGAGGGTCGAGAGGTTTGTCGAGGGCTCGAGCGGTGAAGCGGGAGCCCACGGACGGGAAAGGAGCCAGATGGACGTCCGTCTCACCGAGGTACTGGTCGCCGACGCCAAACTGCTCGCAGACGGACTGCTGCAGCCCGAAGACGCCATGGCCGTGTTCGTCGGGCGTGGGGGAAGGGGCAGAGTGGCGCCGTTCACGGTCCGCCGCTCCTACACGGGGGCGGGCGGCTGGTACGTCGAGTCCCTGGTGCTGCTGGCCCCCAACGGGGACGTTCCCTGGCGCAGCCACGAGCAGCCGGTCACGCTGCGCGGCTCGAACAAGGTCGACGTGTTCAGCGACGACGTGCACGGTGCGGCCGTGGACTCCGCCGACGACCACGAGCTCGTCTTCCTGATCGGTGGCGACGAGGTGGGCCGGGTGCCGGTGGCGGTCCTGGACGAGGACCCGCCGTACGCGAGCGCATCGCCGACCGCCGTGCTGGCCGAGGCGCTGAAGAAGAGCACGGTCGTCTGGGTCGAGGTGCCCGGTCAGGGCGGGACCGGCGGCAGGGCCGTGCCCGCCTGGTACGGCACCCTCGACGGGCGCGTGTACGTGCTCACCGGCGGGTCCGAGCAGCGCATCCGCGGCCTCGACCAGAGCCGCCGGGCGCTGCTGTCGGCCCGCTCCAAGGATTCCCAGTCGCTGCTCACCACCGTGGAGGCCAGTGCCAGGGTGGTCCCGGCCTCCGACCCGCTGTTCGCCCGCCTGGTCCCGATCCTTCTGCCGCGCCGGCTGAACCTCCGCGACGGCGAGCAGGCAGGCGACCGCTGGCGCAAGGAATGCACCCTGGTCGAGCTCACCCCGTCGGCGATTCCTGCCGAGGCATGATCCGTGGCTGTTTTCCTCCCTCGAAGCGGGGCAAGAAAGGGAAGGCAGCGACTCAACCCGAGCGACCCGGCGCAGAGCCACTCAAGGAGGCCCCAATGCTGTGGCGAAGAAGCAGGACCAAGCGGGCCAGGCGGGCGGTCGCCGGCCGCCTGCCCAGCACCGAAGAGGTGCGGGACCAGGTCGCCGAGATGACCGACGATCTGGGCGAGGCGCTGGAGGCGGCGCGGGACGCGATCGCGCAGGCGATGACGTCGGCGGGCCGCCGCGGCGCCGAGGCTGGCGCCGAGGCCACGCGCAAGGGCGCGGTGCTCGGCAAGGAGGCGAGCCGCAAGGGCATGGTGGCCGGCAAGGAGGCGGGCCGGCGCGCCCGCGACGCCGCTCGCGGCGCCGCCCGCGAGGTGCTGGAGCGGCGCCTGCCAGAGCCAGAGCAGGTCGCCGAGCTGACCCGGCGCGCGACCGACAAGCTCTTCCCCGAGCACGCCAAGCAGCGCCGCAAGGCCAACCGCAGGCGCAGGCGCCGCCTGTTGCTCGGCGGTGCGGGCCTGGCGGGGCTCGGAGTGCTGGCCGGCTGGCTCACCGCACCGAAGAAGGGCGACGAAGTGCGCCAGACGCTCAAGGAGCGTGCCAATGCGGCGGGCGACAAGGTCGCCGAGATGCGCGCGAGCGCCGCGTCCCCGGGACCCGCGGCCACAGCGGCAGGCACGGACGCCGGGAGCGGCGCGCAGGGCTCGGCCGCCGACACCGGGGGCGGAGCCGCCGGGTCCGGCGCGACCACCGGCTCGCAGGGCTCGCCGACGCAGCAGAGCGCCGAGGTGACCCCGATCCACCAGGGCGACGGCTCCTCCACGAGCAAGCGACGCTAGCGCCGGAGCCGGGGACCGGGGAGTCAGCTCCCGGGCGTCTCTGGCATGCGGTACACGCCGGTGCTCTGCTTGACCACGCGGCCCTCTTTGGCGAGGGCCGCGAGGCCTTTGACGACCGCGCCGCGCACGTCCCGGGTGGTGAACGGGTCGAGCAGCCGGTCCTGCAGCGCGCGGTCGAGCACGACCGTCCAGTGCAGGGCCTCGGGCGCGGCGTCGGACAGCACTTTGAGGCAGGCTTGTCGTGGTTCCATAGCAACCACAGGCTACCGGCCCGCCCGGCCGCCGCCAACGACTTCGCCACGACTTCGCCAACGACTCCGGAGGTGCACGATCCCGACGCCGGACCCGCCAACCGGCTCGGTCGTCTTTGACCGCGCCGCCGGCTACTACGACCCGACCCGCGGGTTCCCTCCCCAGGTGAGCGAGGCGGTCGTCGACCGCATCGAGCACGCGGCGGGCCTGGAGGCCCGCCTCTTGGAGATCGGCGTCGGCACGGGCCGTATCTCCCTCCCGCTGCACCGCAGGGGCCGGCGGGTGTTCGGTGTTGACCTTTCAGCGCCCATGCTCGACCGCTACCGCGCCAAGGCGTCCGCGGAGGCTCTGCCGGCGCCGGCGCTGGTCCGCGCGGACGCGGCCCGGCTGCCGTTCGGCGACGGCGCGTTCGACGCGGTGATCGAGGTCCACGTCCTCCACCTGATCCCGAGCTGGCGGCAGGCCGTCGCCGAGGTCCGGCGGGTGCTGGCCCCCGGCGGGGTGCTGCTGGTGTCCCGGAGGCGCTGGCGGCGGTCCGAGGGCGGAGGTCCCCGTGGACTGGTGCGCAGGCGCCATGCCGCGATCCTCGCCGAGATGGGCATCTCCCGCAGCCCCGTTGGGGCGCGCGGCGACGCGGAGGTGACCGGCGTGCTCTCCGAGCTCGGCGGCCGCGTCGAGGACCTCGAGCCGGTGACCTGGCAGGAGGACGCAACCTGGGCGGAGCAGCTCGACGTCATGGAGCGGCGCGTCTGGTCGGAGTCCTGGCGGGTCCCGGAGGCTTCCTGGCAGGAGGCCCTGCGCCGGCTGCGCGCAGAGCTGGCGGCCGAGGGCATGGACCTGAGCGTGACGGTGCCCGCTGTGCGGCACGTGGAGCTCGCGGCGGTCCGCTTCTGACCCGGCCCGCTTTCCGGTTCAAGCCGAGCGGACCAGCAGCCAGACCACCGTCCACTGGCATGCGCCGGCCACGATCGTGTCAGGTCAGCCGCGGCAGGACCAGCTCGCCGAGCAGGTCGAGCTGCTCGTCCTCGAAGACCGCGAAGGGCAGGTTCGAGAACGAGCAGACCACCTGCTCGACACCCCGCTCGCGCCAGCCCCGGAGCTGCCCGACGACCTGGTCGGCGGTGCCGACCAGGCGAGTGGCGGCCCACTCGGCCAGGCCCACCTTGTCGAGCGCGCCGCCGGGCGCCCACGCCTGCAGCCGCCGCCAGCGCTCGACAAGGTCGTCAGGGTCGCGGCCGATCAGCGTCGCCAGGCCAACCGAGCGGCGCACCTCGGCGACGGGCCGGCCGATGCGGGCGCAGGCATCGGCAAGGACCTCGAGCCGCCGCTCGTACTCCTGGGGTGCGACCGCCCAGACCACGTTCCAGCCGTCGGCGGCACGGGCCACGACCCCGAGCAGGCGGTCGCCCCTGCCGCCCACCCACAGCGGCGGCCGGGGCTGCTGCACCGGCCCGGGAATCACCGGGGCGCGCTCCGCCCGGTAATAGCGCCCCTGGTACGAGGCGGGCTCGCCGGCATCGGTGAGCAGCGTGCGCAGGACGTCGAGCGCCTCCTCGAGCATGGCGAGCCGCTCGCCTGGAGACGGGAAGGGCAGGTCGTTCTCGCGGAGCTCGGCCTGGTTCCAGCCCGCTCCCAGCCCGAGGTCGAGCCGGCCGCCGCTGAGCTGGTCGAGGGTGGCGGCCATCTTGGCGAGCAGCGTGGGCGGGCGGAACCCGACCGCCAGTACCAGGCTGCCGAGCCGCACGGTGCTGGTGCGCGCGGCCAGCGCCGCCAGCGTGGTCCAGCACTCGAGCGTGCCCTGGCGCCCTGGCGGGCCGCCGTAGCGCTCCAGGTCCGACCAGAAGTGGTCGGAGACCCACAGCTCCGAGAGCCCGATCGCCTCGGCGCGCTCGGCGTAGCTCGCCACCCGCTCGAAGGTGACCGGGCCGGGCCCGGGGAACGAGTAGTCATAGTGCGGCAGCGCAAGTCCCAGCTTCACCCCTGGCTCCTTCCCGTCAATGCGTGGTCCAGTGCTAGACATGGTTCTACTTCATGGTTCTACCGGAGGAGAGGCTCGATGGGGATCGGGTACGTGTCGGCGCTTCCGCGGGGGGCCGAGGTGGTGGTGGTCGGCGGCGGGCTCGTGGGCGCGGCCACCGCGTTCCACGCGGCGCGGGCAGGGCTGCGCCCGCTGGTCCTCGAGCGGCGGCCGGCGCTCTGCTCGCTCACGACCTCGGTGGCCGCAGGGGGCTTCCGGCTTCAGCTCGAGACCAGGGAGCAGCTCGAGCTGGTGCGCGAGTCCGCCGACCTGTTCCTGAACTTCGCCGAGGTGACCGGGTGCGCCGGCTACGACCCTGGCGTCCGCCAGCAGGGCTACCTGTGGCTCACCACCAGCGAGGCGGGAGCACGGCGGCAGCGCGGCCTGGTCGCCGAGCAACGGGCCTGGGGCCTGGCCGACGTGGACCTGCTCGACGGCGACGAGGCCCGCCGCGCCTTCCCGTTCGTCGGTCCCGAGGTGGTGCAGGCGCGCTTCCGCGCGGCGGACGGCCTGCTCGACCCCAGGCAGGTGACCATGGGGCTCGCCGCCGCGTCGGGCGCGCAGGTCGCGGTGGGCTGCGGGGTGGTCGGCCTGCGGCTGGGCGGCCGCGGGGTGGTGGAGGTGGAGACGACCGGGGGCAGGGTCGGGGCCGACGCGGTGGTGGTGGCGGCCGGACCGTTCTCTGGGGAGGTGGCGAGGTTGGCGGGCGTCGAGCTGCCGGTCACCACCGTGCGGCGCCAGAAGCTGGTCATGCCGGAGGTGCCCCTGGTCCCGGCCACCGCGCCTATGACCGTCGACGACGACACCGGGGTGCACTGGCGCCCCAGCTTCAGGGGCGCCTCCCTGCTGTTCGCCGACCCGGCCACGCCGCCCACCCCGCCCAGCGAGGACGTCCCGCTGGACCACCACTTCGCGTTCCAGCTCCTCGACCCTGCCAGCCCGGTGTCGGCGAGCCGCGTCACCCCGTTCTGGCGCGAGGTGTGGGACACCTGGTCGGCCGCATGGCTGCTGCAGGCCGGGCACTACACGATGACTCCCGACCACCGGCCGCTCATCGGCCCGACCGCGGTGGAAGGCCTGCTCGTCAACACGGGCTACAGCGGGCGCGGGGTGATGGCCGGCCCGGCGGGGTCCAGAAGGCTGGTCGACCTGCTCACCGGAACGGCCGACGCCGACGCCAACCCGTTCCGGCCCGACCGGCGCTTCGACGCCCAACCGGCCGTGGACAGGCTCTGATTGCGCCTTCAGGCGAAGCGCAGCTCCCCGGCCTCGCCGTCCTCGACCAGGCGGGCGCAGGTCGGGCAGTACCAGCGCGTCTCGAGCTGCGTGCCGCACTCGAGATGCTGGAGGGCGTCGCCGTCACCGGAGCGCTGCGCCCCCCACTGGGCCAGCAGGCGCAACGCGCCGGCGAGCTCCCGCCCGGCCGCGCTGAGCTGGTAGGCGAACCTCGGCGGGCGCTCGGAGTAGGGCTGGCCGACCACCAGCCCCCACCGCTCCAGGTCCTTGAGGCGCTGCGACAGGATGTTCGAGGCGATCCCGGGCAGGTCGGCGGCCAGCTCGTTGAAGCGCCTCGGGCCTTGCAGCAGGGCGTCCACGATCAGCAGCGTCCAGCGGTCCCCGACGCGGAGGACCGCCTCCTGCAACGGGGACCCTGGCGGCCCGGCGGCGGCCCTGGTGTGACGAGGCTCCGGCATGCGGCCAATGGTACGCCGCGGAGCCTTGCGGCCCGGCCCTCATGCTAGTAGCTTGCTACTTGCAAGTTAGTCGCCTGAGCGGACCGGACCGGAACGCCCCGGCCCGAGACTTCAAGGAGGCAGGGATGGGCGCACTCGATGAACTGGAGCAGGCGATCGGCCAGGTCGCCAGTCAGGTCGGCGGCGCCGTCGTCGGCATCGGCCGGGGATGGGGCCGCGGCTCGGGCGTGGTGGTCGCCGACGGCCGGGTGGTCACCAACGCGCACAACCTCCGCGGTGACGAGGTCACCGTGGTCTTCGCCGACGGCCGCGCCGCCACCGGCCACGTGCAGGGCGTCGACGTCGACGGCGACCTCGCGGTCATCGCCGTCGACACCGCCGGAGCGCCCCCGGTGAGCTGGGTGGACCCCGGCTCACCGGTGGCGGTCGGGACGATCGTCTTCGCGCTGGCCAGCCCCGGCGGCCGGCAGCGGGTCACCGCCGGGCTGGTGTCCTCGGTGGACCGCGCCTTCCGCGGCCCGCGCGGGCGCCGCATCGCCGGCTCGGTCGAGCACACCGCGCCGCTGGCGCGCGGCTCTTCCGGCGGGCCGATCGTCGACCGGGCCGGCCATCTCGCCGGCCTGAACACCCACCGGCTCGGTGAGGGCTTCTACGTCGCTCTGCCTGCCGACGCCGAGCTCCGCTCGCGGATCGAGGCGCTCTCCAGGGGCGAGTCCCCCGCCAGGCCGCGCCTTGGCATCGGCATCGCGCCGGGCGGCGTGGCCAGGAAGCTGCGGCGGTCGGTCGGCCTGCCCGAGCGCGACGGCCTGCTGGTCCGGGTGGTCGAGGAGGGCGGCCCGGCGGACCGCGCCGGCGTACGCGCCGGCGACCTGATCGTGGCGGTCGACGGTCAGCCGGTCACCGAGGCCGATCAGCTCTACGACGCGCTCGACCGCGTGAGCGGGCCGAGCCTGGCGCTCGGCATCGTCCGCGGGGTCGAGGAGCGCACCGTGACGGTCACATTTGGCGAGGGCGGCCCGCGGGACGTCGGCTCGGCCTGACCCTCGCCGCCGCCGGTCCCGCCGGAGCGGGGCGGGCCACCGGGGGGCGCTGCCCCGGTGGCCCGGTCGTCCCTGGGGCCTCGTGCCCGGCGGGACCGGCGGCACCCTCGCCGGCAGCGCCGCCGCGGCGGCGGGCCGGGGGGCGCTACGGCGTGGGCTGGCACTGGCGGGCGAGGTCGCGGTACTTCGCCACAGCGCCGTCGAGCCTGGCCGAGACCCTGGCCGCCCGCAGGAGCGAGGGCATGCCATCGTGGAGCGCTCTGGCGCCGGAGATCTCGCCCTGCATGAGCTGGTCCATATACCTGGTGTGCTCGGCCAGGGCCTTCTGGAGCTGGGCGGCGAGCCCGAGGGCGTCGTCCGCCCTGCCGACCGCGGCGCCGCATTCGGGGGGCACCTGGGGCACTGGGCGGGTGATCACCTGGACCTCGGGGACGGCCTCGGCCCGGGGCTGACCCCGACCCAGCAGGAGACCGCCCGCCCCGCCCACCACCGGGGCGAGCAGCACCAGCACGGCGGTGAGCAGGGCGCCCGAGCGGAGACGCCGCCTCCGACGAGGTGGGGCGGGCGCCGGGGCGGGCGCCGGGGCGGGCTCGGGCGGCTCGATCGCCGCGGGCGGACGGATGCGGTTGCCGAATAGGTCTATCTCCTGCCCCG
>WNGE01006465.1_pt1 | contig 13310 bp, 15 predicted proteins | sample 5400651 | NCBI WGS metagenome assembly WNGE01 (sample SAMN13153370, study PRJNA577476) | soil metagenome | isolation source: 60 cm soil or saprolite under grassland replicate 2 | place: USA:California | collected 2016-06-15 | reverse complement strand
GCCAGCAGTCCGAGCAGCGCCTCGACGCCACCGTCGGCGTCCTCGATGACGAACTGGTCCCGCAGGTCGTACACCACCCGCACGCAGCTCTCGACACGTTCCCAGACCGCAGACTTCAATACCGGCCGCACCGCCGAGCCTCCTTCACCGGGTCGGATGAGGTCGACAGGCAGCATGGCCGGACCGGTTCAGCGTCCGTTCACCGTCGGTTCAGTGCTGGAGCAGACACCTGACCGGCGCTGGTGGCCGGCCGCGGAGCGTACGCTGGCCGCGTGGATCAAGAGGATCGCATCGCCCTGTTCCTTGACTACGAGAACCTCGCGCTCGGTGCGCGCGACCATCTCGGTGGCATGACGTTCGACCTGCGCCCGATCGCCGATGCGCTGGCCGAGCGGGGGCGGGTGGTGGTACGTCGGGCGTACGCCGACTGGTCGTACTTCGACGAGGACCGTCGGATGCTCACCCGGTCGCACGTCGAGCTCATCGACATGCCGCAGCGCATGGGTGCGTCGCGTAAGAACGCCGCCGACATCAAAATGGCCGTCGACGCCTTGGAGTTGGCCTTCGAGCGGGGCTACATCTCGACGTTCGTGATATGCACCGGCGACAGCGACTTCACCCCACTGGTGCACAAGCTTCGCGAGCTCAACAAGCGGGTGATCGGCGTCGGGGTCGAGAAGACGACGTCGGCGCTGCTCCCGCCCGCATGCGACGAGTTCCTCTACTACGATCGCCTCGAAGGTGTCGACCTTCCCCCGTCCCGGACCCGGCGCAGTCGTCCCGCGCCACTGCGGGAGGCGGAGCCACAACGGATGGCGCCGGAACCCGAACCCCAAACGGCGGCGGAGGAATCCGCACCCGACCTCGATGCACTCGCCGTCGTCGTCGCCCAGACAGTGGCCGGTCTTCAACGCAGCTCCGGCGGCGCGGTAACCGCCTCAACGCTCAAGCGCACCCTGCTCCGGAAGGACCCGACCTTCAACGAGGCGGACTACGGCTTCCGGGCCTTCGGTGAACTTCTGCACCACCTCGCCGAGCACAACGTGGTCGAGCTGGCCGAAGGCCCAGCCAAGGGCGACCCCGAGGTCACGCTGCCAGAGCATGGCGACCGGGAGACGGCGTTCGGCCTGCTGCGCTCGGTGGTCCTCGGCCCGGCCGGCAGCGAGGGCTCGGTGGCGCTGTCCGGGCTGAAGAACCAGCTTCGCAGAGTGCGCCCGGACTTCAGCGAGAAGAAGCTGGGCTACCGCAGCTTCCTTCAGTTCTGCAAGGCAGCGGCGACCAGCGGAGCGGTCAACCTCGAGTGGAGCTCCGACGCGGACGACTACCTGCTCACCGCCGACGCGGAACCCTGACCGGTCAGTACGGTAGGACGCGGCCGGACGGTCTCCGGTGGCCTGTCCGGACCAACGGCACGCCGAAAACTCATCGGGTAGCTCGGCTGGCGTCGATCGCGCGCTGGTATCGCCTGGTCAGCTTGCACAGCGCGTCGACCAGCTCGGGCGAGTCCACGATGGTGAAGTCCGCGTCCAGCATGCCCAGATAGAGGGCGAGCAGCTCCGGATGGTCCGAGCCCGGCTCGAACGCGCACCGGTCCTCGCCCAGGGCCTGGACCTCGGCGGGGATCGGCAGCCGACCCCGCACGTACGCCGCGGGTGCGTGCACGATCACCCGCGCGCGGTACCGCCAGGTCGCCTCGCCAACTCCCCGGGCCACCTGCGCCGCGATCTCCCGGTCGGTCGGTAGCGCCCGGGGCGTGAAGCGCGGCCCGGTCGGCGTGAGCGGCTCGATCCGGTCGACCCGGAAGGTACGCCAGGCGTCCCGGTCGGTGTCCCAGGCCACCAGGTACCAGCGCCGCCGGTCGTTGACCAGGCGGTACGGCTCCACCGAGCGCCGGCTGGCCGTCCCGGAATGCGCCCGGTAGTCGAACCGGAGTCGCTCATGGTCGCGACAGGCGCTCGCGATCGAGGTCAGTACGTCGGGGTCCACCCGCGGCCCGGGCGACGGCATCGGCAGCGTGGACGACTGGAGAGCGCTGATCCGGTGGCGCAGCCGTGCGGGGAGCACCTGCTGCAGTTTTGCCAGGGCACGTACCGAGGTTTCCTCGATCCCGGCGATCGAGCCGCTCGCGGCGGTGCGCAGTCCGACCGCGACCGCCACCGCCTCCTCGTCGTCGAGTAGCAGCGGCGGCAGGGCACCGTGGGCGCCGAGCCGGTACCCGCCAGCCACCCCCGGCCGCGCGTCGACCGGATAGCCGAGCCTGCGCAACCGGTCCACGTCGTTGCGGATGGTCCGGGTGGTGACGCCGAGCCGGGTGGCCAGCTCGGTACTGGTCCAGTCGCGCCGGGCCTGCAACAGCGACAGCAGGCGCAGCAGTCGCGCGGAGGTTCCCAACATTCTTCGATCCTGACGGCAATCTAGGAACGATCCTTTCCCCTATTGTTCCTAGTCTCCTCCACATGAGCGGCCGTTCTTCGGCACGGGAGCGGCCGTCCGGACCGGCACCGTGGACAAGGAGACGCGTGATGAGCGACGGGATCCAGCCCTTCCGCATCGAGATCGGCCAGGTCGACCTGGACTACCTGCACGACCGGCTCGCCAACGCCCGCTGGCCCGGCGAGCTGCCCGGGGTCGAGTGGAGCCGCGGCGTGCCGCTGGGCTACCTGACGGACCTCGCCGGGTACTGGCGCACGCGGTACGACTGGCGCGCCCAGGAGGCGCAGCTCAACCGGTACCCACAGTTCACTACCGAGATCGACGGCCAGCGCATCCACTTCCTGCACGTCAGGTCCGACCGGGCCGATGCGAAGCCGCTGCTGATCACGCACGGCTTCCCGAGCTCCGTCGCCGAGTTCCTCTACCTGATCGAGCCGCTGGTCAACCCGGCGGCCGGCCAGGCCTTCCACGTCGTCGCGCCGTCCCTGCCCGGGTACGTCTTCTCGACCCCGCTGGGCGGGACCGGCTGGACAATGGGTCGTACCGCGCGCGCCTGGGTCGAGCTGATGCGCCGGCTCGGCTACCAGCGGTACGGCGTGCACGGCGGCGACGTCGGCGCCGGCGTCTCCGGCATGGTCGCCGGCCTCGACGGCGAGCAGGTGATCGGCGTACACGTGGTGACCGATCCGCTGACCGCCGCGAACGTGGCCACCTTCCTGCCCGGGCTGGCCGACCGGCTCGACCCCGACGACCCGGTCGACAAGCTGATCCTGGCCCGGATGGACGCGTTCACGAAGGAGGGGTCCGGCTACCTGGCGATCCAGAACAGCCGGCCGCAGACCATCGGCTACGGCTTGGTCGACTCACCGGTGCTGCAACTGGCCTGGATCGCCGAAAAGGTCCACGAATGGACCGACCTACCGGTCGACCGCGACCAGCTGCTCACCACGGTCAGCCTGTACTGGTTCACCGGCTGCGGTGCCACCGCCGCGCACACCCTGTACGAGCAGGCGCACTCGTCCGACTGGGGCGCGCCGCCGACCGTACCGCAGGGCTTCGCGGTCTTCGGCGCCGACCAGACGGTACGCAAGCTGGTCCCCGCACCGGCCGACGCGCACTGGACCGAGTTCCCGCGCGGCAAGCACTTTCCGGCGATGGAGGCCCCAGCCCAGCTGGCGGCGGACCTGCAGGCCTTCTTCGGGCCACTGCGGTGACCGGTCTGTTGAGCCAGCGTGCGCTGAACCGGGCCACACCGGCTCGCCGGTGCCCGCTGCAACGGGTGCCGGGTGCCGGGCCGCTGCCCCGGGTAGGAATGAGCTGTGACAACGGCAGACTCGCAGGTCGCGCTGCTGGCCGCGGCGAGGGACGGGGACGAGTGGGGCGTTCACCCGGCTGGTCGAGCCGTACCGCCGGGAGCTGCACCGGCACTGCTACCGGATGCTGGGTTCGGTGCACGACGCGGACGACGTGGTGCAGGAGGCCCTGCTGCGGGCGTGGAAGGCGGGCGGCGCGGCGGTTCAGCGTCGGCGGGATCGGGGTGACCTTCGACGCCGTGGAGTCGATGCGGCGCCAGCTCGCCGCCGAACTCGGCCCCCGGGGCATCCGGGTGGTGACCCTGCACACCGGCGGCCTGCCCGAGACCATCCCGGCGGACTTCGCCGGGCGCGATGAGCTGACCCGCGCGATGACCGATCAGGCCCTGACCGGCCGCACGGCCACATTGGCGGATGTGGGCAACGTCGCGGTGTTCGTCGCGTCCGACTGGGCCCGGACCGTCAGCGGCGCCGCGGTCAACATGAGCGTGGGGGCGGTGCTCGACTGATGCCTACCGGGAGGCTCGCGCATCGGTAGCCGGCCGGCGGACCACAGCGGAATGTTCCCCGGACTGACGGAGTATCCACTCCGCGCGCGACGAGCTGAACGTCCACAGTGGACAACGGTGTCCGCTTTCGGGCGAGCCGAGATTATGTGTTCACGGGGGGTTGCGGTGCGCACCGGGCGCTCGTAGCTCACGCGATGGGGATGAACCGGCGAGTGCCTCGGCCATCCTCGATGGACCTGTCGATCGAATTGATCGGCTCCCATCGCGGTCATGCCGATTTGTGTGATTGAGCGTCACCTGCCGCAGGCGACTACCTGTCATCGGTCCACAGGGGAATGGGTCGGTGTTTGACCACGTCTGCAAACGCGTTTTCGATCTGTTCGGCATCCGGCAAATCGCCCCATTGTGGAAACCTGGGTCGCGGCGTTAGCTCTGATTGGTGTCTATCTACAGCTCATGCGAAGGAGCAACGATGACGCGACGACGTATTCTCCGGGCGCTGGTTATGGCGGCCGTCGCCCTGCTGGTAACGCTGGGGATGCAGCCCGCGGCTCATGCCGCGGACGACGAGGTATTCACCGTCTGGGATGGGTCGTCGTACGAGTACTACAAGACCTGCTCCGCGACTCCGCCGTATCCGTGCAGCACCAACCCGCAGACGATGTACGTGCAGATCACCGACTCGTCGCCCAAGAGCTTTGCCATCACGTTGGGCTACCGGATCGAAGACATCACCACGACCGCCGGCCAGGACTACACGCTGGCCACCACCGGTACCGTCGTCATTCCCGCCAACCAGAACGTGACCGGGCTGTTCGTGCCCCTCGTGGCCGATGGCGTGGCCGAGCCGAGCGAGACGTTCCGGGTACACCTGACGAGTTCCAGCGTCGGCGGCAACATCAGTGACACCGGCATCGGCACGATCTGGAACGACGGCCTCATCCCCGGCGACTGCTCGCTGTCGCGGAGCAGCCTTTACACGGTGGCGATGTCGTGCAGCGGCCGCCCACCGACCCAGCAATGGCGCAGCATCGGCAACTGTGGCGAGGAATGGCCACACGTCACCAGCGTCCTCGGCCCGATTGTGACCGGCAATGGCACCTCCTCCACCACGTGTCCCTCGTACGTCTGGCAATCATCGACCTTCCACATCGTCTAGCCTGATCTTTGCGGGCGGTGGTCCGTAGCCGACCCCTGCTGACCACCGACCAGCCCTTGGCTGATCATTGTTCCTGCCGACGGAAGAACATCAACACCAAGGGCTGTCGGTGGTCGGCGACCGGGCAGAATCATCCACGCTGAAGGATGATGTCTCCGCCGAACACCGAAGGCGGCTCCGGCTGAAATTCGCGAGCCTTCTGAAGGAATGCCTCGAAGCGGGGGTCGCTATCGTGTGCGGAGTGCTCGGCCATGCTCGGCACCTCCACATAGATCAGGTACAGCGCGACATCGTCGCGTTCCTCGCTCCCGTACTGAATACGAGTCAGCCGCGCCTGCAGGAACTTTCGGTCCGCTGTGAACTCGTCCCATATCGGCAGTTCCTCGGCCTCGAACAGCCGCTCGAAAGACTGCGCCTCACTCGCACGGATCCTGATGATAATCGCGTTTGCCTGTGGCATGAGTCGCTCCTCGGCCTGGCGATGTCCTCCCGTTGACCGTACAGCTTTCGGATTTAGGTGCTGTGCCCGCTGCCCGGGAAGATCGAGGTCGGCCAGGCGCTGCCCCTCCTGCGGCTCAGGCGTGCTCGACGGGTCCTTCGACGTCGTCGTAGACGCGGCCGCGGCCAGCAGTCCGTTCCTGCCGCGCTCGTAGGCGGCGATGCCCGCCTGGGGCGGCAGGTCGTGGCCGCCCCAGCGGACGCAGTTGTATTCCTGGGCACAGCGCACGCCGTCGTCGGTCACGGCGCAGTACTCAAGGCCGATGCCGTGCGGACCGGCTCCACAGCACTGACGAAGTCCGGAAACCACGGCATTTCAACCCCTATGGGTCCCTTGCCGGCGAACGGCTTCTCTGCGGACTACCGTCCGTCGTCCTCCGGCAACCTACTCATCGCCAGCGCCGACCCAGAAAGGGAGCTCCGCACCGGTGAGATGCCATCGCTTGCCAGCGTAATGGGCAGGGGGCCCCGCACCGCTTCGGCGAGGCCCTGCGACCTGATTGCCTTCGGATCAGAGAGGGCGGACGTTTTCTGCCTGGGGGCCTTTCTGGCCCTGGGTGACCTCGAACTCGACCTTCTGGCCCTCGGCGAGTTCCCGGTAGCCGCTGCTGGCGATGGCCGAGTAGTGGACGAAGACGTCGGGGCCGCCGCCGTCCTGGCTGATGAAGCCGAACCCCTTTTCCGAGTTGAACCATTTCACGGTACCGGTTGACATGCGATTACTCCTTCACGGTGACACGGCGTTGGGCCGGCTGACGTCAAAGACAGTAGCCTGCCCGACCAGGCGGTGGTGGAGCGGTTGCCGGTGGCGGCAGATCGGCGCCCGGTGGGCGGATGCGTGGCTGGTCGGTCATGCTTGAACGGTGATCAGTCGGGCGGGCGCGTTTGCGTACCTTGCCAGCAGGCTACCCGTACGGGAGGTCGGCGGCCTGGATCGGCTGCGCCTGATCGAGGCGCAATTCGTGCCCGAGGTGCGTTTGTACCTGGCTGAGGACGCCATCGTGTGGTGGGCGCGGATGCAGGCCGAGACCGGTGGTGCGACGACGGCACCGTTCTGGGCCACCGCCTGGCCGGGTGGTCAGGCGGTGGCACGCTACCTGCTGGACCATCCGGCAAACGTGGCCGGCCGGCGGGTCCTGGACGTAGCGTCCGGCTCGGGGCTGGTGGCCATCGCCGCGGCGCTGGCCGGTGCCGCGAGGGTCAGCGCCACCGACATCGACCCCTACGCCCTGGCCGCGATCACGCTCAACGCCAGGGCCAACGGCGTCACCGTATCGGCGTGCCTAAATGATCTGCTGGAGGGCGACGGTGGTGACGCCGAGGTGGTGCTGGCCGGTGACGCCTTCTACAGCCAGGCCATCGCGGCGCGCATCTGGCCCTTCCTGCAGCGGGCCGCCGCACGCGGTGCCCGCGTGCTGATCGGCGACCCGGGCCGGGGGCATCTACCTCGGCACCGGCTGACGCGGGTGGCCAGCTACCCGGCAAAGGGTGCCGACACCTCGCCGGAGCCGCAGATCAGGCAACTGAGCGTGTACCAACCGCGGTGATACTTGATCGGCGGATGTTTCAGCGGATCGGTTCACGGGTGTCCGGATCGGGCGGGGTTGTTCGTCCCTACTGTGGAGGCAGGTGAGAGGCACCCGCCCGAACGTCAGGAGCGTAGCCAGTGAGCACCGCGATCACCGGTATCAGGACCGTCGGGGTTCCGGTCACCGACCAGGACCGGGCCGTCGAGTTCTACGTCGGCACCTTGGGGCTGGACAAGCGTCTGGACACCCCGGTCGAGCAGTTCGGGGGCCGCTGGATCGAGGTGGCGCCCCCGGGATCGACGACGACCATCGCCCTCGTTCCGGCCCGCCCGGGAGCGACGACCGGCGTCGAGACTGGAATCCGCCTTACCACGGCCGACGCCGAGTCCTTGCACAGGTACCTGGCGGCGCGTGGGGTTGATGTGGGCGAGATGCTGCGGTGGGAAGGCGTCCCACCGATGTTCGCGTTCCGCGACCCGGACCGCAACGGCCTTGAGATCGTCGAGTAGCGAACGGGGGTACCTACGATGGCAGCCATCGAGCGAGAGCGACCCCGCGACGGGGTCCGAAAGCTGGACAGGGAGTTCACTGCGACGTTGGTGAAGAGCCCTGCCACGGGTGGGCACACCTATGTTGTTTGGCCTGAGTCCGTCGAGTACTTCGGCACCCGGGGTCTGGTGAAGGTCCGGGGGACGATCGACGGCCACCCGTTCCGGAGTTCGTTCATGGCCATGGGCGATGGCAGGCACAAACTCCCTGTCAAGGCCGACGTGCGCAGGGCGATCGGCAAGGAGGCGGGAGACACCGTGACCGTCGTCCTGCGGGAGCGGATCGACGGCAAGCGCCCAGGCTCCTGATCGCCCGACCACCAGGGAGGAGACCCATGCCCACCTACATTGCCCTTACCTACACCGCTGAGCTCGACTGGTCCCGGCCGGAGTTTGTCGACGGGCTGCGGGAGTACGCCTCGTTCGAGGAGGCGCACAAGGCGGTGTTGCGAGGCGGCCACGCGCTGTATCCCACCGCGACCGCGAGGACTGTGCGGGTGGCCGACGGCGCGGGCGGGAAGCCGATCGTCAGCGACGGGCCGTACGCCGAGACGAAGGAGGCGCTGACCGGCTTCTTCCTGCTGGAGTGCGCCGATCTCGACGAGGCGGTCGCGGTCGCGGCAAGGATCCCCGCGGCCCGGTACGGGACGGTCGAGATACGCCAGGTCCACCCCTCCCTCGGAACCTGACCATGAGCGCCGGTGACGCGGCCGAGCGTGTGGTACGCGACGAGGGTGCGCGTGTCCTGGCCACGCTGATCCGCGTCACCGGCGACATCGACCTGGCCCAGGATGCCGTCCAGGACGCGGTTGTCCGGGCGCTGCAACGGTGGCCGCACGATGGCGTGCCGGACAACCCACGTGCCTGGCTCACCGTCACGGCGAAGCGGCGGGCGATCGATCTCATCCGCCGGGAGGCTCGGCGGGCGGGGAAGGAGGCGGACGCGGTGTACCTCTGGGAGCCCGTTGCTGAACCCGCCGATGTCGTTCGCGACGACCTGCTCCGGCTGGTGTTCACCTGCTGCCATCCGGCACTGGCGGCCGAGGCCCAGGTCGCACTTGCGTTGCGGACCCTGGGCGGGTTGTCCACCGCGGAGGTCGCCCGCGCCCTGCTGGTGTCGGAGTCGACCATGGTCAAGCGGCTGACCCGCGTCAAGCAGAAGATCGTGCATGCGCGGATCCCGTACCGGGTCCCGACCGCCGAGGAGCTGCCCGGCCGTCTGGCCGCCGTCGCGGCCACCGTCTACCTGATCTTCAACGAGGGGTACGCGGCCGGTGCCGGCGCGGACATGGTACGGGTCGGGCTCGCTGACGAGGCGGTCCGGTTGGCCCGGTTGCTGGCCGACCTGATGCCCGACGAACCAACCGTGCTGGGCTTACTCGCGTTGCTGCTGCTGCACGATGCCCGCCGCCCGGCCCGCCTGGACGAGCAGGGTCGCCCGGTACTGCTGCCCGACCAGGACCGGTCCCGCTGGGACCGCGCCAGGATCAGGGAGGGCGTGGAGCTGGTCGGCACCGCGCTGCGGCGCACGCCCGACCGGCCGAACAGCTACGTGGTGCAGGCCGCGATCGCGGCCTGCCACGCGCTCGCCCCTTCCTACGCCGACACCGACTGGGACGCGGTCATCTCCTGGTACGACGTGCTGCTCACCGTGCACGACACCCCGGTGGTCCGGCTCAACCGGGCAGTGGCCGTGGCCGAGCGGGACGGTCCCGACGCGGGCCTGGCCCTCGTCGAACAGATCAGCGACCTGGTCGGCTATCCGTGGTGGCACGCCACCCGAGCCGAGCTGCTCCGCCGCCTCGGCCACACCGAGCCGGCGCGATCCGCCTACCGACATGCGCTCACGCTCGGCATGAACGACCCCCAATCCGAGCGCCTGCACCGCCGCCTGGCGGAGTTGCCCGACTAGCCGCAACCGCTGAACACGTACCCGGCAGCGTGGTCAGATGTTGAGCGGCTCGATCCACTGCAGATGGCCCTCGACAACGGCCAGGTCGGTTTGGCTGCCGTCGGGCCTGCGAAGCTTCAACGCCGCGCCGTGACGGACGGGATCGGGTCGGGGATCGGGATCTGGCGCGTCCTCGACCGACAGCCGGTACAGCGGGCCGTCATTGCCCAACGAGGCGATCGCCCGGTCGAAATCAGCCAAGCGGTTCGCGCCGACGTGGATCCGGGTGGCGGAGTGAAACACGACCCGTGGCTCCCCTGGCGGCAGCTCACGGGCGATGGCCGGACACACTTCAATGGCGTCGCCGGCGCGGATGGTGGGCGGGTCGGTGGCCACCACCGCCAGGGCGGCGGCGAGCAGTTCGCGTTGGTGGTGGTTCTCCGGCCAGATCAGCGCTTCCAGCCACCGCCGTGCCTCTGGGTCCTGCGCGTCGATCGGGTTGAGGTCGACGCCGGTGACACTGGCCAGTTGTGGTAACGCGTCGAGATCCGGTACCGGGATGCTGCCGTGCCATTGCGCCTGAAGCTGCACAGGTGAGGGTTGGTCACCGAACCGCTGGTCACCGACGACGTAGCCGTAGCGGTCGAATCGAAGGTTGAGTCCGGCGCTGGCACCGACTTCGAGGAGATGCACCGGCCGGGATACCTCCCGGGCGATCACGCTCAGCCCCAGCCGTAGACCCAGCGCCCGCTGGACGTGGTTGGTCTGTACCAGCCGGGTCTGCAGCAGTCGGGTCAGCTCAGACTCGTACCTGGTGCAAAAGGAAATCAATGCCGGACCGGCGTCCTGGGCGGGGCGGGCGCGTTCGCCGACGATCGAGGGGTAGAAGGTCGCCAACTCGTGGTCGACACCTTGTTGCAAGACGTGGTGGATGGCGCCGAAGAACAAGAACGTCGGATACTGCTCCGGTCGGGCCCGGGCCGCCAGGCGAAGCAGGCCGTCAGTCGCGGCCACCGTTCGGCTCAACGCCCGATACAGCGGCGAGGTGTTGAACCCCGTCGCGTCGTCGAAGGCGTACCGCAGCCGCGCCAGATCGGCCATGATCAGAGTCTAGACCGCTATCGTTGCCGCATGCCGGAGCTGGTCGCGCCCACCACCCGCCTACACACCGCCTGGCTCGAGGCATACGAGGAGTGGGGTCCCGGTTTGCACGAGGACGGTTTCGGGCTGGGGCCGTCCGACGAGGTCGACTCGCCGGCCGGGTTCGCGGCTTGGGTGGCGCGGCTGACAAACCAGTCGGACCCGGCGAAGACGATCGACGTCGGCAAACACCGTTGCCTGTACCGATGGATCGTCGAAGGCGATCGGGTGCTCGGCGGGATCGCGCTGCGGCAGGGTAGTGACGACTACGTGCTGTGGGCTGGCCACATCGGTTACGGCATCCGGCCGTCCGCGCGCCGGCGCGGGCTGGCCACCTGGGCGCTGGGCCGGATGCTAGACGAGGCGCGGGTGCTCGGCCTGGATCGTGTGCTGATCGTCTGCGCGGTCGACAATGTCGCTTCGGTGAAGACGATCGAGCGTCACGGCGGCGTGCTCGAGGGCATCCAGGACACCAAACCCGGCCCTGCTCGGCGCTACTGGATCAAGCTGTAGCGACGTATCGCCGTCGGCCCGGAGCTGCCAACCGCCGTCATGCGTATCGGGCCTGCAGAGCGCCCCTTACCGTGATCCGAGTGGCTCGCAGGCGGCGTGACGGGTCAGCGGCGCTCGACGATCCCATGTAGAGTCTCCCCACTTCGCTCGCCAGGTCCGGGAATGCCGGGAGATCTGGCGAGCCCATCAAACGGGGGGAGAACTATGCGGCGTACCTTGTCCGCGCTCACTGTCGCGGCGGCCGTCACCGCCGCGACGCTCATCGGCTCGCCGGCCCAGGCGGCGAACCCACCGGTCATCGTGTATGCCAGCGGCACCCCCACCCCGGGCGTCATCGCGGTCAGCTATGCCGCCGACGCGGGGGTCGCAGCGATCGTCGCCCACGTGGTTGACCCGAGCGTGGTCCCGGAGACCGAGGTCGCCACGGTCACCGCCTTCCATTTCGGCGGCGGTACCCCGACCTACGGATACTGGGTGTCCGACAACCCGGTGACGTTGCCGCACCTCGGCAACTACCGGCTGGACATCGAGCTGACCGACAACGACGGAGTCCGTGTCGCGCAGCAGGCGGCCGGCTGGCTCTACAGCTTCGTCCAGATGTCATTTGCCGACGTGACGGTGGGCGGCAAGGCCACCTATGCCGACCGGGACGTCACGGTCTCCGGGCGGCTCGTGGGCACCTGGCCCGACGGTACGGTGCGGCCGATCGAGGGCCAGCCGGTCGAGGTGATGACCTACCTCGGCGGCCCGTTCGACACGACGTCCGACCGGAACGGCAAGTTCAAGGTCTCGGTGACCATCCAGGCTGTGGACGACTTCATCTACCTTTACACGCTGGACTCGCCGGACCACCCGTTCTACGCGGGGGCCTATTACGATACCAGCAACGTGCCGGTCACCCAGGCGCCGTCGAGGATCACCATGGACGCCGATCGGACGACGGTCCTCGCCGGGGAGACCCTCACCGTCACCGGCCAGGCGACCTGGAAGTCGCCGAGAGGCTGGCGACCATCGCCGAACCAGTACGTGGTGTTCCAGCTCTGCTACCCGGACGGGACCTACTGCTCGTTCCTGGGCAGCGCGACCACCGACAGCCAGGGCCGGTTCACGGTGACGGTGACGCCGTGGCAGAGCGGCCTCATCAAGGCCGTGACCTACTACTACGACCCGTTCATCAGCAGCGACGGCACCGCCACGATCGCCGTGACGGTGCTACAGCTCGCCCGGTTCACGGACTTCTCGGCGGTCCGGCAGTCGGCGGATCAGGTGCAGGTGACCGGACACCTGGACTTCCCCGGCAGCTCCGGTGCCTGGCATACCCAACAGACCATCGACATCGCCAACAACCCGACGAACCCGGAAGGCATCTTCTTCCAGCAGTCGGTCCAGTCGGATCAGGCGGGATACTGGCGGGTCTACTACGCCGGCGTCCCGACCGGATTTGAGGCGGCGACCAGCCAGGTCGTCCAGGTCGGCACCGAGGTACCGGCGACCGCCGGCTGATCCCACTCGGCGCCACGGACAGCACGGGCACAAGGGCCGCGCTCCGGACGGGGCGCGGCCCTCGCCCCGCGCGGGAGCAGCAGCCGTCATTCAAACGTCCAGCGCGTGGCCAGACCCACAATCCAGCGCTTCTCGTCGTCGATATTCCGTACACCGTAGCTTCAGGCGTCGCTCGGGTTCCGATCGGCGGCGATTGACGGTAGGGTCACAAACGCCTGCGATGTTTGGCAGTTGCCGACCCGGGACGGGTTGTGGTGGTGCTCAAGACATGGGT
>WNGE01006234.1_pt1 | contig 13312 bp, 15 predicted proteins | sample 5400651 | NCBI WGS metagenome assembly WNGE01 (sample SAMN13153370, study PRJNA577476) | soil metagenome | isolation source: 60 cm soil or saprolite under grassland replicate 2 | place: USA:California | collected 2016-06-15 | reverse complement strand
CCGGGCCTGTGCGTGCTTGTTCGCATTTATGACGGCTTCACGCGCGATACGATAGAGCTGCGCAGCGGCTGCGTCGCTCTCGACGTGAAATGACGGTTTGATTTCCAGCCGGCACGGCGTCTTCCAGATCTCCCGGTCAACCAAATCTTCCAATGCAGCGACGAAGCCGGCTGCATCGATGTCGCTCCGATGCAAAGCGCGGGAAAGATTACGCGTATCGGTTGCGGCATCGTTCACCAGCTGGGCGATTTTTTCGATGTCCTTTACGTCGATGACACGATGGTTCTTCAATCGTAACGCCACCGAGCGCGCCATGAATGCGACTGCGGTAAGATGCTGACAAAGCCCATCGTGCAATTCCTGTCCCAACCGTTGTTGCTCGCGGTCGCTAATTGCAAGCATTTCCCCCTCCAGCCCCTTGCGGCGCCCCATCTCGCTTTTCAGTTTCTTGTTCGAAGCGAATAATTCCACCGTTCGTTCGCGCACGCGGTCTTCGAGCGTTTGGTTCAAGTTCGCGAGCTGAGTGACGAGATCCCGCACCTGATATTGCCGCCGGCGAGAACGTAGCGCAACCTGCACTGAGCGTAGCAGCGTCACGGTGCTGATGGGCCGCTCCAGCAAAGTCACAGTTCCGGCAGCCGCCGCCGCCAAATTCAGTAATCCAGCCCGGCGCAATTCGCCGCCGCTTGTGAGAATGATCAGCGGTAATTCGGACCAAGGCGGCTGTGCTTTAAGGGCGTCTAAAAGAAGCGAACCTTGTGCTGATTCCAGTGCTTCCTCGGTCATCAGTAGTGCGCCTGCGCTATCCGTGAATTGCCGGAAATTTTCATCTAACCCGTGGCAAATTTGTGTTTCAAAACCTTCCGTGTCGAGCGCAACCGCCATGGCTTCGGCATCCTGGCCGACAGGCGCAATGATGATTACGTGCTCGTCTTTGTGCATTCGCGACATGCCTGCGTGTTTGTCGCGAGTGGCATCGTTCATCAACGGATCGGCCACTGGCGCATGGGAATTGAAATCGTTACGCGATCGCATCGTTGCCTTCAGCGACCCTTCACCATTTCTTTTTCATTGCCACGGAAAACGGGCACACCGGTCAGCACCCCTTGAAATTGTTTTAACGGCTCACCGACAACGATGCCTTTGCCCGAAACCAATTTGAATTCGCGGATGGCTTTCTCGTGGTGTCCAGTCCGTTTTTTGACCAATGCTATAGCTTGTTTCACTTCTCCGTAAGCTTCGAAATATCGGAGGCTTGCCACGGTATCCGAAAGATAACTAAGGTCCACGGGCGCTTCGGCGGCGGCAGCCAATCCATGCTGGGCTAAAATGAGGATCGTGACTACGCCCTGCTGGTTGAGACTAGTGCAAAGTTCGTGCAGCTGGTTGTTAAGGTACTTTTCGCCTGGCATGGCGTTGAGATAACCGTTGAGACTGTCGATCACGACGAGTTTGCAACCCGCCTCCACGTCACGCAAAATACGAACGGCGAATTCGCCGGGAGAAAGTTCGGCAGGATCAACCTGCTGTACCGTAATCATGCCGTTTTCGATGCCTTTTTCCAACTTGAACCCCAGCGCTTTGGCTCGGCTCAGCATCACGCTGCGCGTTTCGTCGAATGCGAACATCGTAGAGCGTTCACGTCGATCGGCCATTTGGACAGCGTATTGCAAAGCAAGGCTAGATTTCCCAGTGCCCGCCTGGCCGAGTATGAGGGTGGTTGTCCCTCGATCCAATCCGCCGCCGAATAAGGCATCCAACTCCTTGATGCCGCTGGAAACGGATTCCGGCCGGAACTGAGTACGATGCTCGGCGACGATCATTCGCGGAAAGACGCTCAATCCGCCGGTGGCGATGATGTAGTCATGATAGCCCTCCCGGAATTTCACGGCCCTCAATTTCGCAACGCGCATTCGGCGGCGTGATGTGCCGTAGTCGGGCGAGAGTTGTTCCATGTTAATGACACCGTGCGTGAGGCTTAGGACGTGCGGATCGATCACTCCGCTGTTGTCCATCTTATCATCAAGCAAAAGAACCGTGCTATTGAATTTTGCGAACTGCTGTTTGAGCATCAGAAGTTGGCGCCGGTAGCGTAAAGGAGTTTCGGCCATTAATCGAAATTCAGAGAGCGAATCGAAAGCGATCCGGGTCGGCTGCGTCTTGCACACTTCATCGATCAGTAGCCGGCTCATTCTTGTCAACTCGACTTCAGATGGATGAAACACCGTCGTCTGCGCTTCGGGCCGCAGCAGATTTTCAACGACGGACAAATCCAAAACCGCGATTTTATCAAGTGACCAGCCGTGTGATCTCGCTACTTGCAGCAGCTCCGGCTTGGTCTCCGAAAGCGTGATGTAAAAAACCTTCTCCCCCCGCCGTAGACCCTCGCGGAGAAACTGAAGCGCCAGCGTCGTCTTGCCAGAGCCCGGGTCGCCTTGAATTAAATAGAAGCCGCCGCGCGGCAATCCGCCTGCAAGGATATCGTCCAGTCCTTCGACTCCGGTGGAGCAGAGCTCGTCGGCGAGGATCTCGCCTTTAAACCCTTTCCGGCGCTGGATCTCGTGTTCCAATTTCTTATTTGCGGCGTCTAATTTGGCTCTGCGTTCTTTGACGGATACCTTTAGACGTGATTGGGATGAGCGCGAACCTGTGTTGGCCTTGTGAAGAGATTGCATTCGCCGTTTCATTCGGGCCCCTTTAAATTCTCTGCCGCTTTGCCCATCGACCGATGCGAGGGTTTAGGACTCTCCATTTTCTCCCGAGCTCTGGTGGCTTCGATGTTCACTTCTTTCACAAACATGATAACGCAACAAAGCTCAATCGCGGATTGCGTCAAAGATTTGAGGTGGAACGCGTCGTCCTCAACGCGTTGACAGAATACATCGCGCATCATGGCCTGCGGAACAAGAGACTGATCGGATCAAACTGCGGAAATAGATTTAGTTTGGGAAGATGCCTCACGAACGTGCGCGGCGCCGCTCGTGGCGGAACGCGCGGAGACCTGGCCCGGACGAAGCAGCGGGAAGCGATCTAAAATTCTGCGTGAGGTTTAGAGTGGATCTGCGATAACGGCACAAACGCCGCGCTGCAATGTGCGCTCGGCACAACTCAGCGGCCTTTGGCGGCTAGACGTTCTTCGATTAAATCGCGCTCAACCTCCCAGTACCTCAGCGACGACAAGAGAAGCCTGTCAATTTCTTCAGACTCCGTCGATTCGTCGGCAGGCACTAGGTGCAGCCGCCATGCTTCAAAAGGTTTGCCCGACCTTTGCGGTTTGCGTCTGAACTTCGACTTTCGAGATCTTGTACGCCTCGGCTGTGTTGCCCCCATAGAATCCCCCTCGTTCATACTTTTCAGTGGGTAGTTCGCATCACAATATCGGAGCGGTCGTGGCAAATCCTTCGGCAGTTCGCGCTCGCATCTTCTATGCGAATTAAACTCCCGTATTGCCGAAATGGCGCGAAGAATTCGTTACGCCGGCCAGGCAAAAGCTGAATGTTGTGCGCGAGATTTACAATTGCGGTAGGGACGTCCCGCTTCCGCCGGCCCAAGCGCGTTGTGCTTGCCAATCGCAGGAACGGGAGGACGCAGGCCAGCCAGGTACTGAGCGTCGAACGCGCGCAGGGCTGCCGTGACAGTTCGCCCTATCCCAACAATCCCCTCTTCCACGCTGGGCCCGAGCAACGCAATCCAAAGGTCTCCGCGAACAAACAGGCGAGGACGACGCACGGCCGAAGGACTCCCGGGGTGAGCCCTGCGATAAAGCTCCATTTGTTCCATGGCTGCGGATGCGTAATCCATGACGCGACCTCCAGGCGAAACGTGGCCGTTGTTTTTCTTCATTTGCGTGTAGAACGCATGCCTCTGTCGCGTTGGATGTAGCTTTTTCGTTGTAGCGGCTATCGCTGATCCAGTTAGGTAGACTGTCCGCCATCACGATTGGCCACGATCACGGACCGCGGCCAAGGACGTGGAGATAAGATTTTCACCGATAGGCGAATCCGCCGCCCGCCTGATTGTGTAATGACTCGCACGAAACGTAGTATCTCGAAGCGTGGCGTTATCAATCACATTGTCGGACGCAGATAAACTGGATGCCCTGTGCGCGCTCGATCAGTTTCGGCAATGGCGGTCGCTGGACGAGAAACGTTACTGTCTGGTTTGCGGCAAAATCATTGCCGGCCAGCAAATCCAAGTCGCGGGCGGGACACGCAGCGACGAGCCGCTACGACTAAGCTGTCCGACGGCGCAGTGTAACTCAATTCCAATGGATTGGGTGCTGCCTACGGATGAAATCCTCGCCCGAGTCGAGGTGATGGCTGCCGAAGAAAGTAATGCTGCAGTACTAACGCCGGTCACTCCTGACGGTGGAGATTATGTGCAGCCAAATCGAGAGCACAACGGGATCGCACCGCGATTGCGCAAGTTGGCGTTCCGCTTCAAGCACTGCTTTTAATGCGTTCTCTCCGATTTCTGCGGGTCTGCTCCCTGGGCGGGCCCGCAGAATGCCCTCCTGGTATCGGACGGCTTCTAGGATTTTGCCTGATCTCACAATCATCCGCCGGCCCGATTGTGTGTTTCGATGCAATGAGCAGACTGCCTTTGCTTTATGATCGCCCATCTTAAACTCGACGATCGGCTCTCGGTGCTGCGTGCTGAAGACCGATTTAGAAGCTGGCGATCGCTGGACGACGAGCGTCTTTGCGTTGTGTGCAAAAGAAAATTTACCGGACGACAGGTGGAAATCCGTCGCTTAGGCAATCGCAAATATGAATTACGCTGTCCGACCGACGGGTGCAATGCGGTGCCGCATCTGTGGATCTACCCAGCAACGCCGCTGGTCGCTTACGTACTTGAATTGGACTGGTACCGTGTCGCCCGACAGGAACACCGCACGTCTCGCTCAAAGCCACGGGCAAAGGATCGTTGCGTATGATTGGGTCGAATCTGAACGAGCCAGGGGTAGCACCAGTACCGGACGAGGTTCTGATGAAGGATATTTCGCGCCGGCGTCATGGCGCCCTGGCTGAGTTGTATGGCCGGCATAGCAAGAGATTGCGAGCTACAATCGACGGCGTTGTTCATGAACAATCAGAAGCTGATGACGTCTTGCAGGAAATCTTTCTCCAGGTTTGGGACGAGGCGGGCCGTTATTCACCAAAGGCAGGCAAGCCACTTGGATGGATGGTTACTATCGCCCGGCGTCGCGCCATTGACCGATTGCGCCGGCGCCAGGCTTATTCTCGTGCGAGGGAGCGCTATGAGAAACGCGTCACGCAGGAATCACAAACTCCGCGTCGGGACGCAGCTGAAGGATTCATTCGGAGTGATCTCCGTCATTTCCTGAAGAAGAGCCTCCGGGCTTTGCCTCAATTTCAACGCGAGGCAGTCGAGTTGGCCTTCTTTAAGGGACTAAGCCACAGGGAAATCGCTGTCGCGACGCGGGCTCCGCTGGGGACCGTGAAGACGCGACTTGAGTTAGGCCTGCAAAAACTCACTCAAGCGCTGAGACCGTTGCGGCACAAAGTGTGAGAAAGCGGTTTTCACGGTGCTAACAAAACCGCTGAAGCGGTTGCATGTTGGGATTACACTTGATCGCACCTCGCTGAAGCGAGGTGTTAATGAGAGCTGGCGGATACCCCGCCGATGCGTGCGGCGAACTCGTCAGTGGACGTTCCAAACGCAGCGACGCGAGACGTCGTTCTCCGGGGAAAATATTACGAGCAGCACGCATTGGAAGCCGTGCTGCTCGCAAATTTCAGGCATGGGCTGTTAAGCCAAACAGACCGAGATGCAGCGACTTAAGTCCTACGGATTTGGCGAGGTACTGCTTGGCGAGGTATTGATGTTTATATCCGTTTTCTCCTTCGTGGTCGCCGCCGCAGGGGAGGATTGATTTATCACTGTCGTACTTTCTTTCTTCTCTGCAGGCGGATTCACGGTTGTTTCCTTTTGTTCGCAAGCCGCTAACAACGCCAGGCCAGCGAGCAGACAAATGTATTTTTTCATATCCCATATTCGTATTTGAGCGCAAAGTTTGGCCGCATTTTGTCGCGTAATATTCCGCCTGTCGGCCACTTGCATGCGGGCAGGACTTTCACCATTCCATTCCTGCGATGAACCAGTGCCGAATCTTTGTTCGCCCAAGCGTGCACCGTTGGCTCTCTCAAGAGGCAACTGATTCTGGTGCCACACTCGAATTATTTGTCAGTATGAACAAACTACAATTCAAAGGCGGTTGGAATGAAGTGAAAGGCAAATTGAAACAAAAGTATGGTCAGTTGACTGATAACGACCTTACCTTTGCCGAAGGCAAAGATGAGGAACTTCTTGGCCGGCTTCAAACCAGATTGGGCAAATCCAAAGAAGAGCTCCGCAAGGAAATCGAGAGCCTTTAAGCCGACCTCGAACGGCTATTCTCATTAACACTCTGCTTCAACTCGGTGCCCGATGCGAAATAAGACTCCTTAAGCGCTTTAGGGTTTTCACGCGGAATAAAGAACCGCTGAAACAGTTGCACGAATACTTCGGCTGGATCCACCTCGCTGAAGCGAGGTGTTAATGAGAATACAAGTACGAGTAATAAGTAGGACGGAAAGCGCAGCACGGCGAAAGATTACAAATTCCAAAGACGTGATATATTCTCCGGATGCAAACGCCAGAAATTACCGCATATCTAAAGACTTATTGTGGCTGGAGCGCCGGTGTGCGCGCTGTGCTGGCCAAATACAATCTTCCATACACAGAAAAGGACATTATCCAGAATCCGGCGTTCCGCTGGGAGATGGAAACAAAAAGCGGGCAACCTCTTTCGCCCTGTATCGAAATTAACGGTCAGATGCTGGCAGACGTCAGCGGTGACGAAGTCGAGCGCTACTTGACCGATAACAAGCTCGTACAGGCGAGCGACGCTGCAACCGATGTTCCTACCAACGCGCCTTGTCCGACTGAGCAGCACGAGGGCGTGGTGAAGCTGAATCTGTAGCGCGTTTGATTTGCTCGCTCCCGCGATCTGCACCCTTCGGGCCGCCCGTCTGTGTCGCTCGGCTCCCGCCCGCTCCGCTCTGTGAACTTCGAAAGCCTTCGGAGCTGATACAGACGCCCTACAATTCTCAGGTGCCCATGCGCGGCATGGGTCCTATCTTCTTTCGCGCAACGAATGTAAGGCTAGATTGTCTTGTTCTCTAGCCGATGAAATTTTTCGCCCGCCTGCGATCGAGAAAAAAAACGCGCAGCAACATTCTGTTCCGCTACGGCTGGAGGATCACGCTACTTATCTTACTGGCCGGCGCCTGCTTCGCCGTTTTCCTCTTTTACGGGACTTGGGCCCAGACGTTCGATATGAAGAACGTCGGCGAAATGCCGGAGCGTAGTACTGTTTACGATGTAGATGGAAAAATCTACAGCCGCCTGGCTGGCGCGAACCGGCTCAAGGTTTCCCTGAGCGAAGTCTCTCCATTTTTTATCACCGCGGTGCTGGCGCGCGAGGACTCGCGCTTTTACGCACACAAGGGAATTGACTGGCGCGGAATCCTGCGCGCTTTGGTGCGCGACGTCATGAGTGGCTCGGCGAAAGAGGGTGCCAGCAGTATCACTCAGCAACTTGCCCGCAATAGCCTTCCGCTCGGCGGCCGCACCCTCAGCAGGAAAGTGTTGGAGGCAATGGTGGCGCTACGCATCGAGCGCCAGTTTAGCAAACAGCAGATTCTCGAGCTTTACGTAAATCGAATTTATTTCGGCACCGGCTGTTACGGAGTGGAAACGGCCTCGCAACTTTACTTTGGCAAAAGCGCATCAAAGCTGAATCTCTCAGAAGCCGCACTCCTTGCCGGCTTGATCCGGAGCCCGAATCGGTTTTCGCCGCTAAAAAATCCAGAGGGCGCAGCGATGCAGCGCGACGCAGTTTTGGATCGGATGGTGGCGTTGAAAAAGATTACGTCCGCGAAGGCCGAAGAGGCGAAACTGGCAAAAATTGTGACGCATCCGAAGCGAATGCCGCAGATCCAGGAGAATTATGCGATGGACGCGGTGCAACGTGATCTGAATCTCCTGTTAACGCAGGATCAGATCGATAATGGCGGGCTATCGATCTACACAACGCTCGATCCAGCCGTGCAAAACTCCGCGCAAGATGCGCTGGAGACGCAGCTCACGAAAATCGAGCACCAATCCAATTTCCATCATGCGGCGAAAGCCAACTACAAACCGCCCGAGAACGGGGAAGGGGACTCGGCCATGCCGTATTTGGAGGGCGCAGTGGTTGTGATCGACAACGCCAGCGGCGGTATTCGCGGGTTGGTCGGCGGCCGCGATTATGCGCAAAGTAAATTTAACCGGGCACTCGCTCCGGCGAACAGACAGGCTGGTTCCGCATTCAAACCTTTCGTTTACACGGTCGCTTTCAGCCACGGCTTGTTGCCGAGTGCAGCGATCAGTGATGGTCCGATTCAGCCCGGCGAAATCGAAGGCGCGGGGAATTGGTCACCTGGGAATTCCGACGGCACCTACGGTGGCACCATGCCTTGCTCATATGGCCTGATCCATTCACGCAATACCATGAGCGTCCGCGTCGGACAATTCGCTGGACTCGATACGGTGCAAAAAGTTGCTAACGACCTCGGCATTTCGAAAAGCGTTCCGCACGGCCCGGCGATTTACATCGGCTCGTTTGAGACCGACCTGAAAGATCTTACTGCTGCATACACTTTGTTTCCCAACGCCGGAGTGCGCAAGCAGGCTTACATCATCGAGCGAATCGATGATCCGCAGCACAAACCGATTTATCTCTCTGCGCATATTTCCCAGCCCGCGCTTGACCCGGGCGCTGCCTGGATGACTTCGCGGCTGATGCAAGAAGTTTTGACCCAGGGCACTGCTGCCAGCGCGCGTTCACTTGGCTTCAAATTGCCGGCGGCAGGCAAGACCGGCACCACCAATGATTACAAGGATGCGTGGTTTCTTGGTTACACCAGCACGTTGACTTGTGGCGTGTGGGTCGGCTTCGATCAGCCGACAACGATCATTCCACACGGTTACGGCGCCGCGCTGGCATTGCCGGTTTGGGTTCAAGTCATGAACAAGGCGTCACGGCATTATCCTGCCGAGCAGTTGCAACCGCCCATGCCACTTCAACACACGACGGTCTGTTCGATTTCCAATCAACTCGCCAGCACAGGATGCATGTCCGCCGGAACCGCTTTCGACATTGATTTACCTCCTGACAAGGTGCCAACCGCCGTATGCCAGGTGCACGGAGGTTCGCAATGGCCCTTTGCTCAGCAGGTCCCAGGTGTTCCTCAAAAGGCTGGAACTCTCCCCAGTCGTTTTTTCAGATCATTCCGGCGACTTTTCGGCGGACGGTAATGCTAGCCAGTGCGCGTGTGCCACGGTGATGGCATCGCCAAACAGCCAACGGTCTCAATGCGCTCGGGCGGTCAGCACCACCGGCAGCGTCTCACCTCCCGATGATGACAGCGAACCACACAACGAGTTGGAACCAGTAAAGCGATTTACTACGCCATGACCTCCCCGGCATTTTCGGCTGCCATACGTTGTAATGCCACCAACCATTAAAGCGCTGGATAAGTGTTCCTGCTCGGCGGAAATGAGCAGCCCAGGTTCTTCTGATCGCGTCAATGAGTGAATGGTGCGTCATAAAGGAATGTCGCGTAAACCCCTAACGAGATATGGATAGAATTTCTCCGTCACATTTACGGAATTATTCCGTCTAATCCGATTTCGTCCCTCGAAGTCTGCTTTTTTTAGTTCCATCTCCTTTGTAGTCTTTCTGCGAGGTCTTCTTTCGCCTGATCAGCTGAGCGAGTCTTTAATGTTGGCTGGATTTGGGGCGATGGATTTCGGGCGAATCCCAGTCAGTAGCCTTATCGATAGATCCTTTTAATTTGGCGGCCTTCTCGTAAATACGCGCGCCTCGATTAGCGGCGTCGAGTGCATCTTCGAGAACGTCTATCCAACCGCCGCCGGATTTACGGCATTTCTTAGTTTTCATAGGTTTATAGTTTTTTTATTTAAGTGTGGTTTAAATGTAGTCCTGGGGGGTGGGAGAAAGTTGTTTGGCCTTCCGCGATTTCTCGTCATTTAGGACTCATTTTCGGCCGGCCGATGATATACGCCTTATATACGCTTATATGACGCATATCAAGAACATATTTTGCGCCGACCTCTTTTTTAGCGTATAATAGATTATTGCTTTCAGCCTGCGTGGTCGGCTATGAAGAACGAGATGTAAAAAACTGCGAATGGCAAAATCCAAAAAGAACAAGAACAAAGCGAAACTCAACCTGACGGTGCGTGATGAGCAACGAAACAAACTGGAACAAATGGCCTCTTTAGAGAACCGTTCCGTCTCCAATCTTATCGAGGTTATGGCCGATGAACGCTGGAAGCGATTGGTCGAGCAGCAGGGCGTTGCTTACGCTAAAACCGTGGCGGAGGCGATGAAGCTTAAAGTCGACATGGACAATCCAGCAGACCGCGAGAAATTGCGCCGAGCAGTTCTCGATCTTGTCGCCGGGAGAAAAATGCCAAAGCAAAAACGGCATGGTTAATCTTAGCGCGGCAGACAAGATGTCCGCCGAGATCAAGAAGGAGATCCAGCTCGAGATCGCCCATGTTTTGTTCATCGACATTGTCGGTTACTCGAAACGTTCGATTAACGACCAGCACGCAGTGGTTGAGGAATTGAACCGGATCGTTCGCGCCTCCGAACAGTTTCAACGAGCCGAAGTCGCGAACCGTTTGATTAGGATCCCAACTGGCGATGGGATGGTGCTGGTCTTTTACACCAATCCGGAAGCGCCTGCGCAGTGCGCGGTGGAGATCAGCCGCGTGCTCAAGGAACATCCTCGCCTGCAAGTTCGGATGGGTATCCACAGCGGGCCAGTTAGCGGGATTGTCGATGTAAACGAACAGGCCAATCTCGCGGGCGCTGGAATCAACATCGCAAAACGGGTAATGGATTGTGGCGACGCCGGCCACATTTTGCTTTCAAAGCGCGTCGCTGAAGACTTGGAACAATACGATAAGTGGCAGCCGCTCTTGCATGATCTCGGCTTGTGCGAAGTGAAACACGGAGTGCAGCTTGGCGTCGTTAATCTTTGCTCCGACGACGTTGGAAACACGCAGCTTCCAAAAAAGTTCGAGGCACTGAAGAAATATCAGAGCCGAGTGCGCTGGGCGAAAGTCACTATCGGACTACTCGTAATTGCCGCGATTGTGATTGCCTTCTTCTTCGTTTCGCGCAAAACGACGCACTCGCCCCTGAGCGTGGCCGACAAAAGCATCGCGGTCCTGCCTTTTGAGAATTTGAGCGAGGAAAAACAAAACGAATTCTTCGCCGACGGAGTGCAGGACGAAATTCTAACCGATTTGGCAAAGATCGCCGATTTGAAAGTGATCAGCCGCAGTTCGGTGATGCAATACAAGGGCGGCGTCGCGCGCAATCTGCGCGAGATTGGGCAGCAGCTTGGAGTGGCCCATTTACTCGAAGGAAGTGTGCAACGCGCTGCGAACAAGATTCGGGTGAACGCGCAGTTAATCGATGCCCGGACCGACGCGCATCTGTGGGCGCAGACTTACGATCGCGATCTGGCCGATGTGTTCGCGATCCAGAGCGAGATTGCCAAAGCCATTGCCGAACAGCTCCAGGCGAAGCTTTCGCCTAGCGAGAAGGCGGCGATCGAAAAGCCGCCCACCACCGACTTGGCCGCCTTCGACCTCTACACCCGGGCCAAGACTCTGCTCCTCACTTACGCTTTTCATACGTCTCAGCAGCAAATCATGCGACAGGCGATTGAGCTTCTTAATCATGCCGTAGCGCGCGACCCCACGTTTTTCGAGGCCTACTACCAACTCGTCGATGCTCACGGCATGTTGTATTCGGCGCAAGGCGACCATACTCCTGCCCGGCTCGCCTTGGCGGAAGAGGCTCTCCAAGCGGCAACACGGCTGCGGCCTGATGCTGGTGAAACGCATCTGGCACGAGCGAACTATCTGTATTACTGCCTGCGCGACTACAACGGCGCACTTGCCGAGCTGGAAGTGGCGAGGCGCAGTTTACCCAATGACCCGCGCATCTTTAAATTGACCGGCTTCATTTTGCGCCGGCGCGGCCAACAGGAAGAAGGACTGCGTAACCTGGAGCGGGCAGTGGAACTTGATCCGCGCAATTTTTCTACGCTCCAACAGATTGCCGTCAGCTACCTGCTTCTGCGGCGCTATCCAGAGGAGGCTGCCGCATTAGATCGCGCATTGACGATTGTTCCAAACGATGTTCCGACCAGAACCACCCGTGCTGAGGTTGACCTTGCCTGGAAAGGCGAGACGCGACCGATGCTCGAAACGATCGATTCGCTTCTCGCCACCAATCCAGGCGCAATTTCTGACGCCGGCAGTGCCTGGTTTCAGTGCGCGCTGGCGGAACGCGATCCAACGGCAGCAGAGCGGGCCCTGGTGGCGCTGGGCGACAATCCGTTTTGGGGCGACAACGCTGTTATTTTGAGCCGCAGCTTTGGCGAAGGCTTGCTGGCGCGGATGATGAAAGACGAGGCAAGAGCAAATGCCGCCTTCAGCAGGGCTCGGCTTGAACAGGAGAAGATCGTGCAAGCGCAGCCAGGTTACGGGCCTGCGCTTTGCGTGCTCGGTCTGATCGACGCCGCGCTGGGGCGAAAAAAAGAGGCGTTGAGTGAAGGGCGGCGCGCGATCGAACTTCTTCCTGTAGAAAAAGATTCAACCGATGGCAGTCAGATGCTTGTCTATTTCGCCATTATCGCTGCCTGGGTGGGCGAGAAGGACACGGCTTTGCAATACTTGGAGGCCAACGTCCAATCACCCGGCGGACACTTCGTTGCGACCTACGGCGCATTAAAGCTGCTGCCCTTCTGGGACCCGCTCCGCGGCGATCCGCGCTTCGAAAAAATCGTAGAGTCGCTTGCGCCGACAAAACCGTAAAGCTCAACCACGCTGTTCTACGAAAAGGAGCCACGCTCGACATAAGATGAAGTATTGGGAAATCATCGCTGACAATCTCAGCAAAGAAGGGTGGAGTTGGGGCTGTGTCTCAGCGATTGATTCCAACGAGCGAACGATGTGGATTGCAGACGCACACCGCGGCGACGGGAAGCGTTTCGTTATTGTGCTGAGATCGGCCATCTTCTAGTCGTTCAGCAGTGCACGGAACTTGCGACTTGTCGTGATAAGCAGGCACGCGTCAACCAACGGATCGAAAAGTAACGGCGAGGGTGAAGTCGGTGCCGGCCTCGAAGTCGTCGCGGCTCCTCGCGAGGAGCTCCTG
>WNGE01009092.1_pt1 | contig 13315 bp, 11 predicted proteins | sample 5400651 | NCBI WGS metagenome assembly WNGE01 (sample SAMN13153370, study PRJNA577476) | soil metagenome | isolation source: 60 cm soil or saprolite under grassland replicate 2 | place: USA:California | collected 2016-06-15 | reverse complement strand
GATCGTCGACGAGGTCGACAACATCCTCATCGACGAGGCCCGCACGCCGCTGATCATCAGCGGCCAGGGCGAGGACTCGACCGCGAAGTACGTCGAGTACGCGCGCCACGCGGCGCGGCTGAATGAGGAGGAGGACTTCACGGTCGACCTCAAGCACAAGTCGGTCTCCCTCACCGAAGAGGGCATCGCCAAGATGGAACGCTGGACCCGCATCCCCAACATCTACGACCTCGAGAACGTGGTCGAGGCGCACCAGATCAACCAGGCCTTGAAGGCCAAGGCGCTCTTCCTCCGCGACCGCGACTACCTGGTGCGCGACGGCGAGGTGGTGATCGTCGACGAGTTCACCGGCCGGACCATGCCCGGCCGGCGCTGGTCGGATGGGCTGCACCAGGCGGTGGAGGCGAAAGAGGGCGTCAAGATCCAGCAGGAGATGAAGACGCTGGCCACGATCACGCTCCAGAACTACTTCCGCCTCTACGGGAAGCTGGCGGGCATGACCGGTACCGCGATCACCGAGGCCGAGGAGTTCCACAAGATCTACGGCCTCGAGGTGGTGGTGATCCCCACCCACAACCCGATGGTCCGCGAGGACCAGCCGGACGTGATTTACAAGACCGAGCAGTCCAAGTACGAGGCAGTCATCGACGAGATCGTGGAGATGAACGGTGAGGGCCGGCCGGTGCTGGTCGGCACGGTCTCGGTGGAGAAGTCGGAGCGACTATCCCGGATGCTCGAGAAGCGCGGCATCCGGCACTCGGTGCTGAACGCCAAGCAGCACGAGCGGGAGGCCGGGATCGTGGCCGAGGCGGGCCAGACGGGCGCCGTCACGATCGCCACCAACATGGCCGGGCGCGGCACCGACATCGTGCTCGGCGCTGGCGTCCAGGGTCTCGGCGGCCTCCACATCATCGGCACCGAGCGCCACGAGTCGCGACGCATCGACAACCAGCTCCGCGGCCGGGCCGGCCGCCAGGGCGACCCCGGCTCGACGAAGTTCTTCATCTCGCTGGAGGACGACCTCATGAAGATCTTCGGGCCGGCGGCCGACCGTATCGGGCGGATGATGGACCGCCTCGACGTGGAGCCGATCGAGCACCGCTGGGTGGCGGGCTCCATCGAGAGCGCGCAGAAGAAGGTCGAAGGCATGCACTTCGACTCCCGCAAGCACATCGTCGAGTACGACGACGTGATGAACCTCCAGCGCAAGATCATCTACGAGGAGCGCCACAAGGTCCTCGAGGGCGCGGACACCCGCGACAACATCCTGGGCTACATCCGCGACCTGGTCGAGCGCGGCGTCGAGGTCCACTGCCAGGGCCGGCATCCCGAGAACTGGGACCTCGACGGCCTGCTTCAGTACCTGGGCACCTACTTCCCGATCGCTCCCGGCACCACCATCCCGGCCGACCAGCTGCGCGGCGGCCAGGCCGCGCTCAGCGGGTTCCTCGACGAGGCGGCGACCGCCGCCTACGACCAAACGAGGCTCACGACATGTTCCAGGAGCTGACGGCCTCGATCCAGGCCGACATCGTGGCCAACATGTTCCGGGTCGAGGTCCGCCAGGACCCGCCCCCGCCGCCGGCTCGTCCCGAGGGCGGCGGACGCCGCCCCGGTCCCAATGGTGGCCGGCGCACGCCGGCTCCCAATTCCGGGGTCCCCGCGAGATCGCAGATCTCGCGGGGTGGGAGTGGCAGTCCGGCCGGACCGCCGGCGCCGCCGGTCCCCGAGCCCGCCGGCCTGGCCCGGGAGAAGATCGGGCGCAACGACCCCTGCTGGTGCGGCTCGGGCCGCAAGTACAAGCGCTGCCATGGCCGTTAGCTCGGAGCGTCCCGAAGACGCACTGCGGCGGATCCTGCGGCTGAAGGAGCATCTTTGACCTCCCTCGCAAGCAGACCCGCCTGGAGGAGCTGGACCGGCTCCTGAGCGCCCCCGGCGCCTGGGATGACCCCGGGCAGGCCGGAGGCATCGCGCGCGAATCCTCCGAGCTTCGCGGCGAGCTCGACTCCTGGAGCCGGCTGGAGGCGCGCGCCCGCGACCTGGTCGAGCTGGAGGCGCTGGCGGACGGCGACTCCGATCTAACCCGACAGGTGGCGGCCGACCTCGCCGTGATGGATCGCGAGGTCGAGCAGCGCGAGCTGGAGCTGCTCTTCAGAGATCCCTACTCCGACCACAACGCGATCCTCTCGATCAGCGCCGGCGCCGGCGGCGTGGACGCCCAGGACTGGGTGGAGATGCTGCTCCGGATGTACAGCAAGTGGGCCCAGCCGCCGCCCGGTGGCTCCTCGACGCTACGCCCGGGCTGCGAGGTCGAGCTGGTCGAGACCCAGCCGGGCGACCAGGCCGGGCTCAAGGGCGCGACGGTGATCCTGCGCGGGCGCCGGGCCTACGGCCTGCTCCGCGGCGAGCAGGGCGTGCACCGGCTGGTGCGGCTGTCGCCCTTCGACCAGAACCACCGTCGCCACACCTCCTTCGCGCTGGTCGAGGTGCTGCCCGAGCTGGAGGCGGCAGAAGAGCAGGAGGTGGAGATCAACCCCGATGACCTCCGCATCGACACCTACCGCTCGACCGGGGCGGGCGGCCAGCACGTGAACAAGACCGATTCCGCCGTCCGCATCACGCACCTGCCGAGCGGGATCGTAGTCACCTCCCAGAACGAGCGGTCGCAGATGAAGAACCGCGACTCGGCCATGAAGGTGCTCAAGTCGAGGCTCTTCCAGAGGCAGCAGGAGGAGGCGGCCAGGAAGCGGGAGGAGCTTCGCGGCAGCGTGATGCCGGCCGAGTTCGGGTCCCAGATCCGGAACTACGTCCTGCAGCCCTATACCATGGTCAAGGACGTGCGCACCGGGGTCGAGGTCGGGAACGTGCAGGCCGTGCTCGAGGACGGTGATCTGGAGCCCTTCATCGAGGGCTGGCTGCGCTGGCGGCTGGGCCAGGAGTGGGGCACGAGCTAGATCGGGGCCGGGATGCGCCCGAGGGTGCACCCCCGCACGTATCGCGGGCGGAAATTCAGTTCGAGGGTGCACCCTCGAACTGAAACGTGGCGGGGGCTGATTCGAGCCCCGAAGCCCCTCCCCTCCCGGCTCCGCCGGGAGGACCTCCCCCCGAGCTGGGAGGATAGCGGCAATAAGTTGCCTGGCGGTGCGTTTGACCCCCCGCGGGGATGGCTTCTATACTGCGCGCACACCTGCCCTGGCGCCGCCGACCTGGCGCCCCGTCACAGCACAGAACCGATTTGAGCGTCATAGCACCGGACTTCAGCGGGCGGACCGTGATCAGCTTCCAGCACGTCTGGAAGCGGTATCCGAACGGCACCGAGGCGCTTCGGGACATCAACCTCAGCGTGCCCGAGGGTGACTTCCTGTTCCTGGTCGGCCCTTCCGGGGCGGGCAAGTCGAGCCTGGTCCGCCTCCTGATCCGCGAGGAGCGGCCGACCCGGGGCAAGATCTTCGTGAGCGGGGTCGAGCTGGGGCGCATGAAGCGCCGCCGCCTCCCGCTCTTCCGCCGCAAGGTCGGGCTCGTCTTCCAGGACTTCAAGCTCCTGCCGCAGATGACCGTCCACGAGAACGTTGCCTTCGCGCTGCGCGTGCTCGGCGAGTCGCGAACGGTGATCGGCCGCCAGGTGGACCGGGCGCTGACGACGGTCAGCCTGCAGCACAAGGCGCTCAAGTATCCCCGCGAGCTGAGCGGCGGGGAGCAGCAGCGGGTGGCGATCGCCCGCGCGCTGGTCCACGCCCCCAGCATGATCGTGGCCGACGAGCCGACCGGCAACCTCGACCCGGCCACGGCCTGGGAGATCATGCAGCTCTTCCTGAAGATCAACGCGGACGGGGCCACCGTCGTGATGGCGACCCACAACCGGGAGATCGTCGACCTCCTGCGCCGGCGGGTGGTGGTGATCGAGGACGGCCAGGTGGTCAGAGACGACCGGGCCGGGAGGTACCATGAGGCTCCTCAGGCATCTGCTCTTCGCGCTTAACAGCGCCTGGCAGAGTTTCTGGCGCAACGCCGGGGTCAGCGTGGCCGCGGTGGTTTCGATCACGCTCATCCTGGTGCTGGCCGGCGTCAACCTGCTGGTCGGCCACGCCCTGGCGGGCGTCCTCGAAACCTACAAGACCCGGGTCAGCGTGATCTCGGTAGCGGTCGCCGACCAGACCCCGCTAGGGACCGTCTACCAGTTCAAGCAGCAGCTGGAAGCCGACCCCCGGGTCCTGAGCGTCGTCTTCGTGACCAAGGACGAGGAGCTGGAGCGGTTCTCGGCCGATCCCCGCAACCGTGACCTGATCTCCAATATCGAGGGCAACCCGGTGCCGGCCAAGCTGGAGGTCCACGTCAAGGACATCCGCGACGTGGCCGCCATCGACGGCCTCGGCCGCCAGTGGCGAGGCGCCGACCGCACCGACCCCACCGACTACCAGGGCGACTTCATCAACCGGATGATCAAGATCTCGGCCTGGCTGACCCTGGCGGGGAGCGCACTGATGGCGATCTTGATCGTGGTCTCGGTGGTGATCGTGATGAACACGATCCGGACCGCGGTCTACCACCGCCGGCAGGAGATCGAGGTCATGAAGCTGGTGGGCGCCACCGAGTGGTTCGTGCGCGGTCCCTTCGTGATCGAGGGCGTGATGACCGGAGTGCTCGCCGCCTCGCTGGCGCTGGGCCTGCTGCTGGGAGTCTACCGCCCGTTCGTCGAGCGCTTCCGGGCCGACCTCTTCTTCATCCCGCTCAGCTACGATCCCCACTTCGTAAGCACGCTCGGCCAGGACCTCTTCCTCGGCGGTGCGCTGCTTGGGGCGCTCGGCAGCTACATCGGCGTCCGGAGATACGTGCGCATCTGATGCGGCGCTGGTCCCTGCTGCCCGCCGTCCTCATGCTTGCGGCCAGCCTGGCGGTCGCCCCGGCGCCGGCGCGGGCCGCCGACTGCGACCCCATGGACCCCATCTGCCAGGAGATCGGCGATGCGAAGAGCCAGGCCCAGCAGGTCCAGGCCCAGCTCGACGACGTCAAGCGGAACCTGGCCAACGCCCAGGCCGCGGTCGCCCGCCTGGACGCCATCCTCAAGCAGCTGCAGGCGCAGCGCGCCGACCTGGAGTCCCGGATCAAGGCCACCCAGGGCCAGATCGACGACCTCGCCCGCCTGATCCGCTACAAGGAGGCGGAGATCGCGCGCCAGGAGGCGCACATCCAGGTCCGCGAGCAGTACCTGGACCAGCGCGTGCGGGCCATGGACAAGCACGGCCGGCTCGACTACCTGGAGCTGTTCGTGACCTCGAAGGACTTCAACCAGCTGATGGACCGGGTCCTGATCATGCAGGACATCGTGCGCAGCGACCAGCAGGCGCTGGTCCAGCTGAAGACGGAGCGGGAGGCGCTCAAGGTCCTGCGCAACGAGCTCGACGGCAAGAAGAAGGACCAGGAGGCGCTGCTCGCCAAGCAGCGCAGCCAGCAGGCGGCGCTCGACACCCTGATCGTGCAGCAGAACCAGGCGCTGGCACTGCAGAAGCAGCTGGAGGCGCAGTTCGAGGAGCAGCGCAAGGCACTGGAGGAGAGCATCCGGGTCGCCAACGCGCAGGTCGCGTACCTGCAGCGGCAGTACGACCTGGCGGCCCAGCTCCTGGGCGGTGGCACCGGCCAGTTCATGTGGCCGATCGGCACCCGCTACATCAGCCAGCCGTTCGGGTGCTCGACGCTGCTCGGCGAGCCCTATGAGCCCCGCTGCCCGACCCGCCACATCCACCAGGGCATCGACCTCGCCGGCCCCTACGGGAGCCGGATCTTCGCCGCCGACGCCGGGATCGCGAGCACCTACTCAGATGGATACGGCTACGGGAATTACGTCATCATCGTCCACGGCAACGGGTATTCGACCTTGTACGGGCACATGGCCAGCTTCGCGATCAGGAACGGCGCCGTCGGGCGCGGGCAGGTGATCGGCTACGAGGGCTCGACCGGCTACTCGACCGGCCCGCACCTGCACTTCGAGATCCGCTACCAGGGCACTCCCGTCAACCCCTGCCTCTACCTGGGGTGCTGACCGCACCCCGAAGGGCTAGCACGGCGCGGGGAGCTCGGTGCTGAGGAGCCGGCGGTGGGCCGTGCCCGCCGCCACCCTGCTGATCGGCATCCTGCTCGGGACCGGCGGCGGCATCTTCGCCGACCAGGCCTACCCCGACTACCTGCCCACGCTGGCGGTCGGCCAGTCCCGCGGCCACCTCGACCATGCCACCCTCGACCAGGCCCTGCGCATCATCGAGGCCCGCTACTACGACCCCAAGCTCGACTACCGGAAGCTTTCCAACGGCACCGTGCAGGGCCTCGTCCAGGCCCTGGGCGATCCCTACACCTCGTACCTCAGCGCCGACCAGTTCAAGAACCAGCAGGACACCTACGCCGGCCGCCACACCGGGGTGATCGGCATCTACGTCGCCTTCGACCAGGGCTACCCGGTGGTCTCCGGGCTGGTGCCCGGCTCGCCGGCGGAGCGGGCCGGTCTCCACACCGGCGACGTGATCGTCGCCATCGACGGCAAGGACACCAAGGGCATGACCGCAGACCAGACCGCGGTCTTGATCCGGGGACCGGTGGGCACCAAGGTCCAGCTCGGCATCCGGCGCGGGGGACAGCCGATCGACGTCACCGTCGAGCGCGCCGACTTCGCCAGCCCGATGGTCGTCTCGCTGTTGCTCGACAGCTCGATCCTCTACCTGCGGGTGTACCAGTTCGGGAACGACACCCAGGCCCAGTTCGACGCCCAGCTCAAGGCCAACCTGCCCGCCGCCACGGGGGTGGTGCTCGACCTCCGGGACAACCCCGGCGGGATCGTCGACGCCGCCACCGCCATGATCAGCCGCTTCGTCGCCGAGGGCGAGGCGTACGAGCTCCGGGGCCGCTCCGGGATCATTGAGCGCCGCAACGTGGCCGGCGACCATCCCGCGGCCCAGGTGCCGGTCGTCGTCCTGGTCAACGCCGGCACGGCGTCGGCGGCGGAGATCGTGTCCGGGTCGCTGCAGGCTCACCACCGGGCTCAGCTGCTGGGTACCAAGACCTTCGGCAAGGGGTCGGTGCAGGTGGACTTCCAGCTTGCCGACGGCAGCGACCTCCATCTGACCATCGAGCACTGGTTCATGCCCGACGGCCGCCAGGTCGACAAGGTCGGGCTGCAGCCCGACCAGGCGGTCGAACTGGCCCAGAAGTCGGACATGTTCGACGTCGTCCAGCCTGCGCTCGGGCACGCCAACGACAGCCAGCTGAACCGGGCGCTCGCTATCCTCGAAGGTCGCTGACCAAATCGGGGGGTGGCGGGGGGAAGGGCTATGCCCGGCCCGCCGTGGGGTCCTCCCCCCACAATTTTCAAATGGGCGGTTAGCTCAGCTGGCTAGAGCGCCTCGCTTACACCGAGGAGGTCGGGAGTTCGAAACTCTCACCGCCCACGTCGCACGACCGGCTGGACGGGCCCGGTGCCCGCCCCCAAGGCCCCCTCTAGATACCGCGCATAAGTGATAGAGCCGCACTAATAAACGACGCGAATTCGATGACGGATTCGCCGCTCGGGGGGCGGCCCCCGGCACCTACAATGGTCCGCCGTGCCGAGGTAGCTCAGCTTGGTAGAGCACGCGACTGAAAATCGCGGTGTCCCCAGTTCAAATCTGGGCCTCGGCACCACCGCGTTCGACCCCCGATCGGTGCCGGCGCGTTTTCTTTGGTGGAAGATGTTCCGGTCGAATGTGGAGAGAGTTGACCGGCCGGTGACCATGCCCCAAGGTGAGTTGGTCGGCAAGGTCGCTCGGGTCACGGGCTCCATCGCACCGGGACGCATCGGCGAAGTGATGATCGCCGTGCGCGGGGGAAGCGAGGCGTTCCACGCCTACGCGTCGGATACCAGCCTGACCATCACCCGCGGGACGCGCGTGATGGTGGTCGAGTACTTCCCTCCGCGGACGGTGGTCGTGAGCCCTTACTAGGGGCTCGAGGGAGATTCAGATGTTCGAGGTGGTCGGCGTCATCTTCGCGCTGGCGTTGGTCGTCGTCCTGCTCCCGATCCTGCTCTTCAGGATGATGTGGCGGGTGGCGGAGCCCAACGAGGCGCTCGTCATCTCCGGGCTCCACGAGCGCAAGCCGGACGGGGTGGGGGAGAGCCTCGGCTTCAAGATCATCACCGGCAAGGGCACCATGGTCATGCCCGGCATCCAGGTCGTGCGCCGGCTGTCGCTGGACCTCCGGGAGACCGAGCTCCAGATCGACTGTGTGACCCAGCAGGGCATCCCGCTCAAGGTCCGCGGGGTCGTCATCTACAAGGTGGGCGACGACTTCTCGTCGATCGCCAACGCCGCCCGCCGGTTCCTCGACCAGCAGAACCAGATGGACCAGCGCGTCCACAACCTGTTCGCCGGCCACCTAAGGGCGATCGTCGGCAACATGACGGTCGAGGAGATGATCCGCGACCGCGAAAAGCTGACCGGCCTGACCCGCGAGCACGCCGGCACCGAGATGGAGAAGCTCGGCCTGATCGTCGACTCGATGCAGATCCAGGAGATCGTCGACCCCACCGGCTACATCGAGAACCTGGCCCGGCCGCACGCGGTGGCGGTGCTCCGCGAGGCCCGCATCGCGCAGGCCGCCGCCGACCAGGCGGCCACCGAGAAGGAGCAGCAGGCGGAGGCCCTCAAGGCGCAGGCGCGCCGGGACTCGGCGATCAAGCAGGCCGGCTACCAGGCCGAGATCGACCAGGCCGCGGCGCTGGCCAAGCAGGCCGGTCCGCTCTCCGAAGCCACCGCCCGCCAGAAGGTGGTGGTCGAGGAGACCAAGGTCGCCGAGCTCGAGGCGCAGCGCGCCGAGCAGCGGCTGCAGGTGGAGGTGCGCAAGCCGGCCGATGCCAAGGCCTATGAGCGGACGACGCTGGCCAAGGCCGAGCGCGACAGCCAGATCCTGTCCGCCGAGGCGGACGCCCGCCAGGTCGAGCTCTCGGCGGCTGCCGAAGCGCAGCGGGTCAAGCTGGCGGCTGCCGCGGACTCCGAGCAGAAGCGGATGATCGGTGACGCCGAGGCCTCGGCCACGCGGGCGCGCGGGCTCGCCGAGGGCGAGGCGATCAAGGCCAAGGGGCTGGCCGAGGCGGACGCCATCAAGGCGCGCGCCGAAGCGCTGGCCGAGCACCAGGAGGCGGTGATCGGCCAGGAGCTGGCCGAGCAGTGGCCGGCGATCGTGGAGGCGGCCGCCAAGCCGTTCGGCTCCATCGACCAGCTGATCGTCCTCAACGGCGCCGAGGGGATCTCGGAGACCCTGGCCCAGGCCGTGAGCCAGGGCGCGGCCGGACTCCAGTTGGCGCGCAAGCTGCTGGCCCGGCCGGACAAGGCCGCGGCCACCCACGGCAACGGCACCGGCACCGGCAAGCGCAAGCCGAGCGGCAAGCGGGCGGTCGAGGAAGCCGTCTCCGACAGCTGACCAGCGCAAACTCAGGGGGCGGCCGCCGCTGGTTGATGGTGGCCGCCGCCTTCGCCTCGATGTTCACGGTCTTCGGGGTCGCATACAGCTTCGGCGCCTTCTTCGAGCCGATGGCGCGCGAGTTCCACATCGACCGCGCCTCCACCTCCGCGGTCTTCTCCATCACCGCCTTCCTCTACTTCGGGCTGGGCAGCGTCACCGGCGCCATCGCCGACCGCATCGGGCCCCGCCGGGTGCTGGTCTTCGGCGCCCTGGTCACCGGCGCCGGGCTGATGCTGACCTCGCTGACGCCCTCGATCTGGCTCGGCTACCTGAGCTATGGGCTGGGTGTGGGCATCGGCACCGCCTGCGGCTACGTGCCCATGGTGGCGGCGGTGGGCGGCTGGTTCGAGCGCGGCCGCAGCCTGGCGATCGGCGTCGCCGTGACCGGGATCGGCTTCGGCACGCTGCTGGTGGCGCCGCTGGCGGCGGCACTGATCAAGAGCCTGGGCTGGCGGCAGACCTACCTGGTCCTCGGAATCGGCAGCCTGGTCGTGCTACTGGGCTGCGCGGCGCTCGCCGAGCGACCGCCGGCGGGCCCGCGCAGCGACCTCCGGCTGGGCGCCGCCGTGCGCACCCGGGAGTTCATCGGCATGTGGGTGTGCGGGCTGCTGGTGTCGTTCTCGCTGTTCATGGCCTTCGTGCACATCGCGCCTTTCGCGGCCCGGCACGGCGCCGACCCGGTCCTGGCGGCGGCGCTGATCGGCGTGATCGGAGCCGCCAGCGCGGTGGGACGCCTGGCGCTGGGCGGGATCGCCGAGCGGATCGGGTCGGTGCGCGCGTTCCAGACCGCGGTCGTCCTGCTCGCCTTCAGCTTCGCGATCTGGCTCTTCGCGCCCAGCTACCCCGGCCTGGCCGTGTTCGCGGTCGTGCTGGGCGTCGGCTACGGGGGGTGGGTGGCGCTGTCGCCGAGCGTGCTGGCGGACCTGTTCGGCGCGGAGGGGCTGGGCGGGACGGTGGGCGCGCTTTACACGTCGGCGGCGGTGGGCTCGCTGTGGGGGCCGCCGCTGGCCGGCTTCCTGGTCGACCGCACGGGCAGCTACACGGTGGCCATCGGCGCGGCGCTGGCGCTCGGCATCGCGAGCATCGTGCCCGTCATTTGGCTGCCCACCAGCCGTGTACAGTCGAACCATGGCGATCGACAGCGAAGTTGAGGTCCGCGGCGCCGTCTCCGGCCGCGGCGAGGAGATCCTGAGCCCCCCGGCACTGGAGTTCGTCGCCGCTCTCCAGCGCCGTTTCAGCTCGCGGCGCAACGACCTACTTGATGCCCGGACTAAACGACAGGCCCAGTTCGACGCGGGCGAGCTGCCCGACTTCCTGGCCGACACCCGGGAGGTCCGCGAGGGCGACTGGAAGACGGCCCCGCCGCCGACCGACCTCCAGGACCGGCGGGTCGAGATCACGGGTCCGGTGGAACGCAAGATGGTGATCAACGCGCTCAACTCCGGCGCCCGCGTGTTCATGGCCGATTTCGAGGACGCCAACTCCCCGACCTGGGACAACAACCTGGAAGGCCACGCCAACCTGATCGACGCCATCGAGGGCGTGATCGAGTTCAAGAACCCGGACGGCAAGGAGTACAAGCTGGGCGACCGGCCCGCCTACCTGTTCGTCCGCCCCCGCGGCTGGCACCTGCTCGAGAAGCACCTGCTCGTGGACGGCCGGCCGGTGTCCGGCAGCCTCTTCGACTTCGGGCTCTACGCCTTCCACAACCTGCAGCGGCGGCGGGGCAAGGGGCTGACCACGGCCTTCTACCTGCCCAAGCTGGAGAGCCACCTGGAGGCCCGCCTCTGGAACGACGTCTTCAACTTCGCCGAACAGGAGCTGGGCGCCCCCAAGGGCACCATCCGCGCCACCGTGCTGATCGAGACCATCCCCGCCGCCTTCGAGATGGACGAGATCCTGTACGAGCTGCGCGACCACTCGATCGGGCTCAACGCCGGCCGCTGGGACTACATCTTCAGCATCATCAAGAAGTTCCACGCGCGCCCGGACTTCATCCTCCCCGACCGCGTGCTGGTGACGATGACCGTGCCCTTCATGCGCGCGTACACCGAGCTCCTGGTGAAGACCTGCCACCGCCGCGGCACCTTCGCGATGGGCGGCATGGCCGCCTTCATTCCCAGCCGCAAGGACCCCGAGGTCAACAAGCTGGCGATGGAGAAGGTGCGGGAGGACAAGGAGCGGGAGGCCGGTGACGGATTCGACGGCACCTGGGTCGCCCATCCGGACCTGGTCGAGGTGGCGACCGAGTGCTTCGACGCGGTGCTCGGCGAGCGGCCCAACCAGATCGACAAGCAGCGGCCCGACGTGCACGTCGAAGGGCGCCAGCTGGTCGAGGTCAAGGTGCCCGGGGGCAGGATCACGGAGGAGGGCCTCCGCCTCAACGTCAGCGTCGGCATCCAGTACCTGGAGTCGTGGCTGCGCGGCAACGGCGCGGCCGCCATCAACAACCTGATGGAGGACGCGGCGACCGCCGAGGGCCGCACCGTCGGCAAGGCGATGGTGGAGGCCCTGGAAGACGAGGAGATGGAGAAGCTGAGAAAGGCCTACGGGCCGGAGCTGTGGGCCAAGGGCCGCTTCGATGACGCGCGCGCGATCTTCGAGGAGGTGGCGCTCGCCGACCAGTTCATCGACTTCCTGACGGTGCCGGCGTACGAGCGCTTGGGCTAGCTCGGCGGGCTGGGTTTAGAGGCTTTCCGTCGCCCAGGGCCCGGTGAGGACCGCGGAGGTCGCGACCGCCCCGGTGCGGGGCTTGCCGGGCTGCTTTCGCCGGTCGTGGTCGATGAAACGGTCGAGCGCGGTGCTGGCGGTGTAGAGGGAGCGGATCGCCAGGTCGAGGGCGGCGGCCTTGAACTCGACGTCATTCGATTCCCGGGCCTCCTCGAGCAGTTCGGCGCTCTCGAAGAGGACGTCGCTGAGGCTGCGAAAGTCGAACTGCTGGCGAGCAGCGCGCTCCTGCGGCAGCTCCAGGATGTCCATGCCGTCTCAGTCTTGGACGGCCCGACGACAGACTGCCGACATTGCACGAAACTCTGGATGTGAGCGCCCCACAGAACTGGCGATCGGGCGGAGTCTCCCCTTGATTTCGCCCGCCGCCGTGGCGCCCCTTTATGGGAGTGCGTCGCTGGCCGACCTGGTGCCCTCCCTGCTGCATGCCCTGGGCGTGCCCGGCTTCAGCGCGGTCCTGAGGGTGGAGCCCTGCGCGCGGGCCTGCCTGCTGGTGATCGACGGCCTCGGCTTCGAGCAGGTGCGTGCGCACGCGCGCCAGGCGCCGTTCCTCGCCTCGCCGCTCCGGTCATCCCAGCCACTCACCAGCGGTTTTCCGTCCACCACCGCGGTCAGCCTGAGCTCGATCGGGACCGGGCGCACGCCTGGCGAGCACGGCATCGTCGGCTTCACGATGGCGATGCCCGGCTACGACCGCTCGGTCAACATGCTGCGCTGGGCGCTGCACGGCGAGCCCTCCACCAACCTCCTCGAAGACGTGGTGCCGGAGCGCTTCCAGGACCAGCCGACCGCCTTCGAGCGGGCGGCGGCCGATGGGGTGGAGGTGACGCTGGTGGGCCCGGTCCAGCTCGCCCACACCGGGCTCACGCGAGCGGTGTTCCGCGGCGGCCGCTACCGGAACGCCTTTTCCCTGGGCGACCTGGCGGCTTCCACCGTGGCCGCGCTCCGGGAGGGGCAGCGCAGCTTCGTCTACGCCTACAACCCGGAGCTCGACAGCACCGGCCACGTACGCGGCGTCGACTCCGAGTCATGGCGGCTGCACCTCGGCCACGTCGACCGCCTGGCGGCGGACATCGCCTCCAGCCTGCCCCCCGACACGGTGCTG
>WNGE01006228.1_pt2 | contig 13317 bp, 9 predicted proteins | sample 5400651 | NCBI WGS metagenome assembly WNGE01 (sample SAMN13153370, study PRJNA577476) | soil metagenome | isolation source: 60 cm soil or saprolite under grassland replicate 2 | place: USA:California | collected 2016-06-15 | reverse complement strand
TCCCTCACCCCAACCGCATCTTGCCATTGATGCCGCGCTCCCCGCTAGTAGTTTCGTAACAGCCTCAAAAACGCGAAGGGTGGGGTAGCCGTCTTAACTACGTGAACGTGTTTCTGAAATACGTGACGTACTTCAGAGCAAATCGCCTACCGTGGTATCCAAGGTGATTCTTGTGCCTGCGACCACCCCGATAATGTGGGCGACTTGGTTTCCCGAGGTGTCGTAAGCATCCAGGGTGAACTTACCGGTATAGCTCTTCCCGTTCGGACTCAACGTGATTTCTTCGAAGAAACGAGTTGGACCGGTCGGGTTACCGATGCCAGAGGGCGCGCCGGCGGTGTCATTGCCGAGCCAGGCGAAGTGATTCAGCTTGTAGGTGAATTTTCCCGTCCTCTTCCAGACGCCCATGCAGAAGTTGCCATCCTGCGGAGGCCGCGCGGAATTCATGAGTTCCGTTCCATCGCTGTGCCAAGTGACTAAGGCATTGTCGATTGGCGCGCCATCCGGCGGGCCGACCTCATTGCCCTGAGCAGTGAACGTCACGTGCCACATGCCAACGATAGAATCCGGGCCATCAGAAATTCTCAACAGCGAGCCGGGTTGGAATGCATCCGAGCCTTGCCAAGACTGCCGGTGAAGCATTGCTCCGAATTTATTCGAATCGCCGCACGCGGCATTGGCACTGGCCGCGAGCAGACAGACCGAAACGAAAGCTGAGACGATGATCTTTGTTTTCAAGTTGCGATGCATGACGAAATCTCCCTGGGGCCAGTTGGCCGGCGAGGGAAGGTTTACGGCAAGAATCGAATCTGCGCCATGCAGGGCTGGTGAATTGATGGTGAAGAAGTGGTGAAGCTGCAAGTAATTGCAGTCACGTAATTTACGACGGTCGATCAAAATCCAGTGATATACTTTCGTCCCACAGGAGTGCCCTTTCGTGCCTGCCGCGCCGATCAAGTTTGGCGAGTTCTCTTTGGATTGCGACCGCTACGAACTTCTCCGTGCGGGCCGACCCATGAAGCTGGAAAAACTCCCTATGGAGTTACTCATCCTGCTGGTCGAGAAGGATGGCGATCTGGTTACCCGGCAGGAGATCGTCGGGCGCTTGTGGGGCGCTGACGTCTTCCTCGATACCGAGCACGGAATCAACACCGCCATTCGTAAGATCCGAACCGTTCTTCGTGACGATCCGGAACAGCCGCGCTTCGTGCAAACCGTCAGTGGCAAGGGATACCGTTTCATCGCAGAATTGAGGAACGGCAATGGGGCGGTGTCAACTTCGCAGCACGAAGAAGCGCCGAGATCTGATAGGGCTACTTCGATCGAAGGACCTTCCGGCAATGTACCGGCACGCGCGGCGGCGAACAGGACTGTCGTGCTGTCGGTGCTTGCTGTCGCGCTCTGTCTGATCGCGTATTTCGGTTGGCAGAAATTGGGCCGCACACCTCCGTTTTCCGGACGGGTAATGCTGGCTGTACTTCCCTTCGAAAATCTCAGCGGAGACCCCAGTCAGGAATATTTCAGCGATGGATTGACAGAGGAAATGATTAGCCAGCTTGGGGCGCTAAGTCCGGAGCAACTCGGCGTGATTTCCCGCACCACCTCGATGATGTACAAACACACCTCCAAAAACGTCCGGGAGATTGGGCAAGAACTCGGTGTGGACTACTTACTGGAAAGTAGCATCCGCCGTGATGGCGATAAGGTGCGAATCACGGCGCAGCTCATTCGAACCCACGATCAGGTCCACTTGTGGGCACAGAGCTACGACCGCCGCATCAGTGGCACTATTGCCCTGCAGGAAGAAGTGGCGAAGGCGGTGGCGGATCAAATTGAGGTGAAGCTCAGCCCGGCTTATGCACATCGGCCGAGTAGATTACAGTCTGATCCGCAGGCAACGGAAGCCTATTTGCGAGGCCGGTACTTTGGGAACCAATTCACCCCGGACGGCTACCGCAGGGCGATTACATACTTTCAACAAGCCATCGACCGGGACTCTGGTTTCGCAGAAGCATATTCTGGTCTGGCGGATTCCTATCGTTTTCTGGTTGTCACCGATACTGTCTCGCCATCCGAAGGCTCGCCCAAAATAGCGGAAGCAGCACGCCGGGCGGTGCTTCTAGGCGGCGGCCTTGCTGAATCGCACAATTCATTGGCTATCGCAATGTCGGATCAGTGGGATTGGATGGGGTATGAGAAAGAATCAAAGCGCGCGATAGCGCTCAATCCCAGCTATTCCAATGCGCACCGGATTTACGCGGCCTTTTTGGCAGCCGAGCGCCGTCATGCCGAGGCGTGGCATCAGATCAGCGAGGCGATGCAGACAGATCCTCTGTCTCCACCGAATAACGCTGAGGTTGTTCGGACCCTGTATTACGCTCGCGACTATGACGGAGCGATTCAGCAGGCGAAAAAAGCGATGCAACTGGATCCCGGGTACTATCGCACGCATTTTTGGCTGGGCAGAGTTTATGCGCAGAAACATATGTACAAGGAAGCCATCGCGGAATCGGAAATTGTGCTGAAGGCGACTCCAGATAGCAATCTGGCGCTCACGGAGATGGCGTATAGCTTGGCGGCGGGAGGTCGGCAGGCTGAATCACGAAAGTTCCTGCGGCGCTTGGAAGAGCGAGCCAAGAATGGCTTCGTTCCCGCTTACGATTTGGCGATCATTCACATCGCGCTAAATGAGAATGACGCCGCATTGAAGTACTTGCAGCAGGCCTATGACGAACACGACTGGGCGATGTTCGTTCTGTCCACCGAACCGCGGCTCGATCCAGTACGAAGCTCTTCCGGGTTTCGAGAGCTCGTAAGGAAACTCGCTTTGCCCGCCTAAAGTTTGGAGCAGATTGGTCCGCGGTCTGGGATTAACCGTTTTCACCGCGCACGAGCCGCAGCGCCTCAGCCACTTCTCCTCGGCCCCCATTCTTTTCGGAGGCGGAGTCGGCGGGACTCTCATAAGCGTCACCTTCGCCCGGCGCCAAAAACAAATTCGTTTCCAGGCCATGTTGCTTGGTGTAGAGATCGAAGTAACGGCCTTGAAGTGCATACAGTTCGTCGTGGGTGCCTCGTTCCACGATCCGGCCTTGCTCGACGACCAGAATTTGATCAGCACGTCGAATAGTGGACAAACGATGCGCGATCACGAATGTCGTTCGCCCGCGCATCAGATACGAAAGGCCTTCCTGGATCATCTGTTCGGATTCGGAGTCGAGACTGGAGGTGGCCTCGTCGAGAATGAGAATTCTCGGTTCGGCCAGGATCGCGCGCGCGATCGAAATACGCTGTCTCTGTCCGCCTGAAAGTTTCACTCCTCGTTCCCCGACAATCGTGTCGTATTTGTCGGGAAAGCTTTCGGCAAATTCATCAACTCGAGCAATGCGGCACGCGCGCAAAACCGCCTCTTCACTCGCATCAGGACGTGAGAAAGACACGTTCTCCCGAATACTCCCGTCGAACAAAAAGGATTCCTGCAATACGACTCCGAGCTGAGTGCGATACGAATCGAGACGCACGGTGCTCAGGTCAATGCCGTCCACCAGGACGGCGCCTTGCGTAGGAACGTAGAAGGCGGAGATGAGCCCGATGGTGGTGGATTTGCCGGAACCAGATGACCCGACCAATGCGGTCACAGTTCCGGGCGAGGCATGAAACGATACATCGTTTAGCACGGTACGGGTGCCGTCGTAGCTGAAGTTGACGCGCTCAAAATCAAGGTTGCCTTGGATTTCGGGCAGCGAAACCGTTCGCCGGGGATCACGGTCCTCCGCGGCTTCTTTCAGGATTTCATGCGTGCGCTCCAAGCCTGCCAGCGCCTCAGTAAGCTGAGTTCCGATCTGGACAATCTGCATTACGGGAGCAATCAGGAACCCCATAAACAGCGTGTACGTGAAGAATCCGCCGATGGTCAGCGAGCCAGCGAGAATCTGCCGCGCGCCCACAAACATGATTACCGCACCAACAACTCCGAGCAGCACGCTCGCCGAAAGTCCCATGACCGAAGTTGCGGTCAGCGTTCGCATCACGTTCTCGAGGAGCCGCGTGACGCCGCGGGTAAACACATTCTCTTCACGCTCTTCTGCGTGGTATCCCTTTACGACGCGAATGCCTCCGAGCGACTCAGCCAGACGCCCGGTAACCTCGGCATTAATTTTCCCGCGCTCACGAAAAATCGGGCGAATGGTCTGAAATGCTTTCTTCAACGCCAGAGCAAAAAAGAATAAAAAGCCGAACGCCAGCGCCGTCATCAGCGCGCTGATGCGGAACAAAACAAAGAGTGCAATGCTGGCAGTGAGCAAGCCACCGACGAAATCGACCAATCCAGTCCCGATCAGATTGCGCACGCCTTCCACGTCGCTCATAATGCGCGAGACCAGAACGCCGCTCTTGGTCGAATCGTGGAAAGATACCGGCAGCCGACCAACGTGAGATTGGACCTTCTGCCGCAACTCGGTGATCAGACGTTGCGCGGCTTTGGAGAGCAATTGGGTCAAAGAGAATGACGTGATGCCCTGAATGAGCGTCGCAGCTAGAACTGCCAACACCAGGGGCTTGAGCAATTGCGTGTGGCGCTTGATTATGACGCTGTCAATTAGGAATCGCGTCGAGTACGGCAGGACCAGCGCTGCCACCCGGTTAACCACCATCAGCATGAACCCGAGTGCAAGCAAACCGCGGCGCGGTTGGATGAGTTCCCAAACCAGGGGCCAAACGGCGCGAAGCTTGGGTCGTGAAGAAGCCGGGAGTACAGCTGGTTTTGACACAGCGGAAGAAGCCATAGTTTCCTATTAGATAGTACCTGTCAGGCAGGCGTCGCAATTCCCATTCCAACCGTGAAACAATTGCTCACCAACCCAACCCTGTCCCGTCTATCTCATTGAAGCCGGGGAAGGTAGGCGTCCCCGGCGTTACCGAGGACAAAGGCGATGCCGGCCGAAGCGTGGGCAGTACAATTTCCGGTTGGCAAATGTTCTCATCCGGCGAGTCATGAACGGGTGGAACGGTCACAGCATACGGCGAAGAGTTCGCCGTATGGGGACCCCGAGCAAAGCGGTGAAGCGCGGGAGGCAGAAACCCGGAGCCGCATGTTGAGCCAAGTGCCACGCCGGATTGATGACACCATGCTGGTGCGCGAGGCCCAGCGCGGCAGCCGTGCTGCGTTCGAGGAACTAGTGCACCACTACGACCAGGCGGTATTGCGGCTCGCATTGCACCTTACCGGATCGGAGCACGAAGCCAAGGATATTTATCAGGACGCGTTCCTGAAGGCCTACAAGAACATCGGGCGCTTCCGGTTTGAGTGCTCGTTTTACACCTGGATTTACCGGATTGTGACCAATCTGTGCTTGGACAACATCCGCAAGAAGCAGGTGCGGAAGGAAGACGCGCCGGTCGCAACCGATCCCGACGGAGAAGTATTCGACGTGCTCTCTCAGGTTGCAGACATTCGCAGCGGGGCAAATCCCGAGCGCGACCTGATGCGGCGTGAGTTGGGCGGCAGGATTTCGCGGGCACTGGAGAAGCTGACGCCACGCGAACGTATGGTTTTCGAGCTGAAGCATTATCAGGGACTGAAATTAAGGACCGTCGGCGAAATGCTGAACACGACGGAAGAGACAGCGAAGAATACACTGTTTCGCGCGACGCAGAAGTTAAGAGGGGCGCTGGCGGATATGAGATGAGGAAACCGTCGTTGGTCATTGGCTATTGGTCGTTGGCCGGGATGGAAACGGACGACGACGGAGGGCCGACGACGCGCGACCAAGAGGCGGAATTATGAACTGCGAATGGGTACAACAAAACGTTGTTCTTTACGTTTATGACGAGCTGCCCGACGATGCTCGCCACGAACTGGAGCAGCACGTGGCACGCTGTCAGGACTGCGCGGCGGAAGTGGAATCGACCAGGAAATTTCGCGGTGAATTCGCGCAGTTTCCGGTACAGGATCCCAGCCCCAGCCTTCTCGCGGCCTCGCGGATGCGGCTACAGGAGGCGCTGGAATCTGCGGAGCAGGGCGGCTGGTGGTCAAGGTTGATCTTTGATCCCATGGCTTGGCTGAACCAAGTTCGGTTTGCCCCCGCGCTGGCGGCGGCAATTTTTATTGTTGGGTTTGCAGGCGGTATCGGCGCAACTTACAAAATGGTGAAAGGCCCAGTCGAACCACAGGTCGCGCCAAGCGGAACGCCCACCCAGGCTTCCATCAGCGGCATCAGTTCTGTCTCGCAGGTGCCGGGGACGAACCAGGTGACCGTAAAGTACGACACCGTTTCTCCACAGGAAGCGCACGGCCCTCTCAGCGACCCCAATATTCAGCAACTTCTGCTGTACGCCGCCCACAACAACTTCAATGCCGGCGTGCGCATGGAGTCCGTGGATTTGCTGACGCGGCAGCCAACCAACGCCCATGTCCGAGAAGCGCTGCTCTATGCCTTGCGTTACGACTCGAATACAGGAATACGGCTGAAGGCACTCGACGCGCTTGGCCCATATGTGAAAGACGACGTGCAGGTGCGAGACACCGTGCTGGAATCGCTGATGTCAGATGCGAATCCGGGCGTGCGGATCGAGGCCCTGCATTTGCTTGAGCCGGTACGTGGAGACAGCAGTGTCCGAATCGTTCTTGAGCGGCTGGCAGCGAAGGATGAGAACCGGTACATCCGTTCGCAAGCACGCACTTTGATTGGCCAAATGCCGGAAATGAACTGAGGGGTGGGGTAAGGAGGATAGGAATTGTGGTTCGGACCGCGGCTTGAGCCGTGTCACCAAAGACAAAAACAAACTATGCAGAAAACTTCATTGAAACTCGGCCTGCTGGTAACGCTGATGGCGACGTGGTGCGCCGCGCAGCAGGGTTCAGTTCAGAAGGAAGGCAGTCACTGGACAAGCGTTGCAAATGGCTCGCTCTCTGGCGTTCACAATCTTCGCATTAAGGTGGAGGGCGGTTCAGTGCGAGTGGAGGGTGGGTCTTCTCAGGGAATAAGCTACGTGATCCACAGCAAGTCGTATGAGGGCTCGGAAGATCGTGCACGGCGTCAACTCGAATCGTACAAGGTCAGCGCGTACGTGCGCGGCGATACCGCCTGGATCGTGGGTGAGTGGGAAGGCAGATCTCCGCACAAGTTTTCAGCCGATGTGAATGTGACGGTCCCGCGCAACATGGAATTGGTGAAGATCGAAACCGCAGGCGGTGAGGTCGTGACCACCAGCATCTCCGGCCGCCTGGAAGCTGAAACCGGTGGGGGCCCGATTCACCTGGACGATATCGGCGGCAGCGTTAGTGTGGAAACCGGCGGAGCAACAATTGACGTCGGCAATGTGGGAAGTGATCTAAATCTGCGTACCGGAGGGGGGGCAATCCACATTGGCTCTGCGAAAGGCAAGGTCGTCGCGGAAAGCGGCGGCGGAAATCTCGTACTCGTCTCCGGCTCTCAGGGCGCATCCCTGCAAACTGGCGCGGGCACTATTCACGTGGATAAGTGCACGGGTGAACTGAAGGCCGAAACTGCGGGGGGCGCGATCGAACTCGGGGAGATCGGCGGCAATGTAATTACTGAAACCGGCGGTGGCAGTATCAAGGTGAACTCAGCTGGCGGGCCGGTCAACGCCCAAACCGGTGGCGGCGGCATTGAGCTGTGGGGTGTTCCTTCCGCGCATGTACAAACCGGGGCCGGTCCAATCACCGCGAAATTCATTAGTTCACATGGCGAGCGGACGGACTCGGTGCTCGAAACCGGCGTGGGCGACATTACGATCTACCTGGTGCCGAACATTAATCTCACGATTCGCGCCAGTATCGAGGCTTCGACTGGCCATCGCATCACATCCGACTTTCCGGAGATCAGAGTTTCCTCAGAGGGCGGGCAGTGGGAGCCGAAACAAGTGTCAGCAGAAGGACAGCTAAACGGTGGCGGGCCAGTGCTTAAACTGCGCACGAGCATGGGCAACATCTACATCCGTCGTGCTCAATAGGGGGTGACTTGTGAAGATTAGAACTTTTGTTCTTACGGCTGTCGTGGTCCTGATGGGCGCGTTGCCTGGCGGACTGAGCGCCCAGCCCGGTTCCCAGCCATTCGTGTTCTACGGCGAGGAGCCATGGGGCGGTTCCTACCTCGGCGTTGATACCCGTGATGTCACTGCCGACCGAGTCAGCGCGTTGCACCTGAAAGAAGAAAGCGGCGTCGAAGTCACCATGGTGGACCAGGACGCTCCCGCTGGCAAGGCGGGATTGAAAGAACATGACGTCATCCTCACCGTCAATGACCAGAAGGTGGAAAGCGTCGAGCAGTTGCGACGCCTGATTCGCGAGATTCCTGCGGGCAGAACGGTCGCAGTCGGCATTAGCCGCGAGGGCCAGGCCATGAGCGTCAAGGCCACCCTCGCCGAGCGCAACAAGTTGATGGGCAACAATCACGAATGGAATTTTAACGTGCCGCCGGTCCCGCCCATAAACATTCCTGCCATTAACATTCCGGCTATCAACATTCCCCAGATTGGTCCCATCGTGGTTTATACGTCGCCGGTCCGGAGTGGACTAATGGTCGAAAACCTTACGCCGCAACTGGGAGACTATTTCGGCGTGAAGAGCGGGAATGGCGTGCTCGTTCGCTCAGTCGAGAAGGGCAGCCGCGCCGAACAGGCCGGCTTCCACGCGGGCGACGTAATCGTGAAGGTCAATGGCTCCACGGTCAGCGATTGCAGTGATTTCACGCGAATTCTCCGCGAAAGGAAAGAAAGTAAGGCCTCGGTCACGGTGATGAGGGACCGCAAAGAACAGAACCTGACACTGACCTTGCCCGAACCCAAACGCACCGGCTCACTGCAAAATTGCGAATTGATGGATCGGGGCGAATGTCTGGACAGCTTTCGGTCGGAGGTGTCCGCAATCCCCGAGCTCGCCACGGCTGAAATCAAACGCCTGCAGCCTGAACTGGAGCGCGGAAAAAAGGAATTGCAGGAGAAGGTCCTGAAGGAACGCGATCAGATCAAGAAAGAAATGGAAAAGATGCAGCAGGACATGCAGGAGCAGAAACAGGAACTGCAGATAGAAATGAAGAAATGGATGAGGGACGCGGATATTTAATCCCAGAAGCGAGCACTCATCACTCAACATTCGGCGCTCAGCGATCAGCGCTCAGCCACAACCTAACTTGTTTGTCATCCCGAACTCGCACGCTGAAAGCGGGCGAGAGAGGGACCTTACGTCGGCCTGCACTGCCGTTGTCGCCGGTGGGATCCAGGATCGCCCCTCCTGCGCCCATGGAGATCCGTCTGCATCGTACGATCCCTCTCTCGCATACGCGCGAGTTCGGGATGTCAACGCTCGGTTCTGATACTACCTCTGCTCGCTCGACCTTCTGCCCCGCTTCGCAAATGTCTTGATCGCTCCCAGGAATACCAGGCAGAACCAAAAATCCACCAGCATGCCGAGATCGAGGCGGGCCGGGTCGTGGCGGGCAGCCGGCGGCAAATGCGGCATTAGCAGAAAATACACCACATTTCCCGCCAAGACAGCGATCAGCGATTGGACGAAATTCACTATGCCTGGTTTTGACACCGGAAAACCTGAAAAGGAGCAATCAGCACTCAGCATTCAGCCAACGCCGCAAGCTCGAAACCTTAGCCACAGATTTCACGAGTTAGCACGCATAGAATCCTCGATTCGAAAAAACCGATACGCGAAATCCGTACAATCCATGGCAGCTTTGGATTTGGCTGAATGCTCAGTGCTGAATGCTGAGTGCTCATTTAACATCTCTGAGATGCTGGAACCTTCGACTGCTGTGCAGTACGTGAGGGGAATTGGGCCGCGGATCGGTGAGATTCTTGCCGCCAAGGGCATCCACACGGTGGACGATCTCCTGCATTATCTGCCGTTTCGCTATGAAGACCGGGTGAACCCTCGTGGAATTTCCGAATTGCGCGCCGGAGAAATGGCGACTGTAATCGCCGAGGTGCGGACCTCAGGTTTATTCCGTACCCGCCGGATGCCTATTTTCCAAATGACGGCGGGCCAGGGCCGTTCCCGCCTGAGGTGCATCTGGTTTAACGGCACCTATCTGAAAGACAGATTTCAGCCCGGCCAGATGGTCGCGCTCTACGGAAAAGTCGAAGACAACAAAGGCGAACTGGAGTTACGGCAGCCGCAATTCGAAATCATCGGCGAAGGTGAGGAGGAAGCCGAGCAGAAAGTCGCCCAGTCTCTCGAGATCGGTCGCATCGTCCCGATCTACGAATCTGCCGGGCAGGGGCGTCTGACTTCGCGATGGTTCCGGCGCGCCATCCACGGAGCACTCGAAAATCTCACACCTGAACTGCCGGAAGCCGTTCCGTCTGCGGTCCGCAAACGACTGGACCTGCTGCCGCCGCGACAGGCGCTGCAAAAGGTGCATTGGCCGGACGAAGGCGAAAGCATTCGGGACCTGCAGGCGTCTCGCACGCGGGCCCACATCCGCATGATCTTTGAAGAACTTTTTTTTATTGAGCTTGGGCTTGAACTGAAACGCCGCGAGCAGAAAGCGCAAACTGGAATTGAATTTCAGCTTAATGACCGCGTGCGCGAGGCAATTAAGAAGATCCTCCCGTTCCACCCCACAGGAGCACAAAAACGGACACTGAAGGAAATTGCCGCCGATATGGAGAAGCGCTATCCCATGCGTCGTTTGCTGCAGGGGGATGTGGGATCGGGGAAGACTCTCGTGGCGTTTGAGGCTGCGATTATCGCGATCGAAAACGGGTATCAGGTGGCTTTGATGGCGCCCACCGAAATTTTGGCCCAGCAGCATTATTTTTCAGCGCGGCAGATTCTGGAGCCTTCGGGATATCGCATCGTGCTTCTCACCGGCTCGCTCGAAGACGATCGCAAGCGCGAGGTGCGCCGGCATATCGCACAAGGGAATGCGCAGCTGGTCATCGGAACCCATGCATTGATCGAGCAGAAAGTAGAATTCGCAAAATTGGGTTTAGTGATTGTGGACGAACAACATCGCTTCGGTGTGCTGCAGCGTTTCAAGCTGATGAAGAAGAGAGATTCGAGCACAGACCACGTGGGGACGAGTGCCCCCACCCGTCCTGCGGAGCGAAGCTCCCCAAACTTAGCCTCTGAAGGTCGCGCAAAGTTGGCCTCTGAGAGTAATGATCGTCGAGCTTTGCTCGACCGGACGGGCGAGGGCGCCCGTCCCCACACGGACATTGCTAGTCCCGAGCCCGACGTCCTGGTTATGACCGCCACACCCATTCCTCGCACTCTGGCCCTCACCCTCTATGGTGACCTCGACATCAGTGTCCTCGACGAGATACCTCCCGGCCGTACTCCGATTGTCACTCGTCGCGTCGGCGATGAGCGCGCGGACGAAGTCTGGCAATTTGTGCGAAAGCAGGTGACCGCCGGACACCAGGCGTATGTGGTTTATCCAGTGATTGAAGAGAACGAGGAAACCGAGCTCAAGGCCGCCATGAAAATGTATGGCGAACTGAGCAAGAAAACCTTCCCCGATTTGCAGGTTGCAGTGCTGCACGGTCGAATGGAACCGGACCTCAAAGAACAGGTCATGCGGCTGTTCCAGCAAGGCAAAATTCAGATTCTGGTTTCGACTACGGTAATTGAAGTTGGCGTGGATGTTCCGAATGCCGCCGTCATGGTGATTGAACATGCCGAGCGCTTTGGCCTGGCCCAGCTGCATCAATTACGTGGGCGAATTGGGCGCGGCGCGGCGAAATCTTTTTGCATTCTGATGACTGGCGGCAAGGTCTCAGAAGAAGGCGAGCGCCGGCTGGACGCTATGGTCCGCACGAATGACGGGTTCCAGATTGCCGAACTTGATCTCGAGCTGCGTGGGCCGGGGGAATTCTTTGGCACTCGTCAAGCCGGCCTGCCCAGCTTTCGAGTTGCCAACATCATTCGTGATCGCGATCTGCTGGAGATTGCAAAGAGAGAGGCAGCGTCAGTGCTCTCCGGCCCAAATTCCGAGGTCTCGCAAACTGAAATAGACCGAGCACTCTTGCAGATGCGAACGAAGTGGCAGAAGACATATGGGTTGGTGGAAGTCGGCTGACACCGTGTGGCGCGGGCGCCCTCGCCCGCGAGCAGTTGCCCGAGAATCCGTCACAAGTGGATAATCATCGGTCATGACAACGCCGTCTGACTTGTACCGCAGCTTGCCCGCAGTGGATGATCTTTTGCGGGAGCCGAATATCCAGGCCCTTATCTCGGAAGAAGGGCAAGCTGCGGTCACAGACGCATGCCGCACGGTTCTCGGCCGCGTGCGCGAAGAAATTTCAGCCGGCCGCCTGGACTCGGAGAAACTAGCGCTGGCCTTGTCCGGAATTCATTCAGCGATCGCGGACGAGCTGCGCCGAGCGCTTGGTTATTCACTCCGTCCAGTGATCAACGCGACAGGAGTGATCCTGCATACGAATCTCGGGAGGGCGCCGCTGGCGGAAAGTGCGCTCGACCATGTCCGCGAGACTGCGGGCGTTTATTCCAATCTGGAGTTTGATCTCGAGACCGGAGAGCGTGGAAAGCGGGATGTCCATGTAGACCGGCTATTCCGGAAGCTGCTAGCCGAGCAGTTTGCCGGGCAATACCTGGCCGGACGGGCGAGGGCGCCCGTCTCTCCCGAATCCATTGTTGATGAAGGGGGCACGGGCGTCCCCGCCCGTGCTTCGATGGCAATCTCCACCATCGTCGTCAACAACAATGCAGCCGCGGTTCTCCTCGCGCTCAATACACTTGCGGACGGCGGCGAGGTCATCGTCTCCCGCGGAGAATTGGTCGAAATCGGCGGATCGTTTCGCATTCCTGACGTAATGGCAAAGTCAGGTACCGTCCTGAGCGAAGTCGGCACGACCAATCGCACGCGCATCTCCGACTACGAACGCGCCATCAACGAACGCACCAAACTTCTGCTGCGGGTTCACCGTTCGAATTTCGAGATCACCGGATTTGCGGAGCAGCCGTCAATCGCAGAACTGGTCACGCTCGCGCAAAAGCACAAGCTCCCGCTAATGGAGGACCTTGGCAGCGGTGCTCTCTTTGATCTGAAGCAAGTCGGTATCAATGATGAACCGGGTGTGCTCAATAGCTTGCGTGCCGGGGTTCACATCGTGACCTACAGCGGTGACAAGTTGCTGGGAGGACCACAAGCGGGCCTAATCAGCGGGCGGGAGGACCTGGTCAATAAAATGCGGGGAAACTCCCTCTTCCGCGCGTTACGTGTGGACAAGCTGACGTATGCCGCGCTCGAAGCCACTCTGTTGGCATATATCAAGAAAGATTACGATTAGGTGCAGGCGTTGCGAATGATGCGACTCTCGAAG
>WNGE01019282.1_pt1 | contig 13318 bp, 13 predicted proteins | sample 5400651 | NCBI WGS metagenome assembly WNGE01 (sample SAMN13153370, study PRJNA577476) | soil metagenome | isolation source: 60 cm soil or saprolite under grassland replicate 2 | place: USA:California | collected 2016-06-15 | reverse complement strand
GCGACGACGACGCAACAGACGACCACCACCGAGACGACGACCGCGTCCGCGGCGGTGCCGGACGTCGTCGGTCAGGACATGGCCTCGGGGGCGGGACAGGTCGAGGCCGCCGGCCTCGTTGCCGAGACCGACCCGGTCACGGGCTCGCAGACACCGGGCCAGATCGTGCGCGAAAGCCCCACCGGACAGGCGCCGGCCGGCAGCACCGTGCAGCTCGCCGTCGCCGTCGGCTCGAACCGTCCGCAGCGAGCCGTCCCGAGCGTCACCGGCCGGAAGGCCGCCGACGCCCGCGCCGCTCTCCTCGCGGCGAAGCTCACCGTCAGGACGGAGTACCGCAGCGGCCCCCGGAAGGACGTCGGCAACGTCGTTGCCCAGAGCCCGAGCGGCGGCACAGTTCCGGCCTATACCCAGGTCACCATCGCGGTCGGCCGATAGGCCTACGCCGCGCGTGGAACGTCCACGGGCTCGAGGCGTTGCTGCACGACGGGCTTCCGCCACCGGGAGAGCTGCGTCGCGGCGGCGGCTGTTCCCAGCAGGCCGGCTGCGCCGGCGACGAAGAACGCAAGCTCCGTGCCGCCGCGGGCGCAGAGCCAGCCGGCGAGGAGACCGGCGAACGGCCCGGTGCCGTTGAACGCGTAGAAGTACAGGCCGATGATGCGGCCGCGCAACCGGTCGGGCGCCGCGAGCTGCATCGATGCGTTCGAGTTCGCCGACCAGGCGGTGAACCCGGCGCCGGTCAGGAAGAGCAACATGCCCGCGAGGAGCGGCGTCCGCACGGGCGCGAGCAGGAGCTCCGAGCCCGTGAAGAGGAGGCCGCCAGCGATCATCACCTTCGCGGACGCCCGGCCGAGCGCCGCCGCCGCGAGCGCACCGACGAGCGCGCCCGCGCCGAACAGCGCCGAGAGGATCCCATAGACCTCAGCCCGTGTGTGGAGCGTCGTGTACGCCAGCACCGGCAGCGTGACGTTGAAGTTGAACGAGAACGTGCTGATCACGAGCGTCAGCGCGAGCACGACCATCATCCGCGGCTGCCGCAGGACGTATGCAAGCCCATCGCGCGTGCCGCGCAGGATCGTCGGCCGCTCGAACTCCTCCAGCGTGTAGAAGTCGCGCGGCCGCATCGCGAACAGGCTGAGCAGCACGGCCAGGAAGCTGACGGCGTTGACGAGAAAACAGGGGCCCGCGCCGATGAAGCCGTAGGCGAGCCCGGCGGCCGCCGGCCCGAAGATGCGTGACGCGTTGAAGAGCGTCGAGTTGAGGGCGATCGCGTTCGGCAGCACCTCCCGCCCGACCATCCGGTAGGTGAGCTGCTGGCGGGACGGCACGTCGAGGACGAGCACGAGCCCGTTGAGGAATGCGACCGTGTAGAGCATCCACGGCTGCGCGATGCCGCTGAGTGCGATCGAGGCGAGCGCAGTCGCCGTGACGAGCTGGCCGGCCTGCGTGGCGATCACGAGCCGGCGCGCGTCGAGCCGGTCGGTGATCACGCCCGCGAACAGGCCGAAGAGCGTGAACGGCAGGAACTGCGCGAGGGCCATGACGCCGACCGCGAAGGCCGAGTGGGTGAGCTGGAGGACGAACCAGCCGAGCGCGATCCGCTGCATCCACGAGCCTGTCTGCGAGATCGCCTGGCCGGTGAAGAAGAGGCGGTAGTTTCGGTAACGCAGGCTCGAGAAGGTGCGGTGGTTGAGACGGAGGAGCGCCGCGGTCACGGGCGAGCGTCCTCGTCCAGAAGCTGCGCGAGCGGTCCGACGGCCGCCTCGACCGCGGCGAGCTCCGCCGGGCTCAGCGTGCGCAGCCGCGTGGCGAGCCAGGCGGTGCGCCGTGAGCGGACGCGGCGGAGGACGCGCTGTCCCTCGTCGGTCAGTGTCAGGCCGACGCGGCGGCGGTCGCCCGTGCTCGGCGTGCGCACGACGAGGCCCGCGCGCTCGAGCCGGTTGACGTGGTTCGTCAGCGCAGGCGGGGAGATCCGCTCCCGGGCCGCGAGCTCCCGTACGCCGATCCCCGGCGAGTATTTGATCGCGACGAGGAGGGCGACCTGTTCGGGTGAGGCGCCGACCGCGCGCGCCTCGCGGCGCAGCTCGCGGCCGACGCGGAGCAGCACAGGTCGCAGCGCATCGGCCACCGCGACGGTGTCGATCGCGCTCGCTCGCTGCTTCGGGTCAGGTGCCGTCATTCGTTAACTTGGTTAACGATAGCAATCGGCGGGCGGGGGCTGTATCGTGCCGTTTGTCACCAGCAACGGGCGAAGGGAGGCACGGATGCAGATCGGCGGCGTGATGCGGGTGCGGCTCGTGACGGCGCGGCCGGAGGAGACGGCCGCGACGGCGATCCGGCGGATGCTCGACGCGAACATCGGCTCGATCGTCATTTGCGAGGGGACGGTGCCGGTCGGGATCTTCACCGAGCGGGACGTCCTCCGGCTCGCCGGCGAAGGCGCCGACTTCGAGGCGACGGTCGTCCGCGATGCGATGACGCCGAGCCCGCTGACCATCTCGGCCGACGACGGCATCCTCGACGCCGCGCAGCTGATGGCGGCGCGGAAGCTTCGACACCTGCCCGTGGTGGAGGGCGGCAACCTCGTCGGCATGGTCTCGATGCGCGACGTCCTCAGCTTCCTCGCCGAGCGCCTCTGGTCCGAGCACGACGAGGTCGTCCACGACACCGCGAGGGCCCTGCTGGACAGACGCTAGCCGGGGCCTGGCCCCCGCAGTTTCGCCGAGCCGTATGGGTTTCGTGGCACTCCGATGAGGGGGCCAGGCCCCTGGTTCTTTGTGCACCGGGGCGGCGGCGGTCTCGTGGCGACGGAAAACCAGGGGCCTGGCCCCGCCTGCAGCCCGGGCTAACGACGAGGCGGCCGGGGGCCAGGCCCCGGCCAGGCCTACAGGATCTTCGACATGAACTGCTTCGTGCGCTCGTGTTCGGGCGCGTGGAAGAAATGCTTGCTCGGGCGTGCCCTCCTCGATGATGGTGCCCTCGTCCATCATCACGACGCGGTCCGCTGCCTCGCGGGCGAAGCCCATCTCGTGCGTGACGACGATCATCGTCATGCCCTCGTGGGCCAGCTCCTCCATCACGGTCAACACCTCGCCGATCACCTCCGGGTCGAGCGCGCTCGTCGGCTCGTCGAAGAGGATCAATGCAGGCTTCATCGCGAGCGCCCGCGCGATGGCCACCCGCTGCTGCTGCCCGCCGGAGAGCTTCCCGGGATACGTCCCGAACTTGTCGGCGAGGCCGACGCGCGTCAGCAATTGCTCGGCCTCGACCCTCGCCTCCTTCTCGGGCAATCCGAGCACGTGGATGGGCGCCTCGCAGACGTTCTCGAGCGCCGTCTTGTGCGGGAAGAGGTTGAAGCGCTGGAAGACCATGCCGATCTGCGTCCGTTGGCGCGCGATGCTCCGCTCCGAGTCCTCGACGAGCTTGCCGTTCTGCTCGCGGTAGCCGATCAGGTGGCCGTTGACCTCGATCCGGCCCGAGTCGATCTTCTCGAGATGGTTCACGCAGCGGAGGAACGTCGTCTTGCCCGAGCCCGAGGGGCCGATGACACAGACGGTCTCGCGCCGCCGGACGTCGAGCGAGACGCCCCGCAGCACGTGCAGGCGCCCGAAGCGCTTGTGGACGTCCTCGGCGCGCAGGACGAGGTCACTGCTCATCGGGCGCCCCGCGCCCACGCGGTCACGGGGTTCCACGCCGCGACCAGGCGCTCGCGGAAGCTCAGCTCGTCGCCCCGCTCGCTTACGGCAAGCCGGCGCTCGATCGCGGCCTGCACGAACGTCCACGCGCTCGTCAGCACGAGGTACCAGAACGCTACGGCGACGAAGAACTCGGGGTGGAAGGTCTGCGAGTACCCCTGCTCGGCGTCGGCGAAGAGCTCGTACGCGCCGATCGTGTAGACGAGCGACGTCGTCTTCATCATGTTGTTGAACTCGTTGCCGAGCGGCGGCACGATCACCCGCGCCGCTTGGGGCAGGATGATCCGGCGCATCGCGAGTCCGGAGCGCATACCAAGAGATCTCGCGGCCTCCATCTGTCCCCGCTCGATCGAGTCGATGCCGGCGCGGATGATCTCGCGCATGTACGCGCCCTCGTTGATGCTCAGGGCGAGGATGCCGGCGACGGCTTCCGCGGAGATCGCACCGACTCCGAGTTGCACGCTCGGCAGGTTGAGCGCGAGGTAGAAGAAGAAGATCTGCACCAGTACCGGCGTGCCGCGGAAGATCAGGACGTAGATCCCCGACAGCAGCCGGAACGGCCAGAAGCGTGACATGCGCGCCAGTGCGGCGAACAGGCCGAGCAGGATGCCCAGGAACTGGGCGACGACCGAGATGTAGATCGTCGCCCAGAGCGCGTGGGCAAACGTGCTGTCGGGATGGAAGATCCGCGACCAGATGACGTGCCAGTCGATCGCGGCGAGCACGTCGTCGTCCTTACTGCTTCAGCGCAAACTGGCTGACACCCCACTTGGTGAGGATCCTCTTCATCGTCCCGTTGGCGTAGAGCTTCGCGATCCCCGCCTTGAACTTCGCGCCGAGCGGGTCGCCCTTTCGTGTCGCGATCCCTTCGGGCGCCGACTGGATCTGCTTGCCCGCGACCTGGAACTTCCCGCCGGTCTGCTTGATGTAGTAGAGGACCGGAGTCGCGTCGGCGAAGTACGCGTCGACCTTGCCGGCCTGCAGCGCTGCCGCCGCGTTCGTGTCCGCCGGGAAGATCTTGATCGTGATCTTGGCCTTTCCCTGGCTCGCGAGCTTCTTGTTCTGAGCGTCGAGTGCCTGCTTCTCCGTCGTTGCCGACTCAACGGCGGCGCTCTTGCCGCTCAGCGACGCGAGGGTGCTGATGTGCGACGGGTTGCCCTTCTTCACCATCAGCAACATCCCCACGGTGACGTAGTCGGCGAAGTCGACCTGCTTCCTGCGCTCGGCGTTGTCGGTCATGGAGCTGATGATCGCGTCGCACTTCTTGTGCAACAGCGCCGGGATGATCACGTCGAACCCGGTCGTCTTGATCTGCGCCGTCGCGCCCTGGAGCTTCGCGAGTGCGCCGGCGATGTCGACGTCTGCTCCCACCGCCTTGCCGTGAACGAGCGACTCCATCGGCGGGTAGGTCGTGTCAGTGCAGAAGACGATCGTCTTGGCATCGGGCGCCGCGACGGCGGACGTCGCGACGACGCAGGCCGCGGCCGCGAGGGCGACGAGGCCGGCGCCGATGATGCGGATCGAGCTCATGTACTTCCTTTCCGACTGGACGAACGTGCGCCCCTGTGGGCGCCCATCGGGAGATCGTAGACCGATTCGGGGCGAGAGCTCAGTTCTGCAGCGCCGCGGCCGTGAGCTGCTGGAAGTGGGCGATCAGCTGCTCGCTGCGGCCGAGGAGGTAGCCGTGCTCCAGAGCGCCCGAGGCGACGCCGCGATGCGCTCCCTCGACGAGGAGCCGGTCCTCGCGCCCGACCTGGTCGTCGAAGGCCAACAGCTCCTCGATCCACGCCTGGTCGACGTCCGGGCCGAAGAAGTAGTCGAGGAAGCGATAGGTGCGCTCCGGCGCCAGCGGCACGATCGGGCCGATCGAGAGGTTCGGACGGCCGGGAAAGATGTTGACGCCGAGGGGCGAGACGTCGACCAGCTCCGAGAACTGCGGGTGCGCGACCTGGCAGTGGTAGCACTCGAGGAAGTTCTCGCAGGCGATCTTCCAGTTGGCGTCGAGCTCGGTCTCCCAGCGGCTGTGGAAGACGAGCCCGCCGACGTCGAGCCCGAGCTCCGCGACCTGCGCCGGCATCGAGCCGAGCGCGTCGGCGAGCGGCTCCGGTTCGGGCAGTGCGTTCACGAACACGAACGGCCCCCACGTGTCCACCGCCGCGGGAACGAGGCCGAGCTCGCGCTGTGGGAAGTCGGGCTCCTCCTCGGAGCGCGGCGCCGCCCGGAGCGAGCCGTCGAGGTCGTACGTCCACGCGTGGTACGGGCACTGGAGCGTTTCCCGCTGCCCGCGTCCCTCGGCGAGCGGGAAGCCGCGGTGCCGGCAGACGTTCAGGAGGGCGCGCAGCTCGCCGTCCCGCGCGCGTGTGATGACGATCGGCACGTGGCCGGCGCGCGTCGCGAGGAACGTGCCGGGCTCGGGCACCTCGCCGAGGTGGCCGGCGTACTGCCACGCCGGCCGGAAGATCCGCTCCTGCTCTCGGCGCAGGATCTCCGGATCGCTGTACCAGCCATACGGGAGCGTGTGCTGCACAGGACCAGCCATAGCATGGCAGCGTGCGCGCGATGGTCCTCGACCGGCAGCGGCAGCCGCTCCGTCTCGCCGACCTGCCGGTGCCCGAGCCGGCCTCTGGGCAGGTGCGCCTGCGCGTGCGCGCCTGCGCCGTCTGCCGCACCGATCTGCACATCGTCGACGGCGAGCTGCCGCAGCCGAAGCTGCCGCTCGTTCCCGGGCATCAGATCGTCGGCGAGACCGACGACGGCCGGCGGCTCGGCGTGCCCTGGCTCGGCTGGACGGACGGCCGCTGCCGATACTGCACGTCGGGACGCGAGAACCTCTGCGATCAGGCGCGCTTCACGGGCTACGACCTCGACGGCGGCTACGCCGAGCTGGCGGTCGCCGACGAGCGCTTCTGCTTCCCGATCCCGGAGGGCTACTCGGACCTCCAGGCGGCGCCGCTGCTCTGCGCCGGCCTGATCGGCTACCGCTCGCTGCGCCTCGCGGGCGACGCCGAGCGGCTGGGACTGTACGGCTTCGGCGCGTCGGCGCACATCGTCGCGCAGGTCGCGCGCCACGAGGGCCGCCGCCTGTTCGGGTTCGTGCGCCCGGGCGACGAGGCGGCGCGCAGGTTTGCGCTCGAGCTCGGCTGCGAGTGGGCCGGCGCCTCCGGCGAGCAGCCGCCGGAGGAGCTCGACGCGGCGATCATCTTCGCCCCCGTCGGCGAGCTCGTGCCGGCGGCGCTGGGTGTCCTCGCGAAGGGCGGCACCGTCGTCTGCGCGGGCATCCACATGAGCGACATCCCGTCCTTCCCGTACGAGCTGCTCTGGGAGGAAAGGCTGATCCGCTCGGTCGCGAACCTCACCCGCTGCGACGGCGACGAGTTCCTCGCGCTCGCGCCGCAGGTGCCGGTGCGCACGGAGGTCGAGGTCTTTCCCCTGGAGCAGGCGAACGAGGCACTCGACCGGCTGCGCCGCGGCGAGATTCGCGGTGCCGCCGTCCTCCAGATGTAGGCTCAACGCGTGCCCGAACGGCCCCCCTTCGAGCAGTTCTTCGCCCACCGGCGCTTCGCGCCGATCGCGCAGCTGACACCCGACGGCGGGCACGTTCTCTTCTCCTCCAACATCTCCGGCCAGTTCAACCTCTGGGCGGCCGAGCCCGACGGCGGCTGGCCGGAGCAGCTGACGACCTTCACCGACAACACCGTGCGCGAGGTGGCCGTGCGGGAGGACGGCACGATCGTCTTCGGCGCCGACCACGACGGCGACGAGTTCAACCAGCTCTACCGCATCCCCGCGGGCGGCGGCTGGCCGGAGCAGCTCACCGACCTGCCGCAGGTGCAGCACGCGATCGCGTCGGTGGCGTGGGCGCCCGACGGCAGGAGCTTCGCCTTCTCGGCGAACTCGCGCCGGCCGCAGGACAGCGAGATCTTCGTCTGGCGCGACGGCGAGGACGAGCCGAGGCAGCTGTTCGGCGAGGGGATGTACGCGTTTCCGGCCTACTGGTCGACGGACGGCGGGAAGCTCGTCTGCCTCGAGTTTCGGGCGAACACGGATTTCTCGCTGCACCTCGTCGACGTCGAGTCCGGCGCGGCGAGCGAGCTCACGCCGCACGAGGACCAGGTCAAGTTCCTTCCCGGCCCCTGGGCGCCCGACGGCTCCGGCTTCTTCCTTCGCAGCGACGAGGGCCGTGAGTTCATGGGGCTCGCCTTCCAGGCGCTCGCCGGCGGCGAGCGCGAATGGGTGGAGACGCCGGAGCGCGACATCGAGGAGCTCGCCGGCTCCGCGGACGGGCGCGTCCTCGCGTGGCTCGAGAACGACGAAGGCTGGGCCCGGCTCCGCCTCCGCGATCTCGAGAGCGGCGACGACCTGCCCGAGCCGAAGCTCCCGCACGGCGCCGTCGGGATCCTCGGTTCGGGCATGTCGCTGTCGCGCGACGGCTCGCGGCTCGCGCTCGTCTGGGACCAACCCGGACGGCCGCCCGAGGTCTACGTCGTCGACACGGCGACCGGCGACGCGCTGCCTGTGACCGAGAGCCGCGCCGCCGGCCTCTCGTCCCTTCGCTTCCGCGAGCCCGAGCTGATCCGCTACGAGAGCTTCGACGGCCGGCAGATCCCCGCCTGGCTCTACCGTCCCGAAGGCGACGCGCCCGCGCCGTTCGCGCTCGCGATCCACGGTGGGCCGGAGTCGCAGGAGAGACCGATCTACCGCGGCCACTACCAGTACCTGCTCAGCCGCGGCATCGGCGTGCTGGCCACGAACATCCGCGGCTCGACCGGCTACGGCAAGACCTACCAGCGGCTGATCCACCACGACTGGGGCGGCGCCGACCTCGAGGACTGGCGCCACGCGGCCGAGTGGCTGCAGGCGCAGGACTTCGTCGACGGCGACCGGCTCGGCGTCTACGGCGGCTCCTACGGCGGCTTCGCCGTGCTCACCTGCGTGACTCGACTGCCGGAGTACTGGCGGGCGGCCGTCGACATCGTCGGGCCTTCGAACCTCGTCACCTTCGTCCGCGCCGTGCCGCCGCAGTGGCTCCGCTTCATGGCCACCTGGGTCGGCGACCCGGACACCGAGGAGGACTTCCTGCGGGAGCGCTCGCCGATCACCTACGTCGACCAGGCGCAGGCTGCGCTGCTCGTGATCCAGGGCGCGAAGGACCCCCGCGTCGTCAAGGCCGAGTCCGACCAGATGGTCGAGCGGCTGCGCGGGCTCGGGCGCGAGGTCGAGTACGTCGTCTTCGAAGACGAGGGCCACGGCTTCACGCGCTACTCGAACGAGCTCCAGGGCTTCCGGCTCACCTGCGACTGGCTCGAGCAGCACCTGAACCATTCGGCTCCATCGTGAGCCGGCTTGCTGCAGCGCGGCGATTCGCGTCCGAACATCCGCGGCTGCTCGTCGCGGCGCAGCTCGCGGTGCTTGCCGTTTTCCTCGGTTCCGTCGGCTGGGCGCTGCGCGGCTCGTTCCACGCCGCGGGCAAGGATCTCCGCGACGCAGACCCGGTGCTGTTCGTGCTCGCGTGCGTCGCGCTGGCCGGGTACTACCTCGTGTTCGTCCTCGGCTGGATGTGGCTTCTGGCGAGCTGGAACATCCCCATCTCGTATCCGACGGCGCTTCGCGCGGAGATGGTCTCCATGCTCGCGAAGTATGTGCCCGGAGGGGTGTGGACGCCTGCGGCACGCGTCGTCGCGATGCGCCGGGCGGGCGTGACCGACGCGGCTCTCGTCACCGCGGCGATGCTGATCGAGGCGGGCATCTCGGCCGTCGCGGGCGTGCTCGTCTTCGTCGTCTCGCTTGCCTGGGTGGACGGCGTCGACGCACCGGTCGCGCCGCTCGTCGTGTTCGCCGTCGTCGTCGCGGTGCTCCTCCACCCGCGCGTCTTCCAGCCGCTTGCGGCCCGCATCCTGCGCCGGCTCGGCTACGGCGAGCTGCCGCCCTTGCGCGGCGCGACGATGCTGCTCCTTCTCCTCTTCTACTGCGCGACCTGGGTGGTGGGCGGTGTCGCACTCTGGCTGCTCGTCCGGTCGGTCGGCGCGCACCCGGGCGTCGACTCGATCGTCTTCCTCGGCGGGACGGCCGCGGTGGGCGCGATCGTCGCCGTGGTGTCGGTGTTCGCACCGTCGGGTCTCGGTCCGCGCGAGGCGTCGATGTACGCCCTGATGCTCGCGATCGTCTCCCAGGGGGCGGCGCTCGGTGCGACGGTGCTCAACCGGGTGGCGATCACCCTCGTCGAGGTGCTGCTGCTCGCCGTCGGCGGCCTGCTGCTCCGCCGCGGCGACGACGAGGATCAGAGCGCGCGGCGCACGGCGTCGCGCCAGCCTGCGACGAGCCCCGAGACGTCGCGCTCCGGCTCGTAGCGCGCCGACGTCCGACGCAGGCGTGCCAGGTCGTCGTCGGTCCAGCGGCCGATCGCGCGGCCGGCGAGCGCCGCAGCGCCGAGTGCCGTCGTCTCCTGCTCGGCGGCCACCTCGACCGGCAGCCGGAGGGCATCCGCGAGGAACTGTCCCAGGAACGCGTTCGCGGCAGCCCCGCCGTCGACGCGTAGCACCGCCGGTCGCTCGGGGAGCGCGTCGACCACGTCGAGCACCTGGTACGCGATCGACTCGAGCGCGGCGCGCACGAGATGCTCGCGCCGGGTGCCGCGCGTGAGCCCGCACACGAGCCCGCGTGCATCGGGAGCCCAGTGCGGCGAGCCCAGACCGGTGAGCGCGGGCACGAAGTAGACCCCTGCCGTGGACTCGACCGAGCGTGCGAGGGCCTCGCTCTCGGCCGAGCTCGCCAGCAACCCGAGCGCGTCGCGCAGCCATTGCACGGCCGCGCCCGCGACGAAGATCGAGCCCTCGAGTGCGTAGCCGCGCGTCGCGCCGGCGGCGACCGTGCGCACGAGCCCGTGCGGCGGCGGCGAGCGGTCCGCGCCGGTGTCGACGAGGACGAACGCGCCGGTGCCGATGGTCGCCTTCGCGCCGCCGTGGCAAAAGAGCGACGCCTGCTGGTCGCCCGCCAGCGCGGCCACGGCCGCCGTCGCGCCGAGCAGCCGGCCCTCGCCGACGATTCCCGACGACGGCAGCACGTCCGGCAGGAGCGAGCGCGGCACGCCGAACAGCCGGAGCAGCTCGTCGCTCCAGTCGAGCGTCTCGAGGTCGAGCAGCATCGTCCGCGACGCATTCGAGACGTCGGTCGCGTGCACGCCGCCTTCCGTGAGCTGCCAGAGCAGCCAGGAGTCGACCGTGCCGAACGCGAGCCCCTGGGGCGCGCCCGTCTCGCGCAGGATCCACTCGAGCTTCGTGGCCGAGAAGTACGGATCGGCCGGCAGGCCCGTGCGCGTCAGGATCTCGCCTGCCGGCAGCCCACGGCAGCGCTCTGCCGTTCGCCGGTCCTGCCACACGATCGCCGGATAGACCGGCTCGCCGCTGCGCCGGTCCCAGACGATCGTCGTCTCCCGTTGATTGGCGATGCCGACAGCCTCGATCGCGTCGACGCCGACGCCCGCGTCGGCAAGGGCGTCGGCGGCAGCCTGCTCGACGCTCGCCCACAGCTCCCATGGATCCTGCTCGACCCATCCCGGCCGCGGGGTCGCCAGGCCCACCGGCACCGTCGCGCGGCCGAGCACCTCCGGCGGCTCGTCGACGACGAGGCAGGTCGTGCCGGTCGTACCCTGGTCGACGGCGAGGATCACAGAGCCATCATCTCGATACTCTCCGGCCGTGCGCGCTACGGTCGTCCTGGTGCTGCTTGCGGCCGCGCTCGCTGCGTCGGGCGTGCGCGCCGCCGGTCCAGCTCCGCTCGGCAGCGCCGTCGGCGCGTACCGGTTCGCGGACGGCTCCACCGCCGCGCTCGTGCGGCAGGGCGAGGGCCTGCGGCTGGTCGACTACCGCAACGGTGCGCTGCGTCAGCTCTCGCAGCGCTCGCCCGACCTCTTCGTCGGCGGCCCGGGCGTCTCGGTGCTACAGCCGGTGCGCGTGACCGTGCGCCTCGTGCCCGGCCGCGGCGGAGCGAGTGTCGGCCTCCGCCTGGGCGGGCGAAGCGCGGCACGGCTCCCGCTCGTCGTGCGGGCCGCAGCCTTCCGCGACGGCGGCGTGAGGATCGCTGGGCGGCTGCTGCTCCCCGCCGGCCGGGGGCCGTTCCCGGCGGTCGTGATCGTCCCCGGCTCACCGCCGGCGCGACGCGACGCGTACGACCTGTGGGCGATGTTCTTCGCGTCGCACGGCTTCGCGGTGCTCTCGTACGACAAGCGGGGCGTCGGCGGGTCGACGGGGCGCTACGTCCGGGCTGCCACCGACCGGAACCTGCACGATCTTCGTCCTCGCCGCCGCGACCTCGCACGACGTCCGCTTCGCGACGATCCAGTCCGGGCCGGCGATGTCTGTCGGGCGTCAGCTCGCCTACGCCGGCCTGACGCGGCAGGGCGCGGCCGACCCGCCTCCGACCGACGAGCGGGTCCACCAGACGCTCGACGCGACCACGGACAGCGGCTTCGACCCGAGGCCGTCGCTCGCCGTGTTGCGGATTCCCGTCCTCTGGCAGCTCGGCGCGGTGGACAAGCGGATGTACACGCCGGAGACCGTGTCCGATCTGCAGGCCATCGCCGCCGCCGGCGGGCACGACTTCACCGTGCGTGTCTACCCCGGCGGCGCCCATTCGCTGCGCCTGACGGCGCACGGACTCATCCGCGAGGAGGCGGACTCGCCCGGGTTCGTGGCGGGACTCTTCTCCGACCTCACCGCGTGGCTCGCGGCGCACGTACGCAGCCGCTGACGGGTCTATGCTGTTTTACTGGTGGGAAGTTCCGCGTCGGAGTGCGATCGGAGGGCCAGATGAAGGGGCAGCAGAAGCCGAAGAAGCTCGCGAAGAAGCAACCCCAGAAGACGCTGAAGGAGCGCCGCGCCGCGAAGCATGCGGGGAAGGAGCGCCGATCTGGCTCGCTCTAGGGGCGCCGGGCCGATGGCGCTCGGCATGATCCGTCAGGTCCTCACCAGAAAGATGCGGTGCCGGCATTGCGGCAAGCGGCTGAGCCTCTTCCCGCCGCCGACCGCCTGCCCGCGCTGCGGGCGGCAGATCTACGACGCGAGCGACCGCCGGCGCCGGTACTGAACTACAAGACCCCCGCGCCACTCGCCGACACGCGCAGCGCGAGCACCTCGGCATCGACATAACGCTCCCGCAGCTCGGCGGCGCAGGCCTCCACCTGGTCCTGACGCGTCCACACGATCACCGTCGGCCCGGAGCCCGACAGCGTCGCGCCCACCGCACCGGTAGGGAGCACGGCACGAACGTCGCCCAGCACCGGCGCGTGCACCGCGCGATACGGCTCGTGGAGCTCGTCCTGGAGCGCCGCGACGAAGAGCTCGGGATCCTGCGAGGCGAAGGCGGCGCCGAGCAGTGCCGCGCGTGCGGCCGTGAAGGCCGCGGCTTCGTGTGACACCTGCTCCGGCAACGACGCGCGCGCGGCCGACGTCAGGACACGGGTCTCGGGCACGACGGCCACCGGCGCGAACGGCAGCCTCTCCGCCACGCGGGCGATGCGGCCGTCCCACGTCAGGCACACGCCGCCGGCGAGCGCCGCGGCGAGGTTGTCGGCGTGCCCCTCGAGAGGCAGGCCGAGCGCCAGCAGCCCCTCCGGATCGAGCGTCTTGCCG
>WNGE01006227.1_pt1 | contig 13319 bp, 13 predicted proteins | sample 5400651 | NCBI WGS metagenome assembly WNGE01 (sample SAMN13153370, study PRJNA577476) | soil metagenome | isolation source: 60 cm soil or saprolite under grassland replicate 2 | place: USA:California | collected 2016-06-15 | reverse complement strand
GTGAACGTTGATCATCCGTCGCGGATACGCCCCGAGCAGCGGCGCGGTCGCGACGTGCAGGTAGGCGCACAGCACCAGCAGGTCGGGCTCGAACGGTGCGAGCTGCACGACGGTCTCGGCGTCGAAGTCCCGGCGCGCCTCCAGGTCGTCGAGCCGGACGCCGCGGGCGCGGGTGAACGCCCGCAGGTCACGAACCAGCACGGGGACGCGGGCCGAGTCGAGCCGGGAGAGCTCAGGGCTCTCGGGGTCCGTCACCACCGCGGCGACGAGCTGCCAGGTCAGCCCGCGGTCGGGGTCCGCGAACAGATCCTCGAGCCCGGGGGCCTGCCGTGTGGTGAGGAGCACCACGCGCAACGGCTCGTACGACATAGCGTCGTGGCGTCGTGGAACCGTCGTGTTCAGCATATGCGGGGCAGGGGCTCGCCGTCCGGCTCGGCGAGGAGCCGGCGTCCGAGGCCGGTGTCGAGGATGACCTGGCCGACGTGGTCGGGGATCGCCACGCCGACGATGGCCGCGTCCCGGCCCAGCGGGTGGGCGCGGAGGGCCGCCAGCACGCGATCGGCGGCCTCCGGGCGCACGCCGAGCAGCGCTTTGCCTTCATTGGCGATGTGGAAGGGGTCGAGTCCCAGCATCTCCGCCGCCGCGCGCACCATCGGCGCGACGGGGACAGACGGCTCGTGCAGCACGACCCCCACCTTGCTCTTCTGGGCCATTTCGTGAACCGCGCTCGCCACGCCGCCGCGCGTCGGATCCTTCATGGCGGTCACCGCGCCGGGCGCGGCCGCGAGGGCGGCGCGGATCAGGGTGTTGATCGGCGCGACGTCGGAGCGCAGCTCCGTCTCGAACGTCAAATCGTGGCGCTTCGCCATCAGGGCGATGCCGTGGTCGCCGATAGTCCCCGTGAGGATGAGGCGGTCGCCGGCGGAGAGCCCCGCGTCGCGCACCACCACGTCCGTCAGGGCGACGCCGGTCGTGTTGATCACGATGCCGTCCAGCTCGCCGCGGCCCATGACCTTGGTGTCGCCGGTGACGATCGCCACGCCGACTTCGTAACAGGCCGCGCGCAGCGACTCCTGCACGCGTTCCAGGTCGTCGCGGCGGAACCCTTCCTCTATTATGACGGCGCACGTGAGCCCGAGCGGCTCGGTGGCGCCCATCATCGCCAGGTCGTTCACGGTGCCCGCCACGGCCAGCCGCCCGATGTCGCCGCCGGGGAAGAAGATCGGCTGCACCACGTGCGAGTCGGTCGTGACGATCAGCCAGCGGTCGCCGCCGCGCAGGGCGGCCCCGTCGTCGAACGCGGCGAGTCCCACGCCGTCGACCGGGAGATCGAGCAGGCCGCGGGTCAGCGTCTCCTCGATCAGGCGCCGCATGGCGCGGCCGCCGGCCCCGTGCCGCAGCGTCACGAGGTCGCCGGCGACGCGCGGCGCGGGACAGGACGTGCCGATCGCGCTCATAGGTCCGGGTGCCCTCCGTACTGGTACCAGATCTTGCAGGTCCCCTCGCTCGAGACCATGCACGCCCCCACCGGCGATTCGGGCAGGCACTCCTTGCCGAACAACGGGCAGCCGTTCGGCGACGCGATCCCGGCCATGATGTCGCCGCAGATGCACTGCTGCGTCAGGCTCGACGGGGCGTGGGTCCAGAGGCGCTTCAAGTCGATGGCGTAGCGGCGCCGCGCGTCGACCGCTGCAAACTCGTCGCGCAGCCGCAGATTACCGTTCGGCACGTGCGCGATCCCGCGCCAGCGCCCGCCGGTGGTGCGGAACACCTTCCACAGCTGGGCCTGCGCGTTGCGGTTCCCTTCCGGGGTGACACAGCGCGGGAACATGTTGACCACCCGCGGCGTCCCGTCGCGCACCAACTCGACGAGCTTCACGAGGCCGGCGAGGATGTCGAGCGGCTCGAACCCCGCCACCACCACGGGGATGCCGTGCTTGGCGACGAAGCGCTCGAAGATCTTCGACCCCGTGATGGTCGCGGCGTGCCCGGCGGCCAGGAACCCCTCGATCTTCGTGCCTGGCATCTCTGCCACGATCTCCATGACCGGCGGGATGTACTTGTGCGCCGAGAGCACCGAGAAGTTGGGCGGCGGGTCGCCCAGGACGACGGCCGCGGTCGCGACGGCGGTCGTTTCGAAGCCGCTCGCGAAGAAGACCACGTCCTCGGTGGTGTCCCGAGCCACCTCGACGGCCTGGGAGGCGCTGTAGACGATCTCGATCCGGGCACCCTCGGCCTGCGCGTCGGCCAGCGAGTTCGCTGTCCCCGGGACCTTCAGCATGTCGCCGTAGGTCGCGACGATCTTCCCGTCCTGCGCCAGCACCACCGCCTCGTCCACTTCGGGGATGTCCGTGACGCACACGGGGCAGCCCGGCCCCATGATCACGTTCAGGGTCTTGGGGAACAGGCTCCGCAGGCCGAACTTGGCGATCGACTGCTCGTGGCTGCCGCAGACGTGCATGACGGATACGGACCGGCCGATCTCCGTGGCGACGCGCGCCAGCGCGGCCGCGAGCGCGCGCGCCTGGGCCGGGTCGCGGAACTTGAGCTCCGAGACGCCAGGGAGCGTGAGGACGTCAGCCACCACGACCCTCCCCCGCGGCCGAGATCTCCGCGCGCACGTCGGCGGCCATCATGTCGCCCTCGGTCTCCTTGAGCAGCAGCTCGTAGAGCGCCAACGTCTCGCCGATCTCGTGCGCCGGGATCTTGCGGATCGCGAAGCCGACGTGATTGAGGATGTAATCGCCCGGCTGCACGGGCTCGTCCACGACGTCCAGCCGCGTCTCGCGGCGCACGCCGAAGAAGTCCACCACGGCGATCCCGCCGCGCACCTCGAGCACGCGGCCCGGGACGCCTAGGCACATGGGACCTCCCGCAGCTGCAGTTTGACGTACTCCCCGACCAATACGGCCGCGGGGTAGAGCACCTCCTCCTCCATCTGGGCGTGCACCACCAGGTCGCCTGCCAGCCGCACGAACTCCTCGTTGTGCTCGGCCTCCGCCGCCTCGGAGAGCTCGCGCAGAGCGCCGTAAATCGCTCGATGCTCCTCGAGCATCAGCGGCAGCTCCTCCTTGAGCCGCGCGACGAGCGGCAGCACCTCGGCCATGTCGGGCGTCACCGGGCCCCGCGCCAGCCGGACGAGCAACCCCAGCGGCGGGATTGCGTACTCGTCTTCGCGCAGGAAATGCGGATGCATGATCCGCGCGAGGCGCCGCGCCGCTTCACCGATCCGGCCGGGCTGGCGTTCGGCCCGGGCGAGGTCGGCGTGCAGCTCCTCGTGCTCGCGCCTGACCGAAGGGGGAACTCTCATGGGATGCCTCCTTGGCGCTGCAGCTGGGCCGCGGCCACTGCCGCCTGCCCGAAACTCACCGCGCCGTCGTTGGGGGGGAGCCGGCGCGGCAATAACACCGCGAGCCCCCGGGTCTCGAGGCGGGCCTTGATCGACGCCAGGAGCCGGGCGTTCTGGAAGCAGCCGCCGCTCAGCGCGATCGTGTGGAGCCCAGCCTCGGCGGCGATGCGCGCGCCCAGCTCGTCGGCCGCGGCCGCGACGCTCTCGTGGAACACGGCCGCCAGGTCCGGGACCGACGCGCCGCGCGCGAGCCGCTCGCCCAGCGCCGCCAGCAGCGGCACGGGATCCAGGATCCACACGCCGCCTTCGAGGCGAAGCGGGAAGGGCAGCGGCTGGGCCGGCCGCTCGCCGGCCAGCGCCTCGAGCTCCATGGCGGCCTGCCCCTCGTAGTGGGCCACGTGCCGGATGCCCAGCACGGCCGCCGCCGCGTCGAACAATCGGCCGAGCGACGAGGCGAGAGGCGCGTTCAGGCCGTGGCGCGTTTGCTGCTCGGCGATCGTCCACTCCACGTAGTCGACGTCCGTGAACGCCGCCTCGAAGGCGTCCGCCGCACCCGGTTCGAGCGTGAGGTACCCCAGGGCCACGCGCCACGGCTGTCGGGCCGCGAGGTCCCCGCCCGGCAACGGGGCGTAGCGCAGGTGGCCGGCGCGGCGGTAGCCCACGAGGTCGGCCACAAGGAACTCCGCGCCCCAGACGTGTCCGTCGTCGCCATAGCCGGTGCCGTCGAACGCCAGTCCCACCACGGGCGTGGTGACGCCGTGCTCGGCGATCACCGCCGCCACATGCGCATGGTGGTGCTGCACGGTGATGATCCGCGCCAGCCCGAGGTCGCCCGCCAGGCGGGTGGACAGATAGCCGGGGTGCGCATCGCGCACCGCCACCTCGGGCTCGACGCGGAACAGCCGCCGGTACGTCGCCAGCGTCGCCTGGAAGTGCTCGAGCGTCTCGAGGGTCTCCAGGTCACCGATGTGTTGGCTCACGTAGGCGTCGCGGCCGTGGGCCAGGGTGAACGTGTTCTTGAGATGCGGCCCGACGGCGATGAGGGGACACGGGGTCGCCACGGGGAGCGGCACGGGAAGCGGAGCGTACCCCCGCGCGCGGCGCAGGAACACCGGCGTGTCGCTCACGACGCGTACCACCGAGTCGTCGTACCGGGCCGCGATGTCGCGGTCGTGGAGCAGGAACGCGTCCGCGACGCCGTCGAGACGGCGCACGGCTTCGTCGTTCGCGGTGGCGATCGGCTCGTCCGACCGGTTGCCGCTGGTCATGACTAGCGGCCGCCCCGCCCGCTCGAGCAGCAGGTGGTGCAGGGGCGTGTAGGCGAGCATCACGCCGACGGTGTCGAGCCCCGGGGCGATCCCTTCGGCCAGCGGAGCATCGGCGAGCCGGCGCAGCAACACGATCGGACGCTCCCGCGACGTCAGCAGCTCCGCCTCCCGGGGGCCGACCCGGCCCAGGGCGCGCGCCTCGTCCACCGTGCGTACCATCACGGCCAGCGGCTTCGCGTCGCGGTGCTTGCGTGCGCGCAGCCGGCGAACGGCCTCCTCGTTGGTTGCGTCCACCGCCAGGTGGAAACCGCCGAGCCCACGGACCGCGATGATCTTGCCCGCGGCGAGCAGATCAGCCGCAACTTGAAGGGCCACCGAGGTCGAACTGACCCCGGGCGCAAGCCCGGGGTTCCCGGGAGCTTCCAGCCACAGTCTGGGCCCACACACGGGACAGCTGTTCGTCTCCGAGCGATACCGCCGGGCCTCCGGCGACTCGTACTCGCGGCGGCACGCGGGGCACTGGGTGAACGCCCGCATCGTCGTGCGCTCGCGGTCGTACGGCATCGCCTCGATGACCGTGAACCGCGGCCCGCAGTCGGTACACGTGATGAAGGGGTAGTGGTAGCGCCGGTTCGCGGGGTCGAACAGCTCTGCTTCGCACGCCGCGCACAGAGCCACGTCGGGGGAGATCGGCTGGCGGCGGCCGTCCGCCGGCGCGCTGGGCAGAATCACGAAATGGTCCAGCCCGCGCGCCGTGCTCGCCTTCACGTCCACGCCGTCGATCCGCGCCAGCGTCGGCGCTTCGGCCGTCAGCGCCGTCACGAAGGCATCGAGGTCGGCGGCCGAGCCCTCGACCTCGATCTGCACCTCACCGGAGGCGTTGCGAACAGCGCCACCCAGGGCCAACCGCTGCGCCAACCGGTACACGAACGGACGGAAGCCGACGCCTTGCACGACCCCGGTCACCCGGATGTGACGGGCCGTGCGGGCCAGTACCGCCGGTCCGCTCATGCGACCCGCCGGGCGCGCAGCTGCTGGCGCAAGAAGGCGTACCACTCGTCCAGGCCTCCCGGCTCGAGGGCCGAAGTGAAAAAGAACTGGAGGGCAGGGTTGACCTGCAGGGCGCATTGCACGGCCCGCGCCGTCACGAACGGGACGTGCGGCAGCAGGTCCAGCTTGGTGAGCACGGCGTAACGGGCCTCGCGGAACATCTTGGGATACTTGAGCGGCTTGTCCTCCCCTTCAGTCACGGAGAACAGGACGATCTTCGCGTCTTCGCCCAGGTCCCAGCTCGCGGGGCAGACCAGGTTGCCGACGTTCTCGATGAACAACAGATCGGTATCGGCCAGATCAATTGCATCGAGCGCGGTCGCGATCTGCCGCGCATCCAAATGACAGGCGCCGCCGGTCACCACCGCCTGCACGACGCGATCCGTGTGGCGGGCGAGACGGTCCGCGTCGTTCTGGGTCTGAACGTCCCCGGCGACCACCGCGATCCGAAACTCACTTCCCAGATCGGCCAGGGTGCGCTCGAGCAGCTGGGTCTTTCCCGCACCGGGAGAGGACACCAGGTTGAAGGTGAGGACGCCGGCCTGCTGCAGGCGGCGCCGCACCTCCCGGGCGATCTCGTCGTTCTTCGCCATCACGCGCTCGCGCACGTCAATGGTCCTAACGGCCATCGTCCACCTCCAGATACGCGAGCCGCAGCACGTCGCCGCGTCGCCGGGTGATCACGGGCCGGGCCCCGCCGAACGGTGGCGCCGCGAGCAGCGCTTCGAGGCAGAAGGCGAGGTTGTCGGCCTCGACACCGGCCTCGTCGCCGACCTCGAGGCCCACGGCGCGGACGCTGCCCAGGGCCTCCGTTCCGACCCGCTCCTCCGCCATCCGGCAGACCTCGAGGGCGATACTCATCTCATGCATGGACGGCTCCCTCCTGCCGCCGGCACACGAGCCCCCACTCCGCGAGCTGGCGCACCGCCGCCGCGACCAGGTCGTCGAGGCGATCCTGGAGCGTCTCGCTCAGCTCGCTGGACATCTCGACCCGCGCCGGCTGGAGGCCCATGGCGACGGTTTCTTCGGGGAGCGTGCCGCGCAGCTCGGCGAGCCCTAGCACGTCGCGGAGGTCCACTTGGTGGGGGGAGATCTTCATCGCGAGGTAGCGGGGGATGCGTGCGCGGTCGAGCACGATCAGCGTGCCGGCCGACGCGTTGGCGTGGATCGCGTCGAGCAGCAGCAGCCGGTCCGCATCCTCGATCACCGGCAGCAGATTCATCCCCCAGGTGCCGCCGTCCACGAGCTCGACCGTCGCGGGGAGCGTCCATTGCTCCTGCAGCCGCGCCAGCGCGGCGAGCCCCAGGCCGTCGTCGCCCATGAGCGGGCTGCCGAGGCCGATCACCACTGTGCGGCCGCCGGGCCGATCATTCGTCGACATAATGCTCCTCGGCCGACACGAACCGGCCGCCGCTGATGATGGAGGAAATCGTCCCCGTCCGTTCCAGGTTGTCCGCGCGGATCGCCAGGTAGACGTGGATCGGAATGAAGATCAGGAACGCCCACATCAGCACGTGGTGCACGAAGTGGACGACCTGGATGCCGCCGAGCAGGTGGACGATCCAGCCCGTGGTCACGTACCAGAACCCGCCCGGGCGGGATTGGCCGTACATCGCGAACCCGGTCGCCGCCATGACGGCGGCGATCCCGTACATCGCCGTGTACGACAGCTGTTGCAGCGGGTTATGCCCGAGGTAGCGCGGCGCCTCGTCGGGCCGGATCATCAAGTAGAACTTGATCTGCTTGTAGAGGTTGACCCAGTCGCGCGGCCGCAGCGGGAACAGCGCCGCCCAGCGCTCGAACTGGTTCCCCGCGAACAACCAGTAGATGCGGACGATGGCCGTGGCGACGAACACGCCGGCGGCGATGAAGTGCAGGCCCCGCATCCACCCCATCAGATAGTGGGCGCTCGCTTCGCCGCCGGTGATGAAGTACGGCCGGCCGATGTAAAGGCCGGTGATCGTCAGCAGGACGACCGAGGCGGCCGCCGCCCAGTGCATGGCGCGAATCGGCCACTCCCACAAATACACCCAGTGGTAGTCGCCGCTGGCCGGGGGGACGCGATGGGCGAGCGAGATCCCCCGCTGCTTGCGCGGGGCCGGCGCCGGCTTCCCCGGCTGCGCCGGTGCGTTCATTGGACCTTCACCGACGTCACCAAGCCGCCGCTCGCGTCGAGTACGTGCACCCCGCACGCCATGCACGGATCGAACGAGTGGATCGTGCGCAGAATCTCGATCGGCTGCTCCGGCCGCAGCAGCGGGTGGTGGTCCATCAGCGCCGCCTCGTACGGCCCGGGCTGACCCTTCTCGTCACGCGGCGAGCAGTTCCACGTGCTCGGCACGACGCACTGGTAGCGTGAGATCTTGCCGTTCTCGATCTGCACCCAGTGCCCTAGGGCGCCGCGCGGGGCGTCGAGGTAGCCGTAGCCCTGCGCTTTGGCCGGCCACGTGGCGGGATCCCACTTCTCGCCGTTGTGCGTGCGGGTGTCCCCACCCTTGATCCGCGCGACGAGATCGTCGTACCAGTGGGACAGCCGCCGGGCGAGCAGCACCGTCTCGATGCCGCGGGCCCCCGTGCGGCCCAGCGTGGAGAACAGCGCGGCCGGGCCGACCTGCAGCCGGTCGAGCACTTCCTTCACGAGGGCGCGCGCCTCCGGATGGCCGCGGCCGAACGCGACGAGCATTCGCGCGAGTGGGCCCACTTCCATCGGCCGCCCGTCGTAGCGCGGCGCCTTCATCCACGTGTACTTCTTTTCGCCCTGGAGGTACTTCCAGGGCGGCGGCGGCCCGGTGTATTTCGGCTTGGTCTCCCCTTCGTAGGGGTGCAGGCCCACGCTGTCCCCCCCGCCGTACTCGTACCACGAGCTGGTGATGTACTCCTTGACCTGCTGCTCGTCGTACGGCCATACCTTGGTGAGGTCGCGGTTCAGGATGATGCCGCGCGGCAGGTAGAGGGAATCCACGTCGCGGACGTCGGCCTCGGGGAACTCGCCCACCGCGAGGTAATTGCCGGTGCCGCCACCGATCCCCGCCCATTCCTTATAGAAGCCGGCGATGGCCAGGAGATCCGGCCAGTACACTTGCTCCACGAAGCGCTGGGCGCGCCCGATCATGTCGTGGATGTCGGTGAGGCGCTCGGCGTTGATGGTGGCGGTGTCGTCGAGGTTGATGGCCGACGCCATCCCGCCCACCAGGAAGTTGGGGTGCGGGTTCTTGCCCCCGAACACGGTGTGCAGGCGGATCACGTCGCGCTGCCAGTCCAGCGCTTCGAGGTAGTGCGCGACCGCCATCAGGTTGGCCTCGGGCGGCAGCTTGTAGGCCGGATGGCCCCAATAGCCGTTCGTGAACGGCCCCAGTTGGCCCGTTCCCACGAAGGTCTTGAGCCGGTTCTTGACCTCGGCGAAGTAGCTCTCCGAGTTGTTGGGCCAGGGCGAGAGCGACCGGGCCAGTCGGGCCGCGGCGCCCGGGTCGGCCGAGAGCGCGCTCACCACGTCCACCCAGTCCAGCGCATGCAAATGGTAGAAGTGGATCACGTGGTCCTGCACGAACTGCATCCCGTGAATCAGGTTGCGGATAATGTTGGCATTCGGCGGGATGGTGATGTCGAGCGCGTCCTCGACTGCCCGGCACGAGGCGACGGCGTGGACCACCGTGCACACGCCGCAGATCCGTTGCGTGAACGCCCAGGCATCGCGCGGATCGCGGCCCTGCATGATGATCTCGATGCCGCGGAACTGCGTCGAGCTCGACCACGCGTTGGTGATGCGGCCGTTCTCGGCCTGCGCCTCGATGCGCAGATGCCCCTCGATCCGGGTGATGGGATCGACGACGATCTTAACGGCGGCCATGCTCGCCTCCCTTTCCCTCGCCCTCGGCGGGCGTGTCGATCACGGGCAGTTGGCGCCGCCGCCGCACCTGCTGGATGCCGGTCGCGATCGCGTGCGCCGCGACCCCGGCCGTCGCGCCGACCGCGAGGGCCAGGCCCACGGTGTCGGCCGTCCGCTCCACCGGGAAGCCGGCGATGTCCGGGAGGCGGCCGTAGAACGGCGTCATCGTGTCCCAGAAGTGACGCTCGGTGCAGCCCAGGCAGGGATGGCCCGCGCCGATCGGCCAGCTGGTGCGGGTGTTCCACAGGAAGATCGGGCACGGCGAGAACGTCGCCGGGCCCTTGCAGCCGACCCGGTAGAGGCACCAGCCTTTGCGCGCGCCCTCGTCGTCGAAGGCCTCGGCGAATTGCCCGGCGTCGAAGTTCGCCCGCCGCGGGCACTGGTCGTGGATCCGCGCGCCGTAGGCGAACAGCGGCCGCCCGTCGTAGTCCAGCGCCGGGACGCGCCCGAACGTGAGGTAGTGCACGATCGTCGCCGTCACCACGTCGCCGATCGGCGGGCAGCCGGCGATGTTCACCACCGGCTTGTTCTTGATGATGTCGGCCACGCCCACCGCCCCCGTGGGATTGGGCCGCGCCGCCTGGACGCTGCCCCAGTGTGCGCAGGCTCCCACCGCGAGCACCGCCTTCGCCCCGCGGCCGGCTTCCTCCAGGATCTCCTTCGCCGTGCGGCCGCCGATCATCGTATAGATCCCGTGTTCGGCGAGCGGGACGGAGCCGGTGACGATGAGCAGGTACTCGCCCCGGTTCTTTTCCATGGCCTGCTGCAACGCCGCCTCGGCCTGCGCCCCCGCGGCCGCCATGATCGTGTGCTGGTAGTCGAGCGATACCATGTCGAGCACCAGGTCGCCGATCGTCGGCTCGGCGGTGCGCAGCACGCTCTCGACGCAGCCGGTGCACTCCTGCAGCTGCAGCCAGATCACCGACGGCCGTTTCACGGCGGCCAGCGCCCGCGCGACCTTGGGGGTGAGCACGCTGGCAAGACCCAGGATCGCGGTCATCTCCCCGCAGAACTTGACGAAGTCGCGGCGGGAGACGCCGCGCTTCACGAGATACTGCCCGAGGGTCTCGCCCTCGGCCCAGGGATGGGCGGTGGGGAAGAACATGCGGCCTCCTCCGGCGTTTGACCGAAACGGATGCCGCGAATCTGCCCGGCCGACTCTGTGGTTTTCGTGAAACGGCCTTCGAGAGGCCTTTCAGACCCGGTGAACGTCTCTTCAACGTGCCGCAGCTTCGGCGGCGCAAACGTTCATCCGGCCTTTAGGCGGGCTTCACCTGGACCTCGGGAACTTGCTGCAAGTCCCCAAGGAGGTCTCATGTATTGCCAGCTGCTCGCCGCCCTGCTGATCGCCGCGCCGCCCCGCGACACGATTCCGCCCGTGGCCGCCGGGTTCATGACCGAACACGCATCGCTGTTGCGGTCGTTCAACACGCTCGTCCAGAAAGCCGTCGCACCGACCGCCACTCGCAACGACCGCGCCAGCCTCGTGCTGTTCCTGCGCGCGGAGTTGTTGGCCCAGTCGCGAGCCGAGCAACAGATTCTGTACCCGGTTGTGGACAGCGTCCTCGGGACCAAAGGGTACGTATCCGCGACGCTCGCGGTCGACGACCGGGCCATTGAGCGGCTGGTGAACGACCTGGGGCCCCTGGCGGCCGCTCCGGACCCCGAAGCATTTTATCGGAGCGTCTGGGGTCTCGATGCGATCATGCGGAGTCAATTCGACAAGATCGAGCAGGTCGCTCTGCCGGCCCTGCGGCAGAAGTTGAGCGACCGCGAGATCCAGGCCCTGCTGGCGCGGATGCAGGAGGCCGAGCGACCCTAGCAGACGCTCACCCGGCCTTCACACCGGTTTCATCCGCCCGGCGCGAACCTCAACGCCGAACTGGGAGACCCTTCATGCGGGCGAGTCGGGCGGTAGCGGTAGTGATAACGGCACTCGCGGGGGTGGCGTGTCGGCAGCAGCAGCAGCAGGCGGCGCCGCCGGCGCACACTGGCCTGAACCATCGCGACGAGCTGCTGCTCGCCGCGGCCAACGTCGGCCTGCCACCCGGCGTGGACTCGGCGGCCTTGCCCGACCGGAGCTCGCGTGGCGCCCGGCTGCTCATGACCTATTGCGCCCAGTGCCACGAGCTGCCGTCCCCGCTCACCCACAGCGCCACTGACTGGCCGAGTGTGGCGCGGCGCATGTGGCTGCGCGCCGAATGGATCTCGCCGACACTCGGCGTCAAGGTGCCGTCGATGAGCGAGCGCTACGTGTTGCTGGGGTACCTGACGACGAATGCCTTGAAAGTGAGCGCGACGGAGCTGCCAGCGGGCAAGGGCCGCGAAGAGTTCATGACGGTGTGCAGCCGCTGCCATGCGCTCCCCGACCCCCGGGTACATTCTCGGGAAGATTGGCCCACGGTGTTCTTGCGCATGGAAAGCAACATGGACAAGATGAGAGTGGCCCGACCGGTGGGATCGACCGGTACGGACATCATCTCGTACTTGCAGGCCGTCGCGATGAGGCGGTAATCGGACGGGAGGAGATGGGAGCATGAAGCGTCACGGAGCCCTGCTGGCCATGCTCGCGGTCGTCTCCCTCGCCGCCTGCACGACCGAGAAGATCGTCTATCGCACGCGGGAGCCGTTCAACCCGCCGGCGGACCCGGCGAGCGGCTTCCTCGGCTACTTCGACGTCGCCACCAAGCAAACCGCCTGCGGCAACTGCCACGTCAGCCACCAGGGCCGGTGGGAGGCTACCGCGCACGCGAGTGCCTGGGCCTCGTTGCAGGCCGTCGGCGCGCAGCCGTACTGTACCGGCTGTCACTCCGTGAGCGGGAAGGGCAACGCGATGACCGGCAACGTCGGCTACAACGCGGTGCCTGACGCCTCCTACCACGACGTGCAGTGCGAGAGCTGCCACGGGCCGGGCTTCACGCACGCCCAGACGCCAGACGCGACGGCGCCGCCACTCGCCCGCGTCGCGGTCAAGACCGCCGACAGCGCCGGCACCTGCGGCGAGTGTCACTCCGGCACACACACCCCCTTCGCGGAGGAGTGGGCCCAGTCGCGGCACGGCCGGGCGAACCCCGAGGTCATCGCGAGCTACGTCGCGACGCCCACGAACACGACCTGCGTCAGCTGCCACGAAGGGCACTTCGTGCTCAAGGCGTGGGGCGTGACCGCCAATTACCAGGAACGCGACCAGGCGGTCACCGCCACGACGGCCCTCGGCATCACCTGCGTCGTGTGTCACGATCCCCATGGGTCGCCGAATTCCAAACAGCTGCGCTACCCGATCGACAACCCCGATCCCGCACAGAACCTCTGTATGAGATGCCACATGCGGCGGACGTATCCGGCCACCGGCAGCTCGCGCGGTAACTCCCCGCACGCTCCGCAGGGCGCCGTGCTGCTCGGCGAGGCGGGCTGGCAGAATCCCGCATACCTCGACACCACGCTCCTCAACGCCTCGAGTGTCGCGACCCACGGCTCACCCAACGCGAACCCGCGGCTGTGCGCGGGGTGCCATCTCTTCCGGTTTGCGACGACGGATACCGCCGGCACCTTCAACCAGGCCACCGGCCATCTGTTCCGGCCGATCCCCTGCTACGGCGGTAACGGCCTGCCGACCGATACGATTCAGAACTGTGCCTACAGCGCCGCCGCGCGGTCGTTCAAGGCGTGCACCAACGCCGGCTGCCACGTTTCCGGCGAGGCGCAGGTGGCCAACCTGGTGGCGGTCGACCGGGGGCGCCTGCGGTCGTTGTCCCACGACCTCTGG
>WNGE01018418.1_pt1 | contig 13322 bp, 15 predicted proteins | sample 5400651 | NCBI WGS metagenome assembly WNGE01 (sample SAMN13153370, study PRJNA577476) | soil metagenome | isolation source: 60 cm soil or saprolite under grassland replicate 2 | place: USA:California | collected 2016-06-15 | reverse complement strand
CAGCTTCGCGATCGTGGTGTCGGCAACTGCCACGTCGGCTGGACGGCCGAGCTCTCCTTCTACGGCAGGCTCGGGTTTCGGCCGTGGCGGCGCTACGACACGGCGCAGCGCACCCTTTAGCCGGTCGCTGACACGCCGACCCAGAGAGCTGTCGGGCTCGTCACCGCAATGAACTTCTGCCAACCCGGGGCCGGCCGCGGGGTTGCGAGTGGTCGGGAAATCCCATATGGTCGGGATATATCGACCATTGAGCGGCAGACAACGGAGCGGGACTACGAGGCCGACGACGTCCTCGTCGTCGACAAGCGCGACCAGCTACGCGCGCTCGCACACGACCTCCGCGCAACGCTCGTAGCACTGCTCCGCGAGCGCGCGCGGTCGACGCAGGAGCTCGCCGAACAGCTCGCTCTCCCGAAGGGGACCGTCGGCCACCACCTGAAGGTCCTCGAGCGCGCCGGCTTGATTCGCGTCGTGCGGACGAGGCAGGTTCGTGCCGTAACGGAGAAGTACTACGGTCGGGTGGCGTGGCTGTTCGTGATCCGTTGCGCCGACGCCCCCGAGGCGACTGGCCCGCTCTCCGCCGCGGCGCTGCGTCGAGCCGCGGACGAGCTCGAAGTCGCCGCAGCCGACGCCAAACCCGCCCTGTCGGGTGTGGTGCGTGCGCGCCTTCGCCCCGAGGACGCGCGCCGCTTCGAGCGGCGGCTCGAGAGGCTCGTGCACGACGTCCTCGCGGCCGATACCGCGGGAGGGCGCAACTTCGTCTTCGCGAGCGCCTTCTTCCCGAAGCGGGCCGATGCGTAGCCCACGCGGGGAGGCGCTGTGGAGTCATGCGGACTTCCTCAAGCTGCGGACCGGCCAGTCGATCAGCAAGTTCGGATCCAAGATCTCGGCGCTGGCGATTCCTTGGCTCGCAGTCCTCAGTCTCCATGCCAGTCCGTTCGAGTTCTCGCTGCTGAGAGTGCTCGGCTTCCTTCCGTTCATTGTCTTCGCGCTCCCCGCCGGAGTGTGGGTCGACCGGCTGCGCCGGCGGCCGATCTTGATCGCCGGCGACGCGGCTGACACCTCCGCATCTGTCGATGCTCGCCGCATGCGCTCACGATGACGACAACTGTGCTCGTTGGTGCGCTCGTTGCGCTCGTGCCATCTGTGATCCTGACCGGCGGGAGCGTCGACGGCGTCCTTGTCCAGTTACCGGGGCGCCACCGCATTGGTGTGGTCGAGTTCGCACGTTATGCGCGCGCCAGCCACCTCGTGCGCGGCCGCATCCTGTATCCGATCCTCGGCATCGGCGGGGCGATTGCAACTTGGAGCACCTTTGCTCTCGCACTCGCAAGCCACAGCGACACGAGCGTTGAGTGGGCACTTGGGTGCGCGAGCGGTTCGGCTGCGGTCGTGCTGCTCCTCACGAGCCGCGCGGCGCCGACGATGTTCGCCGTCGGCCGCGCGCCCGACGACCCCGCAACGCTTGCGCGTCTGCTCGACCGATTCACGCTGCTGTCGACGATTCGCGCGATCTTCCTCAGCACGACACACGTCGCACTGCTCACCGCTCTGATCGCCGGGAGATAAGCCGATGCCTCTGCACGCATACACGCATGTCGCGCTTCGAGTCGACGGCTTGCGCAAAGCCGAGGCGTTCTACTGCGACTTGTTTTCGTTGGAGGTGGCGTTTCGCGAGGCCGAAACGGCAGCCGGCTGGGCGACGCTGCCGCCGACAGCCGATTGGGATGACGCGGAACGAGCAGGAATTGACCTCGGTCTCGTGTCCCTCTACCGGGACGGATTCCGGCTCGCGCTTGAGGCTGTCGATAGCGTCGTCGCCGATGACGGCCTGCTCTCGCACATCGGCGCCTTCGTCAGCGAAGACGAACTCGAACGGCTGCGTCGCGTAGCGCCGGCGGCGGGGTGCACGATCGCGGCCGATCGGCCACAGGCGCTCATTCTCGACGATCCGCTGGGTGTGCGCTGGGAGCTGAACACCTTTCCGTACGACGACCCACCTGGCCTCAGCACGGGCGCCAGGACAGGCCACTGGCTCGACGTCGCGACGGGGAGGTGACCGTGTGATCGCCGAGTCCAAGGAGAACGCGGACCGTCTTGTCGCTCCGCGCTTCATCTGGTTCCAGTTGGCGAAGGCTGCCCGCCACCGCGGGCTCGTTGCCAGTGCCGAGCTCGACGGTCTTCACGTCTCGGCTTGGGACGTCGAGTCTGGGCAGATCACGCCGCTCGACATCACTACCGATGGATTTTTCGACAGCGTCTGGATCTCCGCGATGGGCGAGGGCGTCTACCGGCTGCGTGATGACGGCGGTAACGAGATGGGACATCTGACCTACACCAGCATCGTCGGCGGGCGCGAAATCGACCTGACGCCGAACGCTCCCAACTACACGTTGCGCGGAAGCGACGTCAGCCTGGACGGCAGCCTCGTAGCGGTCACACAGGTCTCGGAGACGGGCTTCACGGGGGCCGTTCTTTCTGCGGCAGGTGTCGCATCGCCGACCGTCGAGCTCTTCCACTCACCTCATGAGGCACGCAACTGTCGGATCTCAGCCGAGGCCTCCCTCTTCAGCATCGACACGACGGACCGAAACCCCGGGCTGCGGCGATACGCCGTCGAGGTGTTCCACAGGTGGACGCGTGAAAAGGTCGGCGTTCTGCCGCCGAGCATCCGCAGCCACAGCCTGGGCGCCGTGCGATTCTCACCGCTCGCCAGCGACACGCGCATGCTCATCGCGGCCGCCGATCAAGACGGATGGAGTCGCCCGCTGCTCTGGGACGTCGAAACAGGGCAGACCAGGGAGCTGGGACCAGACCTGGAGGAAGCCGATCAGATCCCGCTCGACTGGTCCGACGACGGTCGCTACGTGCTCATCTGCCGCATCCGCCGCGCCGGGCAGCGTCTCTTCCGGTACGACCTAGAACGCGATCTGGCCGAGGAGATCGACGTTGCTCCCGGCAGCTACCACGTTCAGTACGCACGTACGTCGCAATTCGGTGCCGGCGGCGCCGTCGTCGTCGGGCAGGAGACCGTCGGACAACCCCTCAGCGTTCTTCGTTGGGAACGCGGCCGAACATGGCGGCTGCTCGAGAGCCCGAGCGTCGGCCGCAGCGCTTCGTCCACATCGGTCGACTTCGCGTCAAGCGACGGGACGCGCGTGCAGGCCTGGCTCACGCGGCCGGACTCGGTCCCGAGCCGCGGCGCCGTCGTCCGCTGCCACGGCGGCCCGCACGTGGAAGCGTGTGACGAATTCTCGGTCGCCGTGGAGGCGTATACCGACGACGGTCTTGCCGTCCTCGATGTCAACTACCGAGGCTCGAGCGGTCGCGGGAGCCGCTTCATGGAGGCTGTCTGGGGCGACGTGGGCCACTGGGAGCTGGAAGACGTCGCAGCCGCCCATAGATGGCTCGCGGAAAATGGCATCGCACACGCGGATCGGATCGCGATCGCCGGCGGCTCCTACGGCGGGTTTCTGACGCTCTACGCACTCGGGCGCCAACCAAGCCTTTGGGCTGCTGGCGTCGCCGATGTCGCCATAGCCGATTGGGCCGCGGCGCACGCCGACACCGGCCCCGCAACGAGGAAAGCGTTCGAGACGTGGTTCGGCGGCCCACCGAGCGCCCTTCCCGACCTCTACGCGGAGCGCTCCCGATCACCTACTGCGACCAGTTTCGGGCGCCGCTGCTCATTCGGCAAGCGCGAAACGATTCGCGCACTCCAGCCGGCCAGCTCCTCGCCTTCGCGCAACGGATGCGTCAATGCGGCAAGCAACTGGAGCTTCGCTGGCTCGAAGGAGGGCACGGCTTGTCAGACACCGCCGCCGCGGGCGCTCGCAGTCGCGAAGCCGCGACGTTCGTCGTGCGCGCGATCGGGGGCGCGGGTTGAGGCTACGAGGCACGGCCACCTCGTCCGTCTCGAGACGCCGGAAGATTCTTCGACCGGGTGGTCTGCGATTCGTCGCTGCCAGCAATGCCCATCGTCTGATGGACGGGCCAAGGAGCCAATTCTCGTGAGATTCGACGCTCGGCGCCTCGAGGTCGACGCAGGAACAGCGATCTTCTGCGAGACCGCCGGCTCGGGGCCGTCGATCGTATTGAGCCATGACGGGATCCTTCACCGGCAGACATGGGACTTCCAAACGAAGGCTCTTACGCGGAGCCACCGCGTGACCCGCTGGGACAGACGCGGCTATGGCAAATCAGATCCTCCGACGGCTCCGTACTCGAGCGTCGGCGATCTCGCGCGAGTCATCGAACAAGTCGCAGGCGCACCGGCAACGCTCGTCGGCTGCTCGTACGGCGGCCTCCTGTCATTGCATTGTGCGCTTGACCACCCGCACCTCGTCACTGCGCTCGTCTTGGTAGGCCCGATCGTAAGCGGGCTCGCCCTCACCGACCACTTCATGACCCGCGGCGGCCGATCTGTGCCCGACGAGGACGCACCCGTCGATGAGCAAATTGCCTATTGGAGCAAAGTCGATCCATGGCTGACCGCGGCCGCCAATACGAAAGCGCGGTCGACGCTGCGAGGCTTACTCGTCGAAAACCCGCACAACTTACGGATAGCTCCGGGTCTGCAGCTCCGTCGTGAACGAGATGCACTGTCACAACTCGCGGCGATCACGGTGCCGACGCTGATCATTGTCGGCGAACATGACATCCCCGACGTACACGCCCACAGCGGCGCGATCGAGGCCGGCATCTCGGGCGCTCGCCGGGTCATCGTCCAAGGCAGCGGGCACCTGCCACACCTCGAGGATCCCGACCAGTTCAACCGGCTCGCTCTCGAGTTCCTTGCCGGCGCGCTTGCCGGGTGAAGGCATGCCTGCAAGCTCGCGATTTCCGGGAGCGAGAGCACGGCGTTTAGCATTTCGCTCGCTCCGCTACGGCGTATCGCACGCACCGAACTCGCGGTCACAAGCGCCCTGGACCCTGGCTTCGCCTAGGCGCGTGCCCGAACCGGATAACGATGCGCTACGAGGAGCTTCAACGACGATCAGCTACAGCGCGCCGATTGCCGCGATCTGATGTCGGAGCCGCTCCCCCTCGCGCGAGCCGTTGCGGGCAAGCGACCAAAGTGTGTTGATCCGTTCGCTCGTTCGCATCGATCCGACCCCCCAGGTCGCTAGTCGGACTCGTTCGGCGCCCGACATGAAGCGCCGTGCGATCCCGCCGAAGCCGCGAAGCGACGGCCGCGCACACGCACCGGCTGCGTAGCATCGGCGGCATGAGTCTGAATCCGCCGAGGCCCGCCAACACGAAAACTTGCCGACGCGGAGATACATACGCTCCTGCAGCTCGACATCGTCGCGCATCTAGCGACTGTCGCTGCCGATGGGATCCCGCGCGTCATCCCGATCTGGTTCGTATGGAACGACGGCGCCTTCTACATGACGAGCGTTGACGACGCTCGCCAAGTAGTCGATCTGCAGAGCGACCCTCGCGCGGCGATCTGCCTCGATGTCGAGGCTCACGAACCAACGGAGACGGGTGTGCGGCCGAACGCGTCGGTCCGCGCGAGGGGGCGAGCGTTACTGTCGCGAGACGTGGACGGCGATTGGACGCGTCGGATCACACAGAAGTACGTGCGCGGCGAGATCGGTCGTGCGCGCGCTGACCACCGCGCGTCCATGAGGCGGACGGTCATCGAGTTGCGACCCCTGCATCTCGTCTCGTCGGCAATGCTGGCGGAGGCTCGAAAGCCTGAGCCTGGCGGCTGAAGGTGGAATGCTGAGCCGATGAGAGTCCTGCGACTGTGCTGGTTGGGCATTCCGGCGCGCGAGTACGAGCCGATGGTCCATCTTCTGCGCGACACCATGGGACTCCGCGTCGAGTTCGAGGAGCCGACGACAACGGAGCTGTCGCTTCCCAGCGGCGATCGCGTTCAGGTCTTCGCGCCGGGCGACCCGTACTTCGACTTCTTCGGCACGCACGCGAGCGGCCCCGTCGCTTTGTTCGAGGTAGACGCGATCCGCGCGGCACACGCTGAACTCGTCGCAGCCGGGGTCGAGATAGTCGGCGCGATCGAACAGGACAGCAACTGGGAATGGCTGCACTTCCGGGCGCCAGACGGCAACCTCTACGAGCTCGCCAGCCGACGATCGAGTGCGGGGTGACGATCGCGGCGAACCACGACCAGGTGGTCGAACTTCAACCAACGCAAACTCATTGAGTTAGAGCTTCTAAGCCCGAACGTCTGGAGCGCCCCTTGGCGCTCGTCGAGTTTCTCGATCGCCAACTCAAGGACCATGCGCGCCTCGGTAGCCCGCATCGCGGTCAGTTCCTCGATGAGCGACTGGAGATCCTGCTGGTAGCCGAGAACCAAGCGTGGGCGGAAGCGCCGATAGCGGGAACCCGCAGCTAGGGACGTCGTGCTCCGGCTCTCGACCGTCAGCGTTGCCATGCCACTCCTAGTCCATTCCTGCTCCCAAACAAACCGACCGGGCGTAATACGCGCCCGCGGGGAACAATAGACAGCTTCGCGATCGTGGTGTCGGCAACTGCCACGTCGGCTGGACGGCCGAGCTCTCCTTCTACGGCAGGCTCGGGTTTCGGCCGTGGCGGCGCTACGACACGGCGCAGCGCACCCTTTAGCCGGTCGCTGACACGCCGATCGCGCTCTCTGGCTGTCGCTGCGGTTTGCCGTGGCACCCATCGGCCGCTGGGTGAGCTCAAGCGACCTGACGACCGCTTCGCGCTGAGCGGCTTGCACGTCGCGGACGTGTTGCGTTCCGCGCGCTGAGTCCGGCGTGCCTTCGAGTTCGCGGGACTCGTCTCTCTTGCGGAACCAAGAAGTGCGATCGTCATCCGCAGCATCCTCATGCCCGCGGTGCTCGAACTCTTCGGCCTGCCGCACCTGGGCCTTCCCAACCTGGTTCGACCGCCGGCTCCCACGACTCGCGATCGAACCCGTCTCTCAGCCGGCACCCGCACTCGACGGCCGCCTGAGGGTCGACGGCCTCTGCCGCGTGAGGGTTAATCGGAGGATTGCTACAGCCGGATTTCGATGCCATGAGGTGTAAATTCACGGATCGACTCATCTTGCCCCCGCGACAGCATCACCACGCGGAATCCGAGCCTTAGGATGAGGTCGCGGGATCGACTCTCCTTGTCGAACTTGGCAACAAGTTCGCGCCTGCAGCATGGGAGGTGAACCTCGCGCAGGGCGAGGCATCGCCTGCAGGTGCGGTTAGATACTCGCCTACGCTGACTCGCGCCGCCGCAGGTCGGGCATGCTGGACGAGATCGGGATACCCGGTTGCAGGCCCGGTGATCGAGTGCGGCTGCGACAACGTTGCCGCACTCTCAGCTCGACTGGCTGGCAGACGGCGGAGTCGTCGAACTGTCGAGGTGGCGGTGGAGGCCGACGTAGTAGTCGATGTAGTGCTCGACGAGCTCCGCTTCGGTCTGTCCGATGTCGTATGCGGGTGACGTCATGTGCTCGGCCGACAGCACTCGGATCAGCACGATCGAGCGGACGCGGTCGCCGTAGGCAGCAAAGTCGCGCTCGCGCAGCAACTGGAGCCCGCGCCGGTAGACGTCGTCCTGCTCGTGGATCGTCGCTGTTCCGGTGAAGCGGTAGCCGCGTCGTGAGAAGACGTCGACGACGTTTACCTCGATGGCCGGATTGGAGCGTAGGTTTTCGACGGTGTGTGGTGAGCGGATGTCGGCAAAGAAGAGATGCTCATCGTCGTAGACGCTCGTTGTCCCCTTGTGTGAGAGGTTGGGGGTGCCGTCCGCGTTGACCGTGGCGTGGTACCCGAGCCGCTGGTCGAGTACGAACTCCTTTATCTCCTCGCTTAGGAACATGTGCCTTCCTCCATGGTTTCCGCGCTGCTAAGCACGCAGCGCTCTGTCTTCCCGGCCGCCGCGAGAACGGAGCCGATCGCTTCGCGGACGCGCTGGTTGCGGACGAGGCCCCAGTGGTCGAGGCCTGGGAATTCGTGTTGCCGGGCGCCGTAAGTCTGGGCAAGCAGCGCAGCGGAAATCCGAGGCGACTGCGACCGCGACAACGTCGCATGGCCAAAGCCTTCCAGCGAGCGGCTATAAGCAGATCGCGCGCAGAAGCACCTATCAGCACCCACCAGTCCCCTGAGGGAACGAGCGAAGTCGGCGGGCGGCCGTGCCCCGCGACGCTCAGGAGACCGGAGTGGCGTCATCTCAGACATCGCGGCAGCGCATCGAAACTCTACGCGACTCAATGATCGCCAGCGCGGCGTTCGCATTGGCCATGTTCCGTTGACGGCGAGTCCGGCTGCCAGGAGACCCTCGAGCACTGTCTCCCAGCCGGTAGACGCAACACCATCATCATCCTGCTCGCTCTGGTTGAACGCATAGAAGAGAGCAAGGGGAAAATCCGGGAGCTTGGGTTTGCGCATCTCAGCGAATGCCCCTGTTTAGTCCCGGACACGCTAGCCCGCGTTTCCGTCGCATCGCGCGCCTCGCAGGTGAGTCCGACCTCAGAAGTCCCACACGCGGATATAGATGTCGCCCGTCTGCGATGCGTGTCGACGTTAAGGGTGGAGAACTTCCGGCAGGCCGATCCGGCCCCCAAGAACGGCGTAAAGATCCTCTCCACCCATAAGGACCATGGCGGCCGCACCGACGCGCGAGTGAGTCTTCACCGCGGCCTCGGTGAAGTCGCTGATCGCGACGAACAGGCCGAGCGTCGTCTTGAGCTTGTTCTTGATCTTGCCGTCGAGGTCGTGCAGGTCGGCCGGCTCGACCGGCTCTTGCTGCCACTTCGCCTCGAGCAAGTAGTCGGCGTTCTCAAAGCTGAAAGCCCCGTCGATCTGCTCCCCCTCGAGCGCAAAGGAGGGCTTCGGATCGAGGTCGAAGAGCGAGAATAGTTCCGCGAGCAGTGACTGAAGCCGGTACCCCGTGGCTGCGGATCGAGTCCTAAGAGTTCGATGTAAGCGTGTCGAGGAGAGAAATGGTTGGCGTCGCCGTCAGGCGTCGGCTCGGGCGAGGCGTTCGACTCGTTGTGCTTTCAGTTGCTCGTAGATGAGCTTCGGCCGGTTGTAGATCAGTTCGTCGCGAGCGTTGTGGAGAGCTTCCCAGATGCTCGCCGCCCAGGCGATCTCCGTCTCGTAGGGCGAGAAGCGGGCGCCGCGTTCGCTTTCGTAGGCGTGAAGGAAGGCTTCGGAGCTTCCGAGCGGCGCGAGTGCTGTCCTGCCGTGGCTCGCGAAGATCCCAGCCGCGCTTCCGGCGATCGCTGCTTCGGGCAACCAGGCGAGGCCGTCCCAGTCGTGGACGGCGTGTGCCTCTCCGTGCCGCCAGCGCATGTTCTGCGCTTCCCAGTCGGCGTGACCGAGTACGGGTGGCAGGTCGCATCCGGCCAGCTTTGCCTGCACGCGCCGGGTGGCGTCCTCGATCCAGGTGGGCACGGCTGCGGCCGCGTGGCGCTCGGGCATCGCGTCCCATCGCATCCACTCCGGGTTTGGCAGCGGCGGATCGAGGTCAAGGGCCGCCAGGCGGCGGACGAGGTCGGCCAGAAGCCGACCCGATCTTGCGGCTGCCTCGGGTGTGTCGTTCGTCTCAAGCTCGCCGCCTCCGACGAACCGCTCCGCATGCACCGCGACGCCGTCGCTGACGATCACGTCGGTCAGCGGCATCGGACAGGGAAAGCCTTGCTCGGCGAGCAGTCTCTGCGCCGTAACGCAACGGCCCGCCCGACCTGATTCATCGACGCGACGCTTCACCACGACCTCGCGTCCATCGGCAAGTCGAACACCAACAACCTCGGACAGATGGGACGCGCAGAAGAGGACGGCCACTGGTCTCGCTCCCAGAAAGGCTTGGCACCACTCATCTGCCCAGACCGGTAGATCTGGCATCAGCTCGAACCGCGCAAACCAGACCTCAACCCCCACACGAGTCGCCGATCATGACACTCGCATGCGCCCAGCGTCCGCGAATGCACTCCGAGCGAAATCGTGTTTACTCGGTGCTTCCGCCCTGCGCGACGGTGCAGACCAGATCGCGAATCCGTCGCACCGCCGCTCGAGGGTCGCCGTGAAGATAGCTGGTTAGGCGCGCGTTGATCCGCGGCTCGACGTGCGCGTCGTGCGGCGTTAGGTGCGCTCTGTCGATTCGCTGCTGCTGCTCAGACCGCTCGAACTTCGGCGAGCCGCTTGGCTGCGAACTCGTCGGTCCCGCTGGGGTCCCAGCAGACGGCGGCTTCCCATGCGGCCCCTGCTTGCGCGGCAACGTCGTGCGTGTCGTCGTCGAGGCCGGCGGCGTTGTGTGGCAACACCAGGTCGAGGTCGGGACGTCGACGTGCGACTCGTCCCAGTCGATCATCGCGACCCGATCCGCGGTCATGCGGATGTTGTCCGGGTTGGGGTCGCCGTGGACGGCGCACCGCTCTCGTCCGCTGAGCCGCGCCCACGCTGCCCGGCATCGAACGACACCCTCAGGCGGCATCGCGCCGAGGTCGATCTTCGTCCCGGTTTCCGCGTGCAGGAGGTCGCTCGACGATCGCCAGCCCGGGCGTTGGCGCCAGCCGTGCGTCAGTCGGTGCAGCTGGCGGAGTGTGTCGGCGACGCGACGCCAGTCGGCCTCCGTTTGGGGCGGTCCGCCCTCCACGTAGGTCATCACGACCAGACCGTCGGCGAAGTGCCGGCCGTCCGTGGTCGGGATCGGCACCGGCACCGTCATCCCTTCACGGTCGAGGTGTCGCAACAGCTCGGTCTCCCACGAAAGGTCGGCGTCGCTGCGCCTGCCGAACCGACCGACGGCGAGGTGCCCGTTGACGCGCACGCTCCACACCTCGTTAGCGACACCGGCCTGGAACCGTTCGATGCGAGCGACGTCGTCACCCCACTGATCGAGTGCCTCCCATCCCACGGCCACATCTTCGCGGAGCGGTCATGAAGCGCTCGCCGGCTGCTCAGCGAGTGACAGCGCCCAGTCCAGGTTTGTTGGAAAGAGGCTCCTGCGCCGGAGCCCGATGCTCAACGACTGCTGCCGGAGTCAAGTCCCAGGACGTGGTGTAACTCGTCGACGTGGTCGGCGGCTCAGGCCGCGGTGAGCTCGAGCACCGCACGCTGATCTCGAACGAGTAAAGGCTTCCGCCCGCTCGCCGCTATGCCTCGCCGTCCCAGTAGTCGACGTGCGTGTCCGCCTCGCGCGCCAGCCACGAGTTCCCGTCGGCCCAGGCGCCGACTTTTGCGCTGTCGGGATAGATGGTCACGCCGACGGCGCTGATCGACGAGAGCATCAGCACCCGCGCCGGCTCGTCGCCCGTGTTTCGGATCAGGTGCGCGCCGCCTGGGCCCTGCCGGAAGAGCTCCAGATCGCCCGGCCGAAGCGGCTCCTCGCCGCGCGGCGAGCGCAGCGTCACGCGTCCCGATAGGACGAGCGCGAGCTCTTCCTCGCCGTGGTGGTAGTGATACGGGCAGATGGCCGAGCCCGGCGCGAGCTCGTACAGGGTCGCGCCGAGGAGTTCCGCGCCGAGCCGCTTCGCGACCGCGAGCTCGCGGATCACGTACCCGCCTCGTCCCTGCTTCTCTGTCCACTCGTCGCCTCGGAGATTGACGATCTGCGTCACTCGCCCTCCCAGTAGTCGACGGCGGTCGACTTGAGGTACCGCTGTCCCCCCGCGCCCACCTTGCCGCTGTCTGGGTACTCGACGTAGTCGGGCGAGCGCATCGATGACGCGAGCAGGATGCGCGCCGGCTCGTCCGAGCGGTTCACGATCTTGTGCGCGCCCTCAGGTCCGCGGCGGAAGAGCACCGTGTCGCCGGGCGCGAGTTCGCGCTCGCCGTCGGGATCGCGGAGCGTCGGCCGGCCGGCGAGGACGATCAGCAGCTCCTCGTTGCCTGCGTGCCAGTGGTAGGGGAATGTCGCCTGACCCGGCGGCAGCTCGTAGACGCTTCCGCCGAGGAGCTTCGTGCCCAGCCGATGTGCAGCCCAGAAGTCGGTCCGCTCGTAGCCGGGCCGGGTGAGCGTCTCGTCCCATTCGTCGCCGAACAGGTTGACCGGCACCGCGTCAGTCTATGCTCGCGCGCGATGCCGATAAAATCGAATTCATGATCCGCAAGGCGTGCACCGGCTGCGGCTGTGACCAGTGCTCGTGCCCGGACTGCGGCAGCAAGAGATAGCTCCGGCCAAGCAATGAGTCGACCCCCTCCTTCGCAGGGAAGGGACCTCCCGCAACGGGTGGCAACCGACGGCAGACGCCCTGCTTACCATGCGGTCCCGGCGGCAACTGGTAGCAACCCAGAGCAACGGTTTGCGCAAATCTGAGCCGTTTTCTCGGCCGTCCCATTTGCCGCCTGTTACCACGGGTTGCGACCGCTCTGCTCCATAAAGGCTCCATCCTGTGTAATCTGTTAAGGCAACAAACATCGCGGGCTCGGTTGTTGCCTCGTCCGAGTCCGGGCAATAGGGTCGCGGTGGCGCCAGAATACGACGTCGAGGAGCACGACCATGAGGCGGGAGGCATCCACTCCGCCTGGCGGTACCTGGGTGACGCGGCCGGCACGGTTGGCGTCGGCGTGAACCGCATCCGCATCCATCCGGGCTGCCGCTCGACACCGCTCCACTCCCACGGCGACCACGAGGAGATCTTCTTCGTGCTCGGCGGCTTGGGCCTCTCGTGGCAGCGCACCGAGCGGGGCGAGGACGTCGTCTGCGAGGTCGGCCCGGGGACCTGCCTCGTCCACTTGGCGACCGGGCCGGCGCACACGCTCGTCGCGGGGCCGGACGGCCTCGACGTGCTCGCCTACGGGAACGGGCGGCGCTCGGGGGCCGGCGGCTACGACTGGTTCCCGCGCATCGAGAAGGTCGGGATGGGCCCGTCGCTCTTCGACGTCGACCTGACGCACCAGTGGGAGCTCGAGGGAGCGCTGCCCGAGCCGGAGCTGCCGGAGCCCGGCGTGCGACCGCCGAACGTCGTCCGGCTCGAGGACGTCGAGCCGGAGTTCCTTGACCGCGGCGAGTTCGGCGACAGCTCGCGCGAGCTCGGCGCGGCCGCGGGTTCGGTCGAAACCGGGCTCAACCACTCGGACATCCCGCCGGGCAAGCTCAACTGCCCGGTGCACTGCCACGCTTCGGAGGAGGAGTTCTTCGTCGTCCTCGAGGGCGACGGCGTCTGCATCCTCGGCGAGGAGGATCACCCGGTGCGGGCCGGCTCGGTGGTCGCGCGCCCGCCGCGCACGCGCGTCGGTCACGCGTTCCACGCGGGCACCGGCGGGATGAAGCTGCTCGCCTACGGCACGCGCGAGCCGAACGACATCGCCTGGTACCCGCGCTCGAAGAAGGTCTATTTCCGCGGCGTCGGCCTGATGACGCGTCTGCCCGAGCTCGACTACTGGGAC
>WNGE01011866.1_pt1 | contig 13323 bp, 13 predicted proteins | sample 5400651 | NCBI WGS metagenome assembly WNGE01 (sample SAMN13153370, study PRJNA577476) | soil metagenome | isolation source: 60 cm soil or saprolite under grassland replicate 2 | place: USA:California | collected 2016-06-15 | reverse complement strand
CCGCGTCGAGCTCGGCGAGCAGTGTCGACTCCACGGCACGCCCATAGGCCGGACCGCCGAGGATCGGGCGCTCGTCGTAGAGGTGCACGGTGAGCCCTGCCCGCGCGGCCTCGATGGCGGCCGCCAGACCTGCGGGCCCGCCTCCCACCACGGCGATTTGCGGAGTGATCGTCATCAGGAGCGTACACATTGCAATCGGACTCGACGATTGTCAAACGCTCGGGGCGTCGTATACTCGCCCCGGCTCAGGCGCGGCCACGTGCCGCGACCACTCGAAAGGCGATCATGGCTGATCTTCGCACCGGCGGTGAATGGGTCGTGGAAGTTTTGCGTGCCGAGGGCGTGAGGCACGTCTTCGGCCTGCCCGGCGTCCACAACCTCGCCATTTACGACGCGCTGATCCGCCAGCACGACATCGCGCACATCCTCTCCCGCCACGAGCAGGGCTCGGGCTTCATGGCCGACGGCTACGCGCGCGCCTCGGGCCGGCCGGGCGTGGTCGTGGTCACCACCGGCCCCGGCGCTACCAATGTGCTGACGCCTCTCGTGGAGTCCTTCGCGGGCTCCCAGCCCATTCTCGTGCTCATGTCCGACATTCCCGCGGCGTTGATCGGGAAAGGGCTGGGCGCGCTCCACGAGGTGCCCAACCAGATCGATTGCTTCAAGCCCGTCTGTCGCTGGGCGGAAACCATCTACGAGGGGCGGGACATTGCTGCCGCCGTGGAGCACGCCTTTCATCTCTTCCGCACGGGGCGTCCAGGGCCCATCGCGCTCTCGCTACCCACCGATCTTCTCGTGGCGAAGACCGAAGGTCGCCGCGAGGCGTTCCTGAGCGGACCGCCCGCCTGCGATCCGCGCCTGATCGAGGACGCGGCCAAGCGTCTGCGCGCGGCCAAGCGTCCGCTCATCGTGGCCGGCGGGGGCGTCATCGCGGCCGGTGCCTCGACCGAGCTCGTCGCGCTCGCCCACCGGCTGGGCGCGCCGGTCATCACGTCGGTGATGGGGCGCGGCGCCATTTCCGAAGCTGATCCGCTCTGGCTGGGCGTTCTCCCGAATTACCGGTCGACCCAGGCCGCGCTCGAGCGCGCCGACGTCATCCTGTCTGTCGGCTGCCGCTTCGCCCACCGGTCCACCAAGGGCCTGCTCCTCAAGCTCGACTTCAAGCCGGAGCAGGCGCTGATTCATATCGACATCGATCCGTTGGTCATCGGGCTCATGCACCAGCCCGCCGTAGGCATTGTCGGCGATGCGCGCGACGGGCTGCGAGGACTGTTGGCCGAGCTGGGCACGGCCACGACCGCCGTCGAATGGGACGCCGCGTGGATACGCGCCCAGCGCGAGGTCCGCTGGCCCCGCTACACGGAGCCGACGGATCGGCTCATCCAGATCCTGCGCCGGGCCCTCGAGCCCGCGGCCATCGTCGTCAACGACCAGACCGGGCTGAACTACTGGATGGAGTGGCATTTCCCCGTGCTCGAGCCACGGACCTTTCTCTATCCGATCGGCTCCGCCACCTTGGGATACGGCGTTCCCGCGGCTATCGGTGCCAAGGTGGCGCATCCAGACCGTCAGGTTCTCGCCGTGCTCGGCGACGGCGGCTTCATGTTCTCGGTCAACGAGCTGGCGACGGCGGTGAAGTACGACCTCGGCATCGTCTTCCTCGTGCTCAACGACCAGCGCTACGGCGCTATCAAGTACCTTCAGGAAGGCATATTCGGGAAGTACGGCGAGGTGGATCTCGCCAATCCGGACTTCCCCGCGCTGGCCCGGGCCTTCGGCGCCGCGGGCTCCCGAGTGGAGAGCATCGACGAGCTCCCGAGGGCCCTCGAGCGGGCCCTCAGTCACCGCGGACCCACGCTTCTCGAGCTGCCCATAGCGGTCGAGCCCCCCTGGGAGCTCTGAGGGTATAATCGCGCATGGCCACTGATCTCGATCCCACGCGCAAGAAGGCCCTCCGGCGCGAGCTCGAAGGCCGGCTTGGCAAAGGCGCGGTGCTCTCCGAGCCCGATGAGCTGCTCGTCTACGAGTCCGATGGGCTGACCCTCTTCCGCGCTCTCGCGGACTTCGTCGTCTTTCCCACCTCGGTCGAGCAGGTCTCGGCCATCGTCAAGCTCGCTAATCGGGAAGCCTTGCCCTTTGTCGCCCGCGGTGCGGGCACGGGGCTGTCGGGCGGATGTCTTCCCGCCGAGGGTGGCCTCGTGATCTCGCTGATGCGGATGAACCGCGTGCTCGAGGTGGACTACGACAATCAGCTCGCGGTGGTCGAGCCCGGTCTGGTCAACCTCCATCTCTCCTGGGCCGTGGGACCCAAGGGCTTCTACTATGCGCCCGACCCGTCGAGCCAGCAGGCCTGCACCGTCGGGGGCAATATCGCGAACAACTCTGGCGGTCCGCACACCCTCAAGTACGGCGTGACGGTGAACCACGTGCTGGGGCTCGAGGTGGTCCTGCCCGATGGCGAGATCATGTGGCTGGGCGGCCGCACGCGCGAAGCGCAGGGCTACGACATGGCCGGCCTCTTCGTCGGCTCCGAGGGCACCTTCGGCATCGCCACCAAGATCGTCGTGCGCATTCTCAAGCAGCCGCAGGCGGTGAAGACCGTGCTTGCCGTCTTCGACTCGATCGACGAGGCTTCGGAGGCGGTGTCAGCGGTGATCACGCGGGGTCTCATCCCCGCCGCCATGGAGATGATCGACCAGACCACCATCGGGGCGGTCGAGGATGCTTTCGGCTGCGGCTACCCGCGAGACGCCGCCGCCGCCCTTCTCGTCGAGCTCGACGGTCTCCAGCATGGGATGGACGCGCAGGTCGAGCGCGTGATCGCCGCCTGCCGCGACTGCGGAGGGCGCGATGTGCGGGCGGCGCGCGACGAAGCGGAGCGCCAGCTCCTCTGGAAGGGGCGGAAGAGCGCCTTCGGAGCGTTTGGCCGCATCTCGCCCGCCTACATGGTGATGGACGGGGTCATTCCACGCACGCGGCTGCCCGAGGTGCTGAAGAAGGTGAACGAGATCGCGGCCGCCCACGGTCTGCGCGTGGGCAATGTGTTCCACGCGGGGGACGGCAATCTCCATCCCAACATCCTCTATGATCCTCGTGTGCCCGGAGAAGAGGCGCGGGTGGTGGAGGCGGGCGGCGAGATCCTGAAAGTGTGCGCGGCGGTGGGTGGCTCCATCTCCGGAGAGCACGGCATCGGCCTCGAGAAGATAGACTACATGTCGCTCATCTTCACCGAGGCCGACCTGGGCTTCATGCGCGAGCTGCGCGAGGCCTTCAATCCGCGTGGCCTCTGCAATCCCGGGAAGATCTTCCCCTCGCGCAAGGCGTGCGGCGAGGCGGGGATCGCCTACCGCCCACATCCCATCGAAGAGAAGGGTCTCGCCCAGCGCTTTTAGCGGGGCAGGGACGACTCAGGTGCCCGCCCCCCTCCTCGACGCGCTTCGCGGCATCGTCGGCCCCGCTCACGTGCTCACGGGCGCCGACTGCGCGCCCTACGTTCTCGACGGTCGCACTCCCGAAGTCGTGGCCGTTCCCGGCACCAAGGAGGAAGTCGCGGCCATCCTGCTCGCGGCCGCCGAGGCGAACACCCCGGTCGTGCCGTGGGGCGGAGGCACCAAGATGGGCATCGGCGCGCCGCCGCCGCGGCTGGGGGTGGTGCTCATGCTGAAGCGGATGAATCGGCTCCTCGAGCACGAGCCCGGCGATCTCACGGCCACGGTCGAGACGGGCATCACCCTGAGCGCGCTCCAGGGCGAGCTGGGCAAGCGGGGACAGTGGCTCTCCCTCGATCCGGCCCATGCCGACAAGGCCACCTTGGGCGGAGTCCTGTCGAGCAATGCCGCGGGGCCGCGGCGTCATCTCTACGGATCGTGCCGCGATCTCCTCATCGGCGTCACCGTGATCACGGCGGCGGGCGCCACCGTCAAGGGCGGCGGCAAGGTGGTCAAGAACGTCGCCGGCTATGATCTGCCCAAGCTCTTCATCGGTGCTTTCGGCACGCTCGGAGTGATCGTCGAGGCCACCGTGAAGCTCCGCCCGCGCCCGGATGCCGACCGGCTCGTGATCGCGCGCTTCGCCCGGCTCAAGGAAGCGGGGGCGGCGGCGCGCGCGGTGATGGCCTCCGATCTCTTGCCCTCGGCCCTCGATCTCCTCGACGGGGAAGCGCTCCGCGCCCTGGGGCAGGGTAGCGGGGACGGCGCGGCGCTGCTGATGGGCGTCGACGGCATTCCCGAGCAGGTGGAGTGGCAGTGCGCGGAAGTCGAACGTCTGCTGCGCCCGCAGGCGCTGGTCGATGCGCGTGTGCTCGACGGCGACGAGCGCGACGCCACGTGGCGCGCTCGCAGCGGTCTCGGGCACGGCGCTTTCCCCGACACCGCGGCGGTGATGCGCTGGACCGTCCTGCCCGCCCAGGTCGCCGATGTCATGGAGCAGGGGGCGGCCGCCGCCCAGCGCGCCCGCCGCCCAGCGAGCCGGCCTCGGCGCGGTCTTGGCGGCCCACGCCGGGGTGGGAGTGGTGGAGGCCGTGCTCGCGGGGGCGGAGTTCGCCGATGCCGCGGCCGTGGTCGGGGTGCTGAACGAATGGCGGACGCTCGTGCGCGCCGCGGGCGGTCAGGCCCTCATCGAATCCGCGCCGCTCGCCGTGAAGGTGGCGGTGCCCGTGTGGGACGATCCGGGCCCTTCGCTCCGCATCATGCAGCGGATCAAGTCGCAGCTCGATCCGAACGGCCTTTTGAATCCCGGGCGCTTCGTGGGAGGAATCTAGGGCATGGCTCACGAGACAGTGACGGCGCCCCCCGCCGGGCCCTTGACCCTCCACGGCCATGACGTCGAGGGCGTCAACCGCTGCGTGCACTGCGGGCTCTGTCTCGCCTACTGCCCGACCTTCTCCATCCTCGGCACCGAGATGGATTCGCCGCGCGGCCGCATCTTTCTCGTCAAGTCGCTCGCGGAAGGGCGCCTCAAGCTGGGCGACGCCACCGTATCGCACCTCGACCTGTGTCTCGGCTGTCGCGCCTGCGAGACGGTGTGTCCCTCCGGGGTGCCGTATGGCCAGCTCATCGAGGCCGCGCGCGCGGAGATCGAGCGGCAACGTCCCGGCGGACCGTTGCGCCGCCTCTTCCGCTGGATGAACTTTGCCGTGCTCCTGCCGCACCCGCGACTTCTCGGCCTGGCCGCGGCGGGCCTCCGCTTCTATCAGGTGAGCGGGCTGCGGAGCCTCGCGCGGGCCACGGGCCTCCTCAAGCTCTTGCCATCACCTCTCGCCGACTGGGAGCCGCTTCTCCCCTCGCTCCCGCCCGCCGCCGAGCGTGCTCCCCTTCCCGAGCTGACGCCCGCCGAAGGTACCAGGCGGGCGCGCGTGGGCATGCTGACCGGGTGCATCCAGCAGATCGCCTTTGGCTCGCAGAACCGCGCCACGGCTCGTGTGCTCGCGCGAAACGGCGCCGAGGTGGCAGCGCCGCACGCCCAGACCTGCTGCGGCGCGCTGCACGCGCATGCGGGCGAGCACGATCTCGCGGTCGCTCTCGCCAAGCGCACGATCGAGGTGTTCGAGGCGGCGAAGGTGGAGGCGGTCGTGGTGAATGTCTCCGGCTGCGGCGCTCACATGAAAGCCTACGACATGCTGCTCGCGGACGACCCCATATGGCGGGAGCGGGCAGCGAGCTTCACCGCCAAGGTGCGCGACCTCTCCGAGTTCCTCGCCACGGAGCCGCTGCGGGGGCCGCTCGGCGTGGTCAACCGGACGGTCACGTATCACGACCCTTGCCACATCGTGCACGGGCAGAAGATTTCGAAGCAGCCGCGCGCGCTTCTCGGCCAGATCCCTGGGCTCAAGCTGGTGCCGCTCAAAGAATCCGACTGGTGCTGCGGCTCGGCGGGGACCTACAACCTGACTCAGCCCGACATGGCCCGCCAGCTCCAGGAGCGCAAGGTGGCGCATATACGCGAGACGGGAGCCGAAGCGGTGGTGACAGCCAATCCCGGGTGCATCATCCAGATCGTGCAGGGCCTCGAAGCCGTGGGAGCGTCCGTCGAGGTTCTGCACATCGCTGAGGTTCTTGACGAGTCCTATCGCAACGCTGCGCGCGTCGCCCCTCACCCTGCCCTCTCCCCAGAGGGGAGAGGGACCAAGCATCCCTCGCCCCCGGCGGGGGAGAGGGCAGGGTGAGGGGGCAGATGCCACGCGCAAAAGCTTTAGCCCTCGCGTCCCTCCCCGACGGCGCGGTTGAGTTGGTGGTGGTAAACGGCCTCGACGTGGCCCTCTTCCGCCGCGGCGACGAGATCTTCGCCATCGGCAACGAGTGCGCGCACAAGGGCGGCAATCTCTGCGACGGCCGGGTCGAGGGCGATATCGTCACGTGCCCGCTCCACGGCTGGGAGTTCGATCTTCGCTCGGGCGCGTGCATGACCATCCCCGGCGAGTCGGTGCCGCGCTTCACCGTCAGCGTGGAGGAGGGCGCCATCTATCTCGAGGAGAGCGCATGAAGGACTCCGTCCCCCAGGAGCACAAGGCGAATGCGCCGGTGTCCGTGGGGTGTTTCGTGCTGACCATGTCGGACACGAAGACACCGGAGACGGATACCAGCGGGACGCTCATCCGTGAGCTCTTGACGGCGGCGGGCCATCGCGTCGCGGGCCACGCCATCGTCAAGGATGATCCCGCGCAGGTCACCGCGGTGATCCGCTCGGGGTGCGCCGCGCCCTCGGTGGAGGCCTTCATCCTCACCGGTGGTACGGGCATCACGAGCCGCGACTCGACCTTCGAGGCGATCGAAGGGCTCCTCGACAAGCGGCTCACCGGCTTCGGCGAGCTTTTCCGCATGCTCTCCTACCAGGAGATCGGCGCGGCGGCCATGCTCTCGCGGGCGCAGGGCGGGGTGGTTCAGGGGCGCGTGCTCTTCTCGCTGCCGGGCTCGCCCAATGCCTGCCGACTGGCCCTGGAAAAGCTCATAATTCCCGAGCTTCCGCACCTGATCCGCGAGGTGAGGCGCTAGGGCCCTCCGGGGTATACTCAGAAGTAGTCTCATTCGATCCGGCTCGGCCGATCCCGGCACTACGGAGGAGTGGCAAATGTCGAGGCACGTCACCCGTATCTTCATGGCGCTCTCGCTCTGCGCGGCACTGGCCGGCCCGGTCGCGGCCCAACCCACGAACCCCTCGGGCCCGCTGTGGACGGAAAGCAGCAATGCCAAGGTCCCCGCCGACATCGCGCGCCTCAACGACCACATGAACAATCTCGCCGAGAAGCTCAAGCCCGCGCTGGTTCAGGTGCGGGTGCGCCGCGCGGCGGAACCCCAGACCGAAGGCGAGCAGCCGGGAACGCCTGAAGAGCGACGCACATCGGGCTCGGGGGTATTGATCCGCTCCGATGGCTATCTCGTCACCAACGAGCATGTGGTCGCCGACGCCGATCGCATACAGGTGAAGCTGACGGACGGCCGCCGCTTCGAGGGCCGGCTGGTGGGCAAGGACGAGCGGGTGGATCTGGCCCTGGTCAAGATCGAGGCAACCGGCCTCCCCGTGGCCGCCCTCGGGGACTCGAATCGCCTTCGCGTCGGCGAATTCGTGCTGGCCCTTGGACAGCCCTTCGGTCTCGAGCAGTCCGTGTCCTTCGGCATCGTCAGCAGGAAGGGTCAGCCGCTCCTCGCGGCCGCCCCCGGCTTCGATTTCATCCAGACCGACGCCACCGTGAATCCCGGCAACTCGGGAGGCCCCCTCGTCAACATGGCGGGTGAGGTGATCGGCATCAACAGCATGGCCGCGCGCAATGGCACCATTGGCTTTGCCATCCCGATCAATCTCGTCAAGGGCCTCCTGCCCCAGCTCGCCTCCAAGGGCAAGGTCGAGTGGGGCTGGCTCGGTGTCGGGATTGCCGATGTGGGCGACGATGACCTGCCCAAGTACCAGCTGAAGGAAGCCCGCGGCGTGCTGATCCGCCACGTGGTGGCCGGGCAGCCCGCCGACAAGGGTGGTCTCAAGGCCGACGACGTGGTGCTCGCCGTGGACGGCGCGCAGATCGAAAGCATGCGCGATCTGCAGCGCATTATCGCGAGCACGCCGGTCGGTCGCTCGGTCAAGCTCTATGTCATGCGCGGGGGCAAGGAGCAGGAACTCGAGGTGGTGGTCGGCCCGTACCAGACGGCCGCGCCGGCACCTCGTCCGCCGCAGCCGCGCCGCGCCCCCGAGACGCCCGCGCCGGCGCCCCCGGCTCCCGCTCCGAAGTGATCGCGCGGCGGGCGAGGCTCGCCGCCGCCTGCTGGTTTCTCCTCGCCTCGGGCGCGCCCGCGGCTTTTCTCGCCGCTCCGCTGGCACGGACGCCCCGCGGCTAAGCGGCTTTACCGGCCGCCCGGCGCCTGATACTCTTCGCGCGTCATGCGCGCTGTTCTTCTCGGTACCGGCTCGCCGCCACCCAACCCGAAGCGTCGCGGGCCCTCCACGCTGCTCGCGCTGGGCGACGAGAAGTTCCTCGTGGACGCGGGCTCAGGGGTCGGCGTCCAGCTCCTCCAGGCGGGTGTCCGCCCCTATGACTGGCCGCGCCTCCTCATCACGCATCACCACTCCGATCACATCATCGATCTCGCGCACCTCCTGATCACGCGCTGGATCGTGGGGCAGAATGCGCCCTTCGAGGTGTGGGGGCCCGCGGGCACCAAGCGGCAGATGGACAGGCTCCTCGACTACCTGGACTGGGACATCGAGATTCGCCGCCATCACATGATCAGGCGCGACCCGCCGCGGGTGGCCGTCACCGAGATCGAAGAAGGGAAGATCTTCGAGGCAGGCGGCGTGACGGTGAGCGCCTTCAACGTCGATCACGATCCGGTGAAGCCGGCCGTCGGCTATCGCTTCGAAGGCGGGGGCAGGAGCGTGGTCGTCTCGGGGGACACGCGACCCTCGGAGAACCTGATCCGCTGGAGTCAGGGGGTGGACTGCCTCATCCATGAATGCTGCGAGATGACCAAGACGTCGTGGTATCCCGACTGCGGGTGGCCGACGCTCGAGGAAAAGATCAAAGACCTCGCCTCGTATCACACCCAGCCCGAAGACATCGGCCGGGTGGCCGCTGCCGTCAAGCCGGGCAAGCTCGTCATCACGCACATGATGCCCGGCTCGGTGCCCGCCGAGCTTCATGCCGCGGCCAAGCGCCATTTCGCCGGCTCCGTGACCATCGGGGAGGACTTGCTGGAAGTCTAGAGGCCTCAGGTGAGGACGAGCTTGAGTGATCCCGCGACCGAGATGGCGATGAGGGCGAGGGCGAACCACCGCCGGGGGAGGTAGGCGTTGAGGCGCCAGCCGAGCCAGGATCCGGCATACAGGAGCGGTGAGGCAAGGAGCGAGAGCCACACCATGCGCCACGTCAGGAAGCCGATGCTCCAGTAGGACACCACCTTGAGACAGTTCGCGGTGACGAGCGCTCCCGCGCCGGTGGCCACCACCGCAGCATTCGAGAGTCCCAGCCCGGCCAGATAGGGCCCGATGATCGTGCCGCCCGAGTTGGCGACGGCCGAGGCCATGCCGATCAGAACGCCGATTCCACTGCCCACGCCCCAGTGGTGGCCTACGTGGATTTTCGCGCGCATGAACACGAGCTGGAGCACGGCGAGGACGAGGGCCACCGCGCCAATCACCTTGCGCAGGCGGTGGTCGGGCATGCCGGAGATCATCCACACGCCGATCAGGATGCCGACGAGCGCGGTGGGCAGGATGAGCCGGAGCTGGCGCGAGTCCCACTGGCGCCAGTAGTAGCGGAGGATGATGGGGTCGGCGAGGTTGAGCATGAATCCGGTCAGCCCGAGCGCGGACTGGGCGGGCAGGGCCAGGCTCAAGACGGGCGTGAGCGCGAGCCCGATGCCGCCGCCCACGCTGCCGCGGAGAAAGCCTGCCACGAAGGCGGCTAGAGCAGTGGCCGCGGCCAGCGTGCTGAGCGAAGGCTCCGGCACTAGCGCTCGAGGCGGAGGACGGCGAGGACCGCGCGCGCCCACTCGCTGTCGAGCGTGGGCACGGGAGCATAGGTGAGCCCGCCGATGATGCGGGCGCCCTCTTCGTAGTCGGCCGCCGCGTCCTCGAGGACGTCGTCTACCGTGAGCTCGAAGCGCACCAGCTCGCCCTTGGTGAGCGGTGGCGCGGCGGCCCGGCACTTGACGTACACCGTCAGGTCGGGCTCGGCGATGACGAGGGTCGCCGCCGCACGCGCCTCGAGATTTCGTCGGGCGCTACTCCGCGCCGCTATGGCCAGGCGAATGATGGCGGGACTCACCGCGAGCAGCTCCAGGTACGAGCAGAGCATGGGGTGTGGTCGGCCGCGATCGTCCAGGGTCAGGAGGGGCAAAGCGCGGCCCAGGAGGCGTGGAAGGTCCCTCTGGGAGAGCCGCTCCTCGAGCCCGGCCGGCAGCGTGGCGCCGAGACTCCGCGTCATACGGTGACCACGAGGCCGTCGTGCGCGCGCTCGAAGCGCGCCTCGGCCTCTCGTGCCAGCATGTCCCGTCCCATGTGGGTGAGGATGATCCGTCGCGCGCCGAGTCGGGGCGCCTGCGCTTCGACCGTCTTGTAGTCGAGATGGAACTTCACCGGCTTGTCAAACGTGTAGGCCTCGCACACGAAGAGATCGGCGCCCTGCGCGACGTCCACCAGGGTCTCGGTCCACTCCGTGTCTCCGGAGTAGGCGATGATCCGGCCGCCATATTCGACGCGGAGCGCAGCGGGCGGCGCTCCGCTCGCGTGAACGACGGGAAAGGCCGTGACCGTCACCGGTCCCACACGCATGGCCTGACCTTCGACCAACTCGATGAACTCGACGCGGAACTTGCGCTGGATGGAGGTCGATCCGGGGAAGAATACTTCCATGGCCGCTTCCACGCGGGCGCGGACACCGGGGGGGCCGGCGATCGCGAGAGGCCGCGTGCGCCGGGCGAACTGGGCGTCGAGGACAAGGAACGGCACGCCGCCGAAGTGATCGCCGTGAAGATGGCTCAGGAGCACCGCGCCCACCTCGCCCGGGTCCACGCCGTCGCGCTTCATGCCGATCAGCGACGAGGCGCCGCAGTCGATGAGCACGGCCGCGTCGGCGCCCGAGAGGTGCAGGCAGGTCTGCAAGCGCCCGCCCGTGCCGAAGGCGTCGCCCGAGCCCACGAAGCGGAGCGCGACGGTCATTTGCCCAGCTGCGCGTCGAGGAAGGCGCGGACCTGTTTCTCCGCGTCCGCGTGCGCCCGCGGGTCATAGTCGACCGTGGCTCCTCGGCCGCCCCGGGCATCGGCCACGATGGTGAGCCGCCTCACCTCGGCTCCATCGAAATGATGCCGGGCCTCTGGATACACGACGGCGGTGACCGATCGCCCCTCCGCCGCGGCGGACTTGGCGAGCGCCTCGCACGGCGCGGCCGGCGCCCAGTCGTCCTTGCCGCCCAGGAGCATGAGAATGGGGGTGGAGCCCGGCAGCTTCGTAAAGCCGCCGCAGCTCGGGTAGAAGAGGATGAAGGCGCGGATGGAGACGTCGGGATACTGGCGCTCCGTGCTGGCCGAGGTGAGGAGCGTCCAGCCGCCGTGCGAGTAGCCGATGGCCGCGATACGCCTCGAATCGATCTGGGGCAGCGTCTTGAGGTAGGCGGCGGCGGCGAAGACGTCGGGCGCGCGCATGCGCCCCGTGAGCTGCGCCGAGCCGGCGCACAGTCGCTTGAGCCCGCGCCCACCGAAGCTGTCCAGCACGAAGGCCGCGTAGCCCTCGTGGCGAAGCCACACCGCCCATTCCTTGACGTTGGGGCCGATGCCGCCGCAGCCGTGCATCAGGATGACCGCGGGAAAGGGCCCGGTGCCGCGGGGCGTGTAGAGCTCGGCGGTGAGCGAGGCAGGGGCCGGGGAGGTCACGGCCACCGCGTGACCGTCGGCGTGAGCCCTCGCCGCGCCGAGAGCCGGCAGCAGTGCCGCGAAGATCACCACGCCCAGCTTCGCTCGTGGCAGTCTCACGGGGGGCGAGTATAGACTGCGGTTGCTCTCCTCGCCAGGGTTCGGTATGGTCGGAGCAGCATGCACGTGCCCGCTCGTTCCAGTCTCGCCTCTCGTCGCTGATGCGCGCGCTCGTCATCGGAGCTTCCGGCCAGGTGGGCGCCGCGCTCCTGCACGCGCTACGCTCGCGCGGCCACGAAGCCCACGGCACCCACGCGCAGCACGCCGCCCCGGGGCTCGTACATCTCGACCTCACCGATCACACCGCCGTCGAGCGCGCGGTGGCCCACGTGCGGCCGGAGTGGGTATTCTGCCCCGCCGGCATGTCCTTCGTGGACTACTGCGAGGATCATCCCGACCAGGCGATGGCGGCCAATCGGGACGGGCCGGCCGCGGCAGCCCGCGCCGCAGAGGCCCTTGGCGCGGGCTTCGTCTACTACTCGACCGACTATGTCTTCGACGGCAAGGGCGGCCCCTTCGGCGAGGGCGATCCGCCCCGCCCCCTCTGCGTCTACGGGAAGAGCAAGCACGAGGGTGAGCAGGCCGTGCTGGCGGCCTGCCGTCGCGCTGTGATCATCCGGCCGAGCGTGGTTTACGGCCCCGAGCCCCAGGGGAAGAACTTCGTCTATCAGCTGATTCGCGCCTCGCAGGCGGGGCAAGGGTTTCGGCTCGCCGTGGATCAGAAGGCGAGCCCGTCCTACAATCCCGACGTCGCCGCGGCGAGCGTGGAGCTGGCCGAGGGCGATCTCCACGGCATCTGGCACATCGCTGGGCCCGAGGTGCTCGATCGCTACGATTTCGCGCTGCGCATCTGCCGGGAATTTGGTCTGGACACTTCCCGACTCAGCGCCGTCACGACGGCCGCCCTCGCCCAGAAGGCCTCCCGGCCTCTCGACGGCGGGCTCAAGGTGACCAAGGCGCAGGCGCGGCTCCAGACGCGGCTCCGAGGCCCCGACGAAGGCCTGCATGCCATGCGCGACGCCGGGGCGGGCGTTGACCCGCCTCGTAACATGAAGTAGAGTAAGCGCTTGGCTGTCGTCCAGGGACGGTGACCGTAGCTCAACTAGGTTAGAGCACTGGCCTGTGGCGCCAGGGGTTGAGGGTTCGATTCCCTTCGGTCACCCCAAACTTCGGACTCGGTCGGGCACGGTGCGCGCCCATAGCTCAGCTGGATAGAGCGTTAGCCTCCGGAGCTAAAGGTCAGAGGTTCGAATCCTCTTGGGCGCACCATTTTCTGATGTGGTGGAACCCGCTACCTCGCGGGCCGTTAGCTCAGTTGGTAGAGCAGCTGACTCTTAATCAGCGGGTCCAAGGTTCGAGTCCTTGACGGCCCACCAATTCACGCAGTTACGCGGCCCTCTTCTTGAGGGCCGCGTCCTGCGCTGAGTGA
>WNGE01006220.1_pt1 | contig 13324 bp, 9 predicted proteins | sample 5400651 | NCBI WGS metagenome assembly WNGE01 (sample SAMN13153370, study PRJNA577476) | soil metagenome | isolation source: 60 cm soil or saprolite under grassland replicate 2 | place: USA:California | collected 2016-06-15 | reverse complement strand
GTGAGAGCCAACTGATCGCCGGCGCTGGCCGTGCCATTGAAGGAGAACGTCCGATCGGACGTCGTTGCGCCGCTTGAATAAGTGCCAACGTCGCCTACCGCGGAGGTAATCTCCGGCGTTGTAATGGTGCTGTTAAATGTAAACGGCGCGGATGGGGGACTGCTGTTCCCATTATCATCACTGGCGACCGCCGTGAAGCTGTGGCTGCCGGCAGAGATTGACGCACTGTACGTAATCGACCAAGCTCCAGCGGCCGATGCAACCGTATTGCCCGCGGGGATCGAACCGTCAAGCGTAAGTGCGATATTGCGAAAGGGTTCCGAGGTGCCGTTGATCACAAGCGGGTTCCCGCCAACATACGCGATTAACGGGGTCGCGATTGGTCCGTCCAGCTCGACGGCATCGTAAGCCCAGCCGGCGCTCAGCCACTGGCTGATGTCGGTTGAGCCGCTGATTGGATTTATCGTCATCGTGTTCGTACCCACGACGAGAGCACTGGCAGGAATGGTATAAGTGAAAAGAGCGTTGTTGCCCCGATAAGTGCCGATGGTGAAGCTGCGCGAATTCGGTTGCGTCGAGGCAGCCGGCTGACCGGACGTGAAGCTGTTCACAGTGATTTGCGGGCGGCCGTTGTTGTAGGCGCAGCTGATGCCGATCCTCAGCGTCAGGTTTACGATCTGATTTGGCGCGAGGTTGAACTTGATAGTTGTCGGGCTATTTTGACCGCGAAACTGGATCGCCGGAAACCGACTCGCGTTATCAACGCCGACGGTGTAGGTAGTGACGTCCCACGGAGTCATCCGCACGTCCTGCGGATGCATTTGTACGATCTTATCGGCATTCATGAGTCCTGCAGGCGTGCCGTCCCACTCGCCGATTCTGAATATCGTCGATGGGGTAGGCTCGCTGGACGCGAGGTTGAGCGTCGTCGTTGAGCCCGCAGTGACAATAACCGGACTCGTTGCTACCTCGAGCTCACCTTTATAGAGTGTCGCGGTATACGTCCCGGGCTTCATACCGGAACTCATATATGACCCATCAGCAGCGATGGCGGTCCAGTATTGGGCCGCAGCGTTAGCGAAACCTACGATTCCTTGAAATCCTGCCGGAATCCCGGTCGCCGTTCCGCTGACATTGCCGCGATCAGAGGCCGGCACCCAACCGTTGAGACCAAGGTTACCTAGCCATGAGAAATCCAGCGGCAGAGCGGGCGGCGCACCGGTTGTAAAAACAAGGGCATATGGACCATGAAGAACGTTCAGCCTGAAGGCTTCGGTCTGGTTGTGGCCCGAGTTCATGTAATTATAGATTTCCTGGTCGTCGCCACTCTGATTCTCTATGTCGCGGAAGAATGCCCCGCCCGAGCTGCTTTCACGATTGCCGAAAACCATCCAGCAGCCAATGCCTGGTCCAGTGGCTCCGGAGTAGCTCAAATCTATCGCCCGATCCTTTCCGTGAGTAATGTTGTCGCCGTAGTACTTCGATCGGGTTGTGCCGTCTGCCGCCCCAAAAACATCTGTACTCTCTATTGCGCCGATGGTGTCATGAAGATCGGACGGCCCTGGTCCATTTGGAATCAGCGCCGAATTAAGCCGTGTGATCCAGCGTAACTCTCCGACTCCGGGTTCGGCAGTGGGAAACGTGGCCATATAGATTGTGTTTTCGCCATTTCTCACGATGAGATAATGTGTGAGATTGGCTACCACACCATTTGTCGGAGCGGTCTGCAATGTGACCTTCACATAGGTTGCGCCATCTGTCTCGGGAGTTACCGTTGTTGGGGTGCCGAGCCCCGAAGCAATTTGCGAAAACCTGCCCGTGGTTGACTTGTATTCCGTGCCGTTGAATAGAATGGAAATGATGCTGCCGTCGGTTTTGCGGACCTGAAAAACCAGGCCGGCGCCGGTGTCTATCTCGTAGGCCGCGCCGATGTCTGTGTAGCCGAATACGCCCGGCGAACTGTGCGTTAGGGCGTGGGGCACAAACTGTGAGGCCATCGCGAAGGAGAGCAAAACGCTTATCAGACACACGATCTTGATAGTTTTCATGGCTCTTTCCAGTCCGGAGAGGTGGTTAATAACTTCAATCAAGTTTTGGAATCGTCTAAGGCCTACTGCCTCAGTCAACTGTTCCGACAAGCCGATCTCTTGTAGGACAACTTGTTGCGCACTGTTTGTTTGGTTGGGGGGGCGACAGGCTATCCTCTTGCACGTATACCTGTCAACAGAACATTTGTTTTGCGCATAAGTAGCTAAAACGCGTTGTTTGAGGTGCAATGCAGACGCCGAGACAGATGGAGTTGGCGAATGCGTTTTGTAGATATTTGGAGATTGCTCACAGCGTTGGAATGAGGACGTCTCTTTGGAGTGCGCCGCCTCGGCAGCCTCGGCGGCGCTTTTGAGTTTGGGGATGCAAATTCGTGAGGAATGCGAGAGCGTGCCAATTTACTCCCGGTAAGTAAATTCACCACGAGACACAGAGAACACTGAGACGGCACAGAGCTAATGCCTGCCTAGTTCCTTGGTAAGGGCAGGGCTCGTAGGTTGGATCTGAAAAATCTACCAACTGCCGTTGGTAGGATTCGCGGCCAAGTTCCTTGGTGGGACTTTGGGGAGCGCCGTGGTTCGTAGGTTGGATCTGAACAATCTACCAACTGCCGTTGGTAGGATTTGGTTCCAGGTTCCTTGGTGAGACAGAAGAGGGCGGTGGTTTGTAGGCTGGATCTGAACAGTCTGCCAACTGCCGTTGGTAGAAATGAATCTCATCGATAATTTCGTACGTGCTGCCAGACCGCCAGTCACCCCTCTCTCTGATCCGTGTCATCCGCGTTAATCTGTGGCTAAATTCTCTTAGTTTCCTTTCTTTCACAAGTTCTGCCGCCTGGTGGTACTGACCCGTTGCTCTCCCGATTCTCTGGTCAAAAGGCTCAACCAAAACGCGCTTGCCCGCGTGTTTGGGCGGGATCGAGTAGCGCTGCGGGGCAGTTTTAGCCTTTAATTTTGACACTATCTCGCAGGCTCGCGTAATATCAGGTTCAGTATGACCGGCCGGGTATTAGTACTGAACGCCTCCTTCGAACCCATCAACGTGTGCACTGAAAGGCGCGCCGTAGTGATGATTTTCAAAGGTGTGGCTCGGGTAGAAGAACATAACGGCCACATGCTGCATTCTGAAAGGTTGGCGATTCATGCCCCTTCGGTGATTCGCCTGACCGAGTACATCCATATTCCTTTTGAGCGTCGTTCCCTCTCGCGCAAGAACATTCTGTTACGCGATCATTCGACTTGCCAGTACTGCGGCAGACAATATTCGCCTTCGGAATTAACGTTGGACCACATACAACCGCGCTCGCGCGGCGGTGAATCGACCTGGGACAATTTGGTTGCCTGCTGCAAACGCTGCAACCATCGGAAGGGAAACCGCACTCCGGAAGAGTCGAACATGCATCTGTTGCGCAGACCGCGCGGCTTTTCTTTGCATGTCAATCGACAGATAATGCGCTTTCTGGGGCGGGCGGATGAAACCTGGAGAAAGTATCTCTTTTACGAATCTAACAATGGTAGGTGACGGTCCGCTTCGGGAACTGCGTCTTACTACCGAAAGAGGCTGTTTATGAGTCAGATGATGTTGGCAATCGGAGGGCTGGGAACTCCTGAGCTTCTTGTGATCGCCGTTGTGATTGTCCTGCTTTTCGGAGCAACCAGACTCCCACAATTGGCCAAGGCCCTGGGTCAAAGCAAACGCGCCTTTAAGGAGGGCCTGGATGAAGGCGACAAGGAACAAATACCCAAAGACGTTCCGAAGAAATGATTGTGCAAGACAACCTGTTGTTGGTTTAGATCAACTAGTGAGAGTGAGCCTTTTGCCCAACCACGAGAGTCGCCTTAACTGACAGTGCGAATTCCGCTTCGTGTCTTTCCTCATTGATGATGCGCGCGATTTCGCGCGAGACCTTCTCCCTGTCGTCCTCATCGACCGACTCCAGCCATCCGTGCATGAGAAAATCGGAAATCAGCGGCGCGTTTAGAAAAGCCTCTCCTGATTCGTAATCAAACTCTTCTATCTGACACCACGAAGTAATGTCTTCCAGCGCGGCCTGTTCAGCCGCTTGTTCAATTTCTGTAATCGTGGGGAGTTCCGTGATTAGACGCTCAACGTCAGTTTCGTGTTCGATTAGACCGCAGTTGTGAAGCGCCTCCCAGTAGATTGAAAAGAACTCTCCAAAACTCGAGTAGGTGGGCAGGCAAAATGCCACCGTTCCATTCGGCACAGCGACTCTTATCATTTCCGAGAGCATCTTCCGGGCCCGCCGAGGAGAAACAAGCGAGGCGTTCCCGATCACGCAGTCAAACTGGTTGTCCTCGAGGTTTAACTCATCGAGCTTTCCTGAGCGGAATTCTGCCGGCTCTCTTACGACTGTAGCTTTCGCGCGCGCCAGTTCCAGCGACTCATCGTTTTCCTCAATACCGACCAGGGATACGTTGTTACCTGCCCGTTCGTGGAGAGAGATTGGGTGGCCTCCGGTTCCCGAACCGAGGTAAAGCATACGGCCTTTCTTAGGAAGGACGACATGCCTATCAATGAGTTCGGCGAACCTTTCACCCCAGTCGGTAGCCACAAAGATGTCTTGAAGGAAGGCGAGTTCCTTGTCAGATTTCTGCGTAATCACCAATCAACCCTCATTCGCTATATCTTCCGGACCATTGGGCTGGTAGTACTTTCTTCCCTGCAGTCGCGGCGGTAAACACTTCATCTCCTCAGCGGCAGAAGGATCATTATGCACGTAACGATAACCCTGTCCGTACTGCAGGTTTTTCATCAACGGCGTGACCGCGTTTCTCAAATGTAAAGGGACTGGCTCGCGTGCGGTCTCGGCGGCGTCAACGACCGCTGCGTGATAGGCGTTCTTCACGGCATTTGATTTTGGCGCTTGAGCCAGGTAGATAGTCGCTTGCGACAGCGGGAAGAGCGCTTCAGGCAACCCAATAAGCTGCACGATGTCGGCGGCAGCGGCAGCCTGCACCATCGCTTGCGGATCCGCCAGACCAATATCCTCGGAAGCGAGAATACACAACCGCCGAGCAATGAAGACTGGATCAGCCCCACCCTCGATCATGCGCGCTAACCAGTAGAGCGATGCGTCGACGTCGGAATTTCTCAGCGACTTGATCAATGCCGAAGCAAGGTTGTAATGCTCTTCGCCGCCTTTGTCATAAGCGTAGTGTGCACGACCGAGCGCTTCGATAACGATCTGCTCAGTGATCTCCCTCACGCCCAAATCGTTCGTCGAGGTCGCTTCAACCGCAGCCTCCAGGGCGGCAAGTGCAACTCGTGCGTCTCCAGCTGCGGAGTGGGCTATCCGGCTGAGCAACTCATCAGTGATCTCTGCTTTGAAGCGCCCCAGCCCGCGTACCTCGTCACTGAGAGCCCGCGCGAGAATCGTCTTCACTTCGTCTTCAGACAGCTGATTGAGTACGAGTACGCGAGTGCGAGAAAGGAGCGCACCGGTTACTTCAAAGGATGGATTTTCAGTGGTGGCGCCGATCAGTGTTACAGTTCCGTTTTCCACTGCATGCAAGAGCGCGTCCTGCTGGCCCTTGTTGAAACGATGGATCTCGTCGATGAAGAGAATTGTTTGCCGGCCGAATTTCATCTCTCTGCGTGCTTCAGTGATGGCTTCACGCAAATCCTTCACACCAGAAAAGACGGCCGAAAGCGGCACGTAACGCGAGCCGTTCTTCTCCGCCAGCAACCGCGCGAGCGTAGTTTTGCCCGTGCCCGGAGCACCCCAGAGAATCAGGGACGGTAAGTTGCCACCGCTGTTAATCAACCGCCTCAAAATGCGATCCGCGCCGACCAAATGGTTCTGGCCGACAAACTCCTCAAGGGATCGTGGCCGCATGCGTTCAGCGAGCGGCGCCGATTTCTCAGCGCCGGGTTGCGCAGTCATATCGCCGAATAGAGTTCGCGGTGTTGAAGTAGCCATAAAGCAATAATTATCGCCCAAACGAGCCGGGGATGCGACTGGCGGGACGGGCACGAATCGCAAAAAGTTCAATTAGTTACCGTCTTATTTTGGCGTTTTGAAGCCATTTGTGATAGGTATTTGGGGGAGGGCTGCACCAGCCATCTAATATGCAAAAAATCAAACTTCGGCCCGAAATCTTCGACGGAACGCTCAGTCTGTTGGGTTCGTATAGGCAGGCGAGCGCAAGATACTGATTGTTTCGGGCGCGAAAAAGATTTTGGTTGGGAGACTAACACGATGAGCGACGCAAAGAAGGTTCTAAGAGTTGTTGGAATGATTCTGCTGGGTGTGTTTGTTTTTGCTGTTGGGGTTCCGATTATCTTGACGGCGGCCGGCGTAACACTGGGGATTCTTAAGGTCTTGTTCTTCATCGCCGTGCTGCTGATTAAGCTTGCTGTTGTAATTGCAGTCGGCTATCTGATCCTCGTGGGCATTCGCGCCCTGCTGCGCTGAATAAGAGTGAAGTGAATCGCCACTCACAGTTCTGAACCCTCACCAATAAGAGTCTGTACCTCTTTTCTTGTTTACCTCCAATTTGTATGTGGCGCGGGAATGCGATTCTTGACGCATTTCCAGCATTCGCGCGATGATGCCTCAGCAGTTCGCGACTGAAGGACTACAAGAGATGATGCCTGAGGAAAGGTTAGACCGATTAGAACGGATCACGAAGTTAATGGTTAAGGCGGGACTGCGTGCTCGTCAGCAAATGCGCGAACAGGATCAAAAAATCGGTATCTTGATTGATGCCCAGCTAAAGAATGAAGAGAGATTCGGGAAACTGGTCGAGGCCCAAACGAGATTAATTGATCCACAGACCCATACAGATCAACGTCTAGATGCGTTAATCGATATCATTCAAAAAGGGAGAAACGGAAAATCTTCCTCCTAAGGAGTCAGTCGGAAAACAGACTGGAGCCAACTGTTTATCGCTAGCGCAAGAGGCGCAGGCTTCACCCTGTAGGGGTGACATGTTTACAGCTCAAAGGACCGATAACCTCCGGCGCGGTTCGGAGGGGCGGAACTCAACTTGACCAGTACCAATCTAGTTTCATTCCGCCCCTCCGAACCGCGCGAGGCACTTCTTAGGTACCGATCTATAAACATCTCACTCCTACGGAGTGAGGAAAAGGTGTGATCAACAAAATTCATCTTGCAGCCCGGGAAACAGCTTCTCGTACCCAGCGACTCAGCTTTTTTCCGTCAACTCCTGGTCCTGTCCAATTCGGCCTTTTCTCAAAGTCTCATACTCCAAAATTTCATACGTTGAAGCGGAAGTGCACTACATCGCCTTCCTGCATCAAATATTCTTTTCCCTCGAGCCGCAAGATCCCCTGTTCGCGCGCTGCCACGTACGATCCTGACCGCAGAAGATCCGCATAGTTGATTACTTCTGCCCGGATAAAACCACGCTCGATGTCTGAGTGAATGACTCCCGCGGCCTGTTGCGCCCGAGTCCCTTTCGGTATCGTCCACGCACGCACTTCCTTTTCGCCCGCAGTGAGGAACGACATCAACCCCAGCAAGTGATAAGCACTCTTAATTAAACGGTCGACACCACTACTCGTGACACCGGAACTGTTCAGAAAGTCGAGACGTTCCTCCGGAGGGAGTGCCACCAACTCTGCCTCGAGGTGCGCGCAAATAACCACCGATTCAGCGGATTCCTCCTCGGCAATCTCGCGCACGATTTTGACATTTGCATTTGCTTCCGGATCTGCAAGTGTGGCTTCGTCGACATTTACCGCATAAATCGTGGGCTTGGCTGTGAGCAGGAAGAAACTGCGCAATATTGCGCGCTCATCGTCGGTTAGCGCGACGGTACGCGCAGCGCGGCCATCTTCCAGAGCGGGTTGAATCTTGTCCAGGACTTCCAGTTCTGCGCGCGCCGTCTTGTCGCCACTCTTCGCTGACTTCTGGGCCTTCTCGCGGCGCCGCTCAACTGTAGCCAGGTCCGCAAGTCCCAGCTCGATCTGTATGGTCTCAATATCGCGACGCGGATCGATCGAACCCTCGACGTGAACCACGCTGTCGTCTTCAAAGCAGCGAACTACCTGCACTACAGTATCGGTTTCGCGGATGTTTGCTAAAAACTGGTTGCCCAGTCCTTCGCCCTTTGAGGCCCCGCGCACCAGCCCGGCAATATCGAGAAACTCCACCGTCGCCGGTACGATCACAGTGGTCTTCACAAGCCGCGCTAACGGTTCAAGTCTCTCGTCTGGTACCGGTACCACGCCGACGTTCGGTTCGATTGTGGCGAACGGGTAATTTGCGGCGAGCGCCGCTGTCTGCGCTGTTAGCGCGTTAAAAAGAGTCGACTTGCCAACATTCGGCAAGCCGACGATGCCTGCTCTTAACATTCAATCTCCTCGCTTAAGAACCAAACTAACCGATCGAGTTCAGTGATGCAAAAACGTCCAGAAGGAGTCGGGAGTCTTGAGTCAGGAGTCTTGAGTCCGCTCTTTCTTGATTTCCGACTCCCAACTTCCGACTCCAGACTCTCGACTCCTGACTTATCCCTGAAGGAGTCGGGAGTCTTGAGTCAGGAGTCTTGAGTCCGCTCTTTCTTGATTTCCGACTCCAGACTCTCGACTCCAGACTCCAGACTCTCGACTCTTCAGGCTATAATCCGCATCCGGTATCACCACGAATTGCACGTGCAAAAAAGGAGAAACTGGCGGTAGTTCTCACTAGATGATTATTTCGCTCGCCCTCGCGCTGCTCGCCACCGTCAGCGGCACGCTTGCCTCTTACGTTTACGACGAAGGCGCGTCCCTTGCCACACGCATTTGTGGCGGGGCATGCGTTGGCCTGACCGTCTTAGGTTTAGCTGGATTCGTATTTGCCTCATTTCTCGGATTGACACCGCTGGCGATCTTATTGACGGCTGCCTTCCTTTCGAGTTCGTTTCTCTTATTAATCGACAAAAACCGCAAGCGCGCCTTAAAGGCAGACTTGGCAGTAGCTTCGCAAGCCATTCGTAACCCGGATCGAATTACACTGAGCTATGCGGCTTTCTATTCCGGGATATCGATTCTTTTCTGGCGCATCTTTGACCGCGCGGTAATTGTCGCTCCGGACGGGATTTCCACCGGCTTGCTCAATAATTTTGGTGACCTTCCATTTCACATCAGTGTGATCACCAGTTTTGCCTTTGGCAATAATTTTCCACCACAGGATCCCACCTTTGCCGGAGTGCACTTTACCTATCCATTTCTCACGGATTTTGTTTCGGCGATCTTTGTTGTTTGCGGGGCGAATCTGCGAGAGTCGATGTTTATTGAAAACTTTATGGTCGCGGTGGCGTTTGTGGGATTAGTTCACCGTTGGGCCTGGGTGATGTTGCGCGATCGTCTGGCCGCCGTATTAACCCCCTTACTGGTTTTACTGAACGGAGGTTTGGGCTGGGTTCTGCTTTGGGAGCCATACAAGAAACACGGGCTATCAGGGTTTTTGCAGAGTCTTCCGCCTTCATTCACTGTAATTCCGGAAACGACATGGCGGTGGGGCAATGCGATTTCAGCGTTGCTTGTTCCCCAACGCGGAATTCTTCTGGGTTTACCTCTGGCGGTGATGGTCTTTACCCAATGGTGGTTGGCGACCGACGAGGGCGCGGCTGGGACTAAACGCGAAGCAGAGAAGGGGAGTAGCAGCTCCTCGAAGATTCGCAGACCCCGAGATCTGGAGAGAGAAGGGCTTCGTGGGAATAAGAAAACTCGGAAGAAGAAAGCGCGAAGCGGAAATCTCCCTGTCTCCCGTTCTCCCGATTTCATGTTGTCTCTCTCTCCGCTTCTCGATGTCCGGCCCTGGCATCGTATGGCAGCGGCGGGAATCATCGCGGGATTGTTGCCTCTGGTTCATGCGCATAGCTTTGTAGTTGTCATGATGGTGGGTGGGTGTATCGGACTGCTTCAACGCCGCTGGCGCGATTGGGCCACCTTCCTGGTGGTTGCATCCGTGGTTGCATTGCCGCAGATGTGGTGGTCAACTCATCACAGCGCAGTTGATGCTACAAAATTCTTCAAGTGGCAGTTTGGTTGGGACCGGGGAGAAGAAAACGCTCTTTGGTTTTGGTTCAAGAATACCGGATTGTTCATACCGCTGATTGTCGCGGCAATTCTTTGGCGGGGGAGAGACTATCTCGTATCAAAGCGCCTGCTTCTTTTTTACTTGCCGTTTACACTCTGTTTCATCATTCCGAATGTGCTGAAGATGGCGCCTTGGATTTGGGATAACATTAAGGTGCTGTTTTACTGGTGGCTTGCATCGGCGCCGTTGGTTGCCCTGCTTTTGGCGCGCCTCTGGCGAAAGGGTATGCCTCAGAAGATTTTGGCTGTCGTTTTATTTATCTCTGTGACGTTTGCGGGAGCTCTGGACGTCGCCGGCATTGCATTACGGTCGAAGCAATATGAAGTCTTCGACTCACACGGAGTTCGTTTCGCGGAAGTGGTGAAGCAAAGAACCGAGCCACAGGCGGTAATTGTCCATGCGCCCGTTCATAATCATCCTGTGTTCTTGACTGGCCGGCGGTCATTGATGGGCTACCCTGGACATATCTGGACACATGGGCTTGAGTTTGCAGAACGCGAAAGCGAAGTTAGAAGAATCTATTCCGGCGCTCCGGATGCCGAAGCGTTGCTCACGAAATACAATATCCAGTATGCCGTTGTTGGACCACATGAAAGGAATGTAATGCCCGTCAATGAGCAGTTCTTCTCACGCTTTACAAAGATCGGAGAAGTAGGTGAGTACCGCCTCTTCAAAATCACGCGCTAGACGGCAAGGTTCGGCAGCGTCGTCGCGATCGAAGGCCAGGGCCCAGATCAAGACCGCGCCGGAAGATCCTCCTGCTCCAGAGATATCGAATCGCGCGTGGCTGATCAGCTGCCTCCTGATTCTCTTAGTCGCGGCGTTTCTACGTCTTTACGATTTGGCTTTGGTGCCTCTTCATCATGACGAGGGCGTTAACGGGAATTTCCTGGTTCGACTCGTTCGCGAAGGCGCTTATCAATATGACCCTCAAAACTATCACGGACCTACGCTTTACTACTTCGCAGCAATCATCTCGTGGATTTTACGATTTCTTTTTGGAGTAGAAGCGCAGAATCGATACGGGCTTAACACGGTGACCATCCGAATGGTTACCGCGCTGTTTGGCCTCGCAACCATCGGGTTGATTCTGACATTAAGGCGGCGTCTGGGAACGATCGGCGCCTTAACCGCAGCCGCGTTGCTGGCGGTTTCGCCTGGCGCGATTTACCTGTCTCGATACTTTATTCATGAAACTCTCTTTGTCTTCTTTACGCTTGGTATAGTCGTCGCAGGTTTGAAGTACTACGAAGATGGTCATCCAATTTATCTGATTCTGGCGTCCGCGTCGTCGGCACTCCTATTTGCAACTAAAGAAACCTTCATAATTAACGCTCCGGTATTGTTGATTGCCGTGGTGGTCACTCGCTTCTATCTGCGGCTGAGAACTCGGAACTACAAAGAGCGAAACCGTCTGAAGTATCCGGCGGGCGATAGGTCCAGTTTTGGTGAGCGACTGCGAGAGGATATTGAGCGCCTTGGTGGCACAACCCACCTGGTGATGTTGGGAGCGTTTGCCCTGGCAGTGTTCCTGGCTGTAGCAGTACTTTTCTATTCTTCCTTCTTTACTAACTACCCTAAGGGCGTCGCCGATTCGCTGAAAACCTTTCAGGTTTGGACCAGGACCGGGCAAAGCGCTCACGTGCATCCGTATGGGAAGTACCTGGAGTGGTTGACGCTGCAGGAGAGCCCGCTTCTATTATTGGGCATCATCGGCGCTGCGATTACCGTTTGGCGGCCAAAGAATTCGTTTGCGCTTTTTTCGGCGCTGTGGGCATTCGGGACTCTTGCGGCTTACTCACTCGTTCCTTACAAGACTCCGTGGTTAACGCTAAACATGATTTTGCCTCTCGCACTCACTGCTGGTTGGGCGCTGCAAGTTCTATATGAGTCCGGCGGCCGAGAGTCATTAAAACTGGTCGTCGCGATCCTGGTTCTGGGGATCTCCGTCAGCGGCTACCAGGCTATCGATCTAAACTTTGTCAATTATGACAATGATAAGAAAACGATAGACTTGGATTTCCTAAAGGAGCCGATACATTATCAGTACTACGTTTATGTTTACGCGCACACCCGCCGAGAGATCCTAAACCTGGTAAATGAAATCAATCGGATCGCTCGCGTCAGCGGCGAAGGTGGCCGCATGGGTGTCACCATCGTGTCCCCAGATTACTGGCCCCTGCCCTGGTACTTGCGCGATTACAGCCGGGTTGGCTACTACGGTCGAATGACGGCCTCTACCGAGCCTGTTGTGATTGCTTCGGAAGCCCAACGAACCGAAGTTCTAGCCACTTTTGGCGAACGCTATCAGCTCGTGAATTCAGGCCTGAACCCGGAAGGGAGCTATTCGCTTCGTCCGGGAGTGGAACTGCTCATATTGGTCAGGCGCGACATAGCCTCTCGGCAACATAGCTCGATGATCCAAGTCATTATTCCTTCGTCTTCCCCCACCATGTCCCGACCGTGCTCCAACGCGCTGAAAGATTAGTAGTGTCCTAATTTCAGATTGTCTTCGTGGAGAACTCGTGGGACGTGAAATTAGGACACTACCGAAGGTTTGGGACGGTTGCCAAGCCAAGGCTCGGTTAAGCACCGTTTCTAACTTTGCTCCTGACTTCATTAACGTGTGCTAAGTTCAAGTTTTGGTTGACATTCTAAGCACGCGCCACTTATATTGGCTCACTCGTAAGTCGCCCCGTTGGGCCCCGATTTCCTGGCTTCAGCAGGTGAGCCGTTTACAGACGATTAACGAATGTTCAAACTCCATCGGCTAGAAATCACTGGCTTCAAATCCTTCGCCGATTACACCGAAATTGTCTTCACAGGAGATGGAATAACCGCCATCGTTGGCCCTAACGGCTGCGGCAAGAGTAACGTCGCGGACGCTATTGCCTGGGTCCTGGGCGAACAGCGCATAAAGCATTTGCGGGGCGCTGAAATGAAGGACGTTATTTTCCAGGGTTCGCGAAATCGGTCACCTAGCGGCATGGCCGAGGTCGTGATGCACATGGTGCGTGACGAACTCGTCGAAGCGGAACCCGACATCGAAGACATCGATTCGACGCTCGAACAGATTGATGACCGCGTTGTCGACCTGGATCGGGTCCTGCCTCAGGAATTAGAGGCAGAAACGCCGAACACTGAGTCGGCGCTCCTTCCTGAAAAAGACGCTGAGTCAGACGCTGTACCGGCCATTGCCGCCGATAGCGC
>WNGE01020975.1_pt1 | contig 13326 bp, 16 predicted proteins | sample 5400651 | NCBI WGS metagenome assembly WNGE01 (sample SAMN13153370, study PRJNA577476) | soil metagenome | isolation source: 60 cm soil or saprolite under grassland replicate 2 | place: USA:California | collected 2016-06-15 | reverse complement strand
GTCCGCAACTTCTGCGGGGCACCCGCCGTGCAGCCACGCCGGGCGCCCGACGATCGCGCTAGCCTGTCGGGCGCCAGGGAGCAGCCCGAAATCGAGGAGGTCAGATGAGGGCTCAGGTTGGGGATCGGATCGTCGTCGAGTCGAAGCGGGCCGCACAGCCGGGCCGCTCCGGCGTGATCGAGGAGATCCTTCGCGACGATCCGGCACGCGTCCGCGTCCGGTGGGACGACGGACACACGAGTGATCTCACGCCTTCGGCCGGCGCCGCGAGCATCGTGCCCGCGAAGGCCGCGAAGAAGACGAAGGCGAGGGCGTAGCCGCAGCCGGGCCCTGCCTCCGGGCAGGGCCCTCCGGCTCGCCGCGAGCTTGTCATGCGAGCCTCGCGGGTGCAAGATGCCGCTGTGCGTCGCCGCGTCTTCGCCGGTGGGCTGTTCGCAGCAGGACTCGTTGCGGTGGCGGCGGCTGCGATCGCGCTCGGCGGCTCGGCCCGAAGCGGCGATGCGACGGTCGCGACGCGATCGGCCCGGATCGACCCGCACGTGGCGGCCGGCGCTCACGACTTCGTCCAGTTCGCGTGCTCGGCCTGTCACGGCAACCAGGGTCGCGGTGGCATCTCGTCCTTCGTACCGGCCCTGAAGCCGATCGGGAAGTCGCTGACCGTGCGGGCCTTGACCCGGATCATCAAGAACGGGCTCGGCGAGTCGAAGAATCCGAGGCGCCCGTACATGCCGGTCTGGGGGCCCGTGATCTCGAAGCAGCAGATCGCAGACCTCGTTTCCTACATCCGGGCCGGCGTGCCGAAGGTGCAGTACGCGACGGCGGTGCCGATTCCGCGCAACCAGGGGGCGGCAGTCGCCGGCGCCCAGGCCTATGTCCACTACGGCTGCATCAACTGCCACGGTCCCAACGGGCTCGGCGGCGTGCCGAATCCGCAATCCCCGGACAAGACGATTCCGCCGCTCTCGGGCCAGGACTTCCGCAAGGAGTTCAACACCGACGCGAAGATCCTGGACGTCATCCGCTCGGGCAGCGTGATCGGCAAGCAGCCGATCGCGAGCATGCCGCACTGGGGCGGGATCATCCCCGCCTGGCAGCTGAAGGCGCTCGTCGCCTACCTGAAGACTCTCAAATAGAGCCGGACGGCCCGAGCAGGCGCACTTGCCAGCAGTCAGCAGGTTGAGAGCCCATCCGGCATCATCTTGAGTACGGGCCAGCGTATTCGGGAGAGAAACCCCGACTGCGGCGGTCCGGGGTCATCACCATCCGCGGCTGTGTTGCCCTCCTCTGCGCGCGCCTTGGGCGGTGCCCACGGCGGAACCGGCAACATGGATGGGTCGGGGCGTGAGACGACATCCCCAGGGGAACTCGCCGCAGGGTTCTCCACACCTCCGCCCCGGCCCGTCACCATGTACCCGCAGCCCGTCTCTAGAGCTTCCAGCCTGCGAGAGGCGGGGGGTCGCCTATCCGAGCTCGGGCGAAAGCGGACGTAGCGCCCTGTATGCCTTGATGACCTTCTCGTCGAAGGTCTCCAGGCGGACGTCGGCGTGTCCGCGTTTCTCGGCATGAATTGCGGTGGCGAGGGCGTACACGTCGGCCCGATCAACACTTCCGTGTAGTTCACCGCCGATACGAGCTTCCGCGTTCCCGGTTCGAGCGCATGCCGCATTTGCTCGACGGCCTGGGCATGGTGCGCGTCGTCGCGGCCGAGATACGCGATCAGAACGTCTGCGTCGAATACGATCCCCGCAGACGCGAACCACTCCGGTGGTCTGCGCAATGTCGATCTGCAGCTCGACGCGCCACGCGCCGCCGGATCACCCGTAACAACAGGATTCCGGCGGCGGTTCGCGCATTCCTCGTGAGGTGGGCCGAACAAGGTATTGCGCGAACCGCCTTGAGGACGCCAGCATCGAAGGTTCGGCGCTTGGGATCTGATGTGGTGTTCGACAAACGCTTTTGGGTTCCGGCGACAGGACGCTCGCCCAGGGCAGGGCTGCCCGCTTCCGAGGCGTGGGCCTACGTGCCTGCCGTGACGTTCAGCCTCGCCGACGAGACGACAACGCCCCAGCTGCGGACAGGCTCGTCAACGGCTTCAAGAAGCGCAGCTTCTAGCTCTGCCGAAGCGGCTTCGAAGTCGCTCGCCGGTCGCTCCTTCAGGACAGCGCGGATCGCTGTTTGGGTGACGGTCCGGGTCGCGTCCTCGTAGTCGACGACTTTCACCGCGGCCGCTACTGGATCGACGACAGTCGCTTCGACCCGCCCGCTGACCATCACTGGCACGCCAACCTTGTCGATCACCGCGTTGTCGCCTATGTCGACCGCAAACGGACTGAGGTCTACGAGGATTACCCGCCGCCACCTCGCGAATGTTCGAATCGATCCAGGACCTCGCTGCAGCAGCGGTTCTCTTCCGCGCTTAAGAACGATCGCGCACTCGTCAGCCGATAGCACATGCCTGAAATAGGACATTGCTTCAGAACCCTCCACGCATCGTGACACGGGATCAGGCGACAACGCGGAACTGGCGTATGTGGTGGTCGCCCTGCCCCTGAGGCGCTAGAACACTCTCGTGCCACGCAACGTCGCCACACCTTCGCGACGCTCGCGCTCGCCGCCGGCATGCCGATCGACTTCGTCAGCCGCCAGCTCGGCCACACCGACATCCGCACCACGGCTCCGCTTCTACGCGCGCTACATCCCCGCGCTCGAGGAACGCCACCTCGCGATGCTCAACGCCGGCTGGAAGACGACGGCGGCGGCGCGCGCGGAGCGCGGTGGCCCGTAGGCGCATCGCGAGGCCACCGGCTACGCGAGCGCCTCGAGCTGCCGTTGTCCATGGGGCAATAGATCCCGCGCGGCAGCCCGGGCCGCTCTTTCGTTGCCTACCTGGGCGGCCGCAGGTCCTCGATACGCCAGGCGGGATCGCCGCCGAGCAGTTCCGGGTCGCCGGTCAGCAGCACGGCGTCGTGCGCAAGCGCGGTCGCAACCGCGAACGCGTCCGCATAGCTGAGCGCATGCTCCGCCTTGATGGCAGCTGCCTCGAGGACGCGTTCCGGCGTGGGCAGGTCGAGCGTGAGGCCCGCGGCGATCTCCGGGATACGCGACCTGGCGGCCGTCGCGCCCAGGCGCCGCTGGAGCACGTAGGCGACCTCCCCCAGGTTGATCCAGCTCATCAGCGGACGCTCGCGACCGAGCAGGCGGGTGACCCTCGAGCGCGCGGGCTCGCGACCGTCGAGGTAGTCGATCAGCGCCCACGCGTCGAGCGCATGCCTCACCCGCGCAGCCGACGCTGCTCCCGCTGCCGTTCTCGGCGCCGCTCGGCCGCCAGCTCCTCGCGAAGCCCCGCGTCGGCGAACGCGCCGGCGAGCTCGCGCAACCCCCGGGCCCGTTGAACGCGCACGCCGTCGTCCTCGGGAACGAACACGACCTCGACACCGGGCTGGATCCCGAAGCGGTCGCGCAACGGCTTGGGGATCACCACCTGTCCCTTCTGCCCAACCCGCGTAGTCATACCGGCAAGTATAACCGAAGTCGGCTCTTGCGGAACAACGGGCGCCGAGCATCCCGGCCTCGGCAGACGCGACGCCTCGGGCCGCGACCTCAGCCGTCTCGCGACCCCGCACGACCGAATCTATGCGCCGCTCGGGCGCTGCTCCGACCGCCGTCACTCCGAGAAGCAGCGACCTCCGAGATGCCGAAACCCGCAAACCGCTTGCGCAGTCCACGGGCTTCGACGGAACTCACCCTCTCAAGTCCGGACCCCGGTCGTCAAGCCGAGCGTGTATCTCCTTCACCGCCGCTTGACGAGGCGGTAGCGGCCGCCGACGAAGCGGTAGACGTCCGCGAGCTCGCCGTGCGTGCTGCGGCCGCGGTTCTCGAAACCCACCGTCACCGTCCCTCGCCCGAGCGTCACCTTGTCGCCGCCGAACCTCGCCAGCAGGCTGAAGCGCCCGTCGGCCACGCGGTAGATGGACGTCGTCGCGCCGATCGACGGCGTCGTCCACAGCATGAAGGCGACCTCACGGTGGCGGCCGTCGCTGAAGCGCCCGGTGCGCACCCAGGCGAACTCGTTGCCGCACATCGCGCCGCCGATCCTGCGGTCGCTGCGAACGAGCTCAGGTGCGCCGGTTGCGCCTTCGCGCTTGCCGCTGCGTCTTGCGCACCTTCGCCGCCGTCTTGCGCTTGCTCGTAGCCGGCCGCGCCTGCCGGCGCGGCGACGGAGGCGCGAGCAAGACCGGGCGCGCGAACGCAGGCACACGGCGCTGCCGCTCCTCCTCGGGCAGCGCGTTGTAGCCGGCGATCCAGCGTTCGACCGCCGCCTGGCTGGAGAGGTCGACGCCGTCGGCGAGCATCGCCGACGTCATCGCCTTAGCAAGGCCGAAGTTGCGCGGGTCGGTTGCCCGCTCGACGAACTCGTCGGTCGCCGCGACCGCCGCGGTCGCGAGCTGCTCGGCCGCCGTCGGGTCGCGCCGGCCGGTCGCCCCCAGGAAGCGGAACACCTCCGCCACCGCCTGCGGGAAGCGCTCGACGTGGTCGTGGTCGATCCCGACCTTGCGCGGCACGAAGTCGAGCAGGTACTCGCCGAGGTCGACCGCGTCCCAGCCCGTCACGGCACCGTCCGCATACCAGGCACGGAAGTCCGCCATCGTGCCGCCGGCGTAGACGACGAGGTCGTGCCACTCCTCGTCGAAGCCCTTTGCCGCCGGCGTAGACGACGAGGTCGTGCCACTCCTCGTCGAAGCCCTTGGCGGCGCACCAGGCGTCGAGCGCCGCGTCGAGCCGGTCGAGCTCTGTACGAAGCGCCTCCTCGTCGAGCTCCGGCTCCTCGTCGTCCAGATCCTCGTCGGGGATGCCATCGAGGACCTCGGCGAGGACGGGGAGTCCGACGAGCAGCTCGACCAGCTCGTCCGCGCCAGCCCGCCCGGCCGCGCGCAAGAGCAGGGTCACGGCCGGCAGTGCCTCCCGGTCGGGCCCGAACCCGACCTCGGCGCACCGGCGCGCCCCCGCCGCCACCCGCTCGAGCGCATCCGCGACGGAGATCTCCTCGACCTCGACGCCTTGCGTCCGTGCCGGCTCCAGCAACGCCTGCTCGAGCTCCGGCCCGGGCAGCATCGTGCCAGCGAAAGCGTCCTTGATCGCCCCGCCCGTCGCCGGCCACTCGAAGGTGAAGCCGAGCACCTGGCGGTCAGCGCCGCCCGGCCGCCGGCAGGCGACCAGGACCGAGGTGACCGGCTCGTCCGCGTCGAGCGCGAACGCGCGCTCGGGCACGAGCGTGCCGGCGCGCTGGGCGGCCACCGTCAGCGGGCCGTCGCCGAGACCGGCGAACGCCTCGGCGGCGAGCGTCGAGACGGGCGGCGGCGCGGCAACGCTCAGCGCCCGCAGGAGCGAGCGCCCGCCCTTCGTCTCCGCGACCAGCGCCACGAGCTCCGCGACCGCGCCCGGCGGGCCGGCCTCGTGGAGCGCCGGCGGGACCAGACCCGCCGCGAGCAGCTCGAGCTCCGTCGGATCCTCGACGCGCGCGGCGTCGCGCACGAGCGCCCGGATCGGACGCCCCATGCAGTCGCGGAACTCCCGGCGCTCCTCCTCGCTCAGCGGCCGAAGCACCCCGCGACCCTAACGGGGTCGCCGGACGGCACCCAAAGCGGCCGTTTTCGCGGTTTTCGACCCTGACAACGATGCTCCAAAGAGGCCGTTTTCGCCGTTTTCGAGCCAGAGCGTTCACCCGACACCCGACAAAAAGCAGACATCGCCTCGCCGAGCGTTGCCTTCCCGAGCAACAGAAAGGGCCTGTTTGCAGGCCCTTTCGGAGTGGAGCTAGCCGGGCTCGAACCGGCGACCTCCTGGGTGCGATCCAGGCGCTCTCCCAACTGAGCTATAGCCCCGGGCGCCCTCCAGTCTAGCCGGACGCCGGCGAAGTCGTCCCCTGCGCGCGCTCCATCAGCTTGCCCTCGCGGATGGTGCGCTCCATCTCCTTCGACTCCTCGCGGTACCAGCTCCCGTCCTCGAACTGGATCGCCGGATAGAGCCGCTGGCCGGTGCCAGCCTCGATGTGGTCGCGCTTGCTCTTGCGCACCGGCCCGGGGACTCGCTCGTAGTCGACCCCCATGTCCTGAAGCGCCTTCTCGATCTTCCAGCACGGATGCCCCTTGATCTTCACGAACTGGGTCGAGCAGCGGTGGAGCTTGACTGCCACAGTCCCTCCCTCGGGTCGCCTGTCGGACGGCCGTACGATACGCCCGTGCGGGCGGTCGTACTAGACGCGCACGGGCAACCGCGGCTCGCGGACGTGCCCGCGCCCGAGCCGGCGCTGGACGTGCTCGCCTGCGGGCTCTGCGGCACGGACGTCGAGAAGATCGGCCGTGCCCCGGCCGGAACCGTGCTCGGCCACGAGGTCGTGGCGCGCGCGAACGGACAGCGGCTCGCGCTCGTCCACCACGTTCCGTGCGGCGAGTGCGACCGTTGCCGCGCCGGGCACGAGTCGACGTGCGCGCAGTTTCCCGAGCCGACGATCGTTCCCGGAGGACTCGCCGAGCAGGTGCGCGAGACCGAGGGCGTGGCAGTGTCGGACGCGCTCGACGACGCCCACGCGACGATGGTCGAGCCGCTCGCGTGCGTTCTGCGGGGCGCGGAGCTCGTCCCGCGCGGACGCGTGGTCGTCGTCGGCAACGGCTTCGTGGGACGGCTCTTCGGCGCCGTGCTCGCACGGCGCGGTGACGAGGTGTTCGCCGTCGACGCCGACCCGAGGCGTGCCGGACGTGCGCCGGACGGACCGGTCGGCGCGGCGATCGTGTGCGCGCGCGGCGGGGCCGAGACGGCACTCGACGCGGTGGAGCCGGGCGGCGCGGTGCTCGTGTTCGCGGACGCGGGCGCGCTGCCGGCCGAGCCCGTGTACCGGCGCGAGCTGACGGTGCTCGGCTCCCGTTCGGCGACACCGGAGACGATGCTCGCGGCCGCGGCCCTGCTGCCGGAGCTCGACGTGCCGCAGCCGGTCGTGCTCCCGCTCGAGCGCTTCGCCGAGGGGCTCGACCGCTTCGTGCGCCGCGAGGTGCTCAAGGTCGTCTTCGCCCCGTGAGGGCGGTCCGCTTCCACGGCCCCGGCGACCTGCGGGTCGAGGAGGTGCCCGACCCGGCGCCGGGACCCGGGGACGTGCTCGTGCAGGTCGAGGTCGCCCTCACCGACGGGACCGACCTCAAGGCGTTCCGGCGTGGCCATCCGGTGCTGCTCGGCGAGCCGCCGTCGCCGTTCGGGCACGAGTTCTGCGGCATCGATGTCGCCACCGGCAGGCGCGTCGTCGCAGCGAACTCGGCCCCCTGCGGCGCGTGCCGGCCGTGCTCGCGCGGGCGGCCGACCCTGTGCGAGAACCTGAGGCCGCTGCTGAACGGCGCCTACGCAGAGTTGCTCGTCGTGCCCGAGCGGATCGCGCGCGTGAACCTGCACCGAGTGCCCGCGGGCCTGGCGCCCGAGGTTGCGGCGCTCCTCGAGCCGCTCGCCTGCGCGCTGCACGCGGTCGACGTCGCTGGCGCCGACGCCGGCCAGGCGGCACTCGTGCTCGGGCCCGGGCCGATGGGGATGCTGCTGTGCGCGTGCCTGAGGGACGCCGGCGCGCGGGTCGCCGTCGCGGGCGGGAGCGCGGAGCGCCGCGCGCTCGCGGCGAGGTTCGGAGCCGTGCGGGGTGAGGCACCGGCTGAGGTCGTGGTCGAGGCGACCGGCACGCCGGAGGGCTGGCGGGCCGCGGTCGACGCTGCGACTGCCGGCGGCACGGTCGTCTTCTTCAGCGGCCTTCCCGCCGACGCAACGGTGGAGCTGCCGGCGTACGGCATCCACTACGAGGAGCTGACGCTCCGCGGCTCCTTCCACCACACGCCGCAGACCATTCGCGCGGCGCTCGGGTTCCTCGCGAGCGGCGCGTATCCCTGGCACGAGCTGCTGACGCACGAGGTCGGCCTCGAGGCCCTGCCGGGACTCTTCGCCGAGCCGCCGGCCGGCTACCTGAAGGCGATCGTCAGGCCGTGAAGAGGGTCAGGTCGGGCTCGCGCTCGCCGCGCAGCAGCTCGAGGTCGACCTCGACGCAGCGGATCCCGCGCGACTCGGCGAGCGTCACGGCCTGCGGCTTCAGTCGCTGCGCCGCGAGCACGCCGCGGCAGGCGGCCTTCGCCGGGTCCCGCCGGATGAAGCCGAGATAGCGCGTCAGCTGCTCGACCGCCTCGATCGTCCCCGTACGCTTGATCTCGACCGCGACCCACTCGCCGTCCTCGTCGCGGCACATGAGGTCGACCGGCCCGACCTCCGTGGGCCACTCGCGCCGAACGAGCGTCAGCTCCTCGCCGAGCGCTGTCGGCGCGGCGGCGAGCTCCTCCTGGAGGTCGCGCTCGACGCCGTCCTTCTGCAGCGCGGCCGACTCGCCCATGTCATGCGTGACGTCGCTCAGCACCTCGACGAGCCGGATCTCGAGCACGTCCTCCGTCTTGAGCTTCCGGACGACGAGCCGGTCGCCCGCGTCCTCGACGAACGTCGGCGCGGTCATCCAGTTCAGCGGCTTGTAGCCGCCGGCGTCGTCGTGGACGAGCACCGAGCCGTCGCCCTTCAGCAGCAGAAGCCGCACCGCCGGCGGCAGCACGGCGTTCAGGCGGCCGGAGTAGCGGACTTCGCAGCGGGCGACGAGCAGGCGCACAACGCGGAACCTACTGTCCCGATCAGACGTGGCCGGACGGGAGGCCCGACCCTACCGCGCGCCGGCGAGCCGGTCGCCCGCCTCGGTCACGGCGTCCGCGAGCAAGCGCACGTCGTCGGAGGTCGTCCACCACGAGACGACCGCCGCGCGCTGGCAGAAGCCGTTCCGGAGCTGCGCGCCGGTATGAAACACCTCACCCGCACCTGCCACGTCCGCCTGGATCCGCCGGTTCAGCTCGTCGAGCTCCTCTCCCTCGCTCCAGCCTGCCGGGCGATACCGGAAGCAGACGACGTTCGTGGGCGCGGGCGCCGTGAGCTCGAGCGAGCGGCCCGCCTCGACGAGGCCGGCGAGCTCCTGCGCCAGCTCGCAGCAGCGGGATACGAGCTCCACGACTCCCTCACGTCCGAGCTGCTTGAGCGCGGCCCAGACGCAGGCGCCGCGCCAGCTGCGGCTGGCCTCGATGCCGAGCTCGTGCAGGTTCTCGCCCGCCCCGGGCGTGAGGTAGGCGGCGCTGCCGGCGAACGTCTCGCGGTGGAGCTCCGCGTCTCGGAGCAGGACGAAGCCGACGCCGTTGGGGACGTTGAGCCACTTGTGCGCGTCGACGGCGAGCGAGTCGGCACGTTCCATGCCGCGCACCAGCGCCGCGGCCGGGCCCCAGAGCCGGAAGAAGGCCCCGAAGGCGCCGTCGACGTGCAGCCAGAGCCGGTGCTCGGCGCAGACGTCGGCGAGCTCCTCGAGCGGGTCGCTCGCGCCCGTGTTGACCGAGCCCGCCTGCGCGATGACGATCGCCGGCTCCACGCCGGCAGCACGGTCGCGCTCGATCGCCTCCACCAGCCGCGCCACCTCCATGCGGTAGCGCTCGTCGATGGGAATGCGGCGGACGCAGCCCGAGCCGAGCCCGAGCGTCCGCAGCGCCTTGAGGTCGGAGAGATGCAGCTCCTCGGAGCCGTAGACGGCGAGCCCGGGCAGGCCACGTACCCCCTGCTCCATCACGTCGACGCCGTGCCGCTTTCCGAACCAGTGGCGCGCGACGGCGAGCGCGATCGTATTCGCCATCGTGGCGCCCGAGCCGAAGTAGCCGGAGCCGGCCGGGAACTCGAGGAGCTCCGCCAGCCACCGGATCGTCACCTGCTCCAGCTCGACCGCCGCCGGCCCGAGCGGCCACATGCCCACGTTCTGGTCGACGGCCGCGGTCCAGGCCTCGACGATCGCAGCCGCCGGCAAGGCTCCTCCCGTCACGTAGCCGAAGTAGCGGCCGCCCGTGGCGCCCGCGACGCCGCCGCGCGATCGCTGCTCGAGCTCGCCGAGGATCGACTCGAGCGGAAGACCCCGCTCCGGCAGCGGCTCGTCGAAGCGAGCCTTCAGCGTCGCCGCGTCGAGCGTCACTCCGGCCTGTGCCGGCGGCTCCAGCGCTGCCCGGAAGCGCTCCGCGAAGTCGCGGACGGCCGCATCGACTTCGAGACGCAGGTCCAGATACTGACCCGCCGGGCTCCGCGGCGCGAAAGATTCCAGGCCGGTCAACCGGCCTTCAGGGCACGGGAGAGCGCGCGAAGGGTGTCCGGCCCGAGGACACCGTCGGCGGTGAGCGCCTGCGCCCGCTGGAAACGCGAGACCGCCTGCGTGGTCGACGGGCCGTACTGTCCGTCGATCGCGCCGGGGGGATACCCCAGGTGCGCGAGTGCCCGCTGCAAGAGCTTCACGGCGGCGCCCTGGTCGCCCGGCTTCAGCGTCGTCGGCGGGGCGGCGACGGTCGGCTGTGCGTGGGTCACCTGTGGGGTCGTTGTCGTCGTCGGAGCGGCCGGCGTCGACGTCTCCGCCGGGGACGTCGTGCCGTGGCTGCCGGAAAACACGCCGGCAGCGGCCAGCCCGCCGAGCAGGCAAACGATGAAGATCAGCGCTGCTGCGGCCAGGACTCGACGGCCCTAGCCTGGCCGAGCGCTCTTCCAGCGCGCCCGAGGTATCCGGCTCGTCGAACCAGTCGTCGAGCTCCTTCTCGTGCCCCGTGTCACGACCCGCCATCGCGCTGCAAAAAGTAGCGCGCGTTGCTTGTCCCGCTTCAGATCGGGTGCAGATCCCGTAGCACGGTCGGGGGTGCCCTCGACACCGCAACCCATCCCAACACGGTTCGCGCCTCGCCGGCACCTCCCAACTGGAGGCGGCTCAGGCGAGAGGACGCTCGCGCAGGCGACGGCGAGCCAAGAAGTCAGTCCCGAACGTTCGGGAACCTGCCAGCGGGGATGAAGTTCTCGACCCTCAGCGGTTCCAGCGATGTGAGTCGAACACGAGCAACGACGCATCATCCGGCTTCACGAATCGCAGCGTCACGCGAGTTCTTCGACGCGGTCGAGTGGGGTACGCAGCAGGCTCAGCGCCGACACAGTGTGACCCGCGATGGCGAACGGGACGAGGAGTCCTGCGAAGCAGAGGGCGGCGGCGGATGCGCCGAACTGGTCGGCGAGCCAGCCGGCTAGCAGCATTCCTACCCATGTCAACGACTGTGCGGCGAAGTTCGAGACAGAACCGACCCTGCCGGTCAGCCGGTCGGGGACGAGGCTGGCTGTGTAGGCCTCCCAGACCGATGCGGTTGGCACGGAGGCGAATACGAAGATGGATGCGGCAGCGGCGATCTGCCATTGCCGCGTGCCCAAGGCGGCTGTCGCGAGAGTGATGACGTAGATCCAGCCGCCGAGGAGGAAGACCCGTCTCGAGCCGATGGTGCGGATGAGAGCGCTGGTGACGAGGGCGCCGAGGATGCCGCCGGCAAGGACGACAGAGTTGATCAGGCCGATCGTGCGGGGTGCGGCACCTTGGTTCTTGAGCAGGATGATGAGCAGGAGCACGAGGCTGTTTCCGACCATGTTGACCCCGGCGATCCAGATGGTCCCGTATCGGAGGAACGGCTGGCCACGCACCACTCGGAGACCGTCGCGGATGTCGGCCAGCATTTGGTGTCGTCGTCGGGCCTGGCCCCCGTCGTCGTCCGCCGGGCGTTCGGGTCCGAGCGGTCGACGGATCAGCGCCGAACCGGCTGAGGCGAAGAGATAGCTCAAGGAGTCCGCGGCGAACGGCAGCCAGCGTGCCGCGGTGTAGAGAAAGGCCGCCAGCGGGGAACCGACCAACTGGGTCGCCTGCTGCAGTCCCTGCTCCTGCGCAGCCCGAGCGGCGAACTGTTCGCGCGGCACGATCCGCCGAAGCGCCGGAAGCGTCGCGCCGGAGCCGATCCCGGAGAGCAACCCGTTGGCCGTTGCTGCGCCTGCCAGCATCCGAATCTGCACGTGCCCCCGCTGCACCGACCAGGCGACCAGCCCCATGATCACCGCCTGCGCAAGCGGGATGGTGACCAGGATCAGCCGGCGGGAGATCCGGTCGGCGAGCGCACCGCCCCACAGCATGGTCACCAGCGACCCGACGCGGCCCGCGGCAGCGATCACGCCTGCGCCGAATACGGATCCGGTGCTGAAGACGACCAAGAGCGGGAACGCGATCGCCGAGACGTTGGAGCCGACGAGAGAGAACGCGGTGCCGCTCCACCAGCACAAGTAGTCCCGGTTGCGCGACAGCGAGACCGGACGTGCGCCCCTTTCGGTTCCCGGCCGTGTCCTCGGCGAAGGAGGGCCGGCCGGCCGGGTCAGGACACCTCGGGGTCGGTCCGTGCTCCCGGGACGAGTCGACCGGGCCGAGGGAATCCATGCAGGTTGACGCTGTACTGCGCGCTGCCCTTCGCACCAGCATCTTTCTCGCGGGGCGCCGCCTCGGCTGCACCGCGAAGCACCTCGTGGACCTTGTCCATGAGCTCGCTGGCCTGACGCGGCGTCAGCCAGAGTGTCCAGTCGCTGTCGTCGGTGACGGCTGCCCATCGACGAGGCAGTTCGGTGCGCTCCAGCAGCGACTCCTGCAACCGTGCCACCTGCGTGAGCACGACCGCGTGGTTGTAGGCCTGCCGCGCGCGTACATCGTCGTCGGAGGCGGCGGCCCCTGCCGACGGTATCGACGTGGACTCGTGCGAGGCGCGCCACCAGCGGTCGCGCCGCGTCCCTACTCCGGGGTGGTCCTCGATGAAGCCGTGCCGCGCGAGCTGGCGCAGGTGATAGCTCACTGTCCCGGTGTTCATCCCGAGACGCGCGGCCACAGTGGTGGACGTCGCGGGACCGTCGAGCCGAAGCATCTCCAGCATCTTCAGCCGGACGGGGTGGGCCAGCGCCTTCAGCTGGCTCGGATCTGGCGTGACCTGGTTGATCCGGTGCCGAGGGGTGGGAGCCATGTCAGCAGGCTATCAAAACCGCAGAGGAATCTCTGCAGCGCTATCTCTGCGGTCGTCGAACGTGCGTAGCGGAAGTCTTCGATCTCCTCGACCGCCGGCAGTAGCCGCCGCTGCAACGTCGGTCGATCCTCAGGCGTCATTCCCGAACTGGCGCAGGTAGCTGCTCCGTCGCCTGACCGCCACGCCAGCGGCACCCGTCACGGGCGTCGACGGTCGCGTGCACCGGGAGCGCGCGCAGCGTTTCAGTAGCATCGTGCCATGCGTGAGTTGCGTCCGGGCCTGTGGCACTGGGAGGCACCGCACCCGCAGTGGCGGCCGACCGAGCCGTGGAGCGAGAACGTGTCGTCCTACGCGATCGACGACGGGGAGCAGCTGCTGCTCTTCGATCCGCTGG
>WNGE01013240.1_pt1 | contig 13328 bp, 9 predicted proteins | sample 5400651 | NCBI WGS metagenome assembly WNGE01 (sample SAMN13153370, study PRJNA577476) | soil metagenome | isolation source: 60 cm soil or saprolite under grassland replicate 2 | place: USA:California | collected 2016-06-15 | reverse complement strand
CGCGGTCGCTGGCCGCGGCAATTCAAATGGAACCGCAGCCGGCGGCAGCGGCTACAACAGAGACGAACTCGCTCAGCAGCACGCTGGAGAATCTTTTGGCGCTGCGATCCCTTCCGAAATCACGCCCGAATTCGTGCGGGCTGAAGTCGCTCGCGGACGCGCCATCATCCCGGCCAACATCAATCATCCGGAAAGCGAGCCGATGATCATTGGCCGCAATTTCCTGGTGAAGATCAATGCCAACATCGGCAACAGCGCGGTCGCGTCGTCGATCGAGGAAGAAGTCGAAAAGATGCGCTGGGCCACGAAATGGGGCGCTGACACCGTGATGGATCTCTCCACCGGCAAAAACATTCATGCCACCCGGGAATGGATCATTCGCAACTCACCGGTGCCTATTGGCACGGTGCCAATTTATCAGGCGCTCGAAAAAGTCGGCGGCCGCGCCGAGGAACTGACCTGGGAAATCTACCGCGACACCCTCATCGAACAGGCAGAGCAGGGGGTGGATTACTTCACCGTCCACGCAGGGGTACTATTAAGGTACATCCCGCTGACGGCCCGGCGTGCCACCGGAATCGTCTCGCGCGGCGGCTCGATCATGGCCAAGTGGTGTCTGGCGCATCATCAGGAAAGTTTCCTTTACACCCGCTGGGACGAGATCTGCGAGATCATGGCCGCCTATGACGTGAGCTTTTCCATCGGCGACGGCCTGAGGCCGGGCAGTATTGCTGACGCAAATGATGAGGCCCAGTTTGCTGAGTTATACACGCAAGGCGAGCTGACCCAGCGCGCCTGGAAACAACATGTGCAAGTGATGAACGAAGGCCCCGGTCATATTCCCATGCACATGATCAAAGAGAACATGCAGAAGCAACTCGAGTGGTGCAACGAAGCGCCGTTCTACACTCTGGGTCCGCTCACCACCGACATCGCGCCCGGCTACGATCACATCACCAGCGCGATCGGCGCGGCTATGATCGGCTGGTATGGCTGCGCCATGCTTTGCTACGTTACGCCGAAAGAACATCTCGGCTTGCCGAACAAGAAAGACGTCAAGGACGGCGTCATCGCTTACAAGATCGCCGCCCACGCCGCCGATTTAGCGAAGGGTCATCCCGGCGCCCAATACCGCGACAATGCTATTAGTAAGGCGCGCTTCGAATTTCGCTGGGAAGATCAATTCAATCTCGCACTCGATCCCGAAACTGCGCGCGAATTCCACGACGAGACGTTGCCACAGGAAGGAGCTAAGACCGCGCACTTCTGCTCCATGTGCGGCCCGCACTTTTGCTCGATGCGCATCACAGAAGACGTTCGTCGCTACGCCGCAGAACAACATTTGGCCGAGGACGAAGCGATTCAGCATGGTCTGGAACAAAAAGCTGCTGAGTTCGCTAAGGTTGGCGACGTTTATCAAAAAATGTGATGCGCATTTCCATGAACACGGCTTTGAGCGGGAGGGGCCGGGTAGATGACATTAAAGGTCACCCGCAGGGCGAGATTCGCGGGCTGACGAAGCCCGTCAACATAACGGAAGACGTGAGGCGCTACGCGAAAGAGAACGCACTTGATGAAAGCAGCGCCATCGAGCACGGACTACGGCGGAAGGCTGAAGAATTCCAGCACAGCGGAGCGGAAATTTATTCTAAACCATGATGAACGGAAGCCGGGTGGGGTGAGGCGACATAAACGGTGGCAGGGAGGAGAGGACCGGTAGCAGCTTCGTCATACGCTTCATTCATGGCAGACGCGTTGCAACGATTCCGAATTATTGCCCGGGGGTAACAGCTTGAGTAGCAATTTTGCCTGGTCGCGATTGAGTTTGCTCAGACTTCCGACGCCAAATGAAGTACGCAGGAGCGCCCAGAAGGACGATTGCAAATCCCGTTCCAGCACGTGTTGGTTGAGTCACAATGGTGTTTAGAGCGAGAGCTGCAGCCGCAACCACGAAAAGTAGGGGTGTGATCGGGTATGCCGGAACTTGAAACGATCGCACCGCATCGGGCATACGTCTGCGGTAGACAAAAATGCCGGCACCTGCCAACGCGTAGAAGATCCAACCAATAAAGATGACGTAGGTCAACAGCTGATCAAAAGTACCGGTGATTGCGAGAATCGCTGACCATAAGGCTCCGGCGATGACGGCAAAGGCAGGCGTCTGAAAACGCGGATGCACTTCTGCCAGCTTCTGAAAGAAAAGGCCGTCACGTGCCATCGCATAATAGACACGGGGTGAGCTGAGCATTGTCCCATTCGTCGCGCTGAAGATTGAAATCAAAATCATGATGGTGATCAGTTTCACCGCTGCGGGCGCGATCACCGTCGAAACTGCTGTTGCCGCTAAACGATCTGACTGAGCCACGCCGATTCCGCCGAGGGCAGCCAGGTAGCCCAAGTTGGCTAACAGGTAGATGCCGACAAGCGCTGCGGTACCAATTATCAGACCAAGTGGAAAATTTCGTCTCGGATCGATGACTTCGCCCGCGTTGTAGGTGACGAACTGCCAGCCTTCGTAAGCCCAGAGCACACTTATCATCGCCATTCCGAAACCAGAGACCAGGGAAGTATTGAAATATCTCGGCCACAACGACGGCGTTGCTTCGCGAAAGCCTCGACCAAACCACAGTAGAACGATGCTCATTACGAGGATGGCAATAACCTTCGCGGCCGTCGTCCAGTTTTGCAGATCCGAGCTCTTTCGAGTGCCGAGGACGTTGACGACAGTTACTACCGCAATCATCAATACCGAGATACATTTCGCCAGAAGCGGTGTCAGTGGCACAATTTCTCCAAGGTAAGCACTGAATGCGACCGCGAGCGTCGCGACTGCGCCGCTGCTGATGACGAAGAAAAGTGTCCAGCCGAAGAGGAAGGCAGGGAACCTGCCGAAGCAATCGCGAATGTAAACGTAAAGGCCACCAGCCGCAGGTTTCAGTGCCGCGAGTTCGCCGTAGGTGAGTGCGCCGAGGAGACTGAGCACGCCCCCTATCAACCAGACCAGCAGGGCCGGTACCATGAACCCGTTTACCTGCCGAAGCACCGCGCCAGGAACGAGAAAGATCCCGGATCCGATGACTGAACCGATGGTCAATAAAATCAGGTCACGCAGTCCCAATGTGCGTGGCAGGTTGGTCGATACATGGGGATCCGCGTTCCGGTCCATTTTACTCGGTGTTCCAACCGGGGTTTTGTAAACAGCTTCTAACTGAAACTCGCCCTGGTATCAGCCTTAGTTTCAACGCTGGCTCCTATTTGGATGTAGCTTCGCTCGCGAAAAGGAAGTAGTCGTAAACTGCGCGGGCGATGTCAGCTATCACCTTTTCGCGGTCCGCAAAAGGTAGGTCACTCTTTTTAATGAAAACGGCACAGACTATCTGACCTTTGCCGTTTGGTAATGTAATCACGCCAACATCGTTGACTGACCCTCCCAAAGTGCCGGTTTTGTCAGCGACCGTTGTAGTGGCGGGTAATCGAGTTCGAAGTCGATCGTTGCTGGTATGGCAACGTTTCATTGTTTCAATTATCTCTTTTGTGCTGGCTGACGATAACGCGTGACCGGTAAAAATTTTGCTTAGTAGCTCTGCCATCGCATTTGGCGTAGAGCTGTCGCGAGGGTCCTTATCGAAAGCGGCATTTGGATGACTGCCCCGTTCATCGAGTTTCGGATCGCTCCTACGTGCAGTCGCCAAAGCTTCGCTGAACGTGCCGGCTGGTAGCCCGAAGAAATCGCGTATGATGGCGGCCGTGTCCCGATCGACTCGTAGTCCAGTGATACCCTGACTACGCACCCAAGCGGTCACTGCTGCTGGTCCACCGGCGGCGCTGGTCAGGACGTCAGTAGCAGTGTTATCGCTGCGAGTAAGCATCAACTCTAACAAATTGTGAATGGAAAGATTAACACCCGAATGAATCAACGCATCAGCGATGACTTCTGATTCGACATAGCGCGACTTATCGACCGGAAGCATCGTCTCGAGAGAGAGGGTTCCAGCGTCAACCTTTCCCAAGAGCGCGCCGGCAACGGCGACTTTGAAGGTGCTCGCCATGGGAAAAGCTTCGTCAGCATTCAGCAACATGCGGGGGCCACTGCCATCAAGACGCCAGGCCGCTACCCCAACTTCACCGCCAGCAGCATTCGCAATTCGCCGGATCTCCGCCTCAAGAGTAGGCGACCCGGATTCGGCCAGCGCGGCGAGATTTACCCAGCTAAAAAATACGACCGGAATCGTCAGGCGGAGGATGTTCATCTGATGCAACATTTCTTTAATGAACCTTTCCGGGTCCGGACAAGGCACGGCCTGGTGTCGCACCCGTATGTTCGCCGTCCTTAAGAACCTGCTGGCCGTTCACAAAAACGTGCTTAACGCCGGCAGCGTATTGATGCGGCTGCGCGAAGGTCGCCCGGTCCGCGATTGTGGCCGGGTCGAACACAACGAGGTCGGCAAACATGCCTTCTTTTATAAAGCCGCGACGATCGAGCCCGAGATTTGTCGCCGGTAACCCGCTCAGCCGTCGCACCGCGTCGCCTAACGAGATCAGTTTTTCCTCACGCACATACTTTCCGAGGACACGCGCGAAGTTTCCGTAGGCGCGCGGATGCGGATTGGATTTGAGAAAAACTCCCTCGGGAGCTTGAGATGCTTCGTCGGAACCGAACGAGATCCATGGTTTCGTCATCTCCTTGCGCACGTTCTCCTCCGACATCTCAAAGTAAATCGCGCTGATGCGCGATTCGTCCTCCACGAGCAAGTCCATGATCGTTTCCACCGGGTCCTTGCCGCGCGCTTTCGCTACCTCCGCGAGAGACTTGCCGGTCAGCGGCTTTAATTGTTCGGACTTGAAGCCGACCAGCAGAATCTTGTCCGGTGAGCCGACCGAAAGATAGATGTTTTCCCACGCATCAGAATCGGTGCGGACCTCGGCAGCTATCTTCTCGCGGGTGGCCTTGTCGCGAAGGCGAGTAAAAAGAACAGGGTACCCACCGTCCTGCGTCCAAGGTGGCAGACAAGCGTCGAGTCCGGTGCCGGAAGCGGTGTAAGCATAGCTTCGATCCGCGCGATCATCTGATCGAGCAGCGGCCAATTCTTTTTCCCAGCGGCTTTAATGTGGTAAACCTCTGCTGGAAGTCCCGCCTCGCGGCTGATCCGAATTAATTCTTCAAGCGCCGGCAGCAGCTGATTTCCTTCACTTCGTATGTGGGAAATGTATTTGCCTTGGTACCTGGCCGCTACTTTGCAGAGCTCGATCAACTCTTCAGTCTTGGCATAGAATGCCGGCGGATATATCAAAGACGTTCCGATGCCCAGCGCGCCCGCTTCCATTTCTTTTCGCACGAGCTCGCGCATCTCATCGAGCTGTTGCGCGGTTGGCTGTTTGTCTTCGAAGCCGATGACGTTTTCACGAATCGTGGTTGCGCCAATGAAGGAAGCGACGTTGCACGAGACGCCGCGCCTTTCCAAATACTGCAGATACTCGGCAAGCGTGTTCCACTTAATATCGTATTTGATGTCGCTTTGCTGTTTGAGCATGTAATGCCGCACGTGATCGTTCACTGGACCCATCGATTCGCCTTCGCCCATGATTTCGGTGGTGACTCCCTGCCGAATTTCACTTTGTGAACGCCCATCCTGAATAAGCGATTCGTTCGACCAGGAGAGCATGTTGATAAACCCTGGCGCGACCGCGAGCCCCCGCGCATCGATCATGTTTTTGGCGGAGGCATTGTGAAAATCGCCGACGCCAGTAATACGATCACCGCGGACCGTGACATCGACCCCGCGTCCTTCGCCTCCGCCACCGTCATAAACAGTGCCACCTTTAATAAGAAGGTCGAACTCTGTGCCCGGCGAAGGCGTTTCCACTCCACGAGTTGGAGATGTCATATAACTCAGAGCTACGACGGCACTGAAAAGCGCGTAGCGCCGTGCAATCATTTTATCGAACCCTCCCTGGCCCATACAAAGTGCGCCCCGGTTTCGCGCCAGTGTGCTCACCGTCTTTGAGGACCTCTCTTCCGTTGACGAAAACATTTTTCATTCCGGTGGCATATTGGGCCGGGTTTTCGAAAGTGGCGTGATCGGCGATCGTTGCCGGATCGAACACCACCACGTCGGCGAACATTCCTTCTTTCAAAAATCCGCGATGATCCAGCCCGAGATTAGTCGCCGGCAAGGCGCTCAGTCGCCGGATGGCTTCCGGCAAGGTGACCAACTTTTCGTCGCGCGCATATTTGCCGAGCACACGGGCGAAGGTTCCATAGGCGCGTGGATGCGGAGTCGATTTCAGGAAGACGCCTTCCGGAGCCTGCGAAGCCTCATCCGAGCCGAAGGAAATCCACGGTTTGGTGATTTCTTTTCTCACGTTCTCTTCCGACATCAGGAAATACATTGCTCCGATTCTCGCTTCATTCTCACTGAGCAGATCCATGATCGTTTCGACCGGGTCTGTGCCGCGGATCTTTGCAATCTCGGCGAGGGATTTGCCATCGAGCGGTTTCAATTTCTCCGAGGTGAAATCGGAGAGAACGATGCGGTCGGGTGAGCCGGCGCCGAGGTAAAGGTTTTCCCACTTATCGCTATCGACCTTTACTTCCGCTGCGATTTTTTTGCGGATCTCAGAGTCGCGCAGTCGCTTCAAGAGCTCGGGATAACCGCCGTCTTGTGTCCAAGGGGGTAGACAGGCATCGAGGCCGGTGCCGCCGGCGATGTAGGTGTACATGTTGGCGCGAATAGGCAGACCTTCCTTCCGGGCTGCTTCGATGCGGGCCAGGAGAGTATCCATCTTGCCCCAATTTTTCTGCCCGAGAGCTTTGATGTGATAGAGCTCCGCCGGAATGTGCGCTTCACGCGAGATATGCAGGAGTTCGTCGAATGCTTCGAGCAGTCGATTCCCTTCGCTGCGCATGTGCGAGATATATTTGCCCTGGTATTTCGCGGCGACTTTGCAAAGCCCGATCAGCTCTTCGGTCTTCGCGTAGAACGCCGGCGGGTAAATGAGCGCGCTGCCAATGCCGAGCGCGCCGGCTTCCATCTCCTTCCGGACGAGCTCGCGCATTTCATCCATTTGTTGCGGTGTGGGTTGCTTGTCTTCGAAGCCGATAACGTTCTCGCGAATCGTGGTCGCGCCGATAAAGGAGGCGATGTTGCAGGACACACCCCGTTTTTCGAGATACTGCAAATACTCGACGAGTGTGTTCCACGGGACGTCATACTTGATGTCCGTTTGCTGCTTCAGCATGTATTGGCGGACGCGATCATTCACCGGGCCCATCGACTCGCCTTCGCCCATTATCTCGGTGGTGATCCCCTGCCGAATTTCACTTTGGGAGCGTCCATCCTGAATGAGCGATTCAGTCGACCAAGAGAGCATGTTTATGAATCCTGGCGCGACGGCGAGGTTGTGCGCGTCGATCACGTTCGTGGCAGATGAATTCTGGAAATCGCCCACGCCCACGATGCGATCACCGCGAATAGCTACGTCGGCCTTGCGGCCTTCACTTCCAGTGCCGTCGTAAACGGTTCCGTTTTTAATGACGACGTCAAATTTTTCCGGCAGTTCGGCCGCTGGAACAGCGGAAACAAGAAGAAGCGTAGCGCACAGGAATCGTATCATTTTTTGGTAGTGGTTGGCCTAAAGAGCAGGTCTTGATAATCCCAACTGAAATCGGCGAGGGGCGAGACCGGCTTCATCGTGATGCGATCGATTTTTCCCTCGGCGTCGAGACTGAATGTGACGTAGGCGGGCTCGATCGCCTTATCGGTAAAGCGGGTGATGAAAGTATCGTACTGCCAATGATCGAGCGTGCCACTCATGCGCGGAGTAGATTTGAAGTCGATGGTCAGTTTATTATTTGCGTTACCGATTTCGATGTTGCCATACCAAGGATCGACATAGGTCCCAGCGTAGCGGGCAAGTGAAAGTGACGGACCCTCCGTCACGGGCTTGGCGGAAGCGGTCTGATATTTTTTCAACCCCTCCGCCATCATTTGTTTCTTGTAGTCGATCATCTTCTCTGGCCAGTCGCCTTTCGGTAATCCAAGATAGTGATCGAGTAGCTCATCCATTAGACCCAGGATCACCTCACCGTCCTCACTGTTGATCTCAATCGAGAAGCCGACATTCTTCTCCGGAATCAGCACGACCGCGGCCTGAAAGCCGAAAACTGCGCCACCGTGCCAGACTATTTTTGCGCCGCGATAATCCTGCACATCCCAACCTAGAGCATAGGTATAGAACATCGGCTGGGTAGGCTGTAGCGAGGTCGGGCGAGGCCTATTGGGCTGGAGTAATACTGGCTTCCACATCTGCTCATGGGCGGCTTCGCTGAAAAGTCTTCCATCGCCATCGGGCAGTTTACCGGCTCCAAGTTGGATAAGTAGCCAGCGCGCGAAATCATTGGCGCTGATGGCGAGGCCGCCGGCCGGAGCGGCGTCGCGGGCAAGATCGTCACGTTCATTTAGTACTTCCTGATCCCCAATCCCGCGCAGGCCGCCATTCATCCGCGCGTGCGGATAGGCTCGGTCCGCGTTAGCGAAGCGTGGCGGGTCGTCACTGGTAGAATGAAGCATTCCGGCAGGTTTAAGGATATTTTCCTCTGTAAACTTTTCCCACGTCTCGTTAGTTACGCTTTCAATAAGTTGACCGGCGACCATGTAGAGAATGTTGTCGTAGGCATAAGCGTAGCGGAAACTGGTTGCGGGCTTCAAGTAGCGCACCCGTTTCACTACTTCCGCGCGGCTGAGGTTACTTCGCGGCACGAAAAGTAGATCGCCTTCTCCCAGTCCCAGGCCGCTTCGATGCACCAGCAGATCGCGAATCGTCATCTCGCGCGTGACCCATGGATCATACATTTGAAATTCCGGCAAGTGATCGATGACCTTGTCGTCCCAATCGATCTTCTTTTGATCGACCAGAATGCCGAGGTCGGCGACCGTGAATGCCTTGCCGGTCGATCCCGTCGGAAAAATAGTGTCTGCATCCACTGGCTCCGGCGCGCCGAGTTTTCTTACGCCATAACCTTTCGCTAATGTCACTTTGCCGTTTTCCACAGTGGCAATCGCCATTCCAGGAACGCCAACCTGCTTGCGCAGCGATTCTACTCTGTCGTCAAAATTTTCCGGTGGCGCGGCAACGGCATGCCCAAGGATCAACGGCGCAATGGCGTAGAGATAACACGATAGACTTCGTTTCAGTGAACGCACGGTAGTCACTTGGCGGTTCATCGGGTGATGCATGCGTCCACCAGCCGCTCGAATGCTGCACCTCCGCGCATGGGATCGGCAACCGCCAGCCTGAGACGCTCACTTTCCTTGGCGAGCAAACGTTCTGCGGAATCTGCGTCCAGATGGGCGGTGTTGAGACTAACACCGGCGCAGCGGATTGAAGGATTAGTGCGCCGCCCTAGGCGCAGCGCCAACTCCATCATCTCGTCTACGGTAGGCAGCGAATACCCCGGCACTCCAAGAATGCGGTCGCGTCCCGCCTCATGGCAGATCACCACAACATCGGGCTGACTGCCGTGTAAGAGTGCCAGTGACACGCCCGAATACGCCGGATGTAACAGCGAACCCTGTCCTTCGATGATGTCCCAATGATCATCGGCTGCGTCTGGGCTAAGTGTCTCCGCAGCGCCAGCCGCAAAATCCGCCACTACTGCATCAATAGGTATTCCGCCTCCCGCAATCAGGATGCCGGTTTGCCCAGTCGCGCGAAAGTGCGTCGCGATTCCGCGGGCGAGAAAGGCCCGTGTCAACGCCAGAGCAGTGTACTTTTTCCCGATGGCGCAATCAGTGCCCACAGTAAGTAATCTTTTGCCGGTGCGTTTGCGCCCGGTCGCAATCGGGATGTTTTGCGGCGGACGCCGTACATCAATCAATCTGCGGTTATTGCGCGCGGCTGCTGCTTGGAGCGCGGGTACGTCCGCGAGCCGTGTGTGCATCCCGCTGATGATGTCTAATCCGGCCTCAAGCGCACTGAGCAGCGCCGGGACCCAGGTATCGGCAATGAAACCGCCCTCGTTCGCCACTCCGATTATCAGCGCCTGCGCTCCCTTTGTCGCAGCCTCCGCCGGCGTGAGAAAAGGCAGCCCCGTTGTCACGGTTGCACCCGGGCAGGAATATTCAGCTACACAACGTTCAGGCGCCCAGTCGCGCAGGCCGAAAGCGGTCTTTGCGTACTCCGCCTCGGTAATGTCGCCGAGGAACAACAAATAAGGCTGTGGTAACGTTAGGATTGGGAGTCCAGATTGCGTCATATCCTGTCTGGAGCCATCTTCCTCTTGATCGGCTTTAAGTCCCGCGCAAGAGGACGCCGGCATTGTCAGAACTTGCAATCAACCTCAATACCCACGGTGCGCGGTTGAATGGGCGTACCTAAGGCATCGATAACATCCCCGGTCAAGAAGTTGAAGTTCGAGAAAACGGTCGGGTACGCGCGCTCGTCGGTCACGTTTTTGGCAAAGATACGAATCGTATAACGACCGTTCGAAACATCCGCATTCAGGTCCACAGCGCCGTAACTTGGTGTTCGGATAGCCGTCGGGCTGCTCTCGACTTCCGACCACTGACTGCTCACCCATCGGAAACCGGCACCGACGTGACCATTCCACGCGGCCACTTGGGCACGTTGAGTTTCGCCTTCAACGATCTTGCCGTCTTTGGCGGCTATGTTCTTACCTCCATCCGCGTTGTAGCCGGCGACCTGCTGCGGCGGCTCGGCTGTCGTGCGCCAGAAGGGCAGCGGAAAGTAGTAATCCACGGTCGCCGACGCAGAATACACCGGAACGTTTGGTAGTCGGTCACCCGCACGGCCTTCTAAACTTGGCGCGTTATTGCTGAGGGTCGCGTCAGTGTAGGCTCCGTTGATGCCGAACCGCAGGTTCTTGATCGGCTCAAATCCGGTGGTTAGTTCTACGCCGTTCGTCTCCGCCTTTCCGGCATTTACCAAGGCGCCCTCCCCGTTCACAACTTTGCTTACCTGGATGTCTTCCCAGGAAATATGATACCCGGCGATGTTGAACAGCAGCCGGTGATCGAAGAATTCCGATTTCAATCCAGCTTCATAGCTGGTGACGGTGGATGATTTCACTGCCGGGGGTATGCCGGGCAATGAGATATTTGGACCGCCAGGCTGATAACCAGTGGCAATGCGCGCGTAGAGCAACTGATCTTTGCCCAGTTTGAATTTGGGAGCGACCATATAATCAAACACGTTCTCGGCCGAATGACCCGGCAGGTTGGTTTTCAGTCCGAGGATGCCGGAAACGATCTGCGAGAAGGACTGTTCGTTGCGACTAAAGCGGAGACCGGCGCCAAGAGTAAATCGGTCGGTGAACTCGAAAGATGCATTCGCGAACGCCGCACCTTCCTGATAGGTGCTTGGCAGCAATGCGGTGAACAGATTCGGCAGGCCCGGAAAAGCCTCCCCATTCATCTGCTTGATGAAGAGGAACTGATCTTGGTGACCATGCTCGTAAGTATAAAAAGCGCCGAGCTGCCATAGGAAGCGACCATCCTGCTTGGAGGTGAGACGAATTTCCTGAGTAAACTTGTCCAGGTTCAGCTTTAAGTCCTCACCAGAGATACCTGGCATCGCAAATCCGAGCACGAGGGGAAGTTCCCCTATATTCAGCGTTACATCCAAACGCTGGTCGGCTCTGGTATTCAAGTAGGCTGTAGCTGATGTGAGGTCGGCCCAACCGAAGTTTAAATTCAGAGTCGCTGCGACCAAACCAACATTTTTTGTGTATGGCTCGTTAACAAAGATTTCATTGGTAAGATCGCCAAAGAGAGGATCAAGGGTCTTTGGGTTAAGCGGGACGGTGGCGTTGTTATCGCTTTCGATCCGTTGCCCGAGCGCGGTGAACCGGATGCGAATGTTCTCATTGGGCTGCCAGAGCAAGCCGACCAGAGCAGCCTGTTGATTGTATTCATTAATCCCGTGTTCACCATTGACCACATTGTCGATAAAACCGGCGCCGTCGTTTCGGGCGTAGCTGAGGCGCAACCCAACCGTGCCATTGGCGAGCGGAACTGTTCCACCTATATGGGCGTCCCAGCCCGGTTGGTCCCCATGTTCAACTCCCGAGATTCCGCCGCCAATGTGGAACTCCTCCGCCGTCAGGCTCGGATCAATTGTTACGTATTTGATGAGACCGCCAATTGAATTGGCACCATAAAGGGTGCCTTGGGGTCCGCGCAGGATTTCTACGCGCCTGATATCGTAGGGCAGCAGGTCTAGCTCATTAATATCGGCCCTCTGATAGATCCCGCTCGATCCCATCGGGGTTTCGTCAATGTAGGTTGCCACCGTCGCGCCACTCGTGATATCGGCAAGACCACGCAACGAGATTATAGTCTGCCCGGGGCTGCCTGCGGAGTTGACCTGAAAGCCCGGGATGTACGGTGCGTAGTCTGTCAACTGGGTTGCGTGCAGATTATCGAGCTCGACGTCATTGATCACACTGATGGAGGAAGGGACCTCCTGAATGTTCTGTTCGCGCTTCTCTGCCGTCACTACTACCCGCCCGGCTTCAGCAGTGCCGGGTTCGGGGCGAGCGGTTGGCGATGGTGAAGCTGTGGGGGACGGTTGAGGCGAAGAAGTCTGAGTCGGTGGCGGCGGCGCCTGAGCGCCGATTCTGCCTGGCGATAACAACAGCAGTGCGCCTGCCGCGAGGGTGAGTCGTAATTGAATCAATTTAAATTTATTCATGAGCGTGTTCTTTCCAACTGAGATATTCATATCCTGATTGGAGAACTGTCAATCCTATTCAGAGAATTGAAGCATTGCATGCTTTCGGATTCTTTTCGACGAGCGTTTAAAACTTTCGAATCGGTCGCTCCAGAAGCCAGAGCAGAAAAGCCGCCGTCGTCGCTAGGCCCGCCAAGACAAGAAAGAAGCTGTAATGACTGGTCCGACTCCAGAGTGTACCCACAACGCCGGCGAGTAGGCTGCCACTAAAGATGGTCAAAAACCAACTCGCTACCGTCGTCGCTCCGAGGCGCGGCGGCGCCAGGCGAGCGAACAAGCCAAGGCCGGTGGGCAAAATATAGAGCTCGCCAATGGTTAGGACGACAAAGAAGAGAACCAGCCAAAACCAGTTTGCGCGGCTGGTCCCGGCCAGCAATGAGACTGTTACTAGCAGCAGGTACGCGCCGGCCACGACGAGGGCGCCGATGGCCATTTTTCGGCGAGCAGACGGTTCCCTCCCGGCGGCCGCTTTGCGTCGCCAATAGAAAAGTAAGAGTGGCGTTAGCGTAATGACGAGAAGAGGGTTGAGAGATTGGAACCAGGTCATTGGAATGACTAGGCTACCGAAAGAACGATCG
>WNGE01017412.1_pt1 | contig 13331 bp, 11 predicted proteins | sample 5400651 | NCBI WGS metagenome assembly WNGE01 (sample SAMN13153370, study PRJNA577476) | soil metagenome | isolation source: 60 cm soil or saprolite under grassland replicate 2 | place: USA:California | collected 2016-06-15 | reverse complement strand
CAGTCCGAGTCCCGCTTGGGAGTACACGGGATCTTTAGCGGTGGGGCGCAAGCTCCACAACGCTACCTTGCTTGCGGACGGGAAAGTTCTGGTGACTGGAGGCGACCAAGGAACTACGGATCCGAACGATACCTCGCACAACCATCCAGCATACACATCGGAGCTGTGGGATCCGGCGACCGGGACGTGGTCCACGATGGCAAGCCTGAGCGTATATCGAGCTTATCACTCCATCGCTCTGCTGCTACCCGACGGGCGCGTTTTGTCAGGGGGAGGCGATGCCGGAGGAGCCTCAGCTGAGGTGTATTCGCCTCCTTATCTGTTCAATGGCTCGCGGCCGACTATCACGTCCGCGCCCACGAGCGTTGGGTACGGGCAGTCGTTTTTCGTGGGCACACCCAACGCCACGAGCATTTCAAAGGTCACACTGATCGCGCTTTCTTCGGTGACACATGGATTTAACATGGGCCAGCGCATCAGTCGGCCCCTGTTCTCGCAAGCTACAGGCGGCCTCAACGTGACGGCGCCTTCAAACCCCAACACCACTCCGCCGGGCTACTACATGCTGTTCATCCTGAATTCGAACGGCGTTCCTTCAGTGGCAAAGATTGTCCAAATTAATGGTACCACACCTACACCGACACCGACACCGACTCCGACACCTACCCCGATCCCGACCCCGACCCCGACTGCAACACCAACGCCCACTCCTCCCCCGACCCCAACGCCAACTCCTACGCCGACTGCAACCCCGCCCCCAAGTCCTACACCTACACCTACACCTACACCTCCACCTACACCGACTCCGACCCCAACCCCAACCCCAAATCCTACGCCAACACCAACTTCTACACCGACGCCAACACCTGCCCCGACTCCCACGCCAACACCGACTCCTGCTCCGACACCTTCACCTAGTGCGACGCCAAGTCCGACGCCGACAGCAACGCCGACACCGACTCCCGATCAATGCGTGGTTCCGAATTTCGTCGGAATCAAGCTAAACCGAGCGCAGCAGACTTGGCTCACGGCCGGGTTCACGACGACCGTCAACAGGATAGGGCCGAACGGTCGCGCGATTATCTCACAGAGCCTGCCCGCAGGATATATTGGCTCTTGCTCTACCACGACAATCACCGTTACGGCGCGATAACCAAAATAAATAGCATCCATGAAGCGACAGTTTAGGAGAAACAAAATCAATATGGCTAGCGTAGTCACCGTTATTCTAGCGGTGACGGCGGGAGTGGTTACTTTCCGGGAGACATTTGGGGAGACGACCGCGTACACAGTCTCGGAGCTTTCTGCTGCGGGGGTTCCCTGCGGGCTCAATAACTTGGGCGATGTTGCTGGGAGAGCAGGTGATTCTCTCTCAGGAGAGACTCAAGCTACCATCTGGACTCACGGCAGGTCACGGCCAAAGCATTTGGGTAAGCTTCACGGCGGCGAATATAGTTCCGCATCGGCCATCAACGACGCGGGAGAAGTCGCTGGAGGGGCGAATACTGCTGAGTCGATCGTTCCATTTGTGTGGGCGCCTAAGGGCGTCCTTCGGCGGATTCCGCTGCTGCCCGATGACAACTGTGGACAGGCGCTTGGCATCAATAAGCACCGCCATATGGCTGGCTACTCTTCGGGCCCGAATGGCAGAAAAGCTTGCCTGTGGACGCGAAGTACGGGCGTGCGCAACCTCGGCGTTCTGCCCGGAGGTAATTATAGCAGTGCCTGCGACATCAATGATGTGGATGAGGTCGCCGGCACATCCGCGAGCGCGGCTGGTGACCGTGCCGTCCTTTGGACCACAGACGGCAATATACGCGATCTTGGGACGCTGCCGGGAGATACTTCGAGCGAGGCTAACGCGATCAACAACAACGGGGATGTCGTTGGGTACTCGAAAGGTCCACGGGGCATGCGCGCTTTTTTGTGGACTCAAGCCACTGGAATGCAGGATCTCGGGGTGCTCCCCGGTGGAAACTCCAGCCGAGCGCTTGGTATCAACGACATGGGTGCTGTGGTTGGAAGTTCGACAAGCTCGTCGGGAGATCGCGCCTTTATATGGACAGAACAAGCAGGCATGAGAGATCTGAACAGCACAGCCTCTGCGACCTTCGGGGTAGTGTTTGTCGAAGCGCACGCGATCAACTACAGAGGTGAGATCCTTGTCATGGGGAAGGCTATGCATGAATCCAACGGAAGTGGCGAAACTGCTTCGAGCGAACATGATGATTGCGCTCCGGCTCCGCCATCGACTTTTCTGCTCACACCTACTCCTTAAATACAACTGTAGAGGCAGGCGTGCCGCCTGCACAACACGAGAGTTCGCAGCCGACACGGCTACCACTACAGAAGATGACCGATCGAGGCCTGCGGAGCAGTCATCTCGTAGTACACTGAGCTGATCGCTAACCACTGTAGAGGCAGGCGTACCGCCTGCACACAACGCGAGAGTTCGCACCCGACACGGCTGCCACTACAGAGAAACCTCACAAATGACATTTATGAGATGATTTCTAGTAACGATACAGAGTCTTGAAATGACTGTTTCTACCCTAAGCTCGCGTAGGTTCACCCTGGAAGATCAGCTCGAGTTCGCGGAAATTTCGGGAGACTGGAATCCAATGCACGTAGATCCGATCGCGGCCCGCCGGACAATTTATGGGAATGTCGTGGTGCATGGCACGCATTCTCTTTTCTGGGCTCTGGAATGCGTCGCGCAAATAGTGAGCGGAAAACGTGGTTTGTCGCATTTGAAAACGGAATTCAAACGTCAGGTGCATCTCAATGACGCCGTCTCCTGCAAGCTGCTGGCCTTCCATAACAGAGATTTGAAATTGTGTCTGGAAGCTAAAGGAAAAGTCGTGGTTCGTATCGACGTTTCGTTCTCCCAATCGTTTTGTGAGCTCCCGGGTTTGCCGAAGAACCCTAGCGGCACGCTCTGCCGAGACTTGACCTTCGAGGAAATTACCGCGGCCGCAGGTTCTGTGTCGCTTTTTCTGGACGAGAACAGATTCGGAAGACGGTTTCCTGGCGTTTTGAGACTGCTGCCAAACGGACAAATCGCCGAGCTTCTGGCCACGACACGCCTAGTCGGAATGGAGTGCCCGGGACTGCACTCTATCTACTCCGGACATAACCTTCACTTTGATGAGGAAGATACAGACACCCGTGAGCTTCGTTATGAGGTCGCTCGCGCTGACGGCAGGTTTTCCATGCTTTGGTTGAATGTGAAAGGACCGGCGGTGAGTGGAACGATTACTGCATTTGCGAGACCACGTCCCCGAACACAGGCCAAGGTTGACGTTGTTCGTCGCGCAGTTTCTCGCGACGAGTTTACCAAATCTCGCGCTCTGGTGATTGGCGGCTCACGAGGCCTTGGAGAAATCACCGCGAAAATTATCGCGGCGGGTGGCGGCGACGTCTGGATCACCTATTACCGTGGAAGGGAAGATGCTGAGCGAGTTGCTCAAGAAATTAGATCTGCAGGATTTAAGTGTTGCTGTTCACCCTTCGATTCGACCGCTTCTTCCGAAAATCTAGGAGGACAGTTTGGGACCACCTGGAAGCCGAACCAGCTGTACTATTTTGCCACTCCGCCGATCTCACTGGAAAAGGGAGATTGGTTTTCATCTGAAAAGTTTCACAACTACTGCCACTTCTATGTAAATGCCTTTGCTTCGACGGTTGACGCTGTGCTTCGCTTAGGCGGGGAAAGGCTTTCCGTTTTTTATCCATCCACGAGTTTCCTGCAAGAATTTCAAGAGCACTCTACTGAATATTGCGCAGCGAAGGCCGCAGGAGAGCTTCTTTGTCGTCATCTGCAGCATCGTTTCCCACACGTTACCGTCTATGCTCCTCGGTTGCCGCGCATGCAAACCGACCAGACTTCCGGACTCGTGCCCGTTGATGCCGAAGATCCACTGTTCAGCATGCTGAACGCGATTAGAGCGATGATTGCGGAATCACAGAAGAATCACATCAAAGACGCACGGGCGTAGTCTGCGCACTTCCTCAGAGGTGAAATGCAAAATTCCATCCAGGCGGCAGACGAGCATAGCAAATGGCATGTGCATCACTCTCTCGCCTGAGGGCGTGGTCTATGTGGCGCAATTTCCACACTGATATAGGTTAAAACTTGAACTTGATACGCCAGTGGATACGCCGTTTCCCCGACGTTCAGAAGGGCGCGATTCTGCAAGCTGTCGAATCGGCGAGTCTGCCTAAGATACGTCGCGCCCTGCGTCTGCTAGACGATTTAGAGCCGGAACAGCGCGGCCCGATCCTAGATGTCGAGCTACTCAGCACGTACAATCTCGAGCCCATTCTGCCAGTGCTACGACTCGCACTCAGCTGCTTGCCAAGCCGGGCACACCTGCGACTTGGACCCCTCGACGATATCGAGGCCCACATCGCGCAGCCCGCACCCGTATCATCGCAGCGGCTGTCTGGTGCTCGCATCATCATCTGGCGGATTGAGGAAGTGCTGCCGGAGGCGCTGTATCCTTTTTCACATGGGTTTCCGGAACGACTCGCCAGTCGTGTCGATCAATTTTTGGAGAGGATCGAACGGGTGATTGGCCTCCATAAGCGGAATGCTGACGGAATTCCCCTGTTCCTTTCGACCATTGCGCTCCCGGTCAACTTCTCCAATGCCCTGTTTGCAGCTCAGCACTGCGCCGGGCTGTTTTGCTCAGTCGCGCGAGTCAATCAAAAGATCTATGAACTTGCCACCCAAGGCGACGGGGTCCATGTGCTGGATCTTGCTTCGTGGGCCGCTTTCGAAGGCAGAGCTCACGCAGATGCGACCGTGGATTTCCTCGCGCGCCAGCCGCTGAGCGCGAAAGGACAAGTTGGGTTTACGCTATTCATTGCTCGCGCTCTGCGTCCGCTGATTGTGCCGAGACGCAAAGTGCTCGCGCTTGATTTAGACAACACGCTCTGGGGCGGCGTAGTAGGCGAGGACGGCGTGAATGGACTTAAGCTTGGTCACGACTTCCCAGGCAATGTTCATCTTCGGAGTGATGCTTTCGAAAAACAACGAGGCTGACGTACGACAGGCGTTCGAATCGCTTCCGGATATGATCCTGAAGTGGGAAGACTTTGCAGTTCGCAAAATAGATTGGAATCACAAGCATGAGAATCTGCGCGCGGCAGCCCGCGACCTAGATCTCGGACTCGACAGCTTTGTGTTTCTGGACGATGCAGACTACGAACGCGAGCAGATGCGCCAGTTCCTTCCGGAGGTTCGTATTCTAAATGAAAACCCTGATCCACTCCACATCCTCCGCTCGTTGTGGGAAACGGACGCTTTCGATTCTTTCACCGTGAGTAACGAAGACCGCCGCCGGCACGAAGATTATGCCATGCGTGGCGCGCGAAGCACTGAAGCACACCAAGATGACTTGGAGGCGTTTCTGAAATCATTGGAAATGGAGGCGACGATTGAGCCCGTGCAGCCGTCAAACCTGGAACGAGTCGTGACGATGGTTGGGAAGACCAACCAATTCAATTTGACCACGCGGCGCCATTCCCGGGCGCAGGTGCAAACCATGTTTGCATCGCCGGCTTCGATCGCATTGGCCTTGCGACTACGTGATAAGTTTGGCGATCAAGGAATCATCGCCGTCTTGCTCGCCGTCCGTGCTGGTAACGCGGCGACGCTCGTGATCGACAGTTTTCTCGTCAGTTGCAGGGCACTTGGGCGCGGGGTGGAAGATGCTCTTTGGGCCGCCATGCTGCGTCGCGTGGATCGGCAAAGCGTCCGACGGCTGGAGGCGGAGTACATTCCCACTGCCAAAAATAGTATCGTTGCTGGTCTCTACGATCGACTCGGTTTACAGCGTATCGAGCACAACTCCTCTTCGACTCGCTACCTATTGGAACCAGTCACGATCGTCGAATCTCCATCATGGATCGCTCTAAAGAATGAAACCAATGAACGATAACGATCCATTGCTGCGTCTGTTGTTGGAGTTCTTCGACCTGCCAGCGGATACTCGCCCAGAGAACATCAGGCAGCAGTTGTTGCCCTCCTGGGATTCCTTAGCAATGGTGCAATTGATCACAGAACTAGAAGGGACATTCTTAGTAAACTTCGACATCGACGAAATCGACCGGCTTCGAAGTTACGATAAAATCCGAGACGCTTTATGTAGGAAGGGCTTTTCTTCCCACGTCCCGCCAATTTCCAGAACCTAGACAAAATGGTGGACCAAGCAGATCCGATAGGCGTAACCATCTCAAGCATCGCGTGCACCGCGATCGAATTAGAATCATTGGACCGCGCTGAAGTTTGCCCCCCGACCTTTGGCAACACTTCAGCTGGTCCGCTTCGAGGGCATTGCTCCCAGTCGGATCGCGAACGCCGCTGTCACTCTTTCTGCTGACGCGATACTCTGAAGCGATCAAAGGAATGGGATTCGATCCAGTCGAGGTTCCGGACAGTTTCGATTTCCTCCTCAGCGGGGTCATCGATTCCTTCGGCATATTGGAGATGGTCAGCTCAATCGAAGACGAATTCCGCATCCGATTGGATCTGGCCGCGTTGGATGCGGAACAAATCACGATATTAGGCCCACTGTCCCAGTACGTGGCGAAAAATTCGAAGGCAGATTCATCTGCCGTCCGATAGTTTGTCCCGGATCCGTGTCTTGAACCTATGATGCTTCTCTACATGCACGCGCCGATCTTTGTCCAGGGGTTTAATCACCAGCTCGGCAGCCTCCGGCGGGATCTGAACGAGCTGAAGGCCGAACGCCTTCTGCTCGGCAACGTGGAAGCGTTAAGCGCAGTCGGATATTGCCACAACTTCGGATTGGGCAAAGATGAGAGTCTCTTGAGCCTGACAACTAATCCCTTGCGCTCCGCTTTGCAAAGCGCTGCGGAACCGCGCTCTCTCGTCTTTCAGCATTGTTATGCCGAGAGCGCCGTCTTAGGTTGCGACGCCAAGGAAACGGATATAGCGATGCGAAATCGCTACTTTCCCGCAGAGGTAATGAGAGAGCTCCAGCTAGATCATTTACCTTATTTTTGTTCATTCGCTAGCGGTTGCGCCGGTTTTACGTCCGTCTTGATTGCTGCCGGCGGTCTGTTCCCGTCTCCCGACGAACGTCCGGCGATCTGTGTAATGGCTGATAGTATGCCGCCTGGCGTTCCCTACAATATGTTGCGAGAAAGAATTCTCGGTTCAGATCACGCCTCTGCCTTTGTTATCGGGCATGAGCAGCTTGGTTATCAATTGTTAGGGATCAACTATTACTCCACTACTCGGACCGCGGTCCCTTTTGTTGAGATCGTAAAACGGACTGTGCAGATGATTCAAGATCTAGCGAACAGCCTTGATTTGGATTTGCCTCGCAGTGTTGTGGCTATCCATTACCCGAATATTTTCCCGGACACCTGGAGAATGGTAACACGGTATCTCCGGATACCAGACGTCGAACACGTGGTAGATGGAATGTGCGATCGTGCACATTGCATGGCTACAGACGCTGTGATTTCTCTGACAAAACTGCACCGGGGGCAGGAAGGACGTCTTCATGTCGTCGTGAACTATGGCATCGGACTTCATCTCGGCGTTTGTATTTTAAAGGAGCAGGCACACGATGGAGCCAGTCTCTGAGCGTCAACAGATCTTACACAGGCAGGTCCTTCTCATATGTTGGGGTTTTGAGACCGGGAGGCCGTCTTTTACGGCACTCTTCAGAGATGCGGCCTGCACACGCCGCACGCCGCAGGCTGCAGATGCTTCTCATGGAGGTGTAACGCCAGATCTCGGCTTAGAATGTGTCATGCTGTTAAAAAGGTGAGCGCATGTCGGAACGACTGCTGCCAGGCTTAAAAAACAGGATTCTTCAGGTGCTCGCTCGAATTGCACCGGGCGCCACAACTACGCGCGTCCGCCTCAACCGCTGGCGCGGCGTCAACATCGGGAAGGATGTTTGGATAGGATATGACGCGATAATAGAAACGTCCTGCCCGCACTTGGTTACCATTCGTGACCGCGCGGCGATCGGAGTACGGGTCACCATTATTGCGCATTATCGTGAACAGCAAGGCGTAGTGATCGAGGAAGACGTCACACTCGGCCCCGGCGTAATCGTACTGCCGGATGTAACGATTGGGCGCGGAGCGATAGTGGCTGCCGGAAGCGTCGTCACTAGGTCCGTTCCTCCTGGGACCATGGTGCAAGGGAATCCGGCGCGACCCATCGCTACGGTTGACACCCCGCTTGGATTCGGCGTTTCGTTAAAGGAGTTCGCGAAAGGTCTGCGACCCATCCGATAAAGGGCCGCGGGTCGAACACGCCCGTCGCGAAATCTGCACAGCAGAATTGCTTTGCCCTCCCAATAAGAGCGCATCAACGTTATCAAACTGGAGCTCGATTCCTCCGGAGGACCGAAATCTGATCCATCAGGCTGGTGACAGAGCGAATCTGGACGAATTGAAAGATGAGCTGGAAAAAACACGAGCATCTGAAAGTTGGCCAAGCTATTCTTCGCGGCGAAACGGCGCCACCCTCAGGTGCCGGGCAAAGAATCCAGCTGATCTGACGAGGACCATAAGGAAATATTTCGCGAGTGATTTATATGAAAATCTGGAGCGCGTCGCAGCCAAATTCGAGAGTTTGCCAATGAGCGGAACTCGTGGACAAGGGGTGTGGGAAATTCTGGGTGGGGTCTGCCGAAAGGTACTGCTGGCAAAATAAATCGCCCGAATAGAGAAAAATTACTTGCCATAACGATTGATTCTGATACGAACGAGCACGGCGCATCGCGAGGAACGATAAGCCGCAGTTGTGAGAACGCTTGGAGCCATTCTGTGTACCCTGCTTTGGAGCGGCTTTTTCGCTCCGCACTCCGGGGCTACGGTTCACTATTCCAACGGCTCGGCGGCGAGTGTACAGGCTTTGCATAACGCGGCGTTGGACGGGGATACGATCACGCTGCCTGCCGGAACTTTTAGCTGGACTTCGCGTGTCACAATTACAAAGGGTGTTACGCTGAAAGGCGCTACGACGATAGCTGGCTCTCCCTCGAACCCCACAGTCATCGACGCAACAGTTATTCTGGATAATATTCCAAGAAGCGGCTCTGGCGCGGGTATTATATCGGCGCAACTGAATGCGAACCAATCTTTTCGACTTACCGGGATAAGTTTCAGGCACGGGAGCAGCACCGCTTACGGAAGCAACGGAGCCGTTCGAGTAACCAGCAACGGCACCCAGCCGAATAGATCGGTGAGAATCGATCATTGCCACTTCGACCATCTCTATTGGAGCCACGCCATCTGGATTTACGGTTGGATTTACGGCGTCGATGACCACAATGTGTTCGACTGCAATCCGGCGAATCTATCGCATTTGATCTGGCATAACACCTGGGGCGGACGGATAAATGGCAACGGCTCGTGGGCGGATTTTCCATACTATGGCAGCGACAAATTTTGGTTCATCGAGGACAACACGATTCGCGGGAATGGACCCGCGACCAGCGGCAACATTGATGTCATGAATGGCGGCAGGTATGTCGCGCGGCACAACGCGTTCTTTAACGCAGCGCCTAATAGTCATGGAACCGAAGGAGGCCCACAACGCGGCGCTCGCGCGCGCGAGGTTTACGATAACGCTTTCAACTGGACAATTGGTTGGGGCGGCCACATGCAAAGGTCTGGTGGCTCCATTTGGCACGACAACGCTTGGACTGGCGTCGCCAGCAATAGGTCCACACACACCGCGCTGACCTTATTTCGAGAGATTGGAGCGATTGGGAACGATCTTGGTTTTTGGGGAGTTGCCGGCGGCAATAATCGATGGGACGTGAACGATCCTCATGGCCTTTACGAGAGCGGGGTTGCTTCAGCTACTTTGGCCAGCGGCAGGTTGCAAGATTCAAGCAAGAACTGGACTCCTAACCAATGGGCTGGCTACAGCGTCACGAACACGAACCCGGCTTCCGCATGTTATCTCCACAGTTCTCACATTCTTTCGAACACATCGAATACAATCACCTATTATTTTTATCCATCCGGCGATAGAGGCGCGCCGCTGGTCTTCGGCGCCGGTCATCGCTACCAGATTCATCGCGTCCTTACCGCATTGGATCAAAATGGCAGAGGCAAGGGGGACTTGATCAGTGCTGCCTCTCCGCCAGCCTGGCCTAACGAAGCGCTGGAGCCATGCTTTTCATGGAACAATGTCCACTCGCCGACCGGTCACGCCTACGGTTTTGGCAGCAAATATCCAACTGAAATTGCTAACCGGGATTACTACAACCTCGGAGCCGGATTCCCCGGGGATTCCACGCCGGCACAAGTCTCAGCGACTTACACGGCAGCGCTCAATGGTGCCGATTATGTCGGTCCGTTTGTTTATCCGCATCCTTTGGTGAGCAGCGCTTCTGTGCCAACTGACGTTAACGGCGACGGCAAACCGGATTACCTGCTTTACAATCCCACCACGCGGCAGACGGTGATATGGTATCTTAACAACGATGTTCTCATCGGCCACGCTTACGGCCCCGTGCTGTGGTCCGGCTGGAGCTTGGTGGGGGTTGCGGATTTTAACGGCGACGGCAAACCGGATTACCTGCTTTACAATCCCACCAGGCGGCAGACGGTGATATGGTATCTTAACAACGATGTTCTCATCGGCCACGCTTACGGCCCCACGCTGTCGTCCGCCTGGAGCTTGGTGGGGCCGTGAGCGATTACTAGCCGTTACGCGCCAGCTGATCGTCAATCTTTCAAACGATGATTCGCACGTCTCGAAGAGGCGCCGCAATTGACCGCGTCGATCGGGACGACTGAACGACCCCGTCAAATTTACCTTGCCTCCCAACAATTTTGTAGAGTAAACAACCTTGCATGACGCAGAACAGAAGAAACATCTGGGACAATCGGCAATTGTCGGATACTAGGAGAGCTCGTCGCACAGACGCGTTGAGCCCGTCTTCTGGCCTCGCCGCCTTCCTGGTTTTTGCCGCGCTGGCCTGTGGCGGTTGTCAGACCACGCTACCGCCTTTGCCGAATCCGCCAGGCCCCAAGACAGCGGTAAGGCTCTCTCCCGGAGATACAATCAAAGTTGCCTTTGCCGAGGAGACCGATCTGGATCAAACGCAGAAAATTCGCAGGGACGGCAAGGTGAGTCTGCCGCTCATCGGCGAGGTGACGGCTGCGGGCAAGAGGGTTATCGATTTTCAGCACGAGCTTGTCAGCCGCTACGAGGGGCGCCTCGACAATCCCGAAGTGCTTGTCACGTTGGAGAGCGGTACTGCAAGCGTGATCGTGTCCGGGTTTGCCCACAAACCAGGAAAAATTGATTTTGATCGCCCAAAGACAGTATATCAGACAATTATGGAAGCGGGCGGCGCAACCGACTATGGAAGTCTCAGTAATGTCCACCTAACTCGCATCATCAACGGAGAACAGCGCACCGAAGTCATTAATCTTCGGCCGACCGTTCACGGCAAACCCACAATACCCAAATATGTGCAAGACGGGGACGTGATCTACATCTCGCGCAACTGGTTTTGATTCCGAGATCGGCTCGCGCGATTTGCAACGGACATGATTTTGCCATGTCGAATTCACACGACTCGTAGACTCGTTGGTTCGCTATCCCTCGCGTTCCTGTCAGCGGCTTTTTCGCTGATTCCACACAATAAAGCAATGGGGCAAGAAACCGGTGGAGGGGGTTATGTTCCGCTTGAAATCACAACCGGTGTGGATTTCGGCTACGACGACCACGTCATTGGGAGCAACGCCGCTGGAAATTCAAGTAGCCCAGGCTCGTTTTTCGCGAAAGAAAACCTTGTGCTAACTTATGATCGCCCCGGGGAACAGACAGAATTTCGTCTGCTTGGTATCGGACGCTTTACCCAATTTTTCGATGTGGGCGCCGACGACAAAGACATCAGTGTCACAGCGTCGTTTACGCACAACTTCACGACACGGCTTTCTTTCAATGCCGAAATTTATGCCGCTTACCAGACGGAGCCTGATTTCCAATCCAACATTGGCCCCACAAACGTCCGTGCTCCTCATTTCGACACGACCGATACTTTTTCACTTACCTATCGTTGGCTGCCGCGAGTTGCCATGGTAACAAGCTATACTTTCCAGCGCATTAAGTATGAGTCGTCGTCGCTATCGTCGTCGCCATCGTTGGCGGCGATTGGTGCAGCTCAGGACCGGTTCCAGAATACACTTGCCGAACGACTGCAGTTTAGCCTGACAAGCCGCACTAGCCTCACTGGAGAATATCGCTTTGAAGTCATAGATTACGACACTGCGCCGCGCGATGCGACCATTCATTTTGCACTCGCCGGTCTTGATCATCGTTTGACCGAATACCTGTCCATCAACGTGCTTGGGGGTCCATCATTTCGTTTTTTCAAAAATGACGGCAACACGATCAACCCGTACGCTCAAGTGAAAATCGATTATCAGGGGGGGAACCATTCGCTAACCTGGCTAACAACTTATGGAGTCGAACAGCCCAGCCAGACTGTCGCGGCGGGGGCCACGACGCTCCGAACCGGCCTGAGCCTCGCGTACGATCTAACTTCACGGATCAATTTGAAGGCCGGAGCTTTCTATCATCACGAGGAAAACCAAGCGGAGAGAGGGGGAACAGTTGTAAACACTTCGACAGCCGCGCAAGATTCTTTGCATTTCACTCTCGGCCTTAAGTATACGATCAATAAGCATTTCGCGTTGCATGGTAATTACGAGTACACAAACCAGGGCTCGTCCGGAGAGTCGTCGGGCTTCTCGCGGAATCGCTACTTCGCCGGATTGACCTACACGTACTGAGAATTTACAGCCGAGACAGCTCGGCACAGGAAGCTCCCCCACAATTCGGCAATTGCTCTGCGACCCAGCCTGAGAACTACCTTCGATATGCGCCCTTCACCCAACGGAGCTGCTGCTCGCGAAATCATGGTTCCTGCCCGAACGGAGGAGGTCTCCGAATCCACTTCGCCGAGGCAAAAACAGAGATGGCGGTTTTGGAGCGGCACGTGTTTTGCGATTGTGCTGCTGGCAGCGTTCGCCCGGCCCCTGCTGGTGCTAATAAATTACGCAGCCTGGAACGAACTGCGTTCATACATCTTGTTGGTACCATTCGTTTCTGCTTACCTGCTTTACATCCGCCGCGATCGATTGCCGAAACAGTACGCTACGGATTTCCCGTTTGCGATTGTGTCCCTGGCCGCCGGTCTTGGCGTTTTGGTGTTCACGTACTGGTTGGATTTCGCAGGGCGAGCGCCAGCCGATAACGACCGGCTCGCTCTGTTGACTCTATCGTTCCTTTGCTGCCTTGCGGCAGGAGG
>WNGE01014083.1_pt1 | contig 13333 bp, 27 predicted proteins | sample 5400651 | NCBI WGS metagenome assembly WNGE01 (sample SAMN13153370, study PRJNA577476) | soil metagenome | isolation source: 60 cm soil or saprolite under grassland replicate 2 | place: USA:California | collected 2016-06-15 | reverse complement strand
TGTTCTTCGGACTGGTGGGCCTCGGCGGCGGCGCCGCAGATAGGGCATCCCTGCTCGCCTCCGGCTTCTCGTTCAGCGACGGCCTCGCGGCTGGCGGGACACGGGATCTCGTTCCAGTCCGGCGGCTCACTCATCGCCGCCGTCTCCGGTCTCGCCGAGAGCGTTGCGCATTTGCGACCAGATCCCGTCCGCCGCGGCCTCGACGTCGCCGTGCGCGGCCTCGAGCCATCCGGCGAGATGCTCGGTGACGCGGCGCACCTCGGCGCGGGTGGCGTCGTAGCCGGGGCACAGCCACCGGATCAGCTCGCCGACGTGCTCAGGCGGGCCGAGGCCGATCTGCGCGATGAGGTCTTCCATGCGCTTCACGGCGCCGGCCGCCGCGGGCTGCCCCTTCGGCCTCGGGCCCAGCCCGGCGTGCTCAGTGCCGGCCGGGATCATCCCGGCCGGCGGCAGGCCGGGTCCGGTCCCACCAGTAGGTGAGGGGGATGCCGCAGCCGGGGCAGTCGATGAGCCCGTATTTGGCCCGCTTGCCGCAGCGGGCGCAGTAGGGTCCGGCCGTTCCTCGATCACCTCGGCGTCGTGAATGTCCTGCGGCTCGGTGCGCCCGTTCTCCGTGCTGATGCCTGACCCGGCGAGCTGGGCGGCCTGCGAGGCGGTCACCGGGACGGGGGCGCTGCCGTCCTGCGGGTCGACAGTGCCGTATGCGGACACGGCGCGGAGTTGCTCCTGCCGGTACTCCGTCGACGTCGGGACATACGGTTCCAGGCCGCGCAGGACCGTCTTCTTCCACATGGACTCCTCCCACTGCCGCCATGGGGAGTCGCTCTTGTCCGAGCCGCGGGACTTGGCCTTGTGCCGCATGATCTCCGCCTTGCCCATCTGGATCACTTGCGAGCACCGGCCGCCGGGGAACGTCGCGTAGGCGTATGCGCCCCGCAGCGGGCCGCGTGCCTCGGGGTCGGCGAAGGCGTCGTACTCGTGCGCGGGCGGGGTGTCCTCCCCGCGGGAGGCGTAGCGGTCACGCTGGCGGACGACCTGCGCGACGACGGAGGACACGCCCCCCGCGCGGAACATCCGCTCGATGATGCCCTTGTAGCCCTCGATGCCCGTGACCTCATTCCCGAACGGGACGAGGTAGTAGTCGTCGGTGTCGGGCTCGTGGCCGAGGCGGGCGCAGTCCAGCAGCGCGTACAGCAGCGACTGCGGGTTCGCGATGGCGGCGTCGAGAAGCTTCGGGTTGCGGCGGAGCGCGCCCTGGGTGACGCGGATGACGGCGGACGGCTTTACGTGGGCGGCGGCGGCCATGGCGATGTCGGCCTGCCAGTTGCGGACCTTCCCGATGACGAGGTCGATCTCGTCGCGGCGGTCGACGGCTCCGGTGACGGTCTGCGCGGTCATGGCGTTTCCTTCTTTGCGGGGGTTTTCGCGGGGATGAGCTTGTCGGTGGTACTGGCCTTGCGGACGTGCTCTTTCACGTCGAAGACACTGCGGGTGGCGACGGGGGCGCCGTCGGCGAGGACGGCGCGGCGGGCCGGGCCGATGCGGTCCCGGATCCGGTTGGCGGCCAGTTCCTTCCGCTGCCTGGCGGTTTTCTCCCGGCCGCACGCGGCCAGGTAGGCGCGGGCCATGCCCTTGGGCACGACGGCGTCCTCGTCCTTCACCGACGGGTGCAGCCTGCGCAGCGCCTCGCCAGTAGCAGGCCGCCAGTCCACCGGCGGCGGCTCATACTCCGCGAGGTACCGCCGGAATCGCTCAGCGGCCGTGCGCATCAGCGCGAGATCACGCAGCGCGTCATCGTCCATGGTGAGCTCGTAGACGCGGAGCGTGCGGGAGTGCAGGAACAACGTGGCCACGTAGCCCGTGGTGACGCCGAGGACGTCCATCTGCCACAGCACCTGGCAGCGGTAGTGAACGGGGATCTCATCCGACCCGCCCGGTCCCCATCCGTCGTACCCGGCGTCCGTCTTGCACTCCAGCACGGCAGTGAGGTCCGGGTACTGGTTAGAGAACAGGCCGGGGCCGTCTTGCTGCCAGCCGCCGCCCTCGTAGACCAGCCGGTCCGGGGTGGCCATCTGCCATGGCCGGTCCGGGTGGGCGTACAGCGACCATGCCGCCTGCGCGTCCAGGCGGAACTCTGGCCGCAACTCGGCGAACCTGTCGGCGACGAAGGACTCCAGGTGGCGGCCGAGTGCCATGGCCGTGTTATCCGCCTGCTCCGGGAGGTCCCCGGTCTTGCGGTGGTAAAGACTGAACGGCGAGGAATACGGCGACAGTCCCATGACGACCGCGATCTCGGACGCGGTGATGCCCTGCCTGCGGGCGGCCAGCCACTCGGCCTCGCTTGCGGTGCTGGGCAGCACCAGCCGCGCGGCCATCACGTCACCCCGTCGTCACGTAGCACCGCGTCTGGCACGTGGCATTCGCACGCGGCGCACCAGCCGCCGTCGTCCAGGTCACCCCCGCAGTCCGGGCAGGACCAGATGTCGCCTGCGGGCACGGGCGGCCCGGCGAGGTTTGTCCGGGCGGAGCGCCAGCCGCCGCGTGCGCGCCGCACGGCCGTGTTGCGGCCGGCCCGGCTGCCCGCGTACCGGCGGCTCATGGCTGCGTCTCCGGATCATCGGGGAAGGCCACGGCGCGGATGAACTCGCACAGCCGCCCCGCCTCGGTTTCCGACAGATCGGCGGGCAGCACGAGCCGTGCGCGGATCCCGCCTTCGCGGACGGGGACCTCGTAGGGGATGCACGTGCCCTGAATGGGCCCGGCGCGGGTGCTCATGGCTGCCTGTCCAGTTCAGCCTGCAGCGCGGCGATGAGGTCGCGCACCTGGGGCGGGGTGAGGATGTGGTCGCGGCGGCCGGAGATGAGGGCGATGGCGCCGGGGCGGGTGACGATGAGGAACCCGGCGGCGCGGGTTATGGGCGCCCTGGTCATGGTCACTGCCGCACCCGCCGTTCCATCTCAGCCGCCCAGCCAGGGTCGTGGATGACGCAGGGCCGCCACACCAGCTCGCAGCCGCAGGGGTTCCCTGCCGGGTACTGCGCGCCGTCTGGCATGGATACGTGGTCATTCAGCCCGGCGCGGCCCGGTTCCGCGGGCAGGACGACGATGAGGACGGCGCAGGCGGCGAGGACGCCCAGCGGGATGCCGAACGCGATCAGGTCGGCGGTCATGACCTCACCCGCCGGATCAGCGTCTCGACGGACGGTTTCCCGTCGTTCTCCAGGCCGAGGAACAGGCGCTCCAGCCGGGAGAACTCGCGGCCGACCTTGTCCACGGCCGCGTCCATCGCGCGCTCGGTCGCTGCCATCAGCCCGGCTGACGCGTCTTTCACGGCGACCTGGAGTTCCTCGCGGACGCGGGTTTCCGTCTCGGTCCTGATCAGCGCCCGGGCCTCGGTGACGACCTGCCGCAGGTCCCGGGTGGCCTCGTGCGCGCGGCGGATGGTCTCGCGGGCCTCGCCCGTGGCGGCGATGAGGGCGTCAATGGTTTCCTGGCTGATCAGCTCGCCGCTCACCGGGCACCGCCTGCCGGGACGGGCCGCAGCGCGGGGCGGGGCGGGCGCTCCCGCATCCGGGTGACCATGGCGGCGATCCGCGCCCGGCTCTTGGCGCCCAGCTCGCGGAGCGCGCGGCGGCGCCTGCGGCCGCTACCGCTGCGCCACCAGTACAGCGCATGAGGAAGTAGCCCAGGCCGCTCACGGCTGCACCGCCGGGATGCCGCCGATGATGGAGTCGAGCATGGCGCCGGTGTCCCCGCCGTGGCCCCGGAACCCGGCGTCGGCGAGGTGCGCGGTGATGGCGGCGGTGACGTGGTCATCGCGGCGGCGGGTGATCAGCTCGTCGACGACGGCGTCCGCGCAGGACTGGCCGCCGCGCCAGTGCCCGGCCTTGCCGCACTTGCCGCAGTAGGGGTCGCCGCCGGGGGTGAACGCGTGCACGCGGGGGGCTTCGTGGCGCCCGGCGGGCGGGTCGTCGGTGACCAGGACGGCGGGCCCGTATCTGGCTGCTAGCTCCGCGTCCTGCGCGGCCTTGCTCCATCGGCAGTCCTTCAGCCAGCATTCCTCGCTGGCTGGATGGAACAGGTGGGACTCCTGCATCTCGTCGTAGCTGACGATCTCGGTGCCGGGGCTGGTGTGCGGCTCGAATCGCTGCGGCCAGTCCGGGGAACGGCTGATGACCCGTTCTTCCCGCGCCCCGGTTACCAGCTTCTCCGCCGATGGCAGGGCCAGCTGCGGCTTGCGCCATGTCTCCAGCCCGGGCCAGTCCAGGGCGCGGCGGGGCGCGATGTGCGTGCCCTCGTGCGCGTCGAACAGGCGGAGGCGGCGTGCGCCGAGGCCGTGCAGGGCGTACGCGGTGACCCCGGCCAGCAGCGTGAGCGCGGGCACGGCGAACCATGGCGTGAACGCCCACTGCGGCCCGGTGACGGCGAGGTAGAGCAGGACGGCGGCGCAGGCCCCGGCCGCCGCAGGCCGGCTGATGACGGTCATGACAGTCTCCCGGCGGCGATGATGAGCACGGGAATGATGAAGGCGTCGATCACGATCACGGCCGCGGCGACGCCGCCCGTAGTCGGCTTGCGGGGCTTGCCGACGTTGACGACGGTGGCGATGGAGCCGAGCGCGATAAACGCGGCAATGGCGTACAGGGCCCACCTCATGACGCGTCCTCCTGCTCGTGTTGCACCGCGAGCCGCGTCAGCTGCTCCAGCGTGTAGCTCTCGGTGAAGGTGCGGCGGTACGACGGCCCGCCGTCGCGGCAGGTGCAGGTGACGCGGATGACGGCCGCGGCCCCGTAGTCGTCCTCGATCAGCTCGGGCTTGTACCGCAGTTCGTGGGTGACGGGCCCGCCGGACGGGCGGGGCTCGGACCGGCCGGACACGTTCTCGGTGACGGGCGGCCGGGCGAGCGCCGCGGCGAGCTCGGCGGTCAGCGTGTCGTCGCAGAAGTCCAGCGCGGCGTCAGCGAGGCCGGGGCGGGCGGCGGCGATGTACGCGAGGGCCTGGTATGCCCCGGATGGTTTGAGTGCGCGCATGCGGGCGATGCGGTGCGCGGTGGCGTCTTCCGGCGGCGCGGTCATGACTCGTCGTCCCATGCCTGCATGGATGCCTTCAGCCCGTCCGCGATCTGACGGCCGCCGGAGGACCGCAGCCGCAGCGCGAACACGGGGCAGATGCTCGCCGAGGTGTCCTTCCCGGCGAAAACCAGCGTGGACAGCAGCCCGCCGATGGGCATGCCGGGATTCTGCCCGGCCGCTTTTGCGCCTGCCGTCCGCGCGTCGTCCTCTGCCATTGCCTTGGCGATATGCTCGTCGATCTCGGTACGGCTCATCTGCGGCGGGGTCAGGCAGGTGCGGTCCCACGGGCACGTCTGGCACAGCATCGCCGGGGACGCGCCGGATTCGAGCGCCCTGCTGACGGGCTGGTAGTCGCTCATTTGCCGTCTCCGTTCAGCCACTTGTCGACCTCGTCGGCGTAGTACCGGCGCTGCCCGCCGGGGAGCCGGACCACGCCGAGCTGCCCCCGGTTCCCCCATCGCAGGACGGTGACCGGGCTGACCCCGAACTTGTCAGCGACCTCGCCCGGGGTGTAGAGCCGCGGCCCCGGATCCGGCCGGGGCTTGCCCGTCATGACGGGCCCGCGGTGAACTGGATGAACACGTGCCCATCGACCTGGCTGGTGCGGGCGTGACCGTCGCGCCTGATGGCTGCCATCCGGGCGGCCTGGGTGAAGCTGCTGCTGCTGACGGTGAAGTCGGCGCCGGGCGTGAGCCGCCACACGTCGCCGTCGAGCCAGTCATCCCACGGGTATCCCTGGCGGCGGCGCCACTGGTGGCCGGTGATCCGTTCTGCCATCAGGACCGCCCCGCAGCCGGTGCCTTGATCTCTGACATGTGCACGAGATGACCGAAGGTGCCGATCTTCCCGTAGACGACCTCATCATCCGGGGGTACGCCGTTCATGCCCGCGCGCAGGCCGTAATGCATGGCGGCGAAGTTGCCCTGGCAGTCGCCCCACGGTGCGCCGCTGACGCGGTCCCACCAGTCTTCGATGATGTACTCGGCGCCGGGGACGACAGTTCCCTGAACGGGATCGGTGACGTTGTCGCCGATGATGACGGTCTGCCCGGCGAGCGGGTGGGGGTCGGCGTGGATGGTCATCTTGCTCGCTCCGTATCTATACTTGTCGATTGCTCCGTCCGGCCGTCCCACTGCATTGGGGCGGCCGGTTTTCCTGCTGGAACCTCCCCCGGCCGCGGCCCTCCGCAGCCTCCACAGGGCAGGCCGGGACCGGGGAGGGGCTTATGGTGCGGCGGCGGCGAGTACGCCGTCAGGGAACGCGACGGCGCGGATGAACTCGCACAGCCGCCCCGCCTCGGTTTCCGACAGGTCGGCGGGCAGCACGAGCCGTGCGCGGATCCCGCCTTCGCGGACGGGGACCTCGTAGGGGATGCAGATGCTCACGACGCTGCCGCCCGTGGCCGCCGTACGCGTACTCATGACGCCCGTGCCCGCCGTGCCCGCGCGGTCTCGTCCGCCAGCCCGCCCGCCGCAGCGGCCCGCCCGGGCATGCGAGGGTGGCGCGGATGCGGGGCGCCGTCATCCTTGCCGGGCCAGTCATGGCCTTGCGTCTCGCCGCACCAGCAGCCGGGGCCGCCGGGTGCCATGCGCCGCGTTGACGGCTCGCGGTTATCACGGATCTTCGGCCGGGTCTGCGGGCCGTCCGGGCGGCGTTCGATGTCGTCCAGCGTCGGGTGCCAGCTCATGACGCCTTCACCAGCTCAGCCGCGACGCGCTCGACTTTGGCTCGGTCGAACAGGTAGTCACCGTTCGGCCCGGGGAGCTTCCGGATGCAGGCCAGTTCGCCGCTGTCGGCGCGTCGCTGGACGGTCCTGGCGCTCACGCCGAGGATGACGCCAGCCTCGGCGCTAGTGATCGGTTCGGTCTTCATTGCGCCACCTTGGCACATTGTCGCGTAACGGTCAAGCGGCTTTGGATGGGAAGTTATGAGCCAGGACAGCTTGACGCGCGGCGGACACGCGAAGCACAATGACGGACATGAGCGAGTCCCCGCAATCCCCGCAGGCCGGGGCCATACCCGCATGGACCATCGGCTGGCGCATGCAGCGCGCGCTAGCCCACGCAGGCATCAGCGTCGAGGAAATATCTGACGAGCTGGGCGTCAGCCGGTCATCGGTCAGCCGGTGGCTGAATGACCGGGCGCTACCCCGTGCCGCTTACCTGAAGGTGTGGGCGCTGCGGACCGGGGTGGCCTACGAATGGCTAGCAGGCGATCAGTTTCCCCGGCGAAGGGGGTTCAATACAGCACCGATAACAACCCCTTCAGAAAACCCTGCCACCCGGGCACCGCTCACGCTCGCGGCGTGACCTGCGACGCAACTGCGACATAAGCAATGTGCGGCACCGGAGGCAAGCGCCGTGTCAACTGTCCCGGGGGCCACAGAACAATGGCGGGCAGACGGTGGGTAAAGAACGGTCACCGGGGAGTAATGTCGCTGCCGGTTCACTCGTGAATCACCTGCACCCCGCAGCGCACGCAGCCCCTGGGGGGGCCATGACAACCGAAGAGCACCACTTAAACCACCTGCGCCTTAAAGGTCGCACGCCCGCGTCGGTGTACGCCCGCAAGCGCGCCCTCGCCCGCCTCACCGCCGCGCTCGCCGTCCCGCTCCTGTCCGCCGGGTCCGGCGACCTCGCGGACTGGCGGGCATCCTTAACGGTCGGCGATGATGCCGTCGTGGCATATGTGAGTCATATCCGAAGCTTCTACGACTGGTGCGTCGCCGAGGGCCTGCGCGCGGAGAACCCCGCCGCGGGCCTGCCGGTGCCCCGGCTCGGCCGCCGTCTGCCCCGGCCGATCGCCGAGGCTGACCTGATGGACGCGCTCGCCGCCGCGCCGCGCCGGATCCGGCTGATGATCGTGCTGGCCGCCTGGGCCGGGCTGCGCGCCTGCGAGCTGGCCCTGCTCCGCCGCGAGTGCATCATGGACACGGTCACGCCGCCGGTGCTGCTGATCGCCGGGAACGCCACTAAGGGCCGTAACGAGCGGATCGTCCCGCTGTCGTCGTTCGTGCTCGAGGAGATCCGCCTGGCCCGCATCCCGTCATCCGGGCACGTGTTCCGCAGGATGGACGGCCGGCCCGGGCCCAATGAGCCCTGGAGAGTGTCGCAGCTCGTTAACCGTCATCTGCACCGGCACGGGATCGGCGCGACGCTCCACAGTCTTCGCCATCGCTATGGGACGCAGTTCTACCGCGCGTCGGGGCGTGACCTCCGGCTGACGCAGGAGACGATGGGGCATGCGCGGCCGGAGACCACTGCCGGGTACACGCTGACCGACAACCCGGAGGCGGCGGCGGCGGCGGAGGGGCTGCCGGTGCCCGCCAGGCTAAGGAAAGTGGCAGGCTGAGCGGCATGACGGAGAAGGAACTGGCCTGCGCCTTGTTCCGCGTCTATGAGACGTGGTGGCACAAGATCGGCACCTATGACCCTGGCCGGGTGCTGGTTTCGGACGGGACCACGCTGACGGATATCGGCGGCCTGCTGACTGGCGCGGACCTGGACGAGATGGAGCAGGCTTGTATTGCCGTCGAGAAGCACGAGACGGAAATACGGACTTGGCTAGGCCTCTGACCTGCGGAAATGTCGTTTTCTGAGACGGCTCGCCGGGTATCGTTTACACGGACTGAGTATCGTTTAGCTGATACCATGGCGGGAGCGAGGGCATGCAGTTGTGTTTCCCTTGCTTTCCGATACCACGGAGGATGACACCATGGCGAGCACCTTTGACACATGGCTGGAGGGACAGCAAGACGCTTCCCGGCCGGCTGATCCGCTTGACCTGGTGACATGGCCTCAGTACCGGGCCGCATTCAAGATCGCCGCTATGGCGCTCTTTGAGGTCACGCAGGCCCGGGAGCTGTCGTCCGCTCAGCAGACAGCCAGTGACGCGCTGGCAGCGTTGAGCGCCGAGGTACGCCGGTTCGATGAGACCGAGCCGTCCTGGGAACCGCATGGCAGCGAAGGCTAAGTCCCGGTACCCGGAGGTTCGCATGCACGTGAAGCGCGAGATCTGGACCGCCAGCGATGGAAGCCGGGCTCGTGCCTGGTTTATATGGTCAGGCAATTTTGAGACCGGCACCGGCCACAGGGGGACGCTCCCGGTGACCTTGCTGCGGCACTGGTGCCATCTGCGCGACAACCGGAAGTGGGCGCGCAGAGGCGATGGCCGGGCCTAAGCCCCGCAAGTATCCCGCCGAGACGCTCACCGCCCCGGAGGTGGCCGCGCTGCTGCGCCAGTGCTCCACCACGGCGCCGACGGGGATACGCAATAGAGGATTGATTACCGTCATGTACCGCGCCGGTCTCCGCATCAACGAGGCCCTCGCGCTGAAGGTCTCCGACGTGAACCCCGCCGTCGGGACGATCCGGGTCCTGCACGGCAAGGGCGACAAGTCCCGCACCGTCTCCATCGACGACGGCGGCATGGCCCTCGTGCAAAGGTGGATCGACAGGCGGGCCGCGCTCGGCCACCGCCACGGCCCCCTGTTCTGCACCCTCGCCGGAGGGAAGCTCAGCGACGTGTACGTGCGGAACATGATGCACCGCATCGGCGACAAGGCCGGGATAGAGAAACGGGTCCACCCGCACGGCCTCCGCCATTCCCACGCCGCGGAGCTCGCCGCCGAGGGCGTGCCGGTGAACGTCATCCAGCAGCAGCTCGGGCACGCGCGCCTGTCCACGACGGACGTCTACCTGCGGCATGTGGCCCCGGCCGCGCTGCTGGAACTGGGGCGCTCGCGCCCGCCGTGGAATCCCGAGGGGTAAATCTCCGGCCAGCAGGTCACCCTGTACCGGCTTAGAGGCGATCCGGCTACGCGCGGATTTCGCCGCCGCTTCCAGGTTGCCGGCCATCTGGCGCAGCCGGTCAGGGTCATCCCCGGCGAGGCCGATCGCGGCGTTGCACCCGTTGTGGGCAAGCCCGCGGCGGCAGGCATGGCATGAGCCGCGAGGCGGGCAGCAAGCATGGTCATGGTCGATGACGGCATCCTTGAACGCGAGCGGATCTTCGCACAGATAGCACATGCCGTCCTGCCGCTGGTACATGGCCGAGATGACCTCATCGATGCCAGGGCCGTGATCGCGCTCCTTATCCTGCCTCTGCAGCCGCTGCCGGTTCTCGTTCTTGTACCGCGCTTCGCTCTCGCGAACCCGGTCCTTATTCTCTTCGCGCCACTGCCGGGCCCTGGCCCTGTTCTTTACCCGGCCCAGCGCAGACTGGCGGTACCGGCGGACGGCCTGGCGGGCCTTCTCCGGGTTCTCGGCACGGTAGCGCCGGGTGCGCTCACGATCGCGCGCCCGCTTCTCCTCGGGCGTCTGCACGGTCAGGCTCCCTTGGCCCGCTCGGCTTCGAGTAGCTCGCGGACGAGCTGGCTCTGGGTCACGTTGCGGTCGAATGCTTCCTTCCGCAGCCACTGGTACAAGTCGCCGGGGAGCCAGATGGTCGTCTGGCGATTGTCATCCATGCATGTACAGTACCGCAGTGGCGTGGTACCGTACAGCCATGAGCAATGCACCGATCATGGACACGACGTTCCTGGCAACCATCTTCTGGTCAGCGCTCGGCGTCCTCGCGCTGATCATCTTCCTGGCGTCGGTCCTGCCGCGCCTCATCGGCGGCTGGTACGTCCGCCGGGACGGCATAGAGATAGGTCCGCACTACCGCCGCCGCGCCGCTGTGAAGACGCAGCAGGGACGGCCTGCGCTCGATCCGGGCGCACGTTACGTTCGCGGTGGCGAGATCATCTGGCGCGCGCCCCGGCGGACGTGATCGCGCTGGGCCGGTCCCGGCACTGGAACCCGGGGGCATGATGAGCGTGACTGAGTTCGCGTGCGTGTTCATCCTCGCGCCGCTGTGCATCTGGCGGGCGTGGAGATGACCAGCGTCTGGCCCGCTTATGGCTTCAGCCTGGTAGCAGTCATTGGGCTCTACATGTGCTTCGCCGTGCTACACGGCTGGTGGCCAGCCAGGCGACCGCGGACAGCCGCATCGCTCCCTTCGCCGTCTCCCGCCGCGATCATCGCCACAGCCAGGAAGGATCAGCTTCCGCACGATTCAGCGCCCAGCTCCACCGCGATCCGCGACCTGATCATGGAAGGCAAGGCGATGCAAGCGCGCATCGGTGACCGTCGGGGTCCGTTCACCACCGTCCCGGGCGATCTTCAAAAGAGCTTTGCGGCGTGGAAAACGAAGGTTAGTGCCCTGCTCGCATCTCAGGGCGCAGGCTTGCTTGCGCAATTCGAGGGTCGCCCGCTTCAGGTCCCCTTCGCGGTGCCGGGTCTCGCAGGCGTGATCTACGACAAGATCGAGCAAGGCATCAGATTGCTTGAAGTGATCAAGCAAGACCTGGAGAAGCGGTGACCTCGCTCACTGGCCGGGATCTACTTGGCCGCCCGCTTGCCGTCCTGGTGCGCCTGATCGTCCGCTGACTCAGTAACAGACCTCGGTCCCGCCGATAGCACGGCGGGACCGAGCCAAGCTGCACGGCGGGACCGAGCCAAGCTGGTGAGAACGGTACGTCTAGCCAGGGCGACGTTCTCACCGGAGCGAGCCTGAACTCGCAGCCAGCGAGACAGGCTTCGTTCTAGCCGCCCGGCTGGCGGTCCCGCAAGCCAGCGGGGTCCGCCTGCCGGGCGGGCAGGGGTGTGCGCTGGTGCGCAGGGTGGCCGTTGGACGTCGCCCCTGCGGGTTCGATTCCCGCACACTCCACTGGACACTGTACCTGTCCGGGCTCGGCTGGCGAAGGTGGTCTTAGGGCCTGGAGCCGGGGAGCGCGAGGTTAGCTAGGCCGTCCGCTCCCCCGGCCCCAGCACAGCTAAGAGGACGTGGCGCGCGTAGCTCAATTGCGGTAGAGCACCCGATTCGTGTTCGGATGGTTACGGGTTCAAGTCCCGTCGCACGCCCCTCTTAAGTTGTGTATTCACAAAGTATCGCGTCGCGTTCTAATGGCAGGGCGCTGTCGGTCCATAGCTCCGTCCGCAGGCCGTCCACGTCCTCCGCGATCGCCTTCGCCAGCGTCTTGCCGTTTACGTTCGGCACCACGCGGGAGCGCCAGCGGGCACAGGCAGGCCCTCGATGGCAGCGACAGCCCCCCCGATGGCGAGAAGGCTCATCTGCTGCAAGATGCGCTGTACGATGACGTGCTGGCCGCTATCGCGGAAGGCTGCGGCAACGCCCGCGAGCTGGCCGGCCATGGCGCTCCAGGCGAAGGACATCGAGTTCACCCGCTGGTATGCCTACGCCACGTACACGCCGCGGCCGGGGCGGGTGACGATGACCCCCTCCGCGGCGAGCACCCGCAGCGCCTTCCGCACCGTCATCTCCGCGAGGTCATACTCGGCGGCGAGCTCGATCAGGGTCGGCAGTTTCGCCCCGGCGGGCAGCTGCCCGGATGCGATCTTGTCCCGCAGGATCGCGGCCAGCTGGATGTAGAGGTAGTCCGCTGCGCCGCGATTGATCGTCACGCGCCACAGTGTGGCGCGATGGCCACAGTGGCGTCCACTATCACGCACGACGCGGTGCGTTGCCGTACGCTACGGGCATGGCAACTGGCGGCAACGGCTGGCAACTGAAGCGGCTGCAGCCGTACCTGGCACCCTTCGTGATCTTCTCCGGGCTGGCCGTCATCATCGGCGTCACCGCCGCCGGGAGCTACGACAATGAGTACCTGCTCGCCCGCGGCAACGGGAAGGCCGGATGGGTTGCCGCCGGGCTGCCGGTGTCCATTGACGGCCTCCTCGTCGTTGCCGCCGCAGCGGTCCTGTGGGCGGCGGCGATCGGGCTGCACGGCTTCACGCGACTGTGGCGGCCGTACCTCGCGCTCGGCGTGGGGATCGGGGCGACGGTGGCGGCGAACTGGTATTCGGGCCTGCACTACATCTGGCTGCAGCGCGCCGTCTCGGTATGGTCGGGGCTCGCGGTCGCGCTGGTTGCCGAGGTCGTGATGTGGTTCATCGGCGCCCGCCGCAGGCCGCCGAAGTCCTGCGCGTGCCCGCCGCTGCCGTTGACGCTCGCTGAATGGATTCCGCTGGCGAGAGATGAGCTGGCCGCACGGGGCGAGAACGCTGGCGAGGAGCCGCTGGCCGAGCGGATCGGGGCGACGCGTCACCGCCTCCGGTTGGAGCTGGCGGCACTGGCCGCAAAGGACGCGGCCGTGGCGGCCGAGCCCTCCCCCGGACTTCCCGCCACGGCCGCCCTCAACGGGGGCCGTCGTGCTTAGCCGGTGGCGGCGGTGGCGTGCCCGGCGCCTCGACGAGGCCC
>WNGE01007017.1_pt1 | contig 13333 bp, 15 predicted proteins | sample 5400651 | NCBI WGS metagenome assembly WNGE01 (sample SAMN13153370, study PRJNA577476) | soil metagenome | isolation source: 60 cm soil or saprolite under grassland replicate 2 | place: USA:California | collected 2016-06-15 | reverse complement strand
CGCCACGCGGTATCCCGCATCCGACATTTTGGTACTGATGATTTCCCCCAACCCTCCCATGCCGCCCGTGATGAGCGCCAGCCGTTTCGCCATGAGTCCTCCCTCGCGTCCTTGATTCCGTGCCGTCCCCGATTATGCTCCGGGATTATTGCACCGAAAACGGAAATCCCCGTCATTCCGGACGCGCGCAGCGCGAGCCCCCGATAGAGTCATTCGGGGGCAGGCCGGAATCCAGTGTCGTCCAAGCAACCCCTTGATTCCCGCCCCCGATCGGAGTCGAGGGCAGGCTTGCGCGGGAATGACGCTTCACACCATGTGCAGGCCGCCGTTGATCGAGATATTCGCGCCGGTGATGTACCCCGCCTCTTCGGAGGCGAGGTACGCGACGAGGCCCGCGATCTCTTCGGGCCGCGCGAGCCGCCCCATGGGAATCTGCGCGACGATCGAATCCAGGACTTCGGGCTTCATCGCCCGAACCATGTCGGTCTCGACGTAGCCTGGTGAGATGGTGTTTACGGTCACGCCCTTTTTCACGACTTCCTGCGCGAGCGCCTTCGAGAATCCATGCATGCCGGCCTTGGCGGCCGAGTAGTTGGTCTGGCCGAACTGCCCCTTCAGCGCGTTGACCGAGGAGATGTTGATGATGCGGCCCCAGCCGCGCTCCATCATGCCCTCGATCACCTGGCGCGTGACGTTGAAGACGCTGTTCAAGTTGGTGTTGATCACCGCGTACCAATCAGAGGGCACCATGCGCTTGAAGACGCCGTCGCGGGTGATGCCGGCGTTGTTGACGAGGATGTCCACGGGGCCGATCACCGAGCCGATCTGGTAGAACATCTCGGCGCAGGACTCGTAGTCGTCCACGTCGCCCTCGGCCGCGTATATCTGCATGCCTTCGCCGCGCATTGTTGCGAGCCAGTCGTCCTTCCTGTCGTAGCCGGGAAGGCAGCCCGCCACCACCTTCACTCCGTTTCTCGACAGGCGCCGGCACACCGCCGTGCCGATTCCGCCCATGCCTCCGCTCACGAAGGCGACGCGCCGCTTGACGGGATCGCCCGCGTCCCGCGAAGGTTCCGCGCCTGTGCGGGCAATCGTGGCTGCTGTCGCGCTGCTCATCGTTCGATTACCTCTCTCAAGTTCGGCATGCGCGCCGTGGGCGCGGCGTCACGGCCGTCGGGCTATGCCACGCGATGCTTTACGTAGCGCCCGGGCGCGGGCTCGATCGATTTGTACTGGGAATTGCCCAGGCGCGCGCGCGCCTTCACGCGCTCACCGCCGAAGCGCTCGAGCCACGCGCTCCAGTCGGTCCACCAGCTTCCCGGTGTTTCCGTTGCGGCGGCGAGCCACGACTCCGGGTCGCCGGTCAGCTTCCCGCCCGTCCAGTAGCTGCGCTTCCCTTTCGAGGCGGGATTGACGATCCCGGCGACGTGGCCGCTCGCCCCGAGCACGAAACGCATGTCGCCCTTGAGCAGCTGCGTCGTGCGGTACGCCGTGCGCCAGGGCACGATGTGGTCCTCGCGCGTCGCGAGCACATAGGCGGGAACCGCGACCTTGCCGAGGTCCAGGGGGACGCCCATCGTCGAGACCCGGCCCGGCTCGCGCAATTTGTTCTCGAGGTAGGTGTTGCGCACGTACCAGCAGTACATCGGACCGGGAAGGTTCGTGGAATCGGCGTTCCAGTGGAGCAGGTCGAAGGACCCGGGCGACCTTCCCATGAGGTAGTTGTTCACCACGTACGACCAGACGAGCTCGTTCGCGCGCAGCGCCGAGAACACGAGCGCGAGATCGCGCCCGGGCATGACGCCGCCCCTGCCGATGGCGGCCTCGCGCAGCGCCACGCCCGCCTCGTCGATGAACAGGCCGATCTCGCCGGTGTCGGAGAAATCCAGCATCGAGGCGAGGAAAGTCGCGCTCTCGACGCGCTCCTCGCCCTTCGCCGCCATCACGGCGAGCGCCGCGCCGAGCATCGTCCCGCCGACGCAAAAGCCGAGCGCGTTGACTTTCTCCGCGCCCGCGATCGCCTGCGCGACTTCGAGCGCCTTGAGCACGCCGCGCTCGATATAGTCGTCCCAGGTGAGGCTTCCCAGCTCCCCGGTGATGTTGCGCCAGGAAACCATGAACACGACGTGGCCCTGCTCCACCGCGTAGCGCGCGAAGGAGTTTTCCGGCTGGAGGTCGAGAATGTAGTACTTGTTGATGCAGGGCGGGACCATCACGAGCGGCCGCTTGAAGACCGTCGGCGTGAGCGGCCGGTACTGGATGAGCTGGATCAGCTCGTTCTCGAAAACCACGGCGCCTTCGGTGACGGCGAGATTCTTCCCCAGCTCGAACGCCGATTCGTCGGTGGTCGAGATGCGCCCCTTGTGCACGTCCTCGATGAGCTGGCGGACGCCCCGCGTGAGGCTCTCGCCCTTGGTTTCCAGCGCGAGCTTCAGCGCCTCGGGGTTGGTCGCGGTGAAATTCGCCGGGCTCATCGCGTCGGCGAACTGGCGCGCGATGAAGCGCAGCCGCTCTTTCGCGAGCGGCTCCGCCTTCAGCGCCTCGATCCACCCGGTGAGAAAGCGCGAGTTGATGAGGTAGCTCTGGCGCAGGTAATCGAACCAAGGATTCGTCCGCCATTCCGCCGAGGAGAAGCGGCGGTCGCCGCGCTCAGAGGGCGCAACCGGCGCCGCGTCGCGCCCGGACTCGCGCGTGAGCGTCGCCTGCCACAGGGCGGCGTGCTGCTGGAAATACTGTGCCTGGAGCGCCGCGAGCTTCGCGGCGTCGACACCGACCGATTCGACTGAGCGGGCAAAATCGGATTCGGGCGAGACCCCCAGCGACCCGAGGAAATTCTTCAGAAACGCCTGGGCGTCGCCGGAAAACCGCTCGGCCGGGGATGGGGTTTCGACTGCCACGCCGCTCTCCGCTCAAGACCCTGAAAAGTTTGAAAAGAGGGGTAGGATTATTGCGCTGCACAATCGGCAAAGTCAAGGCTGCTTGTCACCGTCTCCGAACGCACGCTGGAGATGACAGCTCAACAGATCCTTTCACATCCGCCCAGTAAAGCCGCGCCGGGTTGTCCACCAGAATCCGCTTCCTCAGGCCCTCGTCCTGGACCATCTCGGCGAAGAGGTCGACCAGCTCGCCGTCGTTCGGCATCACCTTGACGTTGGGATGGGGAAAGTCGGTTCCCCATAATACGCGCTGCGGCGCCGCCTCGACGAGCGCTGCCGCAAACGGCAGCGCATCGCGGAAGGGCTTTCCGCCTGCGGACACGCGCTCCGGCCCGCTCACCTTCACCCAGGCGAGCTCGTTCTTCATCAGCCCGAGCAGCATCCGGAAGGGGTTCTGATCGAGCCCGTGCTGCGCCTGCACGCGTCCCATGTGATCGATGACGAACGGCACGCGCAAACGGCGGAACAGTCCGTCATGCGATTCGATGTCCTCGGCATCGAAGTGCAGCACGACGTGCCAGCCGAGCGGCTCGATCATCGCGAGCGCGCGCTCGAACACGCGCGCATCGGGCGCGCCGCCCAGATGCCGCACGAAGTTGAAGCGCACGCCGCGCACGCCCCCCGCGTGCAGCGCATCGAGTTCTGTCTCGGTGACGTTCTCCCCGACCATCGCCACGCCGCGCCACGCTCCCTTCGACCACGCGATCGCATCGAGCATCGCGCGGTTGTCGGTGCCATGGCAGCTCGCCTACACCAGCACCGCGCGCGAAAAGCCCAGATGCTCGTGCAGCGCCCGCAGCTTTTCCTTCGGCGAGTCGGGCGGGGTGTAGCGGCGCTCTGGCGCGTAGGGAAACTTCCCAGCCGGCCCGAAAATGTGGCAGTGCGCGTCGCAGGCCTGAGGAGGCGGCGCGTATTTCGGCTTGACCGGGTCGGGATCGGGGCCGGAAATCGGCCGGGTCATCCGGGGAGTTTCACTGCTTCTCGATTTTGGCGCGCTCGATCACCGCGCGCCACTTGGCGATCTCCGAGACGAGCAACGCGCCGAGCGCAGCGGGCGTTCCGGCGCGCGCCTCGACGCCCAGGTCCTGCAGGCGCTTGCGCACGTCGGGCGCGGCTGCGGCGGCGTTGACTTCGCGGTTGAGGCGGTCGATCACGCCCTTGGGCGTCTTCGCCGGCGCGGCGATGCCGTTCCAGGAGGAAGCCTGGTAGCCGGGCACGCCGCTCTCGGCGACGGTCGGCACTTCCGGCAGCCCGGAAAAACGCTTCTCCGAAGTCACGGCGAGAGGCTTCAGCGCCCCGCCCCTGATCTGCGCCAGCACCGGCGCCAGAATCTCGAACGCGGCCTGCACGTCGTTGCCTTTGAGCGCCGTGATCACCGCGGGCGTCGCCTTGAACGGCACGACCTGCGCGTCGACTCCCGCCATCGACTTGAACAGCTCGGCGGCGAGGTTCTGGGTGCTGCCGATGTTGACCGTTCCAATGTTGAGCTTGTTGGGATTCGCCCGGGCATAGCCGATCAGCTCGCGCACCGAGCCGATCTTCGAGGCCGAGTCCACCACGAGGACCAGGTCGAAAAACCCCACCGTGGACACCGGAGCAAAGTCGTTCACCGTGTCGTAGGGGAGCGACTTGAACAGCGACGCGCTCACCGCGTTGCCGTTGGTGATGAAAAGCAGCGTGTAGCCGTCAGGCTCGGCTTTCGCGACCGCTTCGGAAGCGACGATGCCGCCCGCGCTCGGCCGGTTCTCGACGATCACCTGCTGCCCGATCGCCCCGCTCATTTTTTGCGAGAGCACCCGCGCGGTGATGTCGGCCACGCCGCCCGCGGCAAAAGGCACGACGATCTTCACCGGCCGGGCGGGGTAGCCCTGGGCGAACGTCGAGGTCGCCGCGGCCGCAAGCGCGGCGGCGCAAATCCGAGGCAGGAGCAAACGCTTCATGATTTTCTTCAAGGGAGGGCAGAGCTGGTCGGGGCGGCGAGATTCGAACTCGCGACCACCTGCACCCCATGCAGGTACGCTACCAGGCTGCGCTACGCCCCGACTCGAGGAAAAAGTATATCAGCGGATGAGGGAATCCGCCTCGCCTTCAGCGCAGCAGCTCGATGACGTTTTTCAGTTCCTGCTTGACTGCGGCGAGATTGGCGCCCCGCATATCGTGCGCGCGCGGCGCAGGGGGCGTCGCTGCCGCGGAGCGCGCGGATGCGGAGCTGAGGCTTTCGTCGAGGCGATTGCGCGCGCCGCTGATGGTGAAGCCCTGCTCGTAGAGGAGCTCGCGGATGCGGCGGATCAGCAGCACCTCGTGGTGCTGGTAGTAGCGGCGGTTGCCGCGGCGCTTCACCGGCCGCAGCTGGGTGAATTCCTGCTCCCAGTAGCGCAGCACGTGCGGCTTCACGCCGCACAACTCGCTGACCTCGCCGATGGTGAAGTAGCGCTTCGCCGGGATCGGCGGCAGGCTATCCTTGGTCGCCTTGCTTTCCATGGGTCTGCTCGACCAGCGCCTTCAGCTTCTGGCTGGCGTGGAACGTGACCACGCGCCGCGCCGTAATGGGGATCTCCTCGCCGGTCTTGGGATTGCGGCCGGGACGCTGCGGCTTGTCGCGCAGCTGGAAGTTGCCGAACCCGGAAAGCTTTACGCTCTCCCCGCTCTCGAGCGCCAGGCGGATCTCCTCGAAGAAGGTCTCCACCATGTCCTTCGCCTCGCGCTTGTTCAGACCCACTTTCTCAAAAAGCATGTCCGCCAGCTCGGCTTTTGTAAGCGTCATTTTTGCTCCCTTTGGAGGGGCGAAAACCCCTCCAAGTCACTACTTAAGCACGTAATTTCGCACCGAATTTTGCGGAGAGAACCTCAGTCAGTTGCGCCATTGCGGCGTCCGCTTCCGCATCGGTCAACGTCCTTGCAGTATCTTGCATAACTACCCGAAATGCAAGGCTTTTTCTACCCCGGCCCAGATTCCCCCCCCGATAGACGTCAAATACCCGGATATCCTGCACGATGGGGGGCCTGTTTTGGGCCAATTCGGCCAGAATCCTCGCCGCGGACACGCTTTCCTCGAAATCCATGGAGCGGTCCCGGATCACGGGGGGAAATTTCGAGATTTCCCGGTACTGCGGCACGGCAACGCGGCAAAGCGCCTCGGCGTCCAGTTCAAAGAGGACCGGCGCCCGGTGCAAATCGTACTTCTTCTGCCAGCGCGGGTGCAGCTCGCCGATCCAGCCTATCTCGACCTCAGCAACGGTCACGCCCGCCGAGCGCCCAGGGTGAAGGCCCGGATGTGCGATCGGCGCGAAGCGGGCGCCGCGCGGGACTAGGAGCGCCTCGACGTCGCCCTTGACGTCGTAGAAATCGACCGGCCGCGTCGGTGCGCCCCATTGCTCGGGGGCGACCGGGCCGTAGGCGAGACCCGCAAGGCGAAGCGGCTGGTAGTACCCCGGCAGCGCTTTTGCCGGGTCGCCGGGATCCTCGCCGTCGGAAGAGCGCAGAAAACAGCGGCCGGCCTCGAAAACCCGCACGCGTTCGAGCTTTCGGGCAAGGTTGAAGCGCAGGTTTGCGACAAGGCTTCCGATCATGCTCGAGCGCATCACCTCGAGCTGGGCGGCGATCGGGTTTTCCAGCGCGATCGGCTCGGCGTTGCCGCAGAAGTCGCGCTCCCACTGCGCGTCCACGAAGCTGAAGTTGACGACCTCGAAGTACTCGCGGTCTACCAGGATGCGCTTGAGCTCCGCCGGATTTCTGCGGCGCTCCGGGACGCCGAGCATGGCGAGCTCCGCCTTCGGCGGTCGGAACGGAATATTTTCGTAGCCGTGCAGCCGCGCGACTTCCTCGACAAGGTCTTCTTCGATCTCGAGGTCGAAGCGGTGCGAGGGTGGCGTGACGGTGAATTCCCCCGCCGCGCGCTTGTGCTGCAACTGCAGGCGGTGGAGCAGCTCCGCGATCCGCTCGTCGGTGAAATGAACGCCGACGATCTTGCCGGCGCGGCTCGCGCGGAGGCGAATGGGCCTGCGCTGCGGCAGCGTCGCGATGGCCTCGCTGATCGGCCCCGCCGCTCCTCCGCAGACGTCCAAGATGAGCTGCGTGGCGCGCTCCATCCCCTCGGCAGTACGCGCAAAATCGACGCCGCGCTCGAAGCGGAACGCCGCGTCGCTCGAAAGCGCAAGCCGCCGCGCGCGGCCCGCCACCGCGGAAGGGTTGAACCACGCCGCTTCGAGGAAAACGTCGACGGTCGCATCGGAAACCGCGCTTGCGTGTCCGCCCATGACGCCGCCGAGCGCGAGCGGCTTCCTTTCGTCGGCGATCAGGAGGATATCGGGGGTCAAACCGACCTCCTGCCCGTTCAGCAGTTGGAGCCTCTCGCCGTCGCGCGCGAGCCGCACGATTACGTCGCCGTCGATCGCGCGGTTGTCGAAAGCATGTAGCGGCTGCCCGAGCTCGAGCATGACAAAGTTGGTGATATCGACGATCGCGGAAATCGGGCGCAGTCCGCAGCGTTCCAGGCGCCGGACCATCCAGTCGGGCGTTTGCGCTTTGGCATTCACGCCCCGGATGATGCGGCCGCAGTAGCGCGGGCACGCCGCGGGGTCCTTCAGGCGGATGGTTCGCTTGCCGCTTTGCGTCACCTGCGCCGCTGGTACCGCAGATTCCTTAAGCGGCGCGCCGGTCAAAATCGACACTTCGCGAGCGACACCGCGCAGGCTCAGACAGTCGCCGCGGTTGGGCGTGAGCTCGATCGTGATGAGCTGATCGTCGAGATCGAGCACTCGCCGGACGTCGGAACCCAGCGGCGCCTCGGTGGGCAGCTCGAGCAGTCCGGAATGATCCTGTGAAAGGCCCAGCTCCTTCGCCGAGCAGAGCATTCCGTTCGATTCGACGCCGCGCACTTCAGCCTGCTTGATTTCGACGCCGGGAAGCCGCGCGCCCACCAGCGCGACCGGCGCCTTCATGCCGGCGATCACATTGGGTGCGCCGCAGACGACCGCGAGCGGCGCACTGCGGCCAACATCAACCTTGCACAGGGATAAGCGATCGGCGTCCGGGTGCCTCGCGACCTCGATCACGCGTCCGACCACGACCTTGTCGAAGGGCGGCGCGACAGGTTCGACCGATTCGACCTTCAGGCCGCCCATCGCGAGGACGTGTGCAAGCTCCTGTGTCGAGAGCGGCGGGTCGACGAAGGAACGCAGCCAGCTTTCGGAAAATTTCATATGAACTGGGCAAGAAAGCGCAGGTCCCCGTCATAGAACAGGCGCAGGTCGTCGATGCCGTAGCGAAGCATCGTCATCCGGTCGGGCCCCACGCCGAAGGCGAAGCCCATGTACTTCTCGCTGTCGACGCCGCAGGCCTTGAGAACGTTCGGATGCACTTGGCCGCTTCCGGCGACCTCGAGCCATCCGGTCTGTCCGCAGACGCGGCAGCCTGCTCCGCCGCAGAACACGCAGCTCATGTCGACTTCGGCCGAGGGCTCGGTAAACGGGAAAAACGACGGACGAAAGCGCGTGCGCAGCTTCTCGTCCTCGAAGAATTTGCGCAGGAAATCGGTGAGCACGCCTTTCAGGTCGGCAAAGCTCACGTCCTCGTCGATCCACAGGCCCTCGACCTGATGGAACATCGGCGTGTGCGTGGCGTCCGAGTCGACGCGGTAGACGCGGCCCGGCGCGATGATCTTGATCGGCGGCCGGTGGGTCTGCATGTAGCGCACCTGGATGGGAGAAGTGTGTGTGCGCAGTAACAGGTTCTGCCCTGCGCCTTTCAGGTAAAACGTGTCGTGCATCGAGCGCGCCGGATGGTCCTGCGGCTGATTGAGCGCGGTGAAGTTGTGGAAATCGGTCTCGATCTCGGGACCGTCGGCGACCTCGAAACCGATCGAGCGGAACAGCTGCTCGACGCGCTCCAGGGTGCGCACCGCAGGGTGCAATCCGCCGCGAGCGAGGCCGCGGCCGGGAAGCGTCACATCGAGCGCCTCTTCGGAGAGCTTCGCATCCAGCTCGGCGGCCGCGAGCGCTTCGCGACGCGCGACAAGCGCGGTCTCGATACGCTCTTTCGCGGCGTTGACGCGTGCACCCACCTCGCGCCGCGTCTCCGGCGCAAGCTTGGCGAGGCCCTTCATCGCGTCGGCGAGCGCGCCGGACTTGCCCAGGTAGCGCGCTTTTATTCGCTCGAGCTCAGCCGCGTCGTTCGTGCCGCCGAATTCGGCGATCGCTTTCGAGACGACTTTATCGAGATCGGTCATGCGGATTTTCCCCTCCTGTCTTTAGAAGGAGTGGCGCGCAGCGCCGGGGTGGTTTCGGCGGAGGAAAAAATACTTGCCTTGCCACCCCGCCCGCTTCGCGGGCACCCCCCTCATCGAGGAGGGGATCAAAGGATTACGTGCCGAGCTTGGCCTTCGCTTGTTCGGCGATTTTTGCGAACGCCGCCTTGTCCGCCACCGCCAGATCGGCGAGCACCTTGCGGTCCACTTCGACCGCGGCCTTCTTCAGGCCGTTCATGAACGCGGAATAGGTCAATCCGTGCTCGCGAACGGCCGCGTTGATGCGGGCAATCCACAGCGCGCGAAACTGGCGCTTGCGCTGACGGCGGTCGCGGTAGGCGTACTGCTCCGCCTTCATCACCGCTTCCTTGGCGATGCGGAACACGTTGCCGCGCCGGCCGCGGAATCCCTTGGCTTGGGCGAAGACTTTCTTGTGCTTGGCGCGCGCAGTTACGCCGCGTTTTACTCGTGGCATGGCCGGTCTCCTTAAGCGTAGGGCAGCATGGCGCGAACATGCTGCTGGTCGGTGGCATGCACCGCCGCGGTGCCGCGCAGATGCCGCTTGTTCTTGGTGGTCTTTTTGGTGAGGATATGGCGCTTGAACGCCTGCGAGCGCTTGATCGTGCCGCCGGAGCGCATCTTGAAGCGCTTGGCGGCGCTACGCTTGGTCTTCAGCTTGGGCATTGCCTAACTCCTAGCTTCGATATGGCGACGGGCGGCTCCCGCGGAGCGCTTGCAAACCTCGGCACCACTTGTTTTGAATCGGTGATTGCGCCGCCTTACGGAGAGGCGGCCGGCTTCGATTCCTTCTTCGGTTCCTTCGCTTCCTTCTTTGCCGCCTTCTTGACTTCCTTCTTCCCCTTCTTCGGCGCCAGCACCATGATCAACTGCCGCCCCTCCATCTTGGGAAACTGCTCCACGACCGCGTGCGGCTCAAGATCCTGTTTGACCCGCTCGATCAGGCGAACGCCGAACTCCTGGTGCGCCATCTCGCGGCCGCGGTAGCGCAGCGTGACTTTCGCCTTGTCGCCTTCCTCGAGAAATTTGATCAGGTTGCGCAGCTTGATCTGGTAGTCGCCTTCGTCGGTTCCCGGGCGGAACTTCACTTCCTTGACATGGATCTGCTTCTGCTTGAGCTTCGCCTCGTGGGCCTTTTTCGCCTCGCGGTACTTGAACTTGCCGTAATCCATCAGCTTGCATACCGGCGGCTTGGCAAGGGGGGCGATCTCGACGAGGTCCACCTCGGCTTCTTCGGCCATCTTCATGGCCTGGGCGATCGGCACGATGCCGACCTGCTCGCCGTTGGCCCCTATCAGCCGCACCTCGGGTGCGTTGATCTCGATGTTGATGCGCTGCGTTCTGTCCGTGGCGATGTCTATCTCTCCAAAAATTGAAAAATTAAGCCGTCCCGCCCGGCTGGGCCTCGCCGCGGAGGCGGGCGATGAATTCGGGCAGGGAAACCTGCCCGAGGTCTTCACCGCTGCGGGTGCGCACGGCCACCTTTTCGGCTGCCTTTTCCTTTTCGCCGACGATCAGCTGGTAAGGCAGCTTCTGTAAGCTATGTTCCCGAATTTTATAGGTTATTTTCTCGTTCCTCAAGTCCGCTTCGCAGCGCCAGCCGGCTTGCCTGAGGGCAGTCGCGACGCGCGCGGCGTAGTCGGCCTGCCCCTCCGATATGTTGAGCACCACCACTTGAACCGGCGCAAGCCACAGCGGCATCGCCCCGGCGTAATGCTCGATCAGGATGCCGATGAAGCGTTCCATGGAGCCGACGATGGCACGATGCAGCATGACCGGCACCTTGCGCGTGTTGTCCTCTGCAACGTATTCCGCACCGAGCAGTCCGGGCATCGAGAAGTCCACCTGCATGGTGCCGCACTGCCATGAGCGGCCGATGCTGTCTTTCAGGTGATATTCGATTTTGGGTCCGTAGAAGGCTCCCTCTCCCGGTAGCGCCTCGTAGCTGAGGCCGCTCGATTCCAGCGATGCCTGCAGCGCGCGCTCGGCTTTATCCCAGAGCTCGTCGGCACCGACCCGTTTCGGCGGGCGCGTCGCAAGCCTGTACACGACGTCAGTGAAGCCGAAGTCGGCGTAGACCTTCTGCAATAGCGCAGTGAACGCCGTGACCTCCGGCTGAATCTGCTCTTCGGTGCAGAATATGTGCCCGTCGTCCTGGGTAAAAGCGCGGATGCGCATGATGCCGTGCAGCGCGCCCGAGGGCTCGTTGCGCGTGCACACGCCGAACTCGCCGTAGCGCAGCGGCAGCTCGCGGTAGCTGTGCAGGCCCTTGTTGTAGATCAGCACGTGGCCGGGGCAGTTCATCGGCTTGATCGCGTAGTCGCGCTTCTCCGACTCGGTCGTGAACATCAGCTCCTTGTAGTTTTCCCAGTGTCCCGATTTCTCCCACAGGCTGCGATCCAGAACCTGCGGGCAGTGCACCTCCAGATAGCCGTTCTCGCGGTAGACGCGCCGCAGATATCGCTCGACCTCCTGCCAGATCGCCCAACCCTTCGGATGCCAGAACACCATTCCGGGCGCTTCTTCCTGAAGGTGGAAAAGGTCGAGCTGCGTGCCGAGCTTGCGATGATCGCGCTTCTCGGCCTCCTCGATCATGCGCAAGTACGCTTCCTGTTCCTCTTTCTTCGCCCACGCCGTGCCGTAGATCCGCTGGAGCATCTCGTTCCTGGAATCCCCGCGCCAGTAGGCGCCTGCGACCTTCATGAGCTTGAAGACCTTGAGCCTGCCGGTCGAGGGGACGTGCGGACCGCGGCACAGATCGACGAAGTCGCCTTCCCGATACAGCGACACCTCTTCTCCCGCGGGAATCGATGCGATGATCTCGGCCTTGTAATGCTCGCCGATCGACTTGAAGTACTCGACCGCCTTGTCGCGAGGCCAGACCTCGCGCGTCACGGGTAAATCCCTTTTTGCCAATTCGGCCATGCGCTTTTCGATGGCCGCGAGATCCTCCGGAGTAAATGGCCCCTTGAACGAAAAATCATAGTAGAAACCGTTCTCGATCACCGGCCCAATGGTCACCTGCGTAGGCGAGGAGGTGCGCGGTCGAGTGCCGCAGGATCTCGACGCCTTCCTTGTCGCGCTCGGTCACGATGGCAAGCTCGGCGTCGCTTTCGATGCGGTGCGTCATATCGACCAGCTTCCCGTTCACCTTGCCGGCAAGCGCCGCGCGCGCAAGCCCCGGGCCGATCGCGTGCGCGACCTCGGCCACGGTAACGGAGCCGGGAAAGCTCTTTACGGAGCCATCGGGCAGACGGATGTTCGGCATCAGCTTCGAGCGTTGAGCGGCGCACCGCGTCCGTTCCAACGCGAGTAGTTAAGCCGGCGCTTCGCGTCCGGCTTAACAATTGGTAGGCGCGATTGGAATCGAACCAACGACCTCATCCATGTCAAGGATGCGCTCTAGCCAACTGAGCTACGCGCCTGAAGGAGTGCCGGATTCTAGCCGAACGACTCCGACCGCACAAACCCGATGAACCGAAATCCTAGCGGAAATCAACCGTTCCAGCTCTTCGATCGCGAATCGTAGCTGTACGGCCTGTATTTGAAAATCACGTTCTGACAGGAAAGCCCGTACTCGCCGGCCGAAGCAACGTAGCCGATCGGCGCCCCGCCCGGACACTTGCCCACCGCCGAAACGTACTTGGGCACGAGCTTGTCGAGAGAGTCCGGATACGCGCCGCTATCGCGCTTGTACGCGGAAAGTGCGGATATGATCTGCACGCCGCGGGTCTCGACCGCCAATACGTCTTTCTGCGAACCGAGGTAAAAATCGATCGCGACGTAACCGATCGCAAGAACAATCGCGATGGCTGCGAGTAGGACGATCTGGCCTGCGCCCGCCTGAAGATTTGCGTGACTCATCCTCTACCCTTTCAGGCTGGTTGCTGTCAAGGATCTGCGAATACTACCGCAAGCCGAGCATCTCCGCCGCGTGCTTGCGCGTCGTCGCAGTGATCGCGACCCCGCCCAGCATGCGGGCGATTTCTTCCACGCGGGATTTTGGGTCCAGCACCGCGACGCGGCTCTTCGCACCGCCGCCTTCGGTGCCCTTGGCCACGGACCACTGCTCGCGGGCCTGGGCGGCCACCTGGGGGAGATGCGTGACGCACAGTACCTGCCGTTCCTCGCCCAA
>WNGE01006213.1_pt1 | contig 13335 bp, 10 predicted proteins | sample 5400651 | NCBI WGS metagenome assembly WNGE01 (sample SAMN13153370, study PRJNA577476) | soil metagenome | isolation source: 60 cm soil or saprolite under grassland replicate 2 | place: USA:California | collected 2016-06-15 | reverse complement strand
CTCGGGTCGAGCGGAACCGAGTATGGGCCGAGGGTGACGGAGCGTTCCGAGAGCTGGGCCTCAGCGAGGTTCATCGCGGGCGAGCCGATGAACGCTGCGACGAACGTGTTCGCGGGCTCGTCGTACAGCCGCTGTGGTGCGGCGGCCTGCTGGACCCTGCCGTCCCGCATCACGGCAACGCGCTGTCCGAGCGTCATCGCCTCGACCTGGTCGTGCGTGACGTAGATCGTCGTCGTGCCGAGGCGCCCGTGAAGTTGCTGCAGCGACGTGCGCATCGTCACGCGGAGCTTCGCGTCGAGGTTCGAGAGCGGCTCGTCCATCAGGAACGCCTGCGGCTCGCGGATGATCGCGCGGCCCATCGCCACGCGCTGCTGCTGTCCGCCGGAAAGCTGGCCCGGGCGCCGCTCGAGCATGTCTTCGAGGCCGAGCATCTGGGCGACCTCCAGCACGCGCCGCTCCCGCTCCTTGCGCGGCGTCTTCCGCACGCGGAGCCCGTAGCCGAGGTTCTTGCGCACCGTCATGTGCGGGTAGAGCGCGTAGTTCTGAAAGACCATCGCGAGATCGCGCGCTGCGGGCTCGAGGCGCGTGACGTCGCGGTCGCCGATCAGGATCCGGCCGGCGGTCACCTTCTCCAGGCCGCCGATCGAGCGCAGCAGCGTCGTCTTGCCGCAGCCGGACGGGCCGACGAGCACCATGAACTCGCCCTCGCCGATCGTCAGCTCGACGTCGTCGACGGCCCGAACGCCGCCGGCGAACTCCTTCGTGACGTGGTCGAGGACGATCTCTCCCACAGACGCGACTGTACAAGGAAGCCCTCGGATCTGCAATCGTTGCCACACGTGCCGCGGCCTGCATAGACTCGGCCATGGTCGTGAGGGCGCATCCTCTTGCAGTCGCGCCGAGCGTGGCGCTCTTCCGGGATACCTGCAACGTCTACGTCCTCCGCACGGGGCGGGAAGGCGTGCTCGTCGACTTCGGCGACGGCCGCGTGCTCGATCACCTCGAAGAGCTCGAGATCGAGCGCGTGACCGACGTCCTGCTCACGCACCACCATCGAGACCAGCTCGGAGGGCTGCGCCGGGCGGTCGAGGCAGGGATCCGGGTCTGGGCGCCTCCCTTCGAGGCCGAGCTGATCGCGGACGCCGACGCGCACTGGCTCCGCCGCCAGATCGACATCGACTACGACCTGCGCGAGGACCGGTTCTCGCTGCTCGAATCGGTGCCCGTCACGGGGACGGTCGCGGAGTACCGGACGGTCGCGTACGGCGCGTTCGAGGTCTACACGCTGCCGACGCCGGGCCACACTCCCGGCTCCGTCACGTACCTCGTCCACATCGACGGGCGGAAGCTCGCGTTCACGGGCGATCTCCTCTACGGCGACGGCAAGGTCTGGTCGCTCGCCGCGACGCAGTGGTCGTACAGCGGAGTCGAGGGCCAGGAGGCCACGATCATCTCCTGCGCGCGGCTCGCAGCGCGCGAGCCCGAGCTGGCGCTCCCGTCGCACGGCGAACCGATCGAGGACGTACAGGGCGCGCTGGCGCGCGTTCGCGCGCGACTCGGCGAGCTGATCGAGCTTCGCCTCGGTGAGTCGTCCGGAGTCGAGGACCGCCTGGCGAATCCCTTCCAGTCGATCACGCCGCACCTGCTGCGCAACCGAACGACCTCCGCGAACAGCTATCTCCTGCTCTCGGAGAGCGGTGCCGCGCTCGGCATCGACTTCGGCTACGACCTCGCGACCGCGCGCCGGCCGCTGCTCTGGTCGGTCCACGGGCTCCGGGTCGAGGCGGTGCTGGTCACGCACTACCACGACGACCATGTCGCGGGTCTCAACCTGCTGCGTGACGTCGAGGGGACGCAGGTGTGGGCTCCGGAGCACGTCGCGCCCGTGCTCGAGGATCCGAAGCGGTACGACCTGCCCTGCCTCTGGCCCGATCCGATCCCTGTCGACCGCGCGCTCACGCTCGAGACGCCGTTTGCCTGGCACGAGTACGAGCTGACCGCGTATCCGTTTCCCGGCCACACCCTGTACGCGGCGGCGCTCGCGTTCGAGGTCGACGGCAGGCGGATTGTCGCGACGGGCGACCAGTACTCGCCGCTGACGCTGAACTACCAGTACCGCAACCGCTTCCGGCGCCGAGACTTCGTCCAGACCGGCGAGCTGATGCGCGCACTGCGGCCGGACATCATCATCGGCGGCCACTTCTTTCCGCACGACGTGACGGATGAATACCTGGACAGGTTGGTCGCGGACGCCGCCCGGGTGGCGCAGCTCCACGACGAGCTGCTGTCGGCCGAGGGCTTCGGAGAGCAGGGCTTCGGCGCGCGCATCGAGCCGTATCGCTCGACGATCGAAGCCGGTGGAACGGGGATCTTCGAAGTGCTGATCCGAAATCCGTTCGACCGCGACGCCACCGCGACCGTCGAGTTCGCGGTGCCCGAGGGCTGGACCACGTCGCCGACGGCATTCGATGTCGACCTCGCCGCGCGCGAGGATCTCGCCGTCGAGTTCGCGCTGACAGTCGGCGCTGCGAGCGGGCGGATCGCGGCCGACCTCACGGTCGGCGGGACGCGGTTCGGGCTGCAGGCGGAAGCGCTCGTCGAGGTCGTCTGATGTTCGAGAACGACGCTTACCGCCTCGAGCTCGCCGCGAACGGTCGGTCCCTCGACTTCAGCTCGCTCCTCTCCCTCTCGCTGCTCTCCGCGGTCGACCGTGTCGACGGCGTCGACGAGACGCTCTCTGTCTCGCCGCCCGAGCTGCGCGACGGGACGATCGTCGTCGAGCGGCGCTCGACGCTCTGGGAGCGCGCGTGGCTCGAGCTCCGCTGTCTCGAGACGTGCGTCGAGGTGCACACGTGCGTCCGCGGCCGCGGCGCGATCACCGACGTCCGCCTGCTCGGGGGCCGCTCGCTGATTCCGGGCGCGCCGCTCGGCCGCGTGCTCAGCGGCACGCGGCTGAAGGCGCTCTTCACGCCGAATCCCGAGAACGGCGTCGCTCCGTTCCGCGCGGTCGGCGAGGGCGCGGTGATCGGTGTTGCCGGCGACGGCGAGCCCGGCCGCGGCCACTGGCTCTTCACTCCCGCGCCGCTCTATCTCGCGTTCGGCGACGGCGAGTGGATCGACCTCGCGCTCGCGGCGCTGGTCGCCGAGCTCCGCTTCGTCGAGCTCGCGCTCGAGACCGCGGCGAACGGCTTCTCGCTGAAGCTCGACTACGACGGCCAGACGCCGGCCGAAGGCGAGTTCCGCGCGCCGGCGCTGCTGATCACCCCGAACGTGCCGGAGCCGTACGCGGGACTGCGCCGCCACCGCGGCGACCTGATCGCACGCCGCTTCGCGCCGGAGCCGGCGCCGCGTAGCACGCCGGCATGGTGGGAGCAGCCGATCTTCTGCGGCTGGGGCGCGCAGTGCCACGTTGCCGAGACGACGGGCGGCCTCGCCCGCGACCACGCCACGCAGGAGCGCTACGACGAGTTCCTCGCGCGCCTCGAGGAGCACGGCCTCGTCCCGGGCACGATCGTGCTCGACGACAAGTGGCAGGCGACCTACGGCGGCAACGAGGCCGACACGCAAAAGTGGCCCGACCTGAAGGGGTGGATCACCGCGCGGCATGCGCACGGCCAGCACGTCCTCCTTTGGTGGAAGGCATGGGACCCGGAGGGCCTCGACCCCGAGCTGTGCGTCCGCAATCCCGACGGCGATCCGGTCGCGCTCGACCCGAGCAACCCGGCGGCGCGGGACGAGCTCCGGCGGATCATCGGGCGCATGCTGTCGCCCGACGGCCTCGGCGCCGACGGCTTGAAGGTCGACTTCACCGCGCGCACGCCCAGCGGCCGCGCGCTGTCGCATCATGGCGGCGGCGCGTGGGGGATCGCGCTCCTGCACGAGCTCCTGTCCATCGTCTATACCGCGGCGAAGGAGGCGAAGCCGGACGCGCTCGTCATCACGCACACGCCGCACCCGAGCTTCGTCGACGTCACCGACATGATCCGTCTCAACGACATGACCTCCGGCGAGGTCGTCCCGCAGATGACGTTCCGCGCGGATGTGGTGCGGGCTGCGTGCCCCGAGCTGCCGATCGACACCGACGACTGGCGGGTGCCGGACAAGCGTGCTTGGCGCGCGTTCCTCGACGTGAAGGCGGACATCGGCGTTCCGTCGCTCTACTACGCGTCGCACCTCGACGCGACGGGCGAGGAGCTCGACGCCGACGACTACGCCGCCCTGCGACGCGTGTGGCAGGAATGGACGGAGCGGGCCGCATGACGCCCCACGCCGTGACGCTCGCGGACGTCGCGCGCGAGGCGGGGACGTCGCCGTCGACCGCGTCGCGCGCGTTGAGCGGCCGCGGCTACGTCGCGCCGCAGGTGCGCAAGCGGACGCTCGCCGCGGCCGAGCGGCTCGGCTACGTCCCGAATCTCTCGGCGCGAACCCTCAAGCAACGACGGAGCCGCGTGATCGGCGTCGTCGTCTCCGATCTCAGCAACCAGTTCTACGCGGCGCTTGCCGCAGGGGTCGAGCAGACGCTGCGGGAGGCCAACTACCAGGTGCTCCTCCTCGGCGACAACAGCGACACCGCCCAGGAGCTCTCCGGAGCGCGCACCTTCCTCTCAATGCGGGCGCCGGGCGTGATCATGACCCCCGCGTCGCGCGCCGCAGCAGACCTGCTCGTGGGACACGGGATTCCCGTCGTCGAGGTCGACCGCCGTCTCGCGACCTCGTCGTGCGACGCGGTCGTGATCGACAACCACCGCGGCGCGCGCGACGCCGTCACGCACTTGCTCGAGCTCGGCCATTCGCGCATCGGCCTGCTCGTCGCGCCGACGACGTGGACGAGCGACGCGGGCCGCCTGCACGGCTACCGGGCGGCACTGGTCGCCGCGGGCATTCGGCCCGACCGGAAGCTCGTTCTGAAGATCGACTCGCACGCGGCCGACGCAACCGCTCGCATCGCCGCCCTCCTCGAGAACGAGCGGCCGACGGCGATCTTCGCGGCCAACAACCAGCTCGCAGAACAGGTCTGGCGCATCTTCCGGCGGCGCGGGCTCGAGATTCCCCGTGACGTCTCGCTCGTCGCGTTCGACGACGTTCCCTGGATGGGCATGGTGCAGCCGGGGATCACGGCCGTCGCGCAGCCGGTCTTCGAGATGGGGCGCCGCGCGGCGCTCCTGCTCCTTCGCCGGCTCGAGGATCCAACGTGCGGCCGCACGGTCGAGGTGCTCGATCCCAGGCTCGTCATCCGCGGATCAACAGGAGGTCCTCAATGACAGACGACACTGCGTTCTACCGCGACAACGGCTACCTCCTCGTTCCCGGCGTGTTCGACGCCGCAGAGGTGGAGGAGATGCGCGAGGCGATCGCGCGAATCCTCGAGAACGTGGAAGGCACGGCGCACGATCGCGACCACGCCTGGCGCGGCGTCGACTGGGGCATGGGGCTCATGGTCGCCGGCGGCAATCCGGGCTTCTGGGGCTGGAGGTCGCGCTTCGGGATCCGGCAGGCGGAGCTTGCGCGGGCGTAGGCCTAGGTTCCGTTTGACCGTGGAGCGGGAATGTGGTTACGTTGCCACAGCCGATCCCGGCGCATTCGAAGATTTCGGAGGAGGAACATGGAGGGTCACCAGAAGCGCGTAGCGGTGCTGCTCGCTTGCGCGGCAGTCCTCGCTGCCGTCGTCGCAGGCAGCGCGATCGCGCGGTCAGACAGGGCCGGCGCGGGCACGCTGAACATCTACGGCTACGGACCCGGAGACGACGTCCAGGAGAACCGCGCCACCTATGCGGCGTCGCAGCTCCAGGGGACGGACATCAAGCGTCCGGCAGGCGACTTCAACGACCAGGTCTTCGCGACGCGCCTGGCGTCCGGAGACATCCCCGATCTCGTCCGCATGGGCCGCCCTCGCATTGCGCAGTACGCGGCGAAGGGCGTGCTCCAGCCGATGGACTCGTGCGTCAACCCCGTCAAGAAGCAGTACCGCGTAGGCGCGATCGCCGCGATGACCTACAAGGGTCACGTCTACGGCCTCCCCGAGTTCACGAACCAGATCACGCTGATCGTCAACCAGAGTGCGTTCAAGGCCGCGGGGGTGCCGATCAGCGCGGCACAGACGAAGAACAAGAAGGCTCTGCTCGCGACCGCGAAGAAGCTGACGAAGCTCGACAACAACGGCAACGTCACCCGCATCGGGTTCGACCCGAAGATTCCGGAGTTCTTCCCGCTCTGGGTGAAGTGGTTCGGTGACGACATCATCTCCAAGGACGGCCTCCACGCGAAGCTGAACACGGCGAACGCGGTCTCCGCGCTGACCTACGCCGTCTCGATCATCAACGCCGAGGGCGGCTGGAACAAGTTCAAGGCGTACCGCGACACGTTCGACTTCTTCGGGCGGCAGAATCCGCTGGTCAAGGATCAGCTCGGCTTCTGGCCGATGGAGAGCTTCATCTACAACGTGTTCTCGAACAACTCGCCGAACGCCGACCTCGTGGCGAAGTTCTTCACGAACCGGAAGGGCGGCCCGATCACCTACTTCAGCGGGAACGGCTGGGCCGTGCCGAAGGGCTCGAAGAACGCGGCCGACGCCTGCAAGTACATGAAGGCGGTCACCTCAGTCGACGCGTGGCTCGCGGCGGCGAAGAAGCGCGAGGCTGCTCGCCGCGCTGCCGGCTCGACGTTCACCGGCCTCTACACGGCGAACGCGGTCGCCGACGCGAAGGTCTACAACGACGTCTACCAGTCGTACGGCCATCCGCAGTTCGACAAGGCCGTACAGACGCTCGTTCACGCGTCGAAATACGGCTTCGAGCTGCCGGCGTCGCCGGGAGGGCAGCAGCTCGTCCAGTCGTACACCGACGCGATCAACCGCGTTCTCTCGGGCCAGCAGACGCCCAAGGCGGCGTTGAACCAGGCCCAGCGGGAAGCTCAGAAGGCGATCAACGACAACAAGTAGACGAAAGGACGCTTGACCAGCGTCACGCTCAATCGCATAGCGCCGGGCCCCTCGCGGGCCCGGCGCTGGCTGTCAGGCTTCCGTGAGCGGGAGACCTGGATCGCGTACCTCTTCATCTCCCCCTGGGTCTTCGGCTTCGTCGTCCTGACCTTGGGGCCGATGCTGTTCAGCCTCTACTACTCGTTCACGAACTACGGGCTGCAGCAGATCGCGGGCCTCGAGCCGACGAAGACCGTCGGCCTCCACAACTATCGCCAGTTGTTCGACGATCCGAAGATCGCGTCGTCCCTGAAGAACACCTTCATCTACACGGTGATGATGGTGCCGGGGAAGATCATCTTCGCGCTCGCGCTCGCGATGCTCCTGATGCGCGCAGGCAAAGCCGCCGGCTTCTTCCGCACGATCTTCTACATCCCGCACATCACGCCGCCCGTCGCGATCGGCGTCCTCCTCATCTACCTCTTCAATGGGCGCATCGGCATCATCGACGTGGGCCTCCGCCATATCGGGCTTCCGGGGCCGTACTGGACGACCGATCCGAGCTGGATCAAGCCGAGCATCGCGCTGATGGACATCTGGGCCTGCGGCGGGACGATGGTGATCCTGCTCGCCGCGCTCTACGGCGTCCCGCAGCACCTGTACGAGGCGGCGGCGATGGACGGCGCCTCCCATTGGCGGCGGTTCAAGGACGTGACGCTGCCGATGATCAGCCCGGCGCTCTTCTTCTGCTTCATCATCCTCACGCTTGCGGGCCTGCAGCAGTTCACGCAGGCGTACACGGCTTACTACGGCGCCGGGGGCACTCAGCCGGAGGCGGCGCTCTTCTATGCGATCTATCTGTTCCGCAACGCGTTCGAGTTCTTCAACATGGGCTTCGCCTCGGCGATGGCGTGGCTGCTGTTCGCGATCAGCATGGTCGTCACGGTGATCAACATCACCGTCAGCCGCCGCTTCGTCTTCTACCAGGGATCGGCGCGAGGATGAGCGCGGTCGGCCAGGAGCGGGCGCCTCTCGCCCCGGGCACGACGGGCCCGATCCCGACCGTCGTTCCCGCGCGCCGCCGACGGGCGCGGCGGTTCCAGGCGAGGTGGATCACGAAGCTCCTGCTGATCCTGGTGCTGATCGGGCTCTCGATCCTCTTCCTCTATCCCTTCGAATGGCTCGTCGCGGCGGCGTTCAAGCCGCGCGGAGACACCTTCGACAACAGCTTCCTTCCGCACAATTGGGCGTGGAACTTTACGGGCAAGTACATACCGAGCCCCGCACCGCAGAGGCTGTTCGCGATTCCGGGCGCGTCCGTGGGGCACTGGATGTGGAACAGCGTCTGGATCAGCGTTCTCGGCGCGGCCTTGACGACGTTCGTCAGCGCGTGCGTTGCATTTGCGTTCGCGTACTTCCGGTTCCCACTGCGCAACTTCCTCTTCGGGGTGCTCCTGGCGACGATGATGCTGCCGGGCGAGGTGACGATGATCCCCGTCTACCTGCTCTGGAATCACATCGGCAAGTTCACCCTGAACCACCACGAGATCTTCGGGATGGGCATCGTCCCGCACATCGGCACCGGCACGCAGTACCCGCTCTGGGTGCCGAACGCCTTCGGCAGCGCCTTCTACATCTTCCTGCAGAGACAGTTCTTCCTCGGTATCCCGCGCGACTATTTCGAGGCCGCGCGCATGGACGGCGACAGCTACTTCTCGATGTTCCGGCGCATCGCGCTGCCGCTGGCGAAGCCCGCGCTGATCGTGACGTTCATCTTCGAGATCCAGGCGAAATGGTTCGACCTGATCACGCCGCTCATCTATCTGCGCGACCAGGCGACGTTCACCGCTCCGCTCGGCATGAAGATCCTCTTCGACCGGTTCAACAACGTCGGCGGTGGCGAGGGTGACTTCCAGGTGATCATGGCCGGAACGCTGCTGCTCGTCCTGCCGATGGTGATCCTCTTCGCGGTGTTCCAGAAGTACTTCATCCGCGGGATCGCCGTCCAGGGGACAAAGGGATAGCTGTGACGTCCGTGGGCGCACGGGCCGCCGTCGGCGGTGCCGGGGCGCACCCATCGCGGTCGCGGCCGGTCCTCGGCCTCGACATCGGCGGCACGAAGATGGCGGCCGGCGTCGTCGACGCCGACGGCCGCGTCGACGGCTTCGTCGTCGCGCCGACCGATGCGGAACGCGGACCGCGCGACGGGCTCGAGCGGCTCTTCGCCCTCGGGCGACGCGCCGTTACGGCGTCCGGCGCGGCCACCGAGGAGATCGCAGGGATCGGGATCGGGTGCGGCGGTCCGCTCGACTCGGCCCGCGGCGTGCTGATTGCGCCGCTTCACCTGCCGGGCTGGACGGACGTCCCGATCGCGGACCTCGCGGCGGCGTCGTTCGACCTGGCGGCAGTGCTGGAGAACGACGCGACTGCCGCGGCCGCGGCCGAGCACCGCTACGGCGCGGGCCGCGGCACGCGCAACATGGTCTACCTCACGGTGTCGACCGGCGTCGGCGGCGGCGTCGTCATCGACGGCCGTCTCTTCCGCGGCTCCACGGGGAACGGCGGCGAGCTCGGCCACGTCACCGTCGACTGGCACGGCCGTCGTTGCCTCGGCTGCGGGCGCCGCGGGTGCCTCGAGGCGTACGCGTCGGGGACGTCGATCGCCGAGCGCGCGCGGGAACAGGGGATGGACGTCGCGAGCTCCGCCGACGTCGCCGCGGCCGCGCTGGCCGGGGACGTTGTTGCGACACGCGTCTGGGACGAGACCTGCGAGGCGCTTGCGTGCGGTATCACTTCGCTCGCCAATCTCTTCGAGCCCGAGCTCGTGGTGATCGGCGGCGGGGTGAGCCGCGCCGGCGAGCAGTTGCTCGGACCGGTGCGCGAGCTCGTGCACGCACAGGCGATCGGCCCACACGGGCGCAAGGTCGGGATCGTCCAGGCGGCGCTCGGCGACGCGGTCGGCGTCGTCGGTGCGGCGGCGGTGGCGTACGAGCGGCTCGGCTCGGGAGCGGCGAGTGGCGAACGCTGACGCTCTCGCCGAGCACGCAGCGCTGCTTGGCCCGCTCGAGGAGCTCCTGCCACGCGTCGACGAGGCGGCACGGCTGATCGTCGAGGCGTACGCGCGCGGCAATCGTGTTCTCACTTTTGGCAACGGAGGAAGCGCGGCGGACGCGCAGCACCTCGCGGGCGAGCTCGTCGGACGGTTCCGGCGGGACCGCCGGCCGCTCTCGGCAGTCGCGCTCAGCGTCGACCCTTCGGTCGTCACGTGCATCGCGAACGACTACTCGTTCGAGGACGTCTTCGCGCGGCAGGTGCAGGCGCACGCACGCGAGGGCGACGTCGCGATCGGCTACACGACGAGCGGGCGCTCGGAGAACGTCGTGCGCGCTTTTCGAGCGGCGCGCGAGGCCGGTGCGAAAACGGTTCTCTTCGCGGGCGGCGACGGCATGCCGGCCGCCGCGCACGCCGATCTCGCACTCGTGGTGCCGTCGACCTCGACGGCTCGTGTCCAGGAGATGCACCTGTTGCTGATGCACCTGGTGGTCGACCAGGTCGACGAGTGGGCCTCGCGCCCCTGACCGCCGCCGGCTCCCGGCCGGCGAAGCCGGCCTCCCCCGGCGGCTCGCCCCGCCGGCGGCACGATGCTCTCCGGGCCCGTGTTACTCACACTGTGCAGGGGCCCGGAGCATGAGCGACCGCACCATTCACATGATCGGCAACGCGCACATCGATCCGGTGTGGCTCTGGCAGTGGCCCGAGGGCTACCAGGAGGTCCGCGCGACGTTCCAGTCTGCGGTCGACCGCATGGAGGAATACCCGGACTTCGTCTTCACGTGCGACTCGTCGCAGTTCTTCGAATGGGTCGAGGAGAGCGACCCCGAGCTGTTCGAGAAGCTCCGCGGGCGCATCGCTGAGGGCCGGCTCCAGGTCATCGGCGGCTGGTGGGTCGAGCCGGACTGCAACATCCCCTGCGGCGAGTCGTTCGTCCGGCAGGCGCTCTACGGGCAGCGCTACCTGCGCGACAAGTTCGGGATCCTCGCGACGACGGGCGCGAACATCGACTCGTTCGGCCACAACGCGACGATCCCGCAGATCCTCGCGAAGAGCGGCGCCGACTCGTACGTCTTCCTCCGGCCCGGACCGGACGAGATTCCGCTCGACAGCCCGCTCTTCTGGTGGGAATCGCCCGACGGCTCGCGCGTGCTCGCGTATCGCATCCCGCACGAGTACTGCGCGCCGAAGGACGACATCGGCGAGCACGTCGAGAAGGCGATCGCTTCACTGCCTGACACCGACGAGGAGTACGCCGTTTTCTACGGCGTCGGCAATCACGGCGGCGGGCCGACGATCGCGAACCTCGAGAGCATCGAGCGTCTGAACGAGCGCGGCGACCTACCGCGGCTCGAGCTGAGCACGATGCGCCGCTTCCTCGACCGAACCGCGAAGGACGGCGAGATCCCGACAGTGCGCGGCGAGCTTCAGCACCACTCACGCGGCTGCTACACCTCGCACTCGGGCATCAAGCGCTGGAACCGACGCGCGGAGAACATCCTCATGCGCGCCGAGAAGTGGTGTGCGATCGCCGACTCGCTCGGCGCGCATCGCTACCCGCTCGAGGACCTCACACGCGCCTGGAAGCTCCTCCTCTTCAACCAGTTCCACGACACGCTCGCCGGCACGGCGATCGAGCCCGCGTACGAGGACGCCCGTGACCAGCTCGGGCACGCGACGTCGCTCGGAGCAAACGCGTTCAACGCGGCCGTGCAGTCGATCGCGCGCCGGATCCGGATAGACCAGGAAGTGGAGACGCGGCCCGTCGTCGTGTTCAACCCCCACTCGTGGCCGCTGCGCACGCACGTGGAGGTCGAGTACACGTGGCTCCGCGAGGAGGGCGCATACGTCGTCGACGACGCCGGCGAGCCGGTGCCGATGCAGATGACCCGGCCGCTGACGACGATGAGCGGCCTGCGCGGCCGGCTCGCGTTCGCGGTCGCCGTGCCGCCGCTCGGCTACCGCGCGTACCGCGTCAAGAAGGGCACCGTCGAGTGGGAGTCGCTCGCCGCGACCGACACGCGGCTCGAGAACGAGCACGTCCTGCTCGAGCTCGACCCCGCGACAGGCCGCATCGCGAGACTCGTCCTCAAGGCGACCGGCGTCGACCTCGCCGCTCCCGGCGCGAAGCACACCGTCGTCATCGACGATCCCAGCGACACGTGGGGGCACGGCGTGCGGAGGTACGACCGCGAGATCGGCGAGTTCGCGTGCGACTCGGTGCGGTTGCTCGAGACCGGTCCGGTTCGCGCCATCGTCCGCGTGGAAAGTCGCTTCGGCTCGTCGACGCTCCGCGAGGACTACGTGCTCGGCGCGGACGTCCCGTACGTCGACGTGCGCGTGACGGTCGACTGGCGCGAGCAGCTGAAGCTGTTGAAGCTCCGCTATCCGACTTCGGTCGACACGGAGCATGCGACCTTCGAGACGCCGTACGGCCACCTCGAGCGTCCAGCGGGCGGCGACGAAGAGCCTGGCCAGGCGTGGGTCGATGTGTCGGGCGGCGACCGCGGTCTCACGGTCGCGAACGACGCCAAGCACGGCTACGACGTTCGCGGCGGGGACATCGGCATCAGCGCCGTCCGCAGCCCGGTGTGGGCGTGGCACGCACCGCGCGAGCTCGAGGAGGGCGACGACATCGAGTACCAGGACCAGGGTCGGCAACGTTTCCTCGTGCGCCTCATGCCGCACGCAGGAGACTGGCGTGCGGCCGGAGTCGTCCGGCGGGCTGCGGAGCTCAACCAGCCGGCGTACGCGCTGATCGAGACCTACCACGACGGCCCGCTGCCTCAGCGCGCGTCGTACGGCAACGACGGCGGCGGAAACGTCCTCGTCACCGTCGTCAAGGGCGCCGAGGACGGCGGCGCGTGCGTCGTCCGCGCGTACGAGTCGGCGGGGCGTTCCGCTTCGGCGCGCATCGAGCTCTTCGGTCGCGCGATCGACGCGGAGCTCGGCCCGAACGAGATCAAGACCTTCGTCGTCCCGGGCGGCGGCGGCGACGTGCGGGAGACCGATCTGCTCGAGTGGTGAGCTCGCTCGACGGCGACGGTTGGCAATTCAAGGGCTGGCTCGGCGACGAGTGGCGCTGGCACGTCAACAAGCCGCCCGACGCTCCCGGCTGGCTGCCCGCGCGCGTCCCCGGGAGCGTCGTCGACGACCTCGTGCGCGCGGGCGAGGTGCCGGACCCGTACTTCGAGCGCAACAGCCGGCTCGCCGAATGGGCCGCCGAGCGGACGTGGGTGTACCGTCGGCGCGTGGGCGGCGGCACGATCGAGTTCCAGGGCGTCGACCACGAGGCGACGGTGTTCGTCGACGGCGAGGAGGTCGCGCAGCACGCCGGCGCGTTCACGCCGTTCCGAATCGAGGTGCCG
>WNGE01006211.1_pt1 | contig 13336 bp, 13 predicted proteins | sample 5400651 | NCBI WGS metagenome assembly WNGE01 (sample SAMN13153370, study PRJNA577476) | soil metagenome | isolation source: 60 cm soil or saprolite under grassland replicate 2 | place: USA:California | collected 2016-06-15 | reverse complement strand
GACGCCGGCGCCGAACCGATTGGGAAAGCCCTGCGCCACCATCGCCGGCAGGATCACCGAGCCGATGGCGACGACGGTCGCGGGCGAGGAGCCCGACACCGCCGCGAACAACGCGCACGCCATGACGGCGGCGAGCCCCAGCCCGCCGTGCCAATGGCCGACCATCGCCGTCGCGAAGGCGATCATGCGCCGCGCCACGCCGCCGTGCGTCAGGAAATTCCCGGCGAGAATGAAGAACGGCACCGCCATGATCTCGAATCTTTCGATGCCGGTGAAAAGCTTCAGCGCCACGGCCTCGATCGGGACCTGGGTCAGCGTGAACAGGAAGGTGAGCACGGTGAGACCGAGCGCGATCGAGATCGGCATGCCGGTCATCATCAGGGCGATCAGCAGCGCGAAGATGAGGAGCGAGCGCGTGCCCGGACCGACCTCGATCAATCCGAACTTGGCGAGAAAGCAGATTCCGACCAGCAGCACCGGGATGAAAATCAGCGCCGCCGACAAGCCGCGGCCGTCGCGCTTGGTCTCCTGACCGGCCGCCGGGAAGATCGGGACCGGCTCGACCGGCTCCGGCGCCTCGACGCCCTCGACATGCGCCGCCTCGTGATGCGGCAAGTCGCCGGTGCGGAAGAAATGCCAGGCGACCTGCAGAAACCGGAAGCACATCAGATAGGAGCCGAGCGGAACCGCCAGATAGACGATCCACATCGGCGCCTCGAGGTCGTTCGATTGCTGGCCCGTTTCCGACATGTGCCAGACGAAGATCCCCCCGAGCGTGCCGACCACGCCCGTGAACAGCGCGCCGCACAACAGCCCGAACAGGATGACGCGCCGGGCTTTGGCGGCCGGCAGGCGGTTGACCAGGACATCGACGCCGACGTGGATGCCCGTCCGCACGCCGTAGGCGGCGCCGAACTTGGCCATCCACACGAACATGTAGATGCACAATTCCTGCGCCCACGAGAAATCGAGCTGGCTGGCGTAGGGAAACAGCAGCTCGTAGCCCGAGGCGTAGCGATGCACGACGGCGACGAAAATGATGATCGTCGCCGCAGCCATGAGGAAGGAGATGATCCATTCCTCGAGATGATCGAGAACTTTCAGGACCATGATTGCATCGTCGACGGCACGGCTGCTGGAAATCTCGGCTGCCGGCGCCGCGCTCCACCCCGCGTTTGACGCAGCCTATTGCGAAACCGCGGCAGTTTCCTTCTGCAAGGCCAGGATGATGTCCTTTCCGATGCGGGATTCCACGCTCTTGTAGGTCGCAACAAGCGCCTGCCTCCACTCCTCGCGTTCCTCCTTGGTCGGTGCGTACACCTCGGATTTGCCAGAAGCTTTGATGGCCGCGAGCGCGTCGGCATTCTCCTTGCTCGCGATCGAATTCGTGTAATCGGTCGCCTCCTGCATCGCCTGCTCCAGCTTGACGCGGATATCGGCGGGCAGCCCGTCCCAGAACTTCTTGTTGGCGATCACCGCGTAGGACAGGTGCGCATGGTTCATGACGTTGATGTGCTTCTGCACCTCGTGCAATTTCTGCGTATAATAATTCGACGGCGTATTTTCGCAGCCGTCCACCACGCCCGTCTGCAGCGCCTGATAAAGCTCGGAGAACGCGATGATCTGCGGCAGGGCGCCCATCGCGCGCAGATAGGCGTCCGCGACCTTGGACCCCGAGATGCGGATCTTCAGCCCCTGCAAGTCCCTCGGCTTGCGCAGCGGCTTGTTGGCCGAGATCATGTGAAAGCCGTTGTCCCAGAACGCGAGGCCGGTGATGCCCTTGCTGTCGAGTTTTTGCAGCAGCGCCTTGCCGATCACACCCTTGGTGGCCTTCAAATAGGCCGCCTCGTCGGGGAAGATGAATGGTAGGTCCAACGCCTCGAATTCCTTGATGCCGATCGGCGCGAATTTCGAGGTCGACGGCGCCAGCAGCTGCACCGCCCCGAGCTGCAGCGCCTCGATCTCCTCCTTGTCCTTGTAGAGCTGAGAGTTCGGATAGATTTCGACCTTGACTTTGCCGCTTGTGTATTGTTCGGCGAGCTGCTTGAATTTCTCGGTGCCCTTTCCCTTCGGCGTGTCGGGCGTGGTGACGTGGCTGAATTTGATGACGATCGGCTGCTGCGCTTGTGCCGCGAACGGAAAGCCCAGAACGAGGCCGGCGACCGCGCCGGCGACTATGGCGCTGAAGCTCCGAGCACGCAGCGTAGCGGCCGGCTCTGCGCGGTCCGCCGTCCTGGCGATGGCCATCGTTTTCTCCCTGAAACTCGATCTCGTTGGCGTCTAGTTAGACTGGGGGGCGGGCGCGAAGCAACTGCAATCGCCCCTTCCGGCGCACGCCCATTCACCCCAGGAACGCGCCGCCGTTGACGTGAAAGGTCTGCCCCGTGATGTAGCGCGCGTCCGGGCCGCACAGGAAACGCACCGTCGCGGCGATGTCGTCCTGCGTGCCGCGGTTCCCGGTGAGCGTGTCATGGAGCCGGTGGTGGGCGGGCTCCGGCGCAGCCGCGGCGCGGGCGGTGCCGATCAGGCCCGGGGCGAGGCAGTTCACGGTCACATGGTCGGCGGCGAGATCATGGGCGAGCGCGCGGGTGAAGCCCACGAGGCCGGCCTTGGCGGTGACGACGTGCGCGCGATGCCTGGCGCCGGTATGCGCGCTCAGTCCGCCGATGTTGACGATGGTGCCGGCGCCGCCCGCGCGCAGCTGCGGCAGCGCGGCTTTCACGCAATGGAACGCGCCGTCGAGGATCACGCCAAGGATCTCGCGCCAATCGTCGAAGCCCATTTCGTCGAGCGGCTGTTCGCGGCGCAGCGCGGCGTTGTTGACCAGGATATCGATGCGGCCGAAGCGCTCGACCGCGGCGGCCATCATGGTCTCGACCGCCTCGGCGTCGGCGACGTCGGCGAGGCATGCGAGCGCCCGGCCGTTCTTGGCTTCGATCTCGCGCACCACCGCCTGCGCCTCTTCGCGGTTCGAGCGCGCGTTGACGAGGACGGCGGCGCCGGCGGCGGCGAGCTCGAGCGCAATGGCGCGACCGATGTTGCGTCCGGCCCCCGTCACGACGGCGACGCGACCAGCAAGCTCGTTGCGTGCGGGCATCAAATTCCTTTCACACCCTGCCGCGCAAGAGCGTAAGCTCGACCGCGCCGTCCCACAGCGTGCGGGAAAGCCCGAGCGCCGCGGCAATTTGCTCGTCGCGCCAGCCGCCGTGGCGTGCGTTGCGCAAGAATTTCGCCTCGATCTCGGCGCGATCGAGCGGCTCCCGGCCGCCGCCGCGCAGATGCGGTTGGCGTTCTTCGACGATGCGGCCGCCCTGCAGCAGCGCGCGGATGTGGCCGGTATAGTTCGCCGGATAGGGGTTTTGCGGATCGATCACGTAGCGCACTTTTGCCGCGACGCCGAGGACGGCCGGATTGCGCACCGCTTCATCGCTGAACGCATCGAGTCCGACGCCGCCGTGCACGAAGCCGGCCGCGATGCAATACGGCGTGCTGAATTTCGCCGCGTAGCCGTTCGGCGGCCGCTGCTTCTCCGCCAGCGGCTCCCACAACCGATGCACCGTTGCGTCCGCGACTTCGCAGATCAGCGCTTCGATCTCGCCGGGCGGCACGCCGCGCGCGTTAAGCCGGCGCGCACAGTCGATGTACGGATGGATCATGGTGCCGCAAGGATACGGCTTGAAGGCGAGCGTCTCCAGCACCCAGCGTTTGCCGAAATCGCCGACCAGCGCCGCGTAATCGCCGTCGCGCGCATGCGCGAAGCCGTTGAAGAGGCCGTGAACGCCTTCGAACACCGTGCACGGACCGAAAAATCCCGCGCGCCCCAGCAGCGCCGCGCGCAAGCCCGATTGCGCCGCCCACCCCGGATGCAGGCGCTTGGTCCAGGCGCCTTCGGCCAGATACTCGATGATCCCGCTCGCCATGCTGCCGGCGGCCCCCAGCGCATCGACGAGTTGCCGCTCGCCAAGACCGAGCGCCGCGCCCACGCCCGCCGCGGCCGCCATCGGGCCGAGCACGGCGGTCGGATGAAAGCCGGCGCGATGGATCGCCTTGGGCACAACGAGGCTCAGGCGACAGAGCGTCTCGACGCCGGCCGCGATTCCGACGGCCGCCGCTGCGCCGGAACGCGCATGCCGCTCGCAGGCCGCGAGCACCGCCGGAACGATCACGGCCCCGGCATGCACCGGTCCGCCTTCGAAGGTGTCGTCGAAATCCTCGCCGTGCGCCGCCGTGCCGTTCACGAAGGCCGCGCCGGCCGCGCTCAGCCGCCGGGCCTGCCCGATCACCGTGCACGGCCCGTCGTCGTCGCAAGCAGCGAGCGCGCTTGCGACGTAATCGGACTGCCGGGCGGCGATGCACAGCCCGATCACGTCGAGGAGCAGGTCCTCGCATTTGCGCCGCACGCTTTCGGGGATGACCGCGGGATCGAGCGCGGCGATGCGCTCGGCCAGCTGCTCGGCGACGCTCGGCTCGGCACGGGAGGAAGTCATCGACGGCGTCAATGGTTGCGCATGCGGACGCCGAAGCCGAATCCGGGAATCCGGTTCACCAGGACGACGATGGCATAGGTGATCGCCAGCATCATCAGGCCCAGCACGGCGATGGCGCCGAGATCGCCGCTTTCGTTGAGATCGAAGATCAGCACGGAGACGGCCTTGGTCTGCGAGGTGAACAGCATGATCGCCGCCGAGAGCTCGCGAATCACGCCGACGAAGATGAAGCACCAGGTCGCGATCACGCCGCCGCGCAGCAGCGGCGCGGTGACATGGCGCAGCGTCTGCAGCCGCGTCGCGCCGAGGATGCGGCCCGCGTCCTCGAGCTCGGGATGCACCGTGCGGATCGCGGACTGCAGCTGTTGGTAGGCAGCCGGAAGGCTGATCGTCACGAACGCGATGAGCAGAATCCACAGCGTGCCGTAGAGAACGAAAGGCGGCCGGGTGTAGGCGAGGAACAGCCCGACTCCGAGCACGATGCCGGGAATCGCGACCGGCGCCGTGGCGAGGAAGCCGAGCACGCGATATCCGGCGATCGCCCGGCGAGTGGTGAGATACGCGATGACCACCGCGAGCAGCGTGCCCAGCGTTGCGGCCAGCACCCCGAGCAGGAACGTATTCTTCAAGGCGAGCTGGGTCGTCGAGAGCTCGAAGAACACGAACTCGATGTTGTGCAGGGTGAAGCTGTGGAGCGACGAGAGCTGCGTCGCCACCGGCGAGAACGCCGCATTGAGCAGCGCCCCGTAGGGCAGGAACACCGGATTGAGCAGCACGAGAAAGCACAACGCGAGCGCCGGCCATTTGCCGGCGCCGAGCCGGATGAGCCGGGCATCCCCGGGCCGCCCGCCCAGCACCGCGTAGCCGCGGCGGCCGAGGATCAGATGCTCGGCGCGCAGCAGCACGATCGTCAGCAGCAGCAGCGGCAGCGACGCCGCGGCGGCGAGCTCCGGCTTCGGCGGATATTGGAACAAGCTCCAGATTTTCGTGGTCATGGTATGGAAGCCGGCCGGCAGCGCCAGGATCGCCGGCGAGCCGAATAGGGTCATGGCCTGCAGGAACGCGATCAGCGCGCCGGCCATGAGGGCGGGAAGCGCCAGCGGGATCGTTACCCGGCGCGCCGTATGCCAGGTGCCGCCGCCGAGAATCGCGGAGGCATCCTCGAGATCGCCGGGAATGCGCTCGAGCGCATTGGCGACCAGCACGAAGACATAGGGGAACGTGTAGCAGGCCAGCACGAAGATCAGCCCCGGCAGCGAATAGATATTGAGGAGGTGCTCGTCGGCTTCCCGGCCGGACAGCGCGCGATAGAGCTGATTGAGCAGGCCGCTGTTGGGCGCGGCCAACAGCTCCCAGGCGATCGCGCCGAGGAACGGCGGGGTGACGAACGAGGCGGTCACCAACGCGCGGATGGTCCGCCGCAGCGGCAAATCGGTGCGCGCGACCAGCCAGCCCATCGGCGCGGCGACGACGCAGCACAATAGCGCGGCGCTGACCGCCACGATCAGGGTCGTGATCAGCGGGTCGACGAAGACCGGATCGGTCGCCAGCCGGCGGAAATTGTCGAGCGTGAGCGCGCCGGTCCGATCCGTGACGCTGTAATAGGCGATCCACGACAGCGGCAGCACGATCAGCACGCACAGGATGGCCGCGAAGCCGAGCAGGATCGCGCGCGAGGAATCGATTCTGAACGGCGGCCCAGCGGCCGGCCGGGGCAGGGCGATGCTCACGGGTGTAGCCGATACGCAGCGGGCCGCGAACGGTGCCAATCCGCGGGATCAAACATGAAAGATCTGCCTGACATTGCGTCGTAGAGCGCCGGGAAGCGCCACGAGGCTTTATTTTTCGGGAGCAACGCGCTATATCTCAGACGTGAGGCGGCCGGGACGCGCCAGCGGGAAGCAGGAGAGTGCTTCCCAACTGCTTCCCGCTGCCGGCTGCTTCCCAAAACGGGGGGATCCTCAGATGAGACTGACAAAGGCGACGATCGCGACCCTGCCCTTGCCCGAGGACCAGGGCAAGGCCGATGTGATCTACTGGGACGATGATCTGCCGCGCTTCGGAGTTCGCTGCCGTGGCGCCAGCAAGAAGTTCGTCGTGCAGTATCGCTCCGGGGCGGGCCAGCGCCGGCCATCGCTCGGCGATGCACGCGTGCTTGATCCCGACCAGGCCCGCCGGGCCGCGAAGAAACTGTTGGCTGCCCTCACGCTCGGCGCCGACCCGCACGCCGAGAAGATCGAGGCGAAGCGCCGGGCTGCCCACACCATGGGCGCGCACCTGGCGCGCTACTTGGCGCGCAAGAAAGCTTCCGTGCGGCCGCGCAGCTACCAGCCGGTCGAGCTGCATTTGCAGCGCCGGGCGGCAAGGTTCCATGACGTGCCATTGCACAAGATCGAGCGCCGGGACGTCGCCGCGCACCTCGCCGAGATGGGGGAGCGCTTCGGGCCGACCGCCGTCACGCGGGCGCGCACCGTGCTCGGCGAGTTCTTCGCCTGGTGCATGGGCGAGGGGCTGATGGAGGGGAACCCGATCATCGGCACGAACGACGCGCCGCCCATGAAGCCGCGCGAGCGCGTGCTGAGCGATCAGGAACTCGGGCAGATCTGGCGCGCCTGCGGCGACGACGACCACGGGCGCATCGTGCACTTGCTGATCCTGACCGGGTGCCGGAAGCGAGAGATCGGCGGGCTGCGTTGGGATGAGATCGGCGCTGACGGCATGATCCGCTTGCCGCCCGAGCGCGTGAAATCTGGTCGGCCGCACGTCATCCCGTTGCTCGGGCTCGCCGCCGAGATTGTCGAGGGCATCAAGGCGTGCCGCCTCGACAATGGTCGCCACCTCTTCAGTGGCGGGCGCGGCGGCGGCGGGTTCGAGAACTGGCACACGGCGAAGGTCGCGCTCGACCGGCGCATCGCCGCCGCCGGCAAGCCGATGGCGCCGTGGTGCCTGCACGATTTGCGCAGAACCTTCGCGACCCGGCTCGGCGAACTCGGGCAACTGCCGCACATCATCGACGGTGCGCTCGGCCATAGATGGGGCGATCGCGTCGGGCGAACCTACAACCGCGCGGCGTACCAGCGCGAGATCGAGGCGGCCTATCGGCTTTGGGACGCTCACGTCCGCAGCATCATCGAGGGCGGCGAGCGCAAGGTGATCGCGCTCCGAGCATAACTCCGGGATAACTCCGGCTCTCCACAGCGGCGCGCAGCGGTGCCTATTGACGCATCGCGGCGCGCCTCTTTATTTCAGGGCTGTCACATCAGGGGAAGCGTTTGCTGCCGAATGCAGCACCGTGCCGGCCGATCCGGCGCGCTCCCTGGAGGTGTGCCTTGTCCCTGCATTACGACTATCCACCCATCGGCGACGACCTCGACCGCGTGGTGTCGCTCGCGGTCTTTTGCCAGCGCAACTGCATCAGCCTGACCACGCTTCGCCGGCTCGTGCATGCCGGTGAAATCGACGTGATTCACCTGAGCCCGAGGCGCCGCGGCATCTCGCTCGCGGAGGAACGTCGATGGCGCGAGGCGCGCACGCGGCGCCGGTGAGCCCATGCGCCAGGAGAAACCCGCCGAGTTGTTCGGGCTCGCCGACTTGGCGGCCCGGATCAATGCCGAACATCAAGCTGCGGAGTCCGCCTACAGTGGCGCGCTCACAAACGAGATGGCGTGCGGTGATTTGGGCCAAGCGCAAACTCAAGCGCACGACGATACGATTCGGCGATTTAACGATTCGTCAACGGCGGCGAGGAAAGCCCCGCTGCGGCTCACAGTCCGGGCCGGTTGTCAATGCAGGAAACTGCAGGTCGGCGGCACTCCACGCCGCCTCCAAAGCGCTGTCTCGCGGCGGCGCAAAAGAGTTGACAACGCGAGAAGTCCCCGTGCCGCAGGCGCTTTCTCGACGCGTCGGCGCCATCTCGCTTCTTCTACAACGGAAAACGGTCGGAAAATTCCGTGCACCCGCCTGCTACTGGATGCACTGATTTGTCAGCGGAATTGTCGTGCATGCGTTCCACGGCGCGCGGCCGGGCGCACAGGAATGCGGGCCGTCCGGCTCCAATGCGCCTCCAATGTGGGGAAGGGCCAATGAAAATTTCGCGCTCGGAGATGCGCCAGCTCGTGCGGGACATCCGTGACGGCAAGGCGCCCAAAGTGCCCGAAGGCAAGTTCGATCAGCTCTACTACTGCCCGGAGGTGTTCGACGGATTTCTGATCCGGCTGCTGCCCAGCGGGCGCGGCACTTGGTACGTCGAGCACAAGACGCACGGACGCGGCCAGAGGGTTAAGATCGGCGATGTGCGCGTGTTCGACTTCGACGATGCAGTGAAGCACGCGAAAGACACCTGGGCGAAGATCCAGCTCAAGCGTCTCGACCCGCAAGCGGCAAAGGCAGAGGCGCGGAACAGCACGAAGAACACATTCGAGAGCGTGGCGGAGCTGTTCGTCGTGGCGAAAGAGCACGAGGGACTGCGCGGCACGTCCATGATGAATTACCGGCCGTATCTCACGAAGAACGATTACTTCGGCCCGTGGCACAAGCTGCCGGTCGATGAGATCGATCACACGATGATCAATCTCCGGCTCAAGGAGATCGCGGAAGGCAGCGCCAGGACCGCGAAGAAGTTCAGGCGCGCACGGCTAACGACTGCGGGGCGGTGCGCGTCGCTGCTCAACACCTTTTTCCGTTGGGCCGTGAAAGAGGGCCTGCATCCCGGCCCGAGCCCGATGCAGCGCGCGAACAAGCTGAAGAAGGAGAAGAAGCGCGAGCGCGTGCTGAACGAGGCCGAGATCCGCGTGATCTGGCAGGAGTGCCTGGCGTGGGAGGCCGAGGCGCTCGCGGGCGGCAAACCACAAGGGCACGGGCGAGCGATTCCCGACCGGCCGCGCGCCCTGCGCCTGTTGATGCTGACTTCGCTACGGCGCGATGAAGTCGCCGACATGGAGTGGAAAGAGCTGGATCTAGACAAGGGCACATTCTTCTTGCCCGCCGAGCGCAGCAAGAACGAGATCCCGTTATTCCTACCGTTGACCGACACGGCGATTGAGATCCTGCGGAGCGTGGCCCGGCGGCCGGGCCACGAGCACTTGTTCGGCACGCTGCCCGGCCAAGGTCTCAGCATGAACAACACGCACCTGATGATCAATGAGCGGCTCGGCGCCAAGCTGCCCGCCAACAGCCCGTTGCGCAAGTCGCTCGGCGTTGACCTGCGCACGCCGGGCGGAGCGCAATCCAGCACGTGGACAATTCACGATGTCAGGCGAACCGTTGCGACCGGCATGGCGTCGATCGGAATCCAACAGCACGTAATCGACCGCGTGCAGAACCACAAAGTGCTCGGTGACGTCCCCGAGCGATATAACCGCTGGGATTACTGTCCGGAGAAGCGCGACGCGCTGATACGTTGGGAAGATCACCTGCTCAGTCTCGTGGTCGAGGGCCGCGCGAAGAAGTTCGCCGCGCCGCAATGGGGCCGGAGGGAAGCATCATGAACGCACTAACGCTCGACGCGATCGACCCACAAACGCGGCTGACGTTCGCCGAGTGGGTGCAGCTGCTCGGGGTCGGCGGCGATCAGGATCGGGTGTTCACGGTCGTCGAATGGGCGAAGCAAGCCGGGATCTCCGTGCGCAATGCCTATGAGCTGATCAGTTCCGGCGATGGCCCGCCCGTGGTGCAGCTGAGCGAGAACAGGATCGGAATCCGCGTGGTCGATCATCGCCGATGGCTCGACGCGCGGACCCGGCGCAAGCGTTGACGCCACGGCGGCACGTCGTTTAGGTTTCGTGTTTGGAGAGCACTTAGCCTACTGTCCTCCCGGCTTGCCGGGGCCTCGGTAGGCGGCGGTGTGGCAGGCCGACAACGCCTTGTCGCGGTAGTAGCGCCCCGCAGTCCCAAGACAGCACGGGTCATCCGTCATCTCGGGCACTCAAATGGAAAACCCCGGACCGCCTTCGGCCCGGGGCTTCCATTAACTGATCGAGCTGTCGACGCAGCACGGTCAGCGGCGCGCTCTCCAGAAAATATCCGCCGCCGCTCCCGCAAGCAAGTCCCAGCACAGACAGCCGATCGCAACCCGCGCTCGATGAGCGCGAGAAAGGCTGTGTCGTGACTATGAAAAAGAACGGCGCTGTTAGCGGCGGCGCCGAAGGCGGCAGGGTGGAAGCCCCGCCTAGCACCTTCATCGAACGCCGTCCAGACGGCGAAACCTTCGGCAAATTGCCGTCGGAAATCTCGCCCGCCGAGTTCGAAGCGGCCGGGCACCACCGCATGCCGCTGTTGAAAGTAATTCGCGCAAAATGCGCGGATTGCAGCTGCTATCAGCCGAGCGAAATCCGCAAATGCACCGCGACCGGCTGCGCGCTTTGGCCGTATAGGCTGGGCTTCAATCCGCTCCGCCGTGGTCGTGGTCGGCGACCAGCCAACCCGTTCAAGCCTTCCCGCAAAACGCGGCAAAATTCGCAGCCCGCAGCCGCTCTCAGGCCGGTGGTGCCCTGACATGCGCGATCCCGGCTCAATCCCGCCATTCGGCGAGTCCGACTCCGATGACGTCACCGTCGTGCCGAGCTCGGTCGAGTTCTACCGCGTCAAGCGCTTCGTGCGCGCCTGCGATGCACTGTGGCCGGGCGCGCGCATCACCATCCGGCCATCAACCGAAATAGGAAAGGTCAGCAGATGACCGCCATGAGCAAACACGACGAGTTCGACGCTTGGTGGGAGAGCTTGGATGACGACGAGCGCGCCGAGCAAATCGAAAAAACCTTCCAACAGCTGGCCGCCGCCCGCCTCGTCGTCGACTCCGGCGAACGCCGCAACGGCAAAATCGTGTGGAAGTGCAAGAGCTAACACAACCGTGACGTGAGACTAGCGGCCGGCGGGTGCCCGGAAAAGCAGTTTATTCAACTGCATAAACCTCCGATCGAGTGCCCGGACCGCCAATAAGAAACCAAAGCATGAGGGTCGCCGGCACCCAGGGAAGCCGGGAAGAAACGCGGGTATCCCCGACCCGATCATGGTGCGGATCAGCGGCCGTGATCAGAACCGAGGCTTAACGTACGGCAACACTCGCGGAGCATACGTCCGCGGCCGATCCCGAGCCAAATATCGGGATGCCGGGCGGCTGGCCACCGATAACAGGCACCTCGGGGATAGCGCTAACTGATCACCTCATTCCGCTATGGCGGGAAAAGGATTTCGGAGCGCCGATCCTTCTCAGCCGGGTTTAGCGGGGGGCGGGCTTTGCCTATAGGATATTGCGATACCACCTTGGGAATATTTTCTGACGCGCTCGCGGGGGCGCCGGGCGCGGATACGCGGCGGCCCCTAGATGCCGTTCATCTGAGGTTTGCAGCCTGACGGCGGGCGGGAAAATGCGCAGGATCAACAGCATCTTGCGGATCGCTCAGGACTGCGGCAATATCCGCGGCGTTTGGGAAGCGGGTGGGAAGCGAGCGCGAGGGCCGAAAACGTGTCGATGCAAGCCGTCACCGGGGCCGCGCCAAGGCGGCAAAGGGCCGTTCGGGTGCCTCGCGCCTGGCAATCTGAGGGGGCGCGTTGGGCGATGCTGTACCGCAGCTACGTGCGCACGCTGGCGCCGACGGGCGGGCTGACCACGAAGCAGAAGGCCGCGGTGATCCGCGCCACGAGCCTGGCCGTTCTGGCCGAGCGGGTTCGCGAACAATGCTTCGCGGGCGAGGCGACGGTTGCGCAGCTTGACCAGACAGAACGCGCGCTGCGGCGCGCCGAGAAGGCGCTTGAGGCGATCGCGAGCGCGAGGGCATCGCCATGGCCGTGAGCAAGGTCGATACCGCCGCCATCGAGGCTGCGGAGCGCGAGATCGGCGAGGGCCGCGGCGAGCTCGACGTGCTCGGGCGTGCGGCGTGCCGGCTTGCCGCGCGGCTTGCGGCACGGATCGACAATCCGACGAAGGACAGCGACCCGTTGCGGCTGGCGGACGCGCTAGCGCGGGTTTGCGCGCTGCTACCGCCGAAGGTCGCGGCGGCTGCGGTTGAGTCCGATTCCTATCCTGGCGCGGCGGTCATGTCGGGCGGCGAGCTCGACGTTCTGCGGTATCTGGTCGATCGGGCGAGGCGTGGCGACCAGGTTGAGGCGCTGCGGGTGGAGCTGCCGCCGTTGCGGCAGGGGGTTCACGCGCCCGGCGAGCCGGGGTGTTCGTGCGGGATATGCAGTCCTGGCCGAGTTGGGGAGGAGTTGGCTGCCCTGCGTTCGGAGAATGTGTGGCTCAAGCAGGAGAATGAGGCGTTGAGAACGAGATCGCCGGCGGCGGTTGCGAGTCCCACCGCGTCAGGCGTCGGCGGCGGGCCGCCGCAGGCACGCGGCCTCGCCGTCTGTGTCTACCACGAGTGATGCGTCCGTCGCCGTCGGTGTCGAGACCGCCGACCGCGGCGAGGCCTTCCAGCAGCCGTCGGCGGAGTCGCCGGTCGTCGACAACGGGCTTCCCGGCCGGCATGGGCTGCGGGTGGTGTCGTCGCGCCCGACGCGGACGACCGCGTCGGAGGAGCATGCCGTCCAGGAGATGGAACGGGCGCACGAGGCGGCATCGGGCCGCGAGTACCTCGATGCGCCGGGCACGCGGTTCACGCGGTTCGATTACGGAGGCCCGGGATGGTGAAGATTCGCAACGTCGATTTGTGGCAGCCGGTCGCGCTGAACACGCGCTTGGTTCAGCTGCGCGCGGGCGCGGTTGGGGCTGGCCCATGGCGGCAGGTTGGCGAGCCGCGCTTCCACCTGGCCGCGTGACCACTTCTGCCGCAGCACGATGGCACCGCGCTGATCTTGGCCCACGACGTGGAACGAGTTCTTGCCGATGTCGATACCGATCACCGAGGCGATCG